>Ga0209127_100028_pt1 | contig 342094 bp, 308 predicted proteins | sample LakSupMetagenome_FD_187469 | JGI IMG/M metagenome (GOLD analysis project Ga0209127, IMG submission 187469) | Freshwater microbial communities from Lake Superior, Canada - Sta WM archaea (SPAdes) (version 2) | ecosystem: Environmental > Aquatic > Freshwater > Lake | place: Lake Superior, Canada... | reverse complement strand
CGATTTCGCACTTTTTGGTAGCGGCAGATTTGGCGACGTAGAACTCGGCAGCAGCAAAAGCCGGTATGCTGAATACAGCGACAGCTGCGGTCGCGAGAACAATCTTACGAAACATCTTCCATCTCCATGAGCCATCTAGCTTACAGGGATTTACGTACGCCATCCTCTGTGGAAGGATAGCGGACATTTCGTGCAGATTTAGCACAGAACAAAAATAGCTCGTCGATACAGTGGCAAGATAAAAGCGCGCGCATTGCGCGTCGATCGAGCGGTTGTTTGTTCTGGGGCTGGCATGCATCGCACGTTGCCTTGTTTGAGGGGGCAATGTGCGCGCACACGTCAAGATTTTGAAAAAGCAAATCTTTTCATACGTTTTGAGGCAAGAGGAGAGCCAACGCCTTCAATTGCATCGGACCGAGATCAATCAACTGAACCGCGCCGGGTTGATCGGAGGCTCCAACTCCTGAGAAGGTTGAGCCATGACAAGCAAGACGACCAACAAATTCTCCCCCGAGGTTCGCAACCGCGCGGTTCGGATGGCGCTGGATCACGAAGGCAAGCACACCTTGCGATGGGCGGCGGCCTCATCGATCGCGGCCAAGGTCGGCTGCACGGTGCAAACGCTGCATGAGTGGGTGAAGAAGGCCGAGCGCGAAAGTCGCGTTCGAGTCGGCGTGCTGACGGATGTGGCGACGAAACTCAAGGCTTTGGAGCGCGAGAACCGCGAACTCCGTCAGGCCAACGAGATCCTTCGCAAGGTTTCCGCTTATTTTGCCCAGGCGGAAGTGCCAAGCGAGGGTTATCAATTACTTGCGGAAGGTTAGGGCAACGATTTTTCACGTATTTTGAGCGCAAAATCCCTAACCTTTACGCCCGATTTTCCGTGTCTGACTAGCACTAAGCAGCCGCCCGGATTCAGTATTGATACCCCCGCTATTTTCTCCCCAGGCCACTAATTGCAAGGATTGTGCGGTCTGCTGCTTCGGACCAATCGACATCGCGATTCATTTCGCCATCCTTTTCACGCGGGGGCGAATGGAGGAATTCCAATGTCGCTAGCTCGTGCTTCCAAGTATGCAAATCTCGCCTCTCGAATGCGCGCACAGTGCCACGCCAGAGGTGCAAATTGGTCAGGAGACGCGCTCTGGACCGAAGCGGAAGACGCCATATGTCGAAAATTGCATCCAGACTATGAGGCGCTGCAGATCGCCCTTCCGCGCCGAACGCTGTGCGCAATTCGGTTCCGCTGCCAGGTTTTGCAGCTGACCTCTCCGGCCAAATTCTGGACGGGCGATGAGCAATCTCGCCTTCGCAAGATGTATCGAACATCGACTTCCGATGAACTCAAAGCCGCGTTTCCGGATAGATCACGCGGCAGCCTAGAGCACCGCGCAATGAAGATTGGAATCGTACGCGCGCGGCGGCCATACCGACCCACACGTGACCTACTTCTGGATGAGTTGCGGGCTGAGTGCTTCCGCCAGAACATCACTATGCCAGACCTTGACGTGATCGCGAACGGCAAGGGGTATTTCAAACGAAAGGCCTGGGGTGGACCGCACGGTTGCATCGATATGAACCGGATCGTGAAGGCCATCAGAGAACTTGGTGGCAAAATCTCAGTACGTTGGGAGGACGACCTATGAGAACGGGTCGGGCGGCCATAGAGGCGGAAATAGAGCGACTTCTGACCTTACTCGATAATTTGGACGGCGATGCTGATTTCGAGCCTGAACCCCTTGAAGAGCAGCACGATCCGGAAGCCGAACTGACATGGGCCAATGGTTTAGCACCAGGTTGGTTCGTAGTAGCCGAGCGCGCCCGACGGAAGATCAGGAACTGATTAGAGAAGCCCAGCTTGAAATTTCACAAACACATGATCCGCCGGTGCGGCTATCATTTCGATAGCCGCCCCTTCCGCAACCAACAATGGCGTTGTCTCATGGAGATTTCATGATCCGCCGTAGCACCAAACTCACCATCGCCATGGTCATTGGCGGCCTGATCTGGCTGACGCTGATCGTCGGGCTCGCTGGGTCGATTTGGTCATTGCTCGAATGATCCGCCCCGACGCTCGCTTGATCATCGCCATCGCCTTTGCGATGGGCGCCGCTGTTGGCTTGTGGAAGGCTGTTGCGTGGGTTTTGGAGCTGTTCTAGCAACTTGTTGGGCAGAGGATCGACTAATAGCGCGGCAAGATCTCAGGGGGAATACATGATCCGCGCGATAGCTTTGATTGTCGTTGCTTTGGGCGTAACTGGATGCGGAATGTCACGACATAGCTTCGTGGCAAATCAGGCCAAGATGCAAACTGATCCTGCCTTTTTGAAGCGCACCATTGCAGACTGCCTCATCTATGCGAACTCAGAGCCCTTGGAAAATCAGAAGCGTTTCGCAGCGCGCCATAAGATTCCGTTGCGCGATGTCGCGCCTGTCGCCTGTAAACGCTTCGTGAACGGATTAGTTCAGAACCGCTACACGTATGAGAAGTATCGCGAAGGGATCAACGCGGGAAAAGGTTTTGATTTCTTTCAGGTCGCAGATTCTTTGTGATCGAGCAGGTTGAATGGGCTAGCCGCCCTAGGGCACGCGGAGTGGGAAGATCATGCCACCTTGGAAACGAGGATTGATGTGGCTGGAGTTGCGAAAGCCAGATCTTCCCGGTGTCGCTTTGATCTTGATCGTGGTGGCCGGTCTCGTTGTTGCTGTTGCCTGGTACGGACGCCAAACCGGCGAGCATCTCGCGGACCCCAACTGGCCCTGCTTCTACGGCCCGAAGGGCGTGAACTGCAAATCAGAGCCCCAATAGTCAACTAAACGAGAACATAGTTGTCGTCTCGGTAGTCCAGCGTCTTACCCACGAACCTGACAAAGTCCTCTTCCGCAACGGAGAGAACGTACTCGTATCCATTATCGCTACGTAGGATGTGCGCAATCTCGTTTCGCTGCGCCTCGGTGAACGCTCCCATTAGGACGCCGCTTGGGACAATTCCGTTGTTGAGTTCTGAATCAACCCACATAACCGCGGGAATGCACTCCACGCCTGTTCGCGCTTTAATACGATCGAGGCCCAGCGCTATTTGCGCCCGAGCAGCGGCGGAGATTTTCATTGGTGATTTCAACATCGCGTCAGCCCCAGGCGTTTCCGTCAATCATCAAGAGTGGCCTTTGGCCTCAGCGTAAGCGTTCGACTTCGGCGCCGGCTTCTCCGCTGGCAGATTGGCATAGATTGCATCACACTTGTCGTAGGCCGGTATCGATTCCTTGGGCGTGCAGCCGTTCCGGCGAACGATTGCCTCTATCAGTTTCCCTGGCGGCCGGTCGCCACCTACCTCCAGCATTTTGAGTTTGTCATAACGACGTTCATTTCGCACGTATCGCACGACACCGGATGAGGTTGGTCTTTGGCTTTCCGGAACATGGGATGACGTGAAACACATACAGCGCCGGTTGCCGGCGAATATGCTGGTCATAGTCGATACGCCGAAGAAACCATGATCGAGGGCTGATCTTTGATTGCGCGAGGTTTGGCGCTAGATTGCAACCATGTGGTTCAATCCGCCTACGCGCCAAGAGCCCTACCTCGACCGGCAGATAGACTGCCAGGAAGCACTTGAGCCGGGTTTTCAGATCCTCAGTGAAGAGATGATAGCCGCTGGCCGGAGCCGTGACGAAATCCAGTTAGCCTTCGTGAATCTGTTGGCAGCCCACGACCGCACCCAGGAATCAAATGCAGAGCAGGAGGTCGAACTTGCCTTCATGTGCGCTCAAATGCGGTTACCGAAGCCATGAGGGCTCCACTTCGAAGGCCCTACTTTCCGCCGCTCAGAAAAGGCGATGCCAAAGCGGTACTCATTACTTCAGTCATCGCAGCCGGATTGAGCGCGGCAATGATCTACTACGCCAGTGAACTGCATCGGCTCCAAGCAAGAGTGAACCATGGCTTCGGTCCAGAATGGGACTGCCTCCGGCCTGACAAGGGCGATCCCATTTGCACACGGGCAAAACCTCACGAGCCGGCGCCAGGGACAAACTGAGATACGCGCACTCATTCAGCGAGGCAGGAAATGAAATCCTCGTTCACCAGCGAATACTGGGCACCGCGGCTGTTGAGCGTCCTCAGAATGGTTTGCGGCTACATAGTCCTATTTAACGGATGGGAGCGGATTCGCGAGAACCCTCCCGTTGTATTTACTGGCGCGACGGACTCGATTGAAGCGATTTTGTTCTGGGTCGGACTAGCCTGTGGGGCGCTGCTTCTCGTTGGGCTATTCACGCGATTGGTGGCGACATTCTTGTTTCTGGTGACCGCACTAAAATACGCACTCTTTACGGTCGTCTATGGGCACTATCCGCCCCTCATTTTCGATGATCGCCTACTACTGTTCTGCTTCGTTTTCCTGTTCATATCCGCCGCCGGCCCTGGTCAGTGGGGGCTCGATGCTCTGCGAGGTAGGCAAGGGTAAAGAACCAACACTCTGAAAAAGGACAAGGTCGCTAAGGGCTGCGGCAGGAATCGATACCTTCGCCCAGTTCATAGAAACGATGGACGGAATGATGCCCGAGGGGCTGAAGGCGAAACGGATTCCTCGCTGATAGCGAGATAGGCAGATGACGGAATTGTTGCAAAGTCCTTACAGAACGTTAATTTGTTTTTCACGTTGGGGGGGCATATCTATGGGTATGAGCAAACAGGGACCAGCAAATCCAATGAAAGCGGATGCCTTTAAGAAGGGCTTCCTGCGGGGGTTTTCTGCGCCTTTTGGGTTCTTTGCTCCAGTTGAGATTCGCCGCCCTACGCAGTTCAACGGCAGCGTTGCGAAGGCGTGGGCAGATGTTGGCCGCGCGTTGTCGAACGCGACATCTGATCAGGGCGCCTTAATTGAGCAAAAAACCGGCAAGCAGCCCCCCCGCAGGCAGCGAAGAAAAGCAGCCTAATCTTCCTGCGACAATCAAAGAAGAAATAGATCGCGAGATCGGCTCGCTGGTCCCTCAAGGCCAGCGAACCGAAATAATTATGCGCCTCGCACGCGTGATGACCAGTGAATTATTTGCTGGTCCGATAGCGCATCCGAGACATTTGCGTGAGTATGAAGCGATACTTCCGGGCTCGGCGGAACGTATCGTCTCGATGGCTGAGAAAGCTCAGTCACACAATCAAGCCATGGAATCGGCGATTGTGAAAGGTTCGATCCGGACCAGCCATTATTCCATGTATCTCGGATTCGCGGCGCTAGTGCTTCTTATCTTGACAGCGGTGTATGCGGGCATGCACGGCAACAATGTACTCGCAGGACTTTTGCTGGGGACCGGCGTACTTGGCGGAGCTGCGACATTGATCCGAGGTAGGGCGAACAACGGCAATGGAAATAGCGCCGGAAAACCAGAAAAAGGCTAATCGTCACTGAGCCCGACTTCCACGGGCACACCGTCGTCTAGAGTTATGACGATGCGGCTGAGAGCGTCAGTCTCCTAATTTGTGTTTATGACCCCGGCTCCGGTCAGGGTTTTCGTTTCTGCTGCCGGTGGCTATATTCTCGCTATGTTGAAAGAGGTCTACAGCCGCATTCGCGAAGGACTTGAGGAGGCTCTTGCCTGGAGCCCGGGCGAGATTGCGCTGCCTGTGACTGACTATTCTACCGGATCTCCCATCACGACCGTGCGCGATCGGGGCGCACCGGTGAAGATCGGAGATCAACATGCATCACAAGCGGAAGAAGCCGAAAAGCGCTAGGGCCGGGTGCCTTATGTGCAAGCCGTATAAGGCGAACGGTATTTGCCCGCGCCATCTGAATATGCGGATTGGCAATCTGCGGCGGTATCAGGCCGGTACAGACGCGCTGCGCTGCGAGCGCATTCGATAGCACCCAAACGCAAAAGGCCCGCCCCGGCGAACCGGAGCGGGCTTGTTGCCTGAGAGCGCTTGCCAACGGACAAGCGCGCGGCCGAATAGCTGCAATGTGCGGGTTAGGCAAGCTTTCGACGATCAACCAGATTGGCTCGAAGCCCGATTGGCGAGAGCGATCCGCTTAATAAGCAGTCCAAAATACGCGCCAGCCGCACCCGCGAGCATGATCCTGGTTCTCTCGCTATCGAAAATGCCCACTAGGAACTTGGCAGTTGGGGAAGCCCACGCTTTGAACCGCGCCGGGTTTGCCGGAGGCTTCAACTCCTGAGAAGGTGGAGCCATGACAAGCAAGACGACCAACAAGTTCTCTCCCGAGGTCCGAACCCGCACGGTTCGGCTGGTTCTAGATCACGAAGGCGAGCATGCCTCGCGGTGGGCGGCGGTTTCGTCAATCGCCGCCAAGATCGGCTGCACGGCGCAGACGCTGCATGAGTGGGTGAAGAAGGCCGAGCGCGACCGGTGTGCGTGCCGGTGTGCCTACGGATGTGGCGACGAAGCTGAAGGCTTTGGAGCGCGAGAACCGCGAGCTTCGGCAGGACAACGAGATCCTGCGCAAGGCGAGCGCGCATTTTGCCCAGGCGGAGCTCGACCGCCGGTTCGAGCGATGATCGCGTTCATTGACGATCACCGCGAGGCGCATGGGGTCGAGCCGATCTGCAAGGTGTTGCAAATCGCTCCGTCGACCTACCACGACCATATCGCCAAGCGCGTCGATCCCTCTGGGCTATCGGCTCGGGCGAAGCGGGATGAGGCTTTGAAGGATGAGGTCCGACGCGTGTTCGAGGCGAACTTCCGCGTCTACGGCGTTCGCAAGGTCTGGCGGTAGTTGCGGCGCGAGGGCTTCGATGTCGCCCGCTGTACCGTTGCCCGCCTGATGAGGGTCATGGGCCTTGAGGGCATCATTCGCGGCAAGCCGCTCCGCACGACGGTGAGCGACAAGGCCGCACCTTGCCCTCTCGATCAGGTCAACCGCCAATTCCATGCCCCGGCGCCGCACATGCTCTGGGTCTCCGACTTCACCTACGGCGCGACCTGGACGGGCTTCGTCCTGGACGCTCTGGAACAGGCCCTCCATGATCGGCGGTCGATCCATCGCGGCGGGCTCGTGCATCATAGCGATAGAGGCAGCCAATACATCAGCATTCGATACACCGAGCGCCTGGCGGAGGCTGGCGTCGAGCCCTCTGTGGGCAGCGTCGGCGACAGCTACGACAATGCTCTCGCCGAAACCATCAACGGTCTCTACAAGGCCGAGGTGATCCACCGACGCGGGCCATGGCGCTCATTCGAGGCCGTCGAGTTCGCAACGCTGGAATGGGTAGACTGGTTCAACAATCGCCGGCTGCTGGAGCCCATCCGCAACATCCCGCCGGCCAAAGCCGAGGGACGCCACTATGCCAGGCCGGAAGAGCCAGCCATGGCGGCGTAACTCAAACGAAACAACCTCCGACAAAACCGGGGCGGTTCAGTCGAGGTGTGGAACCTCACGCTGCTATTGGGATTGATATCGTCCAGGCCAGCGTGCTGCAGCCACGTAGCCCAGTCCATGCTGAAGTTGTCGTGGATGAGCGTATGGTATCCGAGGTCGCCGGGGGTATCTATGGCTGAAAAGGTACAATGCCAAGCGCATGGCGAGCGCGAGGCTACATTCGTATGTCGCCATATTGTTGACTCCTTGGACACCCGGCGGGCCGTTGGCTTCTATTGGTCTAGGGATCAGCTCGCATCTCGACCCGACGCATGGTGCACGGAATGCGAGCGCATTCGCGTGGCGGAAGGCGGCGAGTGGAGCGATAAGGCTATCGAGTTTGCCCAAGTCAAGCTCCTGTGCGGGGGATGCTACGACCGGGCCAAAAGCATCTGGCTCGAGGCGCGCCGCGCTGATACGGAACGAGAGTGCTAGGTGTTTGATCCCGAGGTTTTATGGTGCGCTATGGGACAGGTTCTTCACGACTGCGCCACAACGACAGACCGTCGAGCAATACAAAATAGTCAAGAGAGCCTGAGGGCGCTGTCCAAGCGCTAAGGGATCAACCCGAAGACCGTTACAAAATGGGAAAAGCGCGGTTCGGTGCCCCTCGTAGGGACGACACTTGGGAGTTGCCGCGACCGGGAGCAGCAAGTCTCGATTCTCACGAAAGGAGGGCCCTAGAGGACTATGGCGTAGACATAGTTCTCATCTTCGCCCGGTGCGGCGCGCCATCTCTCTTGATGGCCATAGAACCAATCGCTCGCTTCGCTCCCACTTCGCGCGTGTAAACACACGGCGGCAATGGTTGCGGCTAGTGGCAGCAGGGTCGTCGTTGCCCGTCGGGTGCTGCCGCAACGGGCATGTACAGCTTATTATCTCATTTCCGAGGCGGCCTCTCAGCGCGACAATGCCCGAGCGTGGGACGGCGGAGCGTCGGGCCCTCCGGCCCGGCCACGATTCGGCGATAGAAACAACTGGTTCGGCCGGTGTGGCAACAGCCGCCGTCGCCCGCGACGCGCACCCTGAGCCAGACCGCGTCCTGATCACAGTCGATGCGCAGTTCCTCGACCTGCTGGATCTGCCCGCTGGTCGCGCCCTTATGCCAGAGTTGCTGGCGGGACCGGCTCCAGTACCAGGCCTGGCCGGTCTCGATCGTCTTGTTCAACGCCTCCGCATTCATCCACGCCAGCATCAGCACCACTCCACTCGCGACATCTGTCGCGACAGCGGGAATGAGCCCGTCCTCATTGAACCCTGGCAACAGGGGCGAGCATTCTTCGATCATCTCCGCGGGGTCCGCTCTTAATGGGTCAGGTTGCTGATCTTCCAGTGGCATGTGGCATTTCTTGAATGGGACGTACCAGTTCTATGGATGATCGTCCGGCCTGAGCGATCGCCACCGTGCGCTGCGGACCGCCCGGATTGTTGCGATTAGCGGGTCCGCCGTTCGTTCGCAGGCTTGACGACATCAAGCTCGACGTCCTGCCGCGCCTCAGATACATCGCATGCGCAAGTCGAGCCGGCGTCCACTCGAATGGATGAAGCCCTGCGCCAACGCATCACGGCGTAGCCGATGGCTGCGGCCAAGAACGCGAGCACGGCGATCAATGCAAGACCCTGTCCGCTAAGCCAGCCCACGACACCACCTACTGCCGAGCCGATAAAAAGCGGCCCAAGGCAGCAAAGCGCGACCAATGGCGCGACGACAATTGCGGTCATTAGCCCGGCTGCTGGCTTTTCATTCACGACACCCCACTTTCCGCGCTGGTGGCGCTGCCAAGCCATCAGTGCGGCGCTGCTCGTTGGTTCACATTTACGATCGTCACATCAGAAACTGCTACACCCTGTACTAAATACAGGGTCAATACGGAAGTTTGATCCGATCGGCTGGCCCCCGGGCTTCACCATGTCTGCGCCCGCGCTCCTGGGTTGGTGCATCGCCGATGAAGCGCATAGCTACGTCGAGGCTCCGCGCGTGCCAGTTCGGCGTCCTTTAGCGAGTAATAGAGCCAGATGAATTCGTCCGCGGTGATTCCAGAAAACGCGAAGGCATTCAGAGCATGTAGCCGATATCCGAGGCGCCGGTGGGATACGCGAACATCGTCGTCTTCAGATTGTCGGCCGTTAGGTCGTGGCGGATCGCAAGGGCAAACAGATTGATCACTTCATCAGCGTGCGGTCCGACAAGATGTGCGCCTAGGATACGCCCGGTGTCGTCCTCCACCATCACCTTGAAGCCATAGGTCTTCTCTGCGGCCTGGCGGGCAGTAAACCACTCGGACGCCTTCTGGGACTTAGTTTGGAATTTCAGGCCCTGCTGACGTGCTTCGTCTTCGCTCAGTCCGACCGCAGCGATCGGCGGGATCGTGAAGGCCACGCTCGGCACACCGCGATAGTCGGGTGTATGCCGATTGCCCTCTAGAAGGTTAGCGGCGACCACCTTGGCGTCGTGGCTAGAGACAGGAGTGAGCGGCGGCCCCTTCTGTGCCGCATCGCCGGCGGCGTACACGGCTGGGTTGGAGACACTCTGCAGGTGCTCATTCAGCTTGAGCCGGCCGTTTTCCACGGCGATGCCGCCGACCTCAAGATCAAGCCCGTCCAGCGAGGGTGCCCGGCCGGCCGCATGAACAACGAGGTCGGCCTCAAAGGTTGAGCCTCCACCTTCTGATGTGGTGTGGACGACAAAGCCCGCTCCCTTCTTCTCAATCGCCTCTACAGTGGTCCGCAGGCGCACATCGACCCCGATCTCGGCGAATTTGTCCATGAGCCAGCCGACAAGGTCAGGATCAAAGTGCGTGAGCATCCGCTGGCCACGTTGAAGAATGGTCACTTGCGCGCCTGCGCGAGCGGCGATGTGGGAGAATTCTGACGCTATATAGCCGCCGCCGACCAACACGATGCGTTGGGGCAGCCGCTGCATTGCCAGAAAGTCCTCATTGGTGACGAAATACTCTTCACCGGGAATGTGCAGCTTTATCGGCTCGGCGCCCGCAGCAATCAAAACGTGACGGGCTTCAAGGCTCTCGCCACCCACTGTCAGACTGTTCGGGCCTACGAAGCGCGCATGACCGTGATAGCTATGGATGCCCTTTTCTTCGTAACGGTGTTCGTGCTTTTCGGGGACCGGGTCGGTGAAGGTGCGCTTGAAGGCGATCAATTCGGACCAGGCGATATGGACGTCGCCGGCAACGCCATTGCCGCTCATGCGCCGGACATGGTCGACAGCCGAGGCGCCGCCGACAAGCATCTTTTTCGGGTCGCAGCCCCGCAGGGCGCAGGTGCCTCCGAAAGGCCGGTGGTCGATAACAGCCACGCTCCAGCTCTTTGCGCGCACGCGCATCGCGACGGCCATGGCTGCCGTGCCGGTCCCTATGACTACAAGGTCGAATTGGTTCGCCATTCGTCTCTCTCCTACTTATTCGTCGTGGGCGCATTACCGAGCTGACTTTCGCAGCCGCAACCAGGTTTCAACGGCGAAACGGCAGACAATTTCCGCGGCCTCAACGGTGCCCCGCGTCGCCGACGTCTGGATATGACGAAAGCGCATCGAGGATCGGGCATTCCGGAATGGCGTCACCCGAACACTGTGCAGCGGTTTGGGCTAGAATTTTTTCGATCCGCCTGAGGTCTGCGATCTTTGCGCGAACATCACTGAGGTGGTGCTCGGTACGCTCTTTGACCTCCGCGCACGTCTGTTTGCCGCCGTCGACCAACTCTAAAAGGCCGCGGATTTCCTCGATGCTGAAACCGAGTTCGCGGCCACGCATGACGAAGCGGAGGCGCCGGACATGGGCTTCGTTATAAACGCGGTAGTCGTTAGCGCTGCGCGGCGGCTCGGGAAGAAGCCCAATTTTTTCGTAGTAGCGGACTGTCTCTAAATTAGAGCCCGTCTGACGCGCCAACTCACTTCGTTTGAAACCCCGTCCGATAGCGCGATCCGTCATGGCCCAAAAAAACCTCTTGAGTCTGTAGTCACTACAGACCTTATCGTGTGTCCGACTCGAATTGAAGGGCTTTTTTTAATGAGCGATATCAGTACCAAACTGGTCGACTCGCCGGATGCGGGAAAGGTTAAGACGCAGGGGTGGCTTGCAGCGGGTGGGATCATCGGCGCGATCCTTGCGTCTAGCTGCTGCGTTGTACCTTTCGCCCTGTTCACGTTGGGAATCAGCGGCGCCTGGATTAGTAACCTGACGGCCCTCGAGCCCTATCAGCCCATCTTTGCCGCCGTGACGATTAGTTTCCTAGGCTACGGGTTCTATCTCGTTTACCGGAAGCCCAAAGTCGCCTGCGCCGAAGGCTCCTACTGCGCCAAACCCAGCTCGGGTCGCATCGCAAAGATCGGGCTTTGGACGGCTACTGTGCTCGTTATCGTCGCACTCGGCTTCCCGAAACTGGCGCCCTTGTTCCTCTGATCGACCGCTTAACCTGAAGGAGAAAATCTATGTTCCGACGTATCCTCGCAGCGACTGCGCTTATTGCCATGCTTTCGCCTTTTGCGGCCCAAGCCGCCGAAAGAACCGTTGTCCTAAACGTCGATAACGCGACGTGCGAACTCTGCGCCCCGATTGTCAAGAAAACGCTCTCCCGGGTCTCGGGCGTAAAGGCAGTAGTGGTCCAGGAGGCAAACGGAACGTCGGGCGCAGTGGCAACGGTCACTTTCGACGATGCGGTCACCAATGTCGCGACCCTCATTGCGGCGTCGACCAATGCCGGATATCCGGCGCGCGCGACAAAAGGCTGATTACGTGAATAGTCGCACCCTTTTTCGAACCGGCAGCATTGGGGCGGTCGTGGCGGCGCTCTGCTGCGCGACTCCAATCCTTGGGATTGTGCTGGGAGCGATCGGGCTCTCGGCGCTCGCGGGCAAGGCCGATTATGTCCTGATTCCGGTTCTTATCGTCTCGCTCGGGCTGGTGGGGATCGGGCTCTATCGACGCAACACATCTGCCTCAGCTGGCCCTGACTGCTGCGAGACGGGTAAGAACGCAGGAAAGTTCAAGTCATGAGTGATTGCTGCGCTCCTAGCGCAAAGAACGGGAACGGCCGCTACGATCTCATCGTCGTCGGCGCCGGCTCCGCCGGGTTCTCGGCCGCGATTACGGCAGCAGAACAAGGGGCGCAAGTTGCGTTGATCGGCCACGGCACGATCGGAGGGACGTGCGTCAATGTCGGCTGCGTCCCGTCGAAGGCCCTTATCCGGGCCGCAGAAGCGGTGCACCACGCGAACGCCGCACCCAGGTTCGCCGGTATCGCCGCGCAGGCGCGGGTGGCAGACTGGGGCGCGCAGGTCGCTCAAAAGGATGCACTGGTCGCGGGTCTGCGTCAGGCGAAGTACGCCGATCTCCTGCCATCTTACAACAACATCGCATATAATGAAGGCCGTGCCCGCCTCGTCGATGGCGTCGTCGAAGCCGGTGGCAAGCGTTTCGCGGCGGATCGTATCATCATTGCCACCGGGACCCGGCCGGCGTTGCCGGCGATCCCGGGCATAACGGACATCTCAATCCTCGATAGCACCACGGCGCTGGAGCTGACCGCGCTGCCACGCTCGATGATCGTGCTCGGCGGTGGCTACATCGGCGCTGAGCTCGCGCAAACCTTTGCTCGAGTGGGAGTCGAGGTGACGCTTGTCTTCCGCAGCCGCCTCCTGCCGGAAGCAGAGCCTGAGATCGGGGCGGCGCTCGCCGGTTATCTCGCCGACGAGGGTATCAAGGTCGTCGGCGGTCTGACCTATGAGTCGATCCGTCGGACGGAGGATGGCGTCGCGCTCACGGTTGTTCGGGACGGACACCTAGAGACGCTAGCCGCCGAGCGGGTTCTCGTTGCGACCGGTCGCGCCCCGAACACCGAAAGCCTTGGCCTTGAACAAGCTGGTATCGCCCGGACGCCCGTGGGCGCCATCGTGGTCGACGACCGGATGCGCACGTCCAAAGCGGGCGTCTACGCGGCCGGCGATGTGACGGGCAAGGACCAATTCGTCTACATGGCGGCCTATGGCGCGAAGCTCGCGGCGAAGAACGCGCTCAACGGCAACAGCCTCCGCTACGACAACTCGGCGATGCCTGCGGTAGTCTTCACCGATCCGCAGGTGGGAAGCGTCGGTCTCACGGAAACGCAGGCGCGTGCCGCCGGGCACAACGTCCGCACTTCCGTGCTTTCGCTCGACAACGTGCCCCGCGCGCTCGCGGCCCGGGATACACGCGGACTGATCAAGCTTGTGGCGGACGGCGACACCCGCAAGCTGCTTGGGGCACACATCCTTGCGCCTGAAGGCGCGGACAGTATCCAGACGGCGACGATGGCGATTCGTGGCGGTCTGACAATCGATGACCTCGCGGAGACGATCTTCCCGTATTTGACCACAGTCGAAGGGCTCAAGCTTGCGGCGCAGACATTCGACCGGGATGTCAAGAAGCTGTCCTGCTGCGCGGGCTGACGATTGGCCAAACGATCAGTCGAGGAAGAAGTAATGGCGATCGACGCGACAACATCGGAAGAGTTCAGTGTCGAGATCAGGCCGGGCGTATGCCGCCCGGACTGGTCGGCCGTTACCACGCCGGCCGCGCGGCATGCGCTTAGCGGGCGCATGGCGGCGCGGGCGGGACTTCTGGACAAGTGGTCGCAGGCGCTCGAACCGAATGAGGATCTGGTGTGGCGGATGGTCCTCGACCTCTACGCCGAAACCGGTCGGCCGCCTCGCGCTAGCGAGATTGCCGCCTGCTCGGACATCCCAGAGGAGCGCATGCGCGTCATTCTGCACAAGCTGCAACTGCGCGATCTCGTGGGCCTTGAACCCGGCACGGACGCGATCCTCTATGCCTACCCTTTTACGGAGACACAGACAGGTCACCACGTCGCACTGAAGAGCCACACCTTGCACAGCCTCTGCGCCATCGACGCACTCGGGGTTGGTAGAATGTATCGCAGCGACGTCACGGTCGAGTCCCGCTGTCGGCTAACTGGTAGAAGCGTCCGGGTGACGATAGGCGATGAGGGTCGTACCTTGTGTAACGTGTCGCCCGATGGCGCCGTAGTCTGGTACGATTTTGCCTATGAAGGAGGTGCGGCGGCAAACTCTTGTTGCCCGTTGATCGCCTTCTTTTGTTCGGAAGAGCAATTGCGGCGTTGGCTTGATCAGCAGACGCCATCCCGGCACGGCGTCATGTTGGTGATGGAAGAGGCCCTGGAAGTCGGCAGCGCAATCTTTGGTCCAGTTCTGACAGTGCCTGGCGCAGTTTCGGAGGAAGAGTCGCTAGCATCTTCCAAGTCGAGGAAGGCGCTTCGCTGACAATCGAGCTGCGCCATCTTCGCTACTTTATCGCAGCGGCAGAGCGCGGTAGCTTTCGACGCGCAGCAAAGGCGCTTAAGATTCAGGAGTCCGCCATCAGCCGGCGGATTCGGGATCTGGAAGATGAACTAGGAGCGGCTCTATTCATTCGCCACCATGGTGGTGTCGATCTCACTCAAGCCGGCCAGAGATTTCTCGTCCGCGCTCGTAAGGCCATCACTCAGATCGGCCATGCCGCCATGGACGTTGGTTCAGTTGGGCGTGGTGAAGCGGGCACCGTGCGCATCGGGATATTTTCCTCGCTTGCATCTGGCTTTCTCGCCGATCTCCTCCGCGCCTATGCTGCGGCAAACCCAGCCATCCGACCCGATCTGATTGAAGGCGGGCCCTCCGGCCACATCGCCGCGATTCAACGACATCACCTGGATGTCGCCTTCCTGACCGGTGAGCCGATCGCGGACGGATGCGATCTGGCGCATCTTTGGAATGAGCGTGTCTTCGTAGCATTGCCAGACGACGACGACCTGTCTCGAAATCGCGAGATTTCTTGGACGGACCTGCGAGACCGACACTTTATCGTCAGTGAGACCGACCCGGGTCCGGAGATCCACGACTACCTGGTGAAGCACCTCGCTGACCTTGGGCACCACCCCAACGTCGAACGTTGCCGTGTCGGTCGAGACAATTTGATGAATCTCGTCGCCATGGCTCAGGGCCTCACGCTGACCAGCGAAGCGACTATCGCGGCGCGCTTTCCCGGCGTCGCCTACCGCCCACTCAGCCAGGAGATTCTGCCGTTCTGCGCGATTTGGTCGCCGCACAATGACAATCCGGCTTTACGGCGGTTGCTGAGCCTAGCCAGAACAATGTCGCGACGATCGAACGCCGTCACAGTGCCGGGACTGATCGCTAATTCTGCGACGACGAGCCCGAGCTAGCAGGTGGGTGCCCGTGTTCGCCGTCGCGTCGCGCCTTCAAGAATCCTCGGTCGGTCGCCATGAATCGCTCGATCATCGGCGGAATCAGCTTCACCGGATCGCCCACGGATCTTCCTGTCTCGCGGGCTAGTATTTGGGCATAGGCCACGAGATCGCGGTGAACCGTGGCCGGCAGTTCGAACGAGACCTTGACCGGCTTGTCATCCGTAATCGAGCCAAGCTTCAATTTCACCATATCAGCCTCCGTAGGGTTCGAGCACGAGATCGCGCGTGACGATGACGCGGACGGGAAAGCCCGGCCGGATGGTGAGCGTCGGGGCGATGTTGAGCTGACGCTGGACGATTTGCTGGCCGGTTTGGCTGACGCTGTTGTACGCACCCTGTCGTAGCGCCCGCACGATGTCGCTTTCCTGGCCAGACGAGCCGGCCTCCGCACCGATGCTCAGGATCGTGGAGAGCGCAGCGGCCTTGAACAGTTCGCCCCAGTGATAGTCGACACCATCCTCGAGGCCGGCATAGCCCTCGGCGTCCGCACCAGGCTGGCGCTCCAGAACGATGGAGCGACCATTGGGAAAGATCAGCCGATTCCAGACGAGGAGTATGCGCCGCTGACCGAAGCCGACGCCGCTGTCATACTGCCCGATGACGCGCGTGCCCTGAGGCACGAGGAGGATCTTGCCGGTCGGGCTGTCATAGATGTTCTCCGTCACCTGCGCGGTGATCTGGCCCGGCAGGTCGGAGCGGATGCCGGTGATGAGCGCGGCAGCGATGACAGCGCCGGCCTGCAGAACGTTCTTCGACGCCGGCGCCGCAACGCGATCCGGCGAGACGGTGCGCTTGTCCGGCGCCTGGTTGAGGAATGCGAGCTGGCGATCCTGCGCCGAGGGCGTCGCCGGCTGCGGCGCGAGGCCGAGGCTGGCGAGGTCGGCCGGCGGCGTGGCGATCGCGGTGGGTTGCGTCGAGGCCCCAGCACTGGCGGGCCGAGTCTCGGTCGAGGCGAACAGCCGCGCGGTCCGTGCCGACTCCAGCTCCTGCGCCCGACGCTGTTCCTCCGGGCTCGGCCCCACGGGGCCTGATGCAGGCGCGCCGATCGGCGGCACCGTGCCACCGTTCTGCGCGTTCAGGATCGGGCGACCGAGATCGCCCGGGAGCGGCGGGCCGAGCTTCGGGACGCCGGAATAATCTTTCGGCAATCCAGCCAGTCCGTCCGGTGTCGAGCGGTTGTCTGTCGAGTACAGTTCCTGGCCCTGGCCACCGTGACGGGTCTGAAGCGCATAGATCAGCGCCCCGCCGACACCGAGGCTTGCGGCGAGACCCAGACCGGCCAGCACCTTGCGGGACAGGCGGGTCACGCGCGGCGGCTCGGCGCGCAGCCGCATCGTCGCGGCCGGCCCGCCGGTCAGCGGCCGAGCGTCATCGTCGATCGGCTGAGGCTGGGGCGTCGAACCTTGCGCCCGGCCTTCCTCCTTTTCGGGATCGCGTTCATCGCTCACGATGCCGGCCTCCCGTCGGTGCGGGAGATGCGGACGCGCTTCTGGTTCTTGCCCGCACCAAACCGCAACTCGGCGGCGGCGAACAGCCGATCGACAATCATGTAGTTGCCGCGCACGCGATAGTTCACCAGCTCGGATGTGTCGCCCTCCGGCCCGACCACGAACAGCGGCGGCATCTCGCCCTGACCGATGCCGCGCGGGAATTCGATGAACACCTGCTTGCCGTCATCGAAGGCGCGAAGCGGCCGCCACGGCGCGCGGTCACCCGTCACCTCGTAGCGAAAATTGACGCGGGCGAGATCGATGCCGCTGGAGACGGGCTGCGCGGCCTCGGCTTGCTGGTTCTGGCGGCGCAGCGCGATGAGCTGGTCTTGCGGATATTGCCAGGACACCGACGCCATGTAGGTCGAGGGCGTTGCGCGCAGCTCCATGTGATAGGTGCGCCTGTCGGTGTTGATGACGAGATTGGTCATCAGCTCGGCGCGGGTTGGCTTTACGAGGATATGAATCTGCTTGGCCGCGCCGATGCCGCTCTCGGTATCGCCGATGATCCAGCGCACGGTGTCGCCGGCGGCGACGGGACCGGAGCCGACGAGCTGTTCGCCGGGCTGGAGCGCGATGTCGGTGATCTGCCCCGGCGATGCATAGACCTGATAGAGCGCGCCATCGACGAAGGGATAGACCTGCATGGAGTTGATGAAGCCGTTGCGAACGGGCTGAACGCGCGCGGCGGCGTTGGCCTGGTTGACGCGTGCGGCGGGGTCGGCCGGTTCCGGCTCGGGCTTCCCGTCCTTGCCGAGCGGCTTCAACTGACCGGGCAGCGGGAGCGGCTTGGGCAATTCCACCACCCTGACGGGCGCTGGCGGATCGGTCGTCTGCACGGCCGGGGCCGCATTGTCGTAGGAAATTTCCGGGGGCGGCGTGTGGGTGGCGCACCCTGCCAACGCCGAACCGGCGAGCAGGATCGCCGGCAAAGCGGATTTGCGCAAAGCCGGCATTACGTGGATGCGGAAAGCCGGACGCCCTGCACTCCAGGGGGCGGCTTTGCGGAGTGCGGGCGTCATTGTCCAAGCTCCTTCGACCAGTTGATGGCGTTGATGTAGATGCCGAGCGGATTCTTCCGCAGCGTGTCGGCGTCGCGCGGCGGCTGTACAATGACGGTGAGGATGGCTGACCAGCGTTCGGTGGAGGCCAGCGAGCCGTCCTGATAGCGGCGCTCGATCCAGGCGATGCGGAAGCTGGATGGCGAGGCCCGGATGACCGACGACACCTCGATTGCGATTTGCTGCTTGCCGACCTTCGTGAAGGGGTCGTTGGCGCGGGCGTAGTCGTTGAGCGCGAGCGCGCCGCCTTGTGTGGTGAAGTCATAGGCGCGCAGCCAGTTCTGCCGCACGATGATGGCGTCGGCCGGGATCGAGCGGACCTGCTCGATGAAGCGCGCCAGGTAGAAGGCGATCTGCGGATCGTTCGGCTGGTAGTCGGCGGTCGCCGGCGCCACGGCCTGCGCCTGGCCGAGCCGGTCGACCTGCACCACCCAGGGCACGATCGAGCCGTTGGCGGACTGCCAGACAAGCGCGGCGGAGAGGCCAGCGGCAAGCCCCAATGAGCCGAACGCCATGTAGCGCCAGTTGCGGGCCTGCACGCGGGCCGATCCGATCCGATCGTCCCAGATCTGCGCCGCGCGCTGGTAGGGCGTCTCTGGTTGCGGGGATTTGCCGTAGTGGGTGGATGGTCGTTTGAACATGGTCAGTCGCTTTCGGAGAGGTTGACGGAGGAGCCACCGCCATGGCTGTCACCGCTACGCACGGCGTGAGCGGCGGCCTGAACGCCATGGGTGAGCTGCTGCGAGCGCTTCATGCGCTTCGCCCAGGCCCGCGGACTTTCGGCGGCGGAAGAGGATGCAGCCTCGGCGGTGATTTCGCCCGCCGCTGAGCCCGATGACCCTGTGGCGATCTCCGTCGCGGCCTGGCCGCCGGCCTGATAGCTCTGCTTCAGGCTTTCGGTGGCATGTCCGGCAGCGCGCCTGAGTGGCGAGACGGCGGCCTTCGCGCCGGTGCTTGCGACATTGCCGAGACCGGATGCGACGCCCGATGCGCCAGACTGACCAGCGGCGCCAAGGCTGTAGGCCGTGGATGCGCCGCCAGCGAGGGCGGCTCCACCACGAGCGGCGGCGGCTGCGCCGCCGGCAAGCGCGGCACCGCCGGAAGCGACCGCGCCTACCGTAGCTGCGCCCGCCGCGACCATGCCGCCGGCGGCGAGACCCGTGCCGACCGCCGCGCCCGCGCCGAGCTGCGGTCCACCGGAGATGAGACCATTGGCGATGCCGGGGCCGAAGATGCCGAGACCAAGCAGCGAAAGCGCGGCGAGCACGATCGCCATCGCGTCGTCGATCGACGGCGTCGCGCCGGCAAAGCCAGAGGTGAATTCTGAGAACAGCGTCGAGCCGATGCCGATGATGACCGCGAGGACCAGCACTTTGATGCCGGAGGAGATGACGTTGCCCAGCACGCGCTCGGCCATGAAGGCGGATTTGCCGAACAGACCGAAGGGAATGAGGACAAAGCCGGCGAGTGTCGTCAGCTTGAATTCGATCAGGGTGACGAAGAGCTGGATCGCGAGGATGAAGAAGGCGAGCAGGATCAGCGCCCAGGCGAAGAGCAGGCAGGCAATCTGAATGAAGTTCTCGAAGAACGACCAGTAGCCCATCAGGCCGGAGATGGAGTCGAGCAGCGGCCGTCCCGCGTCGAGCCCGGTCTGCGCCACCTTGCCGGGGCGCAAAAGGTCGCTGACGGCAAAGCTGGTGCCTGACGCCTTCAGGCCGAGGCCCGCGAAGCTCTCGAAGATGATGCGGGCGAGATTATTCCAGTTGGAGATGAGGTAGGCGAAGACGCCGACGAACAGCGTCTTCTTGACGAGGCGCGCCATGATGTCGTCGTCGGCGCCCCACGACCAAAAGAGCGCGGCCAGCGTCACGTCGATGACGATGAGCGTGGTGGCGATGAAGCCGACCTCGCCACCGAGCAGGCCGAAGCCGCCGTCGATGTAGCGCGTGAAGACTTCGAGGAAATGGTCGATGACGCCGGTGCCGCCCATGTCAGCGAGCTCCCTGGTCGGCAGAGATGGCCGGCCGGGCCGGCTCGGCCTGCACCGCAGGCCCGGTCAAATCCGCTGGCGCACTGTCTTTGCGGATGGGGTCGGCCGACGCGGGCGCGCTTGGAAACAGCGTGGTCGGCGCAGACGGGACCGACGACACCGCTGGCGCCGGTTGACCGAGGAACCGGCGCCGGTTCTCGGCCCACGCTATCAGGCAGGCGGGATCGCGCGGGCCTGCCTCACCGATCTCCGAACAGCGCAGCAATTCGGCCGCGAGAGGATCTTGCGATGCGACGGGACGCACCCGTGTCGCGAAGTCGATTGGCCGATCATCCTTGCGGTTCATCTCGATCGCGGTCGCCGTGATGGCGACCGCGACGAAGACGATGGCGCCGATGCGAGCGAGGGTCTTGCCGTCCATCGCGCCGCCCTCAGTGATTGCCGTAGAACATCTGCGCGTTGCCGGGCTGGTAGCCCGAACCCGGCGTCAGAAAGCGACGGCGCTGCTCGCGGCCCTGTTCGGCGGCGGCGGACTGCTCCGCCGATTGCAAGGCCTGCGCCCGACCGTTGGCCGCGACGACGGCGGTGAGATCCGCGAGTTGCTGGGCCTGGAGCGCGAGAAGCTGGTTGCCGGCTTGCGTTGCCTGCAGCGCACCGGTCGCGCCCTGGCTCTGGCCGACCAGCGCCGACATCTGCGCGCGGTTGGTGTCGATGTTGCCGACGACGCCGGCTTGCACGCGCATGGCGTCCTGCAGGCCGCCGACCGTGTTCTGCCAGCGCGAGCGCGCATCGGCGACAAGCTGCTGATCGGACGCCGACATCGAGACGTTTCCGTATTTCTGCTGGAACACGCGATCGATCTGCTGGACGTCGTAGGCGATGTTCTGGGCTTGCTGCAGGAGTTGCTGCGTCCGCTGAACCGATTGCTGAAGCTGTTGCAGCGACGAGTACGGCAGGCTCGCGAGATTGCGAGCCTGGTTGATCAACATCTGCGCTTCGTTCTGAAGCGAGGTGATCTGGTTGGTGATCTGCTGGAGCGAACGCGCCGCCGTCAGGACGTTTTGTGCATAGTTCGAGGGATCGAACACGATGATGGCGTGGGCCGGCGTCGCCAGCATGGGCGCGAGCGCCACGGGAGCGATCAGCAGCGCGGCAGCGAACCGCGCTGCGCGGGATTGGCGCAGTTTCATGAGGACTTCTCCTTGTTGGTGAGCGTGGGGATGAGATCAGCGGCCCAGCCGACCTCACGGTGATCGAGCCAGGCGGCGAGGAATCCGTCGCGGCCATGTTCGGCGACGATCCGGGCGATGGCGGCCTGGTCGGTTTTTGACGAGGCGGCGCAGAGCGCGAGCGCGACGTCGGAAAGGCCCAGCTCGAACAGCCGATTGCCGCGCCGGGACTGGCAGTAGTAGTCACGCTTGGGCATGGCCCGGGCGATGATCTCGATCTGGCGATCGTTGAGGCCGAAACGCCGATAGATCGCCGTGATCTGCGGCTCAATCGCGCGCTCGTTCGGCAGCAGAAGCCGGGTCTGACAGCTCTCGATGATGGCGGGCGCGATCGCCGAGCCGTCGATGTCCGATAGGCTTTGCGTGGCGAAGATAACGCTGGCGTTCTTTTTGCGCAGCGTCTTCAGCCATTCGCGGAGCTGGCCGGCGAAGCCGTCGTCATCCAGCGCCAGCCAGCCCTCGTCGATGATGAGAAGCGTCGGCGAACCATCGAGCCGGTCTTCGATCCTGTGAAACAGATAGGAGAGGACCGCGGGCGCCGCGCCTGTCCCGATCAGACCTTCTGTCTCGAACGCTTGAACGAAGGCCGATCCGAGATGCTCGCGCTCGGCGTCGAGCAACCGGCCGTAGGGTCCGCCGACACAATAGGGTCTGAGCGCCTGCTTGAGGTCGTTCGACTGGAGCAGCACGACCAGGCCGGTGATCGAGCGCTCCTCGACGGGCGCCGATGCCAGCGAGGTCAGCGCCGTCCAGATATGCTCCTTCACCTCGGGCGTGATCGGCACGCCTTCGCGCGTCAAGATCGACACGATCCAATCGCCCGCCCAGGCGCGCTCGGGAACGTCGTGGATGCGGGCCAGCGGCTGAAGGCTGACGCTGTCGATGGCACCGTCGCTGAGATCGCCGCCGAGATCGTGCCAATCGCCGCCCATGCCGAGCGCCGCCGCGCGGATCGAGCCGCCGAAGTCGAAGGCGAAGACCTGGGCGCGCTCATAGCGTCTGAACTGAAGCGCCATCAGCGCCAGCAGCACGGACTTGCCCGCGCCGGTCGGGCCGACGATCAGCGTGTGGCCGACGTCGCCGACGTGAAGCGAAAGCCGGAACGGGGTCGAGCCTTCGGTCTTGCCGAAGAGCAGTGGGGGCGCTGCAAAATGCTCGTCCCGTTCCGGCCCCGCCCACACCGCCGAAAGCGGGATCATGTGGGCGAGATTGAGCGTGGAAATCGGAGGCTGGCGGACATTCGCGTAGACATGGCCGGGCAATGACCCGAGCCAGGCGTCCACCGCATTGATGGTCTCGGCCATGGCGGTGAAGTCGCGGCCCTGGATGACCTTCTCGACCAACCGCAGCTTCTCGTCGGCGACGCGCGGATCGTCGTCCCACACCGTCACCGTCGCGGTGACATAGGCCATGCCGGCATAGTCGGCGCCGAGTTCCTGCAGCGCCATGTCGGCGTCGGCAGCCTTGTTGGAGGCGTCGGTGTCCACGAGGACGGACGCCTCGTTGGTCATCACCTCCTTGAGGATCGCGGCGATCGACTTGCGCTTGGCGAACCATTGCCGCCGGATCTTGGTCAAGAGCTTGGTCGCGTCGGTCTTGTCGAGCAGGATCGCGCGCGTCGACCAGCGATAGGGGAAGGCCAAGCGGTTCAGCTCGTCGAGCAGGCCCGGCGTCGTCGCCGTTGGAAAGCCCGTGACGGTGAGGATGCGCAGATGCGATGCGCCAAGGCGCGGTTCGAGCCCGCCGGTGAGCGGCTGGTCGGCGAGCAGCGCGTCGAGATAGATCGGCGTCTCGGGAACACGGACGCGGTGACGCTTGGTCGAGACGCAGCCGTGGAGGTAGGTGAGCGTCTCCGCGTCATCGAGCCAGCGGCACTCCGGCATGAAGGCTTCGACCAGACGCAGGATGCGATCGGTGCGATCGGCGAAGCCAGTCATCGCCTCGCGCGGGTCGATGCCTGACTTCTCGCGGCCTTCGTAGAGCCAGGTTTCCGCGCGCGCGGCGTCTTCGGCCGGGGGCAGATAGGTGAAGGTCAGGAAGTAGCACGACTCGAAATGCGCACCGGCCTCCTCGAAGTCCGCCTTCCGCTCGGCATCAACCAGCGCCGAGGCGGGATCGGGAAAGCGGCTGTCGGGATAGAGGTTCGCGGCGTGGCGCTGCGCCTCGACGAAGATCGCCCAGCCGCTGCCGAGACGGCGGAAGGCGTTGTTGAGGCGGCCGGCGACCGCGACCAGCTCGGCCGGGACGGCGCTGTCGAGATCGGGGCCGCGAAACCGGGCGGTGCGCTGAAAGCTGCCGTCCTTGTTGAGGACGATTCCTTCGCCCACCAGCGCGACCCAGGGCAGGAAGTCGGCGAGCCGGCTGTTGCGATTGCGATATTCGGTGAGGTTCATCATCGGCGCGCTCCCCGTCAGACCGAAAGGTGCGCGGGGACGCGCAGATGGCGGCGCACCACGTCGACGAAGAGCGGATCGCGCTTCGCCGCCCACACCGCCGCGACATGGCCGATCGCCCAGATGGCGATGCCGACCAGCCAGAGGCGAAGGCCAAGACCCACGGCGCCAGCGAGTGTCCCGTTCATGATGGCGATGGCGCGCGGCGCGCCACCGAGCAGGATCGGCTCGGTCAGCGCGCGGTGAACCGCGACCGTGAAGCCCGGCACCTCGCCGGCTTGATCCACGACGCCCGCCATCAGACGAGCGCTCCGCCGCCGAAGGAGAAGAAGCTGAGGAAGAACGAGCTGGCCGCGAACGCGATCGAGAGGCCGAACACGATCTGGATCAGCCGCCGGAAGCCGCCGGACGTGTCGCCGAAGGCGAGCGTCAGGCCGGTGACGATGATGATGATTACCGCGATGATCTTCGCGACCGGACCTTCGATCGACTGGAGGATCTGCTGGAGCGGCTGCTCCCACGGCATGGAGGAGCCGGAGGCGTGGGCGGCGGGCGCCATCGCGACGGTAATTACGAGGGCCGACGCCATCATCATCAGGCGGCGAGGCAATCTGCGGGCATGCGAGATCATGCGGATTCTCCTTCGTTGGGCTTCGGGGTGATGGGGGTGACGCGGTAATCGCCGTCCGGGCCGAGGCCCTCGACGCGTGCGAGTTCGGAGAGCCGACGGGCAGAGCCGCGGCCGGAGAGGACGGCAACGATGTCGATCGTCTCGGCGATCAGCGCGCGCGGGACCGTAACGACGGCTTCCTGGATGAGTTGTTCCATCCGGCGCAGCGCGCCGATCGCGCTGCCGGCATGGATCGTGCCGATGCCGCCGGGGTGGCCGGTGCCCCATGCCTTGAGGAGTTCCAGTGCCTCGGCTCCACGCACCTCGCCGACCGGAATGCGGTCAGGGCGCAGGCGCAGGGATGAGCGGACGAGATCGGAAAGCGAGGCGACGCCGTCTTTTGTGCGCATTGCCACGAGGTTCGGCGCCGCGCATTGCAGCTCGCGCGTGTCCTCGATGATGACGACGCGGTCGTCAGTCTTCGCGACCTCTGCCAGCAGCGCGTTGGTGAGCGTGGTCTTGCCGGTCGATGTGCCGCCGGTGACCAAAATGTTGGCGCGTGCGGCGACCCCTTGGCGCAGCGTCTCGGCCTGCACCGCCGACATGATGCCGGCCGCGACATAGTCGTCGAGCGTGAACACCGCGACAGCGGGCTTGCGGATCGCGAAGGCGGGCGCGGCGACGACGGGAGGCAACAGCCCCTCGAACCGCTCCCCGGTCTCGGGCAGCTCGGCTGAGACACGCGGGGCGCCGGCATGGATTTCGGCGCCGACATGGTGTGCGACGAGGCGGACGATGCGCTCGCCGTCCGCTGCCGACAGCCGCTCGCCCGTATCGGACAGCCCCTCGGAGAGGCGGTCGATCCAGAGCCGACCATCGGGATTCAGCATCACCTCGACGATGCTGGCGTCGTCGAGATAGCGCGCGATGGCGGGGCCAAGCGCGGTGCGCAGCATCCGCGCGCCGCGCGCAAAGCCTTCTGAATTTTGATGAGACGCCATCATACAACCCCGATTCCATCGGGGCTGAGACAGACCTTCCCCGGACGGGGATGATTAAAAGGGCCTGATTTTGGGCCGATTCAACAAAGATTCATCGGCGTAGTAGTGTAGCGTGCAAATACAGGAAAACGGCGGGGTCAGGATTCAGAAGGCGCGAGGCAAGTGATCGATGACGGCAAATCTTCAACATGGAAGATCCGATACGGCGAGCCGATTCATCGCCGCGCCCGCCGACGTGATCTATCGCGCATTTGTCGACCCGGCCGTCTGACTACAATGGCTTCAGCCGGATGGTATGACCGGCCAGATCTACGAGTTCGATGCCCGGCCAGGCGGCACCTACAGGATGGCACTGACCTATCGCCGCGATCATCCGAACGCGGGCAAGACATCCGAGGACACGGATGTCGTCGAGGGCAGATTCGTCGACTTAGTTCCGAATGAGCGCGTGGTTCAGGTCGTTACGTTCGAGTCAGACGATCCACGATTTGCAGGCGAAATGCCGATGACGTGGAGCATTTCACCGATGGAAGGCGGCGCCGAAGTCTCGATCATCGGCGAGAACGTGCCGAGCGGAATAAGCAAAGTCGACCACGGTGTTGGACTTCGCTCGACCCTGGAAAATCTCGCGCGCTTTGTCGAATAGAGACGTATGTGCGTCGGTGCCGCCTCCGGTCATCCTCGAACGACTGGAACACGGCTGCTTACTCCGATCTTCCGCTTGCGCATTGAAATACAAGCGTCATCGATGAGTTTAGGCAGATCGCGGCGCGCCACACTCCGGTTCGTACTTTCAAACTACCCACACCGTTAGCCATTCCGCGGACTAATTGCGCCGCAGCGCCCCTTTCGGTGGGAAACCCGTCAAGCAACCAGCGAATCCGGCCGACCGCTAGAAATTCGCTGCATGGGCTGGCGTGGCGCCAACTCTTGGTATATCTGATATCTCAATAACTCTTGGAATGTTGAGATGACAATGCACGAAAAGCAGGCCCTCGACGCCTTCGCCGCGCTTTCGCAGGAAACAAGGCTCCGCATCGTCCGTCGTCTGGTGACAGCCGGCCCCGAAGGGATGTCCGCTGGCGCCATCGGAGAGGCGATGGACAGCGCGTCCTCCTCGCGCATGTCCTTTCACCTTAGCCATCTCGAACAGGCGGGGCTTGTCGAGTCCCGGCGCGAAGGGCGGTCGATCATGTACAGCGCGGCTCTGGTGACGCTCTCCAACCTTGTCGCATTTCTCATGCGCGACTGCTGCCAGGGCCATCCCGAGGTGTGCAATCCGGCTGTCGCCGCGCTGTCCTCCTGTTGCGAACCCACGAAAGGCGCTTCCCATGTCTGATGCAGATCAGCCTGACCGCATCTTCAATGTCCTTTTCCTTTGCACCGGCAATTCGGCCCGATCGATCCTCGCCGAGAGCATTCTGACCAAGGACAGTGCCGGCCGGTTTCGCGCGTTTTCCGCTGGCAGCCAGCCCAAGGGGGACGTCAATCCCTTCGCGTTGAAGGTGCTGAAGAGCTTCGACTATCCCGTCGGGGGCTTCCGCTCAAAGAGCTGGGAGGAGTTCGCGGGGTCCGACGCTCCCGTCATGGATTTCGTGTTCACGGTTTGCGACAACGCCGCCGGCGAAACCTGCCCGGTCTGGCCGGGCCAGCCGATGACCGCGCATTGGGGCATCGAAGACCCCGCTGCTGTGAAAGGTTCCGACATTCAGAAGGAAGCAGCCTTCGTCGCCGCGTTTCGTTACATGAAGAACCGGATCTCCGCTTTTTCAGCATTGCCGGTGTCGAGCCTCGACAAGGCTTCGTTGCGCGCGAAGCTCCTGGAAATCGGGCAATCGGACGGCACGTCCTCGCCTCGCAACAGCGCAGCGTGAGATCGGCCATGGACGTTATCATCTATCACAACCCCGAGTGCGGCACCTCGCGCAACACTCTGGCGATGATCCGGAACGCCGGCATCGAGCCGCATGTCATCGAATATCTGAAGACGCCGCCGTCGCGCGCGCTAGTGATGCAACTCATTGTGCGCATGGAGATCTCCGCTCGGGCGCTTCTGCGCGAAAAGGGCACACCCTACGCGGAGCTGGGCCTTGCCGATCCGGCGCTGACCGACGATCAGCTTCTCGATGCTATGATGGCGCATCCGATCCTTATCAATCGGCCGATCGTCGTCAGCCCCAGGGGCGTCAAACTCTGCCGGCCTTCCGAAGAAGTGCTCGATCTGCTGCCGCCGCAGCAAGGCGAGTTCACGAAGGAAGACGGTGAGCGCGTTATCGACCAGCAAGGCCGCCGCATCGCGACGGCTTGAGGAAAACCATGTCTACCTTTGAACGCTACCTCACCCTCTGGGTCGCGCTCTGCATCGTCGTCGGCATCGCGTTCGGCCATATGATGCCGGGCGTGTTTCAAGCAATCGGCGTGGCAGAAATCGCCAACGTCAATCTGCCGGTAGCGGTGCTGATCTGGCTGATGGTCATTCCGATGCTCCTGAAAATCGACTTCGCCGCGCTCGGCGAGGTCGGCCGCCACTGGCGCGGCATCGGCGTGACGCTGTTCGTCAATTGGGCGGTGAAGCCTTTTTCCATGGCTTTGCTCGGCTGGCTCTTTATCGGCTGGCTGTTCCGGCCCCTGCTGCCCGCCGACCAGATCGACAGCTATATCGCCGGCCTCATCATCCTCGCCGCCGCGCCTTGCACAGCGATGGTATTCGTCTGGTCGAACCTGACCAAGGGCGAACCGCATTTCACGCTGAGCCAGGTGGCGCTTAATGACGCGATCATGGTGGTGGCCTTCGCGCCCATCGTGGGGCTCCTGCTCGGCCTGTCCGCGATCACGGTGCCATGGGGCACGCTGATATTGTCGGTGGTGCTCTATATCGTGATCCCGGTGATCGTCGCGCAGATCGTGCGCCGCCACCTCCTGGCGAACGGCGGGCAAGCCGCGCTCGACCGGTTGCTCGCGAAGCTCGGGCCGGTTTCGCTAGTCGCGCTGCTGGCGACGCTGGTGCTGCTGTTCGGTTTCCAGGGCGAGCAAATCATCGCGCAGCCGATGGTGATCGCGCTGCTCGCCGTGCCGATCCTGATCCAGGTCTATTTCAATTCCGGTCTCGCCTATCTGCTCAATCGAATATCAGGGGAACAGCACTGCGTCGCTGGCCCTTCGGCTCTGATCGGCGCGTCCAATTTCTTCGAGCTGGCCGTAGCGGCCGCCATCAGCTTGTTCGGCTTTCACTCCGGCGCGGCGCTCGCGACCGTCGTCGGCGTGCTGATCGAGGTGCCGGTCATGCTCTCCGTCGTGTGGATCGTGAACCGCTCCAAGGGTTGGTACGAGCGCGACGGGAAGGCCGCGGCTGTTGTGGAGGCAAACCGTTGACCTTGCCAAACCTCCCTAATGTCGATGCCGATTGTATCGCTGTGCCGCGCATTGATCGACTGCGGGCAACACCCTCGACCCATCCGCCTCGCATTCTGTTGCTCTACGGTTCGCTTCGCGAGCGGTCCTACAGCCGGTTTCTGACCCAGGAGGCCGAGCGACTGTTGAAGAACTTCGGCGCGGAAACCCGTATCTTCGATCCGCATGGTCTGCCGCTGCCAGATGGAGCGGAAGTCGATCATCCGAAAGTGCGCGAGTTGCGAGAGCTATCGCTCTGGTCGGAAGGCCAGGTCTGGACAAGTCCGGAGCGTCACGGCGCCATGAGCGGAGTGATGAAGGCACAAATCGACTGGATACCCCTGTCGGTCGGCGCGGTTCGTCCAACGCAGGGCCGCACCCTTGCCGTCATGCAGGTTTCCGGTGGTTCGCAGAGCTTCAACGCCGTCAACCAGATGCGCGTGCTCGGCCGCTGGATGCGGATGGTGACGATTCCAAATCAGTCATCCGTTGCCAAGGCGTACCAGGAGTTTGATGAAGCGGGCCGAATGAAGCCGTCCTCCTACTATGACCGGGTGGTCGATGTGATGGAGGAACTGGTCAAGTTCACGCTGCTGACGCGCGATGTCTCCTCGTATCTCACCGACCGCTACTCCGAGCGCAAGGAAAGCGGTGAGGCCCTGATGCGGCGAGTGAATTTGGTAGCAGCGACCTGAGCTTCTAGGTTGCTACCAACTGGTCGGCATGTCGCAACATAGCGCGTTGTCGGCGGTGAGCAGAACCAGCTTCAACGCCAGTCGGCTATTCGGCCTGCCCACCGACATCCTCCGAAATCTCCTGGCTCAGCTTCGGTCCCTTGGCCAGCCGACGGCCGAGCGCGACGACGAATTGATCATAGCGTTCGCCGGCTTTGGCGCGGGCGGCCTGCGCGGCAGGTTCCGGCAAAGCCGGCGTGGTTGCGACCCAGAAGCGCACGAACACGGCGAGCATCTCGACGGAGATGCCGACATCGCGCTCCATCCGCGTCATACGGCGATCGAGCTGGTCGAGCCGCTTGGTGATCGCCGCCTCCTGTCGCTCGGCCGCATCCGGCGAGAGGAAGGATTCAATGGCAGCCTCCGCCACGAGCGATCGGGAATGGTCGCGCCGCGCGGCATGTTCGGCGAGACGACGCATCACGGCCGGATCAAGATAGACCGACAGCCGCTGTTTCCTGGGAGGTTTCGTCATGGCGACCTCACAGCTCCATGCCGTCGCCGGGATCGAGCGAGACCTGTCGCGCGACGCCCTGCATCATCCGGTTCATCCGGCTATTGCGGACCGCATCATCCTCGGCGTCGTCGGCAAGGCCGATCTCAAACTCGTTCTCGATCGGCGCCTTCTTCTCGACGGGCTTCACGCGGTTCAGCTCGGGTTGCTGACGACGTTCGGATTCGGTCGGATCTTCATCGCCGATTTCCGCCGCCGGCTTCGCCTCGGTCACCTCCGGCTGGGCCGGGAGCGGCAGCGCCGTCCAGTCGTCGGGCCGAGCCTGTCTTGGTGGCACGATCGTCGGCGGCATCAGGATGCGTTCCTTGAAGCGCGCATCGTCGTAGTAGCGCGCCTTCTTCGCCCGGATCGGCGGCGTGCCCGCGACCATGACGATCTCGTCGGTCGGCGGGAGCTGCATGATCTCGCCGGGGGTGAGCAACTGCCTGGCCGTCTCGGATCGAGAGACCATCAGATGCCCAAGCCAAGGCGACAGCCGATGCCCGGCATAGTTCCGCATTGCCTTCATCTCGGTCGCGGTGCCGAGCGCATCGGATACGCGCTTGGCGGTGCGCTCGTCGTTGGTCGCGAAGCTCACCCGCACGTGGCAGTTGTCGAGGATCGAGTTGTTCGCGCCATAAGCCTTCTCGATCTGGTTCAGCGACTGCGCGATCAGGAAGCTCTTGAGGCCATAGCCCGCCATGAAGGCCAACGCGGACTCGAAGAAGTCGAGTCTGCCGAGCGCCGGAAACTCGTCCAGCATCAGCAGGAGCCGATGGCGGTCGGCCTTCGCCTGCAGGTCCTCGGTCAGGCGTCGGCCGACCTGGTTGAGGATCAGCCGGATCAGCGGCTTGGTGCGGTTGATATCGGACGGCGGCACAACGAGGTAGAGCGTCGTCGGGTGCTTCCCACCCACGATGTCGGTGATCCGCCAGTCGCAGCGCCGCGTCACCTCGGCCACCACGGGATCGCGATAAAGGCCGAGAAACGACATCGCGGTGGAGAGCACGCCAGAGCGCTCATTGTCGCTCTTGTTGAGCAGCTCGCGCGCGGCGCTGGCGATGACGGGATGCGGTCCCGCCTCGCCCAGATGCGCCGTCTTCATCATCGCCGCCAGCGTCGACTCGATCGGCCGCTTCGGATCGGAGAGGAACGCAGCAACGCCGGCGAGCGTCTTGTCCTCCTCCGCATAGAGAACATGGAGGATGGCGCCGACCAGCAGTGCATGGCTGGTCTTTTCCCAGTGGTTTCGCTTCTCCAGCGATCCTTCGGGATCGACGAGGATGTCGGCGATGTTCTGAACGTCGCGGACTTCCCACTCGCCGCGGCGCACCTCGAGCAGCGGATTGTAGGCCGACGATTTTGCGTTGGTTGGATCGAACAGCAGCACGCGGCCGTGCTTGGCGCGGAAGCCCGCCGTGAGCTGCCAGTTCTCGCCCTTGATGTCGTGAACGATGGCCGAGCCCGGCCAGGTCAGCAGCGAGGGCACCACCAAACCGACACCCTTGCCCGATCGCGTCGGCGCGAAGCACAGCACGTGCTCCGGCCCGTCGTGGCGAAGATACTCGCGCTCGTATCGGCCGAGCACGACCCCATCGGCGCCGAGCAGGCCGGCGGCATCCACCTCCTTCTTCTCGGCCCATCGCGCTGAGCCATAGGTTTCGACCTTCTTGGCCTCGCGCGCGCGCCAAACCGACATGCCGATCGCGACGGCGATCGAGATGAAGCCGCCCGATGCGGCGATGTAGGCGCCTTCGACAAAGATCGCGGGGGCGTAGGCGTCGAAGCCGTACCACCACCAGAAAAACGAAGGCGGCAAGTAGAAGGGAAAGCCGAACAGCGTGAACCACGGATGCCCAAGTTCTGGCTGGAAGGCGAGACGCCAGGCCACCCATTCGGTCGCGCCCCAGGTCGTGACCAGCACGATGGCGAAGACGGTGAGAATCTGGCCCCAGAGAATTTTCGTAGCGGACATGGCGGAGATTCTTTCTGCGAGGGTTCAGAGGCCGAGGCCGCGCTTGCGGCCGAAACTCCAGTCGATGCCGCCGTCATCGCGGGCAACGCCGGAGACGTGGCGGCCGAGTTGCTTTTCGAGGGAGGGCGTCCAGGGCACGAGCTGGAAGCCGAGACCGTCGTCCAGCATGGCGAAGCGGCCCGAGGCGAGCGTGAAGCGCTGACGGTAGGAGCCGGCGATATATTCGCCGCTGGCCGCCCGATTGAACGGCTGGCCGGTCTCACCGGAGAGTTTCTCGCCGAGCGCCTCCAGCTCGCGGCGGCGCAGGGTGTCGATCAGATTGCGGGTGAAGGTGACGCGCTGGCCGTGCCGCTCGCCGAAGCCCTGTCCGACCAGGTGATTGGCGCGGCGCTCCAAAGCGTGTCGAACCTCGGCGCCGAACCCGCCCTCGGACAACGCAGCCGGCTCGCGGGCGATATTCTGCCGGTCGAGCCAGGTCGCGCCCGACGCGGTGATCTGGCGGTCGATGTCGAGGTCGGAGCGGACGGCGATCGCGACGCGGCGCTGGCCCTGGGCGTCGTCGAACCGTCGAAGCTCCACGATCGAACCGGGCGAGCTGTCGCCGGCCGCGTCGAGGTCGGGCAGCTTGATGTGATGGGTGCGCCCGTCGACCCCATCGACCACGGCATAGGCCGTGCCCTTCAACTCGTCGTCGAGGCCGCGATCCACCAGCCTGCCGATAATAGGCGTGTCCAGACTCTCGGCCGCCAGCACATAGCTGGCCGAGCCGCGTTCGATGCCGCGATCGGTCAATGCCCGGTGCATGCGTTTGATGATGTCGCCGCGCTGGCCGAGCTCGCGCAGCGTCGCCTCGGCCCTGCCGTCGATCATCCACTGGCCGGGGCCAACCTGTTCGGCGAGACCAAGCGTTTCGAGCTTGCGCAGCCGCCCGACCTTCAGCGCATGATATTCATCGGGCCTGGCGCTTTGGTCGGGCGCCATGTCGATGACGCCTCCGTCGCGGCTATCGCGAACGAGCTGGCGGTCGAGCTGGGTCCAGCGTTCGGTGTCGACCTGGCGCTCAAGGCTGCGGCGGATGTCGAGATCGGTGCGCGGCCCAAGTTCCTGGGTGATGAGATCACGCGCTCGATCGCGCATCCCTTCCTTGATGTAGTCGCGTGAGATGACGAGATCCTGCCCGTCGTCGCGCAGGCCGCGCACGATCAGATGGACATGGGGATGCTCCGTGTTCCAGTGATCGACGGCGACCCAATCGAGCTGAGTGCCGAGGTCCTTTTCCATCTGCCCGGCGAGATCGCTGGTGAAGCTGCGGAGATCCGCCATGTCCATCGCGTCGTCGGGCGAGACGATGAAACGGAAGTGATGGCGGTCTTCCTGACACCGCTCGGCGAAAGCCTTGGGATCAGCGTCATCGCCGCCGGGACCGAACAGGTGAGCCTTCTCCCCATCACGGGTCACGCCCTCGCGGCGGAGATAGTTGAGATGTGTCGCGAGCGGCGCAGAGCGGGACGTCTGGCGCACGACGCGCGACTTGATCACAGCGCCGCGCGAGCGGGAGTTGATCAGCCTATTCGCCTGGATGCTCGCGCGCTGGCCGCGGCCGAAGCGGGAGCGGTTGCCAGGCACGATGCGGCCCGAGCGGGAGATGCCGGCGCCCGCTTTCTTAGCGGCGGCGAGCGCTTGCGCGATGAAGGGCCTGGCGCGCTGCGCGCTCGATGAGCGGATGCGGCCGGGCCGGATGCGAAAATCGTCCTCGCCGCTCATGGCCGAGACCCTGCACATCGTATCAAGGTTCGGAAATCATAAGAAAAGTGGCTTTGCCGCGAGGTGCGCGGAAATCTCGCACCTCGCGAAAGCGGGGCATAACCTCTTGAAAAACCACAACCAACCGAAGCCGCACCTCGCGGCCTTTTATCCTGCCATCGTCCGGTTGTATTGCCTGCCTCCACCTCTAACGCACCCCATGACACGCCGGAGCCCGCTATCGTGCGATCGGGAACCTGGTCGCTCACGGCGCATTCCTCCTGCCCGAGCGCGGGACGAACAGCCCGTCCGACTGCGGCTCGATGGCGGAGACATCGCGCACAGATGATGTCATCGTCGCAGCACCTGGCGCGCGCTCGGCCGGCACGGGATCAGCGGCCGGTCTGCGGTCTGGCAGCGCGATGAACAACGGCGCGCGTGTCCAGGCCAAGGGATCGGCTGCGGCGACTACGATCGGGCCGGCCGCATCGCCGCCGCCCACGGCCGGCGCGACGATGGCGACATAGGCGCGCGTTTCCGCAGGCAGTACGCGGCCCTTCAGCGAGTACTCGTAGCGGCCAGGACCGGCATTGTAGGCGGCGATCCAACCGGGAGATCCGTATCGGTCGAACAGCTCGCGGATGTAGCCGGCGCCGGCGATGATGTTGTCATGCGGATCATAGGGATCGGCGCCGAGACGGTGGCGAAGGCGCAAGCCCGCCCATGTCTCCGGCATGATCTGCATCAGCCCCATCGCGCCCTTCGACGAGATGGCGCGCGGATCGCCGGCGCTTTCGGCACGCATCACGGCCCTGATCCATGCGATCGGAACGCTGAAGCGCCGCGACGCCTCGGCGATGTGATCGGCATAGGAATCGCGCGGCGACGGACGGGCGATCGGTACACCCTGCGCCATCGTGACCGCCGGCATAGCGCTCACGAAGGTAAGGCCGGAAAGGAGAAGGAGAGCCATGCGCCGGGCAGCGCGAAGCGGCCAGGACGCAGTCGAACGGCTCGTCGATTGGCGGCGAGCACGCATCGCTCAATCCTTCTCGCCGCGATCGCGCGGGCGCGACCAGTGCAGCGACCAGGCGTTGCCGGCATCGTCGTCGCGGAACAGGTTGGCCCGGATCGGATGTGGCAAGGCCGGATCGTCGATCAGCAGCGCGACATATTCGCCGGCCTTCTCGCCGGAGCGTTTCCATCCGGCGCCGATCTCCCCGCCCGGCTCGTTGTTCATGCCGTCGAAGACGTGGACGCGATACTGAGGTGCATTCTCGACGTCGGACGGTTCGGCAGCGATGATGATGACGTCCTGGTTCAGGACCAGCGTTGTCAGATGTCCGATGAAGCCTGCTTCGTCGCGGGTAAATGTGCCGATCTGTGGCATGATGGTCTCCTTGGCGGTGCGGTTGGGAAAACCCTCGGCGAGCACCGCTCCCGCCGATGGGCAAGCGGTCAGCGTGTCGGCGCGCGCCATGCGAAGCGGCCACCTCCGTCCTCGTCGGTCCACAGCGGGACCGCTCGGCCGATGATCTGGTCGGTCGAGATCAGGCCGAAGTAGCGGCCGTCGAGGCTGTCGTGGACCTGCCAATTCATCAGGAAGACTTCGCCGGTATGGACACGGCGGCAGCCCTGCCACACGGGCAGTTCGCGGCCGGCGCGATCGCGCTCGAGCGCCGCGCCGACCTCGACCCCATCCACCGTGATGGTGAGGTTCGAGCGGCAAACGGTCTGTCCGGATACCGCGAGGATGCGCTTCATCAGCGGCACGCCCTTGGGCAGGTAGCCGCGTTCCGCGAGAAAGGTCGCGAGCGGCTCGGGCGCATCGACGGCGACAAGATCGGTGACTTCAAATGGCCCGTCGAAGTCGATTGTGTAGAAGCCGATCGGCGCGCTCGCCGATGCGTTCCAGATCAGCTTGATCGGCATCGGCGTTAGGCCGGGATAGCCGACGCCAAGCGCCGCGAGCGTTGTCGCGAGGAGAAGTCCGGCGCGGCTCACGGCTCGGCCCTCCGACGCAGAAGGAACGCGCGGTGATGTTCGAGCGTGTAGGCGCGCGGCTCATCTCCGGCGGTCAGCCGGTTGTGGACGTGCCGCCAGTGATCGGGCGAGACGGCCTCGGGATCGCTGCCGGCGCGCTCGATGGCGTCGATCGCCTGCAGCACCCGCTCGACTTTCGGCCAGCTCTCGACCTTGAGCAGGATGTCGCCGCCGGGACGCACGAAGGGCAGCGTCTGGTAGGCTTCGCCACGCGCGACGGCGCGCACGATGTCGATGCGCGAGATGATCGTGCCGAAGTCGTTTGACGCCCAGCGCACGAAGGCGAAGACCGCGCCGGAGCGAAACGACAGGGTACGCCGGCGTCGATCGAGGATCTGTTCGTGGGCGTGCGAACCGAAGCGAATCCAGTTCTCGATTTTCTTCTCGACCCAGGTCAGCTCGACATGGGTAAGATTGTTTTGCGGGAGCGCAGTCGGCGTCGGGCCGCCGCGCACGCGGGGGGCCGCGGCGTCGGTCATGAAGGTTCTCCTTCGATGGGTGGGAATTCGCGCGCGAGCAGTTCGCGCAGCATGTCGGCGACAGTGACTCCGCGCTGGAACGCGATGATCTTGATGCGCCCCCGCAACTTCGGCGTGATGTCGATGGTTAGGCGGGCGGTGAAGCCCGCCGCATCGGCCATGCGAGCCGGTTCAGTCTCAGCGGCCTTGATCCAGGCGTCGGGATTGGTCGGGCGCGATGCGAAGCCGCGCCGTTCGGATCGCTCGTTCATGGCGCGATCCTTTCGATCTCGGTGACGAGCGCCGCGATCTCGCGCGCGGCAGGACCGTCATCGTCGATCTCGAAAGCAAGGCGACCGGACTGCGCAGCGTCGGCGTAGATGACGCGCTGCCCAACTGTCGTGCGCAGCACTGGCGGATCGTGGTCGGCCAGCGTCTCGGCCGTTTCGCGGGCGATGACGGTGCGCGCGCCGCAGCGGTTGAGAACGAATCGGGCGCGCAGCTCCGGCCGGTAGATGCGCGCTTCCGATAGGAGCGCCAGCATCTCGGCCGATGCCCAACCGTCGAGCGGCGACGGCTGCACTGGGATCAGTACAAGGTCGGCGGCAAGCAGCGCCGAACGCATCAGTCCGGCGACGCGCGGCGGCCCGTCGATGACGACGTGATCGACGGGCCGCGCCAACTCCGGCGCCTCACGATGGAGCGTATCGCGCGCCAGGCCGACGACGCCGAAGAGGCGCGGCGCCTGCTCGCGGGCGCGTTGCTGAGACCAGTCGAGGGCCGAGCCCTGCGGGTCCGCATCGACCAGCGTGACCCGCTTTCCCTTGCCGGCCCATTCGCCAGCGAGGTGCAGCGCAAGCGTCGTCTTGCCGACACCGCCCTTCTGATTGAGCAAGGCCACGATCATCGCCGTCCTCCCGATCGACGATCGAGGGGGAGTTGCGGCGTCGCGGCCGTCTCGCGTTTACCCGCGTCAGCGCCGGCGACGGTAGGTCGGGATGCACGCCCTTTGCCGGTCGCGCTGAGCGCAATTGCAGCGCGCCGAACGAGGTTTTCCACCTCGCGCGCGCGCTCTTCAAAGTTAGATTCTATGTTAGATTCTAAGTTAAGGGCGCGAATTTCGCTTTCCGTGCGGTGGGTTAGGCCCTGTTTGGGTTCCCGTTGGCACGAGGGGGCGGTTCCTGATGGCACGTGCTTTCGGGTTCCCGATAGCACGAAGCCCTTCACAGCTTTTCCACAGGGCGTCGGTTCGAAAGCGAGCAGTGTCCGGCCGTCAGTCTCGATCTCCAGAAACAGCGTGTAGCCTGGAAGCGGCTGGCGGCGGATGATGTCGCGAAGTTCGAAGGCGAAGCGTTTGAATGGCGACAGCGCGCCGGATTTCTGGTGGAGGTGGCGGAAGTCGAACCGCCAGCCATTGCGCTGGCGCCCGCCGTGCTTGCGCACCAGTCGATAGAGCCAGCGATCGAGCCCGCCCGTGAGATCGAAATAGGCCCGGTCGATCGTGAGCACGAGCGCGTCGTCGAGAACGGCCTGATAGAACCAGTCCGGCACGATCATCTCGATACCGTCCGGCTTGCCGTTGCGGTTGGTGCGTTCCTTCCACTCGTTGATCCACGAGAAGCGGTGACGCCGGCCTTCGGCGGCTTGGCGGATCGAGGTGCTGACCGTCGTCGATTGGAGGCGGTCCAGCGCGGCCTTCAGGCGCTGATAGTCACGCAAGGACGTGCCGCGTCCGATGAACTTCAGGATTTCATAGGGGGTGGCGACCATCAGGCGCGAGGTACGCAAGCCTGTATCGCGCGCCTCGACGATCTGGCTCGCAGCCCAGATGAGGATGTCGGCGTCCCAGATGGTCGCCATGCCGTGATCGGGCACGGCCTCGACGCGGATCGACACATCGCCGGCAGCGAAGTCGATCGGCGCGACGCGGTGAGATTTGGAGAGTGAGAAAAACGGATAGGCCATGAGATCCTGCGCGTCTCGGGCTGCGAACTCGCCGGGGAGCGCACGGAACAGATCGAGCTGCCCGCGCTCCGAGGGGGACTGGTGTCGCGCCGCCATTCGGGAATCCGGGGGCGGTCAGCGCGCGTATCGTCCGGCATGTGCCGGCGGCGCAGGCGTATGGCGCTTGGCCGGAAGCACGCTGCCGCGCGGATCGGAGGTGGAGGTCACGGCGCCGCGCTCGGCCCAGGCTTCGAGATCGTCGACGGCATAGACGACGCGGCCGCCGAGCTTGCGGTAAGCCGGGCCGGTGCCGTAGGTCCGATGCTTTTCGAGGGTACGGGCCGATAGGCTGAGGAATTCGGCGGCTTCCTTGGTGCGCAGGTAGCGCGGCGGGAGAACGGCGAGATCAGGTCGCATGAGAGGGCCTCCGTGGGTTCGTTGGGGCCGCCGGGAAGCGGCGGGTAACGAAGGCCACGTTGGCGAAGCAGGACCGGCGAGATGCAGGGCGAATTCGGGGGGTATCAAATTCGCCCACCATGGATTGTGGGCCGATCGGCTAGGTCTGCCTGCGATGACGAAGCAGCGAACGATAGCCGCCCGCGATCATCGCGCGGGCGTCACGCAGCAACGATTTGATGGCGTGGCGCGCGGAGGATGCCTGCCAGTCGTCGCGATCGAGAGGGCCGAGCCGAAATATGACCTGCGCGATCTCTTGCTGGGTCGTGCCCGCGCGGTAGCCATCGAAGGCTTGCAGCATCCTTCGCAATCGTGCCCGCTGCTGGAGGGTCAGGCGTGTGTCCGGTGGAATGGCGCGGCGATGGAGGGCGGCGAGCAGGCGGCCGATGGATTCAATCTGGTCAAACCCATCAAGACCGAGGGACACAAATGCGCCGAGAGGCTTGTCCGGCGACGCGTTGTTGGCATGAACGAGCTGGACATGCTGGCCGTTGCCGAGGTCGTAGAGCAGGTTGGTCTCGCCGTCAGCGGTAACGGTAATGGCGGCGTCGATCGTCGGCTGTTGTTCAGTGCTTGCGGAAAGGACATCGGGCGGCTCGCCAAGAACGATGGCGCTTGTATCCTCGCGGGGGAGCCAGAACACCGGCGCTTCGGGCGGGGCCTGCAGTGGGTCCACCGGGAAATCGTAACCCCCAACGTTGCCGGATCTTCTCGGTCAGCGGACGTGGATCGACCTTGTGATCGTTGAATGCCCGGAAATCCCTGTCGTAGGAATCGTTGCGGCGGAGCCATTCCCACGCGAGGTCGGATGCGGTCATGTCATCGACATGATCGTAGCCCTTGGGCGAACGCCAGCCCGATGCATCTGGTGTCATCGCGATCCTCCCGTAGTCTTTTGAACTTGTGGGAGAGTCAGGATTCCCGGCTGGGTTGTTCTACGGAAGTCAGGCAGACGGCAAAGGGTGATGCCGAAACGGCATCGCGGCGATCACTGCGCCGAGCGGACCAATTCGCGATAGCCGTGTTCGGTCATCCAGCGCGCACGTTCCAGATGCGTGTCGTGGATTTGGCGGCAGCGCTGCGGTTCGCGGGCTGGGTCGAGACCAAAGAGGATCTGGACGGCCTCCCGCCAGTCGGCGCCATCGCGCGCCGAGTCGAGCAGGCGCAGATAGAGAGCCATATGCTCGCGATCGTAGGTCGTGAGCGTTTGGCTGATCGGTGGCGCGTCAAGAAACGGCGGCATCGTTTGTCCCATGGAGCGACTATATTCGCGTGGAAAGCATTCGTTAACACATGCGCCTGGTTATCTTGTGACAAAGGGCGACGGACGATGCCCGCGACGTGACAGGAGGATCGCTAGCGCTTTGCTGGTCGATCATCCCGCTCATGGAGCAACAGCACCCCTTCACCCTTGTCGGTGGAGAGCAGGACGATGCCGGCTGCCTCGAATGCCCTGCGAACCTGATCGCGCGTCGTCTCATACACCTCCAATCCATTCTCGGATTCGAGGCGCTTGAGCGCGGTCAGCGATGTCCGGGCCTTGTCAGCGAGCGTCTCCTGTGTCCACCCCAGCAACGCGCGCGCGGCCCGTGATTGTCGGGCGGTGATCATGCATGATCACCTCCCACCGACGCGAACGCACCTGCCAGAACTACGACTTCTCTATTCGGGCCAATCGGATAGCGAGGCTTCCCGCGCGCTCCGCTGGCTCATTTACATACTATAGTTGATAAACTCAAAGTATGTAAATCACGATCCTCCTGCGCATGGATATGCGCAAATTGGTCGGCCGGAACTTCGCCCGCCTGCGTCGGGAGAAAGGCCTGACCCAGGAAGAGGTCGAAGCGCGCTCCGGTTTCAGTCAACAGTATCTCAGCAGCCTTGAACGCGGCCGGAGGAACCCGACCGTGATCACGCTTTATGAATTGGCTCAGGCCCTCGGCGTCAGCCACATGGAATTGGTCCGGCCCGACGATCAGCTTTGAGCCGTATTCCCGCGAGGATCATGCTTCTCTTCGTGGTCGGCACGAGGCCGCCACAGGATGGGATCAGAAGAGCCGGCGGAGCAATCTATAATGCGGCTTCGCGTTGGACATGCCGACGCTGCCAAGTCGTATTTGCGAACTCACCGTCCCTCGTCCCCTCGCAGGGAGACGCCTCAGTCAGACTTGCGCCTGACCGAACCTATGTCAGAGGAGCGGCGGCCTCTGGCCGCTTACCCCAGTCGAACTCAGTTCCATCCACCCACATGCGATGCAGTATGACACCGATGCGGCGAGCGAGGGCGACGATCGCCTTCTTGTGGCCTCGACGTCGCGAGACCTGAGCAGCCCAAGCCTTTAGGGTGGACCAGCGTTTTACGCGAGTCAGTAGCACCTGTGCTGCCTCGTAGAGCGCGCTGCGCGTCATGGCGTCACCCCATCTCGAAATGCGGCCGGTGCGATCCACTTCGCCGGATTGGTGCTTGCGCGGCGTCAGACCAAAATGGGCACCAACGGTTCGCGACCGAGTGAAGCGAGATGGGACATCGACCGTTGCCCGGAAGATGAGCGCTACGAGCGGGCCGACCCCCGGCACCGTCATAAACCGGCGCGAAACAGTGTCGTCCCGCGCGAGACGGACAAGCAAATCGTCCAACCGACCGAACTGCTCCCGCAGCGATCGCCGCGCCAACAGGACCGTATCAGCGACTATGTGTAGGTCGCTTCCTGCGATCAGTTCCCGTACTCGCGGCTCGAAATCGCGCGCCGTGACTTTGCCGAGGTGATATCCGAAGTTTCGGATGAGACCACGGATTTCATTTTCAACATCCTGGAGCTTGTTTCGCAGGAGTTGGCGGGCCGTCAGGACGGTCCGAAGGCGCTGGCTTGTCGGCGTCTTGACGTGGACGGGTTTGAAGAGGCCGACGCGCATCATCTGCGCGATTCCGCGCGCATCATGCCGGTCGGTCTTGTTGAGTTGCGCGGAGAGAGCCGCCTTCATGTGCCGGGTCTCTACACACACGATGGGAATGCCGGCTTCGGCTAAATGCCCATAAATGTGCTGAGACAGCATCCCTGCTTCGAGACCGACGCGGACGACTGGAAGCGGGAGCGACAGGATATGCTGCGCAATCTCTTCCGGATTGGATGAAAGCTTTCGTTCATGCGCTACCTGCCCATCGGCGTTGACAACGCAGAGATTGATTGTTCGGGCGGAAACATCCAGCCCAATATAATAGCTTTGAGACATGCCGAACTCCTCCGAATCAAGAGTCGACACGTCTCATAACCAATCTACAGACCATTTTGTAAACTACGACTATTTCAGTCGTTCTCGGGACTAGACTGGCCCTTGGGCCGCGACGAGCCATCACCTATTGCATCGTGCGCCTCCTTCAGGATATTCCAGCCACCCTTGAGCACGATGCCGCCAACCAGCAACCCGATGATTAGGTCAGGCACCGGGGACGCGAAGAACATGACCGCGGCACCCGACGCGACAATGCCGGCGTTCGCCAGCATATCGTTCGTCGTAAAGATCCAGGACGCTTTGAGATGCACACCTCGATCCCGATGCGACCGCAGCAGTTTTAAGCAAACTACATTCAGCGCGGCATTGGCGAGAGCCGTGACGATCATGGCGAGGCCGATTGGCTCGGCACCCACGAAGAAACGGCGAAGCACCTCCACGAACAATGCAAGTCCAAAGGCGATCAGAAGCAAACCCGAAAGACGCGCCACTCGCACCTTTGCCACGATCGTCCGGCCGACGGCATAAAGGCTGACGGCATAAACGCCGGCATCTCCCAAATTATCCAGGGCGGCACCCAAGAGACCTGTCGAGTCTGCGATAACGCCGACGACACCGGCCACGATCACCTGCAAGAAGTTTATGGCAAGAACCCAGATAAGAGTCCTGCGTTCGGCGGCATTGCTCGCGTCAAGCTCGATTTCACCTTCTTCTTGTTGTTTTTCACTCATACACGTTTCCGATATTTTGCATCTCAAGTGAAATAGCCCAAAGCAACCGCCCAGATGAGTACGATACCGAGAACACCTCGGTAAATAACAAACGGCCAGGCGGAAAAACGCTCGAGAACGCGCATCAGCCCCCAAATCGCACAGAACGCGGAAATAGAAGCCACGACGAGCCCGACAAGAAGTAGTGACCAGCCGTCGGCGGAAAGCTGCACTTTGTGGAGTTCCCAGAGCTCCTTGAAGCCAGCCAGGGCGATTGCCGGCAGGCCAAGAAGGAATGAGAACCGCGCCGCCTCATCTCGCTTCAGGCCGAGGGCGAGCGCCGCAGTCAAAGTCGAGCCTGAACGCGAAACGCCAGGAATCAGCGCTCCGATTTGAGCAATTCCCACGATCATTGCATCGATGGCCGATGTGTTCTCAAGCGTTCGTCGGTGCCGGGCAAAAATCTCCGCGAGCGCCAGGAGGACAGCCATGACGATGCACGCCCAGCCGATGACTTCGAGAGTACGAAGCGGCGAGCCGCACGCGTTCAACGCTCCAGACAAGGAAAGGCCGGCAATACCGATCGGGATCGTGGCAAGGAGAATTCCGACCGAGAAGCGGAAGTGTCGATCTCGGAAATCCCGATTTGCGACGGCACGCAGCGAATTGGTGGCTAGTTGGCTCACGTCGCTCCAGAAATAACTGACGACTGCAGTAAGCGCTGCAAGCTGCATGGCGGCTGAAAAGGCTGAGCCAGGATCCTGCCAACCGAGCAGCGCAGGCACGATCCGCATATGGGCGGTCGAAGAGATCGGTAGCAACTCGGTGATGCCTTGGACAAGTCCGAGCAGGGCGACCTTGCCATAGCCTAGCGCCACGAATCCGGTGTCGACGCCTTGAGTACACGCTCCCGTCATTCTGGCTCCCGGTTGTTGCGCGGCGCGGGCGCGCCCCGATGAATCACGCGCCAAAGTTCGGCGGGGGTTCTGAAGCCGACTGACGAGTCGCAGCAATTCGCGGCAGCCAGCGAGTCCCTCAACCGATCGCTCCCAGCATCGGAAACGTCATCAGCATCCAAATGGCGATCTCCTGCAACCTCCCGGTCATCATCAAAACGCCGACGCCGATCATGACCGCACCACCGCCGATGTTCAGCGCGGCACCGACGCGGCGCATGCGCTTCAATGCGGCTGCCGCGTTTCCCATGAAGAGGGCCGTGAGTAGAAACGGCACACCGAGGCCGAGGCCGTAAGTTCCGAGAAGAATCGCGCCGTTGCCTGATGACGTCGCGGTTACCGTGAGGATGGAGCCCAATACCGGGCCAATGCAGGGCGTCCAGCCGAAGGCAAAGGCGACACCCAGCAGGAAGGCGCCGACCGGTCCATTGACCTGGCGCGGTCCGTTCCATCGGCGGTCGGTCATGAGTATCGGGAGGCGAAGGAGCCCCGTCATCGCCAAACCGAAGACAATGACCAGAGCTCCGCCGATCAGGTTGGTTTCCATCTGGAAGCGTTGGAGAAGGCCGCCGAGGGCCATCGCGCTGACTCCAAGCAGCACGAATATGGTCGTGAACCCGAGCACGAACAGCAGCGCAGGGCGGAAGATGTGAAGCCGGGATACCGCATCACTGCTGCCGGTCGTGCCGGCGCCACCAGCGACATAGGACAGGTAGCCCGGCACGAGCGGCAGGACGCAGGGTGAAAGGAAGGAGATAGCGCCGGCAGCGGCCGCTGTCGCCAGCCCGAGCAACGATATTTCCAGCGCCGCCATGCTCAGCGCTTCCCGTTGCTAAGCGGCTCCTGCGTGCGAAGCACCGGTTGGGTCGAAAAAAGCGATCCAGCCAGGAGCAGCGCGACGCCAATGCTGATTGCAACATCCGCCATGTTGAAGGTCGGCCAATGCCAGTTGCCTATGTGAAAATCGAGAAAGTCTGTCACCGCGCCTTGATGCACGCGGTCAACGATGTTGCCGGCGGCGCCGCCGGCGATCAAACCGAGAGCCGTTGCTTCAATGGTCCTGCGGGTCCGCATTGCCCAAACGAGAAGACCGACCGTGATCGCCACTTTGATCCCGGCCAACACCAACGGATGCTCGAGGAAGACATCTTGGAACATCCCGAAGCTGACTCCGGTGTTGAAGCCGAGCGTCAGGTTGAAAAAGGGCACAACCTCGATCACGCGTGGCGGGACCATGACGGCATTTATGATCAACCACTTCGTAGCAACGTCGAAAAGAAGCGCGGCCACAAATGCGCCGCCAACCCATATCGCGATATTTCTAGCGGGACGTTCGGCCACGATGATTCCTTGTGTTCTTCGGGTTCTGATCGGCATTTCTGTCGTCAGCGGCCGCCCCAATACAGGGCGGCCGCTATTGGCTCAATGCGCAGTTGCAGGGCGAGCCACAGTGGAATGCTGGCGCTCCTGTGCTCGAACCTTTGCGCCGCCGACTGGGCCACCATCTCTCTGGCGCTGTTCCCGATTGAGGAGCCGCAAACCGTTGAGAACGACCAGCAGGGAGGCCCCAACATCGGCGGCGATCGCGCCCCAAAGGGATGCGAGACCGATCACCGTCAGCACTGTGAACAACAGCTTCACGGCGATCGAGAAGGCGATATTCTGCCGAATGACGGCGAGCGTGGCTCGTGAATGGCGCACGAGCCAGGGAAGTCTGGAGAGGTCGTCCGACATCAGGGCGACGTCTGCCGTTTCGATGGCTGCGTCGCTCCCCATTGCGCCCATGGCAATGCCGAGATTGGCGCGGCCCATGGCAGGGGCGTCATTGACCCCGTCACCCACCATGGCGACGACGCCATAGCGCCGAACCAGGTCCTCGACGGCCGTGACCTTGTCGCCGGGCAGAAGTTCCGCGCGAACTTCATCAATGCCGGTCTGCTTGGCAATCGCCTCGGCGGTGGCCCGATTGTCGCCTGTCAGCATCACCACTTTTTCCACGCCCGCCCGATGCAGCGCGGTGACGATATCCTTGGCTTCAGCCCTCACAGCATCGGCAACAGCGATCAGTCCCCAGACTTCCTGGCCGTCGCCAACGGCGACAATGGTCCGGCCAGCGCCGGAAAGTGTGTCGGCGCGTTCCAGGATGGCCGGTGAGCCGACCGCGCGTTCATCGAGGTAGCGGCGTGACCCAAGCCAGACTTCGCGACCGGAGACGCGGCCGGTCATGCCGCGACCCGTGATGGCCTGGACGGCCTCGGCCGGTTGTGCGGCAATGCCGTTTTCTGTTGCCCTCGCCAAAATAGCGCGGGCGATGGGGTGCTCGCTGCGCGCCTCGAGGGCTGCTGCTAACCGAAGAAGGTCATCCTCGTTTCGGCTGCCGAGCGCCAAGATCTCCACGACCTGAGGACGTCCTTCGGTGAGCGTCCCCGTCTTGTCCATGGCGATTGCTTTCAAGCGCGCCGGCGTCTCGAGATGGACGCCGCCTTTCACCAACACGCCCTGCTTCGCAGCTCCCGCAAGGGCAGCCACAATGGTCACGGGCGTCGAGATGACAAGGGCGCAGGGGCAGGCGATCACGAGCAATACGAGGGCGCGATAGAACCAAACCTCCCAGCCACCACCGAGCAACAGCGGCGGCACCAAAAAAACGGCTATCGCGAGCGCCATAACGACGGGCGTATAGACGCGTGCAAATTTCTCGACCCACTGCTCGCTGGGAGCCCGCCGGCCCTGCGCGGAGCCGACCATGCGGATGATCTGCGCGAGCGTGGTATCGCTTGACGCCTTGGTGGTCACGACGTCCAGCGCGCCTTCGCCGTTGATGGTGCCTGCAAAAACGTCGTCTCCTTCCGATTTGAAGACCGGGACGCTTTCGCCGGTGATCGGTGCCTGGTTGACCTCACTCTCTCCGGCGGCCACACGGCCGTCGAGCGGTACTTTATCGCCAGGTCGAATAATGATGTGCGAACCGACACGGACTTCGGCTGCCGGCACGTCTCTCTCCGTGCCGTCTTCAAGCATGATGCGCGCGGTCGGCGGCGCGAGCTCCATCAGGGCCGCCACGGCCCGCCGCGCTCGGCCGAGGCTCCAGGCCTCGAGAGCAAGGGCGAGCGCGAAGAAGAACGAAACCGTTGCGGCTTCGAACCAAGCGCCAATTCCGATCGCACCCACGACGGCGATCACCATCAGGAGGTTCATGTCGGGACGCAGGCGCCTGGCCGCGAGCCAAGCCTTCGGGGCCACGTAACGCACAGCACAAAGCGCGGCGAGCGTATAGAGAATGACGCTTAGCAGCGGCGTTGCACCTGCACCATGTTCGCCTGCCTCGAAGGCCGCGATGATTCCACCTCCGACCCAGGCGTGAACCGCAAATCCGATCGCGACGAACAGGCCGCTCGCAGCAGTCAGCCATGATTGAATGCGTCTGCGCCGCTCTTCTGCCCGTGCCCCTTCGCTGGTGGCGCCCTCGGTCCAGGGCTCCGCCTGCAGGCCGGCGCGTACAACGGCCTTCTCGATCTTGGCCTCCAAGGCGGCGTCAGGCGCCATGTCGATCGACATGCGGCCGTTAAGAAGGTCGAAAGCGAGCTTGTCCTCACCAACGAGCGGGCCGACTTCGCGCTTCAGGGCGGCGATCTCGTCGGCACAATCCATGCCATGGATTCGATAGACAACGCCGCCAGGCAGATTGATCGGCGGCGGGCTGAGGGCTTCCTTCACGTTGGTCGCGCAACCGCACGCGGATCCTGCGGCATCGCAGGTTGCCTGCTCAGCAACGGCCGGCGCTGTCCACAGCTCAGCCCGCATCCCGGTTCGCGCGACCGCCTGTTCGATCTCTTGGAGGGTTGTCCCGCTCTGAGGTGCAATGGTCATCGCACCCTGCGAAGTGTCGAAGGCGAGCTTATCCTCGCCAACGAGCGGTCCCAGTTCCCTGGTCAGAGCAGCCACCTCATTCTTGCAGTCGAGGCCGCGCACACGCAGGAGCATGGTTTCGGCCGAACCATCCTGGATGAGAGAGCCTGACATCCCGGTTCTTGAGATGCCGCTCACGAGTTCGTCGATCGAGGCACGGTGCTGAGGCGCGACCGTCATCAACCCCTTTGCTGTGTCGAAGGCGAGCCAGTCCTCACCGCCAACCAGAGGGCCGATTTCGCGCTTGAGCATCGCGACCTCGTTTTTGCAATCGAGGCCCTCGACCTTGAACAGCCACGCCGACGCGGAGGACTTATCCAGCTCAGCCAGCAATTGTGCCCTCATTCCAGTGGTAGCGACCGCCTGCTCAATGGTATCGAGTGCCGGAGCGGTCAGGCCCGCGACCTCCATGACACCGCCCTTGGTGTCGAACGACAACTTGTCCTCGCCACCGACGACGGGACCGACCGCGGCACGAAGCATCCGAACTTCGTTCTGACAATCCAAGCCCTCAACCTTGAAGCGTAACGTGCCTAAGGTGCTTCTAGCCTCGGCTTCAATAGTCATTGCGGTCTCCTAAATTTGCTTATTCTCTCGAGCCCGGCTCGAATCCTTTCACGCACCATACATTCTGTAGTGGCTACAGGAGCAAGAGGCCTTTCAATCGTTTTTTGCCGTCCAAGCGAGCGACAGACGTCAGCGTCCGGCGGCTATCAGCCCGACCACAATTCCATAGCTCGCGATTATTGAGGCGCCGGTGAGCGCCATGCCAAAAGCCCGGCCTGAGACTCGTTTGGCGTAGCCGAATGCAAAGGTGATGCGGCCAACCAGAAACAGAGCAACCAGCAGCGGTATGAGCACCAGTTCGGTTTCTCGCAGAAGCGCTGCTAGGGTCAGATGTGCGCCAAAAGCCAGTACTGTCTGCTCCAATGAATTCTGCAGCACCGCGGCACGCACGGCGATTGCCGGGCTGGGTTTGCCGAACGCCGAGCCCCGTATATCCGCCGGCGAATAGAACCTGCCTCTGCTCACCGCGCCGACGCAGCCGGCCAGCCAGAGAAACATGAGAATACTCGCCTTCAACGTGAACGCGATCCGCTCACCGAAGTCCATCTCTGGGCTGAGGCCGAACAATTCAGGAGGCAGCCAGGCATAGCCAACCACAAGGACGACCGCCGCGAAGGCGAGCGCGACGGCTGAGGCTCGGACAATGCCCACCTGGTCAGAACTGAGCCTCTTGAACACTGTCCTTGCTCCTTGTCGTCCTCCGCCGCCTGCCTGTGGTGATGAAAGACCGGGGGCGACCACTCATCGCGCGTGGGTTCACACGCCCCGATCATAGGTATATAAATCCTGTAGTAACTACAGAATCAACCCTTGCGAGGGGTCGAGGCCGTGACTGAACCCGGTCGCCGTAACAGCGGTCACGGCCACTTGGTGCCGAGATCGGGCACCGCAAGAACACGAGATGAGACCGGCGGATGAGCTTCTATTCGATTTATCAGCAGGGTTTCGTTCGCGTGGCTGCCTGTACACCGAAATGCGAAGTCGCCGATCCCAGCTACAATGTCGCTGAGACGCTCGCGCTCGCCCGCGACGGTGCGCGCCAGGGTGTTGCGCTGATGGTGTTCCCGGAATTGGGCCTCTGCGGTTACGCGATTGACGATCTTCTCGGCCAAGCCGCGTTGCTGCAGCGGGTGGAACAAGCGATCGAGGAAGTCGCGGCCGCGAGCCGCGAGCTTTCGCCGGTTCTGCTCATCGGCGCGCCGCTGGTGCGGGAAGGACGACTCTACAATTGCGCTGTCGCCGTCCATCGTGGGCGCATTTTGGGTGTTGTTCCCAAAGGACATCTGCCGAATTATCGGGAATTCTACGAAAAGCGTTGGTTCGCTTCGGGCCGAAACTTGAAAGGCGCTACCATCGAGATCGCTGGTCAGTCCGTCCCCTTCGGAATGGATATGATTTTCGCGGCCGAGGATTTGCCAGGCTTCGTCTTCCACGTCGAGCTGTGCGAGGACGTATGGGGACCGGCTCCGCCCAGCGACTTTGCCGCGCTCGCTGGCGCTCTCATCCTTACCAACCTCTCGGCCAGCAACATCACTGTCGGCAAGGCCGAAACCCGCCGGCTGCTCTGCGCAACCCAATCGGCGCGGTGCTGGGCTGCATACATCTATTCCGCGGCCGGTCCGGGCGAGTCGACGACGGACCTCGCTTGGGACGGTCAAGCCTGCATTTATGAACTCGGGCAGCTGCTGGCAGAGACCGAACGGTTCCCGCAGGACTCGCAAATGGCCATCGCCGATGTCGACGTTGATAGGCTCAGACTGGAGCGCCTGCGCACCGGCACCTTCAACGAGGCGGCCATCGCACAAGCTATGCCTGAAGACAGGTTCCGGCGTATCGGCTTCCGGTTCGAGCCGTCGATGACGGACCTCGGGCTGCGCAGGGCCGTCGCGCGCTTCCCCTATGCTCCAGCCGATCCGGCACGCCTCGACCAGGACTGTTATGAGGCCTACAGCATCCAGGTCCAGGGGTTGATGAAGCGCCTTCAGGCGACGGGCATCCGCCGCGTCTGCATCGGGGTCTCCGGTGGTCTGGACTCCACTCACGCGCTGATCGTGGCGGCGAAAGCGTTCGACCGGCTAGGCTGGCCCCGGTCCGACATTCTCGGCTTCACGATGCCGGGCTTCGCGACGGGGGAGGCCACCAAGGCAAATGCCTGGACGCTGATGCGTAGTCTCGGCGTCACCGCCGAGGAGATCGACATCAAGCCGTTGGCGCAGCAGATGCTGGCGTCACTTCAGCATCCGTTCGCGCAAGGCGAGCCGGTTTACGACGTGACGTTCGAGAACGTGCAGGCGGGCCTGCGCACGGACATCTTGTTCCGTGCAGCCAACCAGCGAGGCGCCATGGTGCTTGGCACTGGCGATCTGTCCGAAATCGCGCTCGGCTGGTCGACCTACGGTGTCGGCGACCATATGAGCCACTACAACGTCAACGCGTCGGTGCCGAAAACACTCATCCAGCATTTGATCCGCTGGGTGGCACAGTCAGCCGCCTTCGATGAGGCAACGAACGGCACGTTGCTCTCCATTCTTGACACTGTGATTTCGCCAGAACTCGTGCCGGCCGGCGAAGGCGGCGCCTTACAAAGTACGGAGGAGAAGATTGGGCCTTATGAACTGCAGGATTTTACCCTGTTTTATTTGACGCGCTATGGCCTGAAGCCATCGAAGATCGCTTTCCTGGCCTTCCATGCCTGGCGTGACGCCACCGCCGGAGCTTGGCCTCCACAGTATCCGGAAGAGCGCCGTCGCGCATATGATCTGCCCACAATCAGATCGTGGATGGAGGTGTTCCTCTATCGCTTCTTCACGATCAGCCAGTTCAAGCGCTCGGCGTCGCCGAACGGCCCCAAAGTCACTGCTGGCGGCTCGCTGTCGCCGCGCGGCGATTGGCGCGCTCCGTCGGATGGCAACGCCCGCCTCTGGTTGGAGGAGTTGCGCGCTCACACGCCGTCGGAATGAACGTGCCCTGAGGGTTGGCGCTCAGCGGCCAACGGCAATCGGCGCACGGATGCCGATGACGCTTCCGCCCAGTTGTTATCCCTACTCGAACCACCGTTACGGAATGAATTCGCCATGATCACCATCGGAGCCTTGTCACAACGGACAGGCGTCAATATCGAGACAATCCGCTACTACGAGCGGATCAATCTCATCCCGCCGCCGCCCCGCACAGAGAGCAGGCGGCGCCTCTATGAAGCAGAGGATGTTCGGCGACTGACGTTCATACGCCATTCCAGGGATCTCGGCTTCGACATCCCGGCTATTAAGACGATGCTCGCTCTGCAGGAAAGGCCAGAGTCCTCTTGTGAGCAGGTGAGCCGAATTGCCACCGATCAGCTCGAAGCCGTCGAGGTGCGGATCCGACGCCTTCTCGGACTTAAGAGCGAGCTCACTCGGATGATCAAATCGTGCGACAATGGGAAAGTCGCATCGTGCCGGATCATAGAAGTTTTAGCTGACTCACCCAACTCGCATGATGCCCCCTGAATCGCTGAGGAATTCAGGAACATCCACGACTTTGTTGGCTAGGGAGTGCCCGAATACCCCATCTATAATAGTCGTTCTTGGCAACGTGCGCGAGGAAAATCGAGGCTGAGCGTCGATTCGCACCGCGCCTCACGGGCGACTGATTCGGTCGCCCGCTGGCGCGCCGCCAGCGACGCGGGAAGGCCCCACCCGGTTCGACCGGGCGGGGCCTTGGCCCGGGGATCACTCCCCGCTGCGGCGGCCGTTGGGGCGGGACCAGATGAGGCTGTAGCCTTCGCCTTCCTCGTCGTCGAAGAGGTTGGCATAGATCGGAGCGGTGAAGCTCGGATCGTCCAGCTTCAGGCCGAGATAATCGCGACCCTCGTTGGAGCGCTTGGCCCAGGCGGCGCCGATCTCGACCCGGCCGACGAAGACGCGGTGGCTGGGGGCGTTGTCGCCGGAGCGGTTGGCCTCGGGCACGACGCGGACGTTCTTGGTCTGGAGCGAGAGGGTGACGATTTCGCCGGTGAACTCGTTGTTGCCGGTTTTCTTGAAGGTGCCGATGGTCGCCATGATAGTTCTCCTTGAACTCTGTTCCGAGCCCGCACCATTGCGGCCTCGATGGCGATCGGTGGGCCGGAGGCGATCGACGCGGCATCGCTTGCGACCGGAGCAACGCGGAGGACGGCGTGGACACGACTTTCTTGTCTCGCGAGGAATGACGGCGCAGCCGTCAGGGGAAGAAAGTCGAGACGCGCCGTTGCGGCATAGGCGATCGAGGCGCAGCCGACCTTCGGCCAGATCAGCCCATTGAAGAGGCCGTTTTGGAGCGGTCGACCTGACAGAGATGCATCAACGGAGAACCTGGCGACATCGTCATAACCGCCAGGACCCGGCAACGACGTCGCCGACGGCGATCTTTCCTTCGTGCAGGCCTCATGAAAGTCCGAACGCCGTTGCCGACCACATTGCTCAAAGACACGAACGGCGACACCCTGATGTTGGCCGAGTTTCGTGCGCCGCCTGACTTCACAGCATTCTCTAACGCGGTTGCGCGTGTCCGGCTCCACTGCTGGTCAGTGTCATCAAGACGTTTGCCGACACCCCCGATGATGAGGGAAGCGCAAGGTCACAATCAGCTCCGCGTCTGCCTCGGCCGCATCGTGGGGCTCAACCTTGCGCCAGGCCCTGTCCGGTCGAACCGGGTGTGGCCATTGCAACCATCCGTGTAAGGGCGGTGACACCGACAGCGATGGCCCCAACAACGGAAAAGGCGAGCTGCCAGCCCTCCGACGGCATGGTGTGTTTCACGATACCATGCGTGGCGTGATAGCCGGCGATCGCCGCCGGCGCGACGAAGGCCAGCGCGATGGCGATACGTGCCCAGAGCGGTCGCACGAAGACGAGCAGAAGTTGGCCGATGCCGAAGGTCAGGCCGGCTGCAAGTGCGCCAACGATGATCGCGCCGAGCCAGCCGGCGCCGGTGTAGGCCCACGTTCCCGCGGTTACGCCCGCGAAGAAGGGCAATGCGAAGACGGCGAGTGTGAACAGCAGCCAGCAGAAGAAGCCGATCGCCGCAATGGAAAGAAGGATGCCGATAAAGATCATGGTGGTGTCTCCGTAAGCAATGCTCGAACGGTTGCGCCTCCACCACCACCACGGCGCGGTGCCGAGCATAGCAAAAGATGATCACTGGCGGGAGCGGAAACCGGCAAGGTTTCCGCTGCGGCTGTGGCGATCTTCGCCCCAGTCATGGGGCGAAGGGATCGATTTCGTGGACGATTTCCGAGTCGTCGCCGTCGAATTCGGTGGCAGGGGTGACCGAGAGGGTGCCGTCACCGGCGCGGAAGATTACGATGGCGACCATCAGGCTGGTGGCGAGGCTGAAGGCGAAGGCGTGTGCGTCGGGGAAGGACATCGATCCGGCTCCTGTTTGGAGCGGGGGACCATCCCCCGCTGACAGGTGCCCGATGTGTTCGGCCGAGGGCTGCAATCACCGCGCAGGCAGAGCCGAAGCGGCGGCACGCGTAAGCGTAGTCCGACCCTTCACGGGTTGATGGCGTTAGGCCATCGGCTGGACCAAGGATTAGCGCCATTCAGCGGGAGGTGGTCGTCTCCGAGCGAGGAGCCGGAACGATTCAAGCGTGAAGAACGTGAAGCCGTATTGCTTGGACAAGCTGACGCCCGACCTCACATGCGTCGTATGCAAGACCTGGTGGCCATGGTGTCGACGACTCTCGCTGAAACCCGCCACCTTGAAAGTGCGGATGGAGGTAACCGATAACCCATTCGACACGTGAAGGTGGGGCCAAGCCGGCTTGGGTCGAATAATAGAGTGCCCTGGCGAGATCGTGCCCGATATTCGCGCGGTTCCAATCGTCATTGGTCGCGACATTGAGAAGATACGATTTCAGGAGCAGCTCGATGGCGATGGCCATCGCATGCAGGGCCTCATTGTCCAATCCGCGACTCGCCGCCCACTCAGCGGCTTCAACTTTTACGGCGGCATTTTCCAAGAGAACCTGGGCGAGTACGGCGTCCGAACGTGCGGGGACCGGAAGTGGCGTCAATCGTGGCGTGGATTACGCTATGCCATGCGCTCGGTTTATTGCGGATAGCGAATTGATGAGGCGGCGCTTACGCGCCGCCGAACTTCCAGACCGGGATGCCGAGCTTCTTGGCCTTGTCGGCGAGGTTGTCGTTGATGCCGGTGCCCGGGAAGTGCAGCACGCCCTTCGGCACGATCTGCAGCATCTCATCGTTGCGCTTGAAGGGCGCAGCCCGGCCGTGCTTCGTCCAGTCGGGTGCGAAGCCGATTTGCGGGACATTGCGATTCTTGGCCCAGAGAGACGCGATCTTTTCGGCGCCCTTCGGCGATTTGCCGTGGATCAGCACCATGTCGGGGTGCTTCTCGTGGACCTGGTCGAGCTTCGCCCAGATCAGACGATGGTTGTCGAAATCGAGCCCGCCGGTGACGGCGATCTTCGGGCCAGGCGGCAGGAGCACCTCCTGCTCGGCGCGCTTCTTCGCCATGAGGAAGTCGCGGCTGTCGATCATCGCCGAGGTGAGGTTGCGGTGGTTGACCTTCGATCCCGAGCGCGGAAGCCAGGGTTTGCCGATCTGGCGTTCATAGTGCTCGGCGGCCTGGTCGCGCATTAGTTCGAAGGCGGTCTGGCGCTCGACCAGTGTCATGCCCTCGGCGGTGAGGCGCTCGAGATCGACTGACTTCACCTCGCTGCCGTCCTGTTCGCGCTGGGAGCGCTTTTGCGCCTGCTCGTTATCGTCGAGTTCGCGGTTGATCCGCTCGGCGGCGCGATGGAAGACGTTAACGGTCGACCAGAGGAGATCGTCGAGGTCGGGTTCGAGGCGTGAGTCCTCCAAGGTCACGATCAGCGCGTCGAAGATATCGGCGATCGCGCCCGCTACCGCGTTGCCGTCTGGCAGAAGCCGCTGGTCTGGTTCATCGGCGAAGGGCCGGTAGCCGTGGAGCTGCAGTTCGTTGAGGACATGGTCGGTTGCTGAGGATTCGTGGTGCGGTTCGTAGTCGTCGTGCTCGTGCATGGGATGCTCCGTCGGTTGGACCGCGACCGTCGCGGCCTTCATGGCGACGAAGCCCACCGGCGGGACGGCGCTGCACCCGGAGCGCAAGCGAGGGGCCGGAGCGTCAGCGGAGGATGGCGCAGGCCGGCTATTTTGCCTCGCGATGGAAAGCGGCCCCTTAGGGCCGCGCCGGAAAATAGTCGGCCGCAGCCATTGCCGGGCCGGCCCGCCTGTGGGCCGATCGCCCTCTCGAAGGCCGAGGCGCGGTCCTCTCCGATCCCCTGCATCTGCGTGAACACGGCGTCGATGCCGTCCCACAGCTTCTTTGCCGGCTATGCCGCCGGCGCCATGAAGCGTGCGACGTCCTGCGGCCCGAGCTGCACCCGCGTCTGGCTGCGCAGCGTCGCGAGGCCGAGGGCGCGGAGATCCTCGTTGAAGTCGCCGAGCTGTGGCGAGATCACGATCGCCTCGATCCCGGCCGCGTTCGCCCGTTCGACCAGGCTGTCACGCGCTCCGTCACCGGCCGGATCGTCATCGCGCAAGATGTAGAGCCGCCGTAGCGTGTCGGGGAAGAGGATGGCGGCGAGATGTGCTGCGGAGAGCGCCGCCACCATCGGCATGTTGGGGACGACTTGTCGGACCGAGAGGACCGTCTCGATGCCTTCGCCGGCCGCCATCACGTCGCCGCCGACGCCAAAGCGAACCACGTTGCCGAGGAGATCGCCCATCGCCCGGCGCGGGGTGTCGAGGGGCGCCTTGTCCAGGCGTTGAGGGTCGAGCCAGGTGCGATGCGCCCCGGTGATCCTGCCCGCAAGATCGGTGACGGCGGCGATCATCGCCGGCCATGTCTCGGTCGGCGCGTGTTCGTCAGACCGATAATAGCAGCGTGGGTGGAAATGCAGATTTCCGGTTCCACGGAGATCCGTAATGCCGCGTTTCCGGAGATACGCCGCGACGATTGTGCCCGCAATCGGCTGTGACATGCGGATGAGACGCCGTGCGGCTTCGGGCGATCCATGCGGTGCAGGCGCCAGAGGCTGGAACGCGGACGGTTCCGGCTCGGGTGGTGGCATACTGAGGAACAGCCGCGCCTCTTCAGCGACATCCTTGAAGTCGATGAGGCCGCAGCTTTCGCGGATCACGTCGAGGAGGTCGCCATGTTCGCCCGTCGCGGCATCGGTCCATTTCCCGGCGGGGCCTTTGGGCGAGTCCTTGAGGCGGACATACATCGAGCGACCCTTGGTGTTGCGGGCGTCTCCGACCTGCCAGTAATTGCCCTGGCGATGGCCGTTGCCGAGATAGTGGCGGCACACCGCCTCGGCCTGTCGGCCGAGACGCTGCGCGAGATCGGATGCGTCGAGACGAACCATCACGCAGCCTCCCGTTCGCCGACGCGCTGGATCGGATAGGTGCCGATCAGCTTGCCGATGATAGCCGCACCATCCGCGCCCACGGGCACGAAGAAGCGGAGCTTCCACGAGATGATCTCGCTGAAGAGACCATAGGCGCGCAGGCGCTCACGCATCGCGTCGATGAAACCTGAGAGTTCGATGCGATCGGCGCCCATGACGCGCACGCGGCGGAGCTGGAGGCCTTCGGCCAGGTCGAGGATCGTCTTGCCCTCGACCAGCGCGGCATAGGCATGGCCTGCCGACAGGCTCGTCGTTCCGACCGTGGTGGCGTTGGCGACCCAGGCGGGCGACACGCGGCGGCCGATGATCCGTTCCCCGTCGTCGGTCTGGAGCCGATAGACGCGGCTCGATTCGTTGGGCAGCCGCTTCCAGATCGGCAGCAGCAGGCCGGCGACGATGTGGATGGTGGAGTCGGAATAGGCCGGCACCTCCGCGACCTCGGCGTTCCAGGCGGCGGTGAACTCGGCCCGGCTGGCGGCGATCCAATGGCTCTCGTCCATCATGCGGAGCGATGCATGATGATGCTCCATCGGCCGGATCAGCCGCACGCGGCGTTCGATCTCGCCATCGTCGAGCATCAGCGATGGCGCTGGAAGCTGAACGGCGGCGCGGTGGGAACGCTCGTTGACCAGCAGCATGGCGGCCGGATCATCGAGCCACGCCATCGCCTCCTCGGCGGTCATCGGCCGGTTGCGTTCGCGTTGCTGGATGGTGAGCAGGCTGGTTTCCGCGCCGGTGCCGGGATGGGTGTAGATGGTCTGGCGCTCGGTGACGACGAAGCTCTCCGCGCGTAGCGTTTCCAGCCCGACGTCGTAGATGCCGGCGGCGATCGCGCCCTCGACCTTAGCGGTCAGGAGCTGCTCGAAGGCGGCGAACAAGATGTCCTGCAGGTCGATGGTCAGCGCGAGAAGGCGATTGAGGAAGGTCGTGATCGGCGGCAGCTCGTCCTTGATGCCGTTGTCGTCCATCAGCTTCAGGCCGGTCGTTTCCTCGAACCGCTGGAGCGAGCATCCCTCGACCTTGCCGCGGACGATCAGGATGTAGAGCTGGCGCAGTGCATCGCGCGCATAGTGGCTCTCCAGATTGTCCTCGGGCCGGAACAGGCCTTGGCCGCCGGTCTGGCGCTGGCCGCGCGTGATTGCGCCCAGCGTGTCGAGCCGGCGCGCGATGGTCGAAAGGAAGCGCTTCTCCGCCTTCACGTTGGTCGCGATCGGACGGAACAGCGGGGGCTGCGCCTGATTGGTGCGGTGGGTGCGGCCGAGGCCCTGGATCGCGGCGTCAGCCTTCCAGCCCGGTTCGAGGAGATAGTGGACGCGCAGCCGCGTGTTCCGCGCCGACAGCTCGGCATGGTAGCTGCGGCCGGTGCCGCCGGCATCGCTGAAGACGAGCACGCGCTTCATGTCATCCATGAAGGCCTGCGTCTCGGCGAGGTTAGCGGAGGCCGCGCGGGTCTCGACCGCAAGGCGCTGCCCCTTGCGCACGATGCGGCGCGAGCGGCCGGTGACCTCGGCCACCATGTCCGCGCCGAAATGCTGGACGATCTGGTCGAGCGCGCCGGGGACCGGTGGGAGGCTGGCGAGCTTCTCGATCAGCTCGGTGCGGCGTGCGACCGCCTCGCGGCTCTCGACGGGCTGGCCATCGCGATAGACCGGACGGGAGGACATGTTGCCCTCGCCGTCGGCGAAGGGCTCATAGAGCTGCACCGGGAAGCCGGTTTCGAGGTAGGACAGAACGTACTCACGCGGCGTGATGTCGACGCGAATGTCGTTCCATTCCTCGGTCGGGACTTCGGCTAGGCGCCGTTCCATCAGGGCCTCGCCGGTCGAGACGATCTGGATGACGGCGGAATGGCCGGCCTCCAGATCCTGCCCGATCGAGCGGATCAGCGTCGGCGTCTTCATTGAGGTCAGCAGGTGACCGAAGAAGCGTTGCTTGCAGCTTTCGAAGGCCGAGCGTGCGGCGGATTTGGCCTGGCGGTTCAACGTCCCGGTCGAGCCGGTGATGTTTGCCGCCTGCATGGCCGCGTCGAGATGGTTATGGATGATGGCGAAGGCGCCGGCATAGGCATCGTAGATGCGCCGCTGCTCGGGCGTCAGCTCGTGCTCGACCAGCTCATATTCCACGCCGTCGAAGGAGAGCGACCGGGCGGTGTAGAGACCGAGCGCGCGCAGGTCGCGGGCCAGCACCTCCATCGCCGCGACGCCGCCGGCCTCGATCGCCTCGACGAACTCCGCCCGGGTCGGAAAGGGGAAATCGTCGCCACCCCACAGGCCCAGCCGCTGCGCATAGGCAAGGTTCTGGACCGTGGTGGCGCCGGTCGCCGAGACATAGACGACACGCGCATTGGGCAAGGCGTGCTGCAGGCGCAGTCCCGCGCGCCCTTGCTGCGAGGGCGTGACGTCGCCGCGTTCTCCCTTGCCGCCGCCGGCGTTCTGCATCGCGTGCGCCTCGTCGAAAATGATCACTCCGTCGAAATCGGAGCCCAACCATTCGACGATCTGCTTGACCCGCGAAACCTTCTCGCCGCGGTCGTCGGAGCGCAGCGTGGCATAGGTTGTAAATAGGACGCCTTCCGGCAGCGTGATCGACTTGCCCTGCGGGAAGCGCGAGAGCGGCGTGACCAAGAGGCGCTCCATGCCGAGGGCGGACCAGTCGCGCTGCGCGTCCTCGATCAGCTTGTCGGATTTGGAGATCCAGACCGCCTTGCGCCGGCCCTGCATCCAGTTGTCGAGCACGATGCTGGCGGACTCGCGCCCCTTTCCAACGCCCGTGCCGTCGCCGATGAAGAAGCCGCGACGGAAGCGGACGACACCGCTGGCATCATCGGCGGCGGCCGCCACGACGTCGAACGTGTCGTCGACCGTCCAGGAGCCCGCGAGAAAATCGGAATGGGCTTCGCCCGCGAAGATCAGGGTTTCGAGCTGGGCATCGGAAAGCGAGTTCAGGATGGTCGCAGGAAGCGTCGGCCGATAGCTCGGCTTCGGCGGAGCGACCGAAGCCATGGCGGCGGACTGCACGAGCTTGGTGGGATGGGCCTTAGAGCCGGGAATGCGGATCGTCTGCAATCCGTATTGCTCGTAGATCGCATCGCTGAGCCGCGCGCCCTCGGCCGGGGTCCAGTCGACGGTCTCATAGGCGAGTGGTGCGCCTTGAGGATCGGCGAGGCTCGCGCGGGTCGATGATGTCGCCGCGGTGCGCGCGAGATAGCCGCGAACGGTGCGCGGTGCAGCGCTGATCGGCATGACCTGAACAGCGGGCGCAAGGGCCAAGCGCGGCGGCACATGCTCGGCGATCCACGTCATCAGCGTGGCGATGTCCGGCGCCGTGCCGGGGGATGCCGGAAAGGAGAGCGGATCGTCGGCCGGGATCTTGTCGATCACGGTCAGCCGGGTTTCGACGGTCGTGCCGTGCTTGGCGTAGACCGAGCCGTGGACGGCAGCGGTGAACACGACGCGGCCTCGCTCCTGCAGGCGAACGAAGGCGTCGCGCCAGGCCGGCATGTCCGGGCCGAAGTTCGCGCCGGTGATCGCGACCAGGCGCCCGCCATCGGCGAGCCGGGCGAGCGCGGATGCGAGATGGCGATAGGCCGCGTCGGCGATGCGTCCCTCGACATTGGCGAGCACCGAGAATGGCGGGTTCATCACCACGACGGTCGGGACGGTCGCCGGATCGAGATGATCGTCGATCTGCGCGGCGTCGAAGCGGGTGACGGGGATGGCCGGAAAGAGGGAGGAGAGAATCTCAGCCCGGGTCTCGGCGAGTTCGTTGAGGACGAGCGTGCCGCCCGCGATCTCGGCGAGGATGGCGAGAAGGCCGGTGCCGGCCGATGGTTCGAGCACGCGATCGACGGGGGTGATGGCCGCCGCCGTGATCGCGGCCAAGCCGAGCGGGATCGGCGTCGAGAATTGCTGGAAAGCCTGGGCCTCTTCGGAGCGTCGCGTGTGGGTGGGCAGCAAACCCGCGATCTTGCTGAGCTGGGGAATGGCCGCGGCCGGAGAACCGGCTTTGCGCAAAAGCGCCTTTCCGTATTTGCGGAGCATGAGGACGGTGGCGGCCTCGCAGGCTTCGTAGGCGGCCTTCCAGTCCCAGGCGCCAGACGTGTCGGACGCGCCGAAGGTGATCTCCATGGCGGTGCGCAGGATCGCGGCGTCGATGCGCTCGCCGCGCTCAATGTGAGGAAGAAGGAGGTGTGCCGCGGCATGGATGGCGGCGGCATCAGTCGGCTGATCGGCACCGATCGGCAGCGCCGACGCTAGCGTGTGAGCGTTCATGGAAGAGGTCCTCGGGAGAGCGGAAACGGGGATGCCCGCCGGCGCTCTCTCTCGGACCGGACGGGCTCAAACCCGTCCCGGCCTTCCTCTCACTCTGCCGCGACCGTATCCCGGCTCATCGCTTGGCCTTCCACCGCGCGAGGCGCCCCGCTAGACTCCGGCATCCAACGCAAAGGCAGGATGCCGCCGCGCCTCGGATGATTTCCGCCGCGCTGCGGCGGGAGAGGAAGGAAGCAGCGGCATGAAGGGAAGCGTGGTCGGCATCGTCGCGGCGGGATGCCTGGTGGTGGGATTTGGAGCCGGGTTCGCCCTGCGGCCCGCATTGTTACCGGTAGCGGCGTCGCCGGCAGCGGCGGCCGGCGTAGCGCAGCCGACTGAGGCAGAGGCGACCGACGCGGTTCGGCGCCACCGGCTGTTCACGGGAACGTCGCTCGCCAACGCAACGCTGAAGCTCGGCGACTGCTCCCCTGGTGGGGTCGGCCCTGGTGTCACCTGCATGACGCAGCTCGTCATGGATTCGACCAAGCCGAACGCGACGCCGCAAAACCGGCCGATCGGCTTCGCGCGCGTCAACGGGCAATGGGAAGTGGCCGTCTGGTAGCCGCTATCGGGATGCCGGCTCGCTGCCGGGCGGAACATAGGCCTCATAGGGATTGCCGTCGGCGAGGTGTCCGAATGGCGTGAACAGATAATCGCCATCGCGGCTTACGGCGCAAATGACGTAGCGGGGTTCGCCTGTCACGGCATCAGCGCATTCCATCAGAGCTAGATGACCGTTCTCGGCGGCGCGCAGCAACGTCTGGAAATTGGCGCGGGCATGATCGGGAATGCTCATGATGCAGCTCCCTCGGCGAGCATGGTCGCAAGCCAGCCATCGGTATAGGTCCACGCCACAGTCGCGCCGGTTGCGAGATCAAGGACATGCGCGCCGCCGCCGAAACCGTCGAGACGCGGCCGCGAGCATGTGTTGGCGTACTGGAATCCCCAGCGCCCGGTGAGCTGGAATTCGGCGGCGCAGCGTTTGACGAACTGGATCAGCCGCTCTGGATCGCCGGTGACGTCGTCGCGCATCCATAGCTTCGTGCCGCCATGTTCGGGCTGAATGGAAAGGAGAAAGTTATCGGAGGGTGGATCCTCGGATGCTCCGTCCTCGGACAGTTGGTTGTAGAGGTCGAGCGCGCGAGCGGCGTTGTCAGCCGTGCGGACGTCGAGCAGGCATGAGAAATGGGTGAAGTATTCGGCCATGCGGCCTCTCCCAGAGAGCAGGGAACGGGAGAGCCGGCAGGCGCTCTCTCCTCCAGGTCTGGCTCGCCTCGTCCGGGCCAAACTCTCCCTCTCGATCGCCTCGCATGAAAAAAGCCCGGCGCCTTCGAAGGGACGCCGGGCTGATCAGATCAGGAAAGGTACATCGTCACTCGGCGGCGGCGAGGTGCTGTTCCTCGTCATCGTCGGCAACGGTCTCCTCGTCATCGCCAGCGAGGAAGTCCGGCAACGCGTCGTCGCCCTCGCCAGCATCCGCCTCGATGGTTCCAGCATCGATGCCGGAATTGCGCAGCGGCTCGGGCAGCCAGCCTGTCTCGACAAGGAGGCGTTCCGCTTCGGTCGCCATATCGCCCTTCTTCAGATGCTCGATGAGGTGGGCGGCACGCTCGCCGACGCCTTCACGCACGGCTTCGAGGATGCGGGGCTTGGTGACGCGACCGAGATAATTGGCAACCGTCGGCCGCCAGCCCGCTTCGGCCATGTCGAGCCCGACTGCGAGCGACAGGCGATCGGCCTCGGCGATACGCTGGTCAATGCTGTGCGCCGAGACGCGGCCACCATAGCGATCGGCCTTCTCGTAGAGCGCATTGACGCCGAATGAAGCGCAATGGGCGAAGAGTTCCGCCTGTTCGGGGCCAGTCAGTGCGGCCAGCCCATCCCAGAGATCAGCCACCTTGCCCGGGAGCCGCTTGCGCCAGCCATCATGCCGGGCCTCGATCGCCTTGGCATAGACGCTGTCACGCAACCCTTCGGGCTGCGAATGGAAGGTCGTGCCGCGCACGCTGACCTCCATCGCGAAGCCATACTGGCTGCCGCCGTAGAACACGTCCTGGCAGAACTTGTGCAGGACGGCGACGAAGGCGACCGAGGGATCGCTGGCGAGTTTGTCGCGCAGCGCGAGGGTGCGATCGGCGGTCAGCTCGGTGATGAGGCGATCAGGGAGCGGCTTGATCGTGTCGTCCTCGTCCTCCTCCTCGGACCCGGCGGGTTTGCCGCCGATGGTGATGACCGCACGCTGGACCGAAGGCGTCATCGGATGGTCAGCGTCATGTTCGCCATCATCCTGCTCATCCCCTTCGCCGCCGTCCAACTGGTTGGCGGGCTCGTCGTCGGGGCGGACATAGCCGCGGTCGATCGACAGCGTGCCGTCGGCATCCAAGCTGACGAAGACACCTGCGATCGCGATGTCTGCGGGCTCGTAGTGGACCGGCCGCTCGTCGAAGCTGGCGAGCGCGGTTTCGATTTCGCCAAGGCGCTGATCGATCTCGTCCGGCAACTCGTCGGCGTGCTCATATTCGGCCTCCAGCTTGGCGTACTCGGCGTTGAGCGCCTCGATGGTCGCCTGTTCGTCAGCCGTCAGGTCGAGCGGCGTGCCCACGATCTCGCGCAGGCCGTGGGTGGCGCCATAGGGGAAGCTCATCGCCACCTCGATCCATTTCCAGCCTTCGCCGGCGATCGCTTCGGCGGAGGCCTTCAGCTTGTCGGCGACCAGGCGATCGAGCAGCGCAGGATCCTGCAGCCAGCCGCCGTCGTCATCCTGGAAGAGATCGCGCAGCACGCAGCCGCCGGCGGTTTCATAGGCATCGATACCGACGAATACGGCCCGCTTGTCGGATGCGCGGACGGCGCTCTCGGTCAGCATGCGCCGGATCTGGTAGGGTTCCTTCTGCCAGCTATTGCGAACCGACTCCCAGACCTGCTCCTGTCGCGCATGATCGTCGGTGACGGTGAACGCCATGAGCTGTTCGAGCGTGATGCCGTCCTCGGCATAGATATCGAGCAGTGCCGGCGAGACGGCCGCGAGGCGAAGCCGCTGCTTCACGACCTGGACGGGCGCGAAGAATGCTGCCGCAATCGCCTCCTCGGTCATGCCCTTCTCGCGCATCGCCTGGAACGCGCGGAACTGGTCGAGAGGATGCAGCGGGGCGCGTTCGATATTCTCGGCCAGCGACACCTCGTCGACGAGGATGTCGGCATTGGCGTCCGACACCACGCACGGCACCTTGGAGGTCTTGGTGAGGCGCTTCTGCTTGACGAGGAGTTGCAGCGCGCGGAAGCGACGCCCGCCCGCCGGCACTTCGTACATGCCGGTTTCCTGTCCTTCGGCATCGAGCACCGGCCGGACGTGGAGGGACTGGATGAGACCGCGCCGGGCGATCGATTCGGCCAGCTCGTCGATCGAGACGCCGGCCTTGACGCGGCGGACGTTCGACTGGCTCAGCACCAGTTTGTTGAAGGGGATGTCCTGCGCCGACGACAGGGTGATCTTCTGAATGGCAGTTGCCATGAGACTTACTCCGCGACGGGCGCCGAGAGCCTCTCTCTCGATCCTAAACCCGTCACGAAGCGAAGCACCGCCCTCTCACTCTAGGAGGGCAGCGCATCGAGGGTCGGGGAAACGCTGGAGGAAAAACGCAAAGCCGGAGACACGGACAACCGCATCTCCGGCTTTGTGGGAATCAGGCGGCGCGATCGAGGAGCTTCTTGGCCTTGCCTTCGAGTTCGAGCCGCGCGTCCTGATGCGGCTTGTCGCGGGCGACGGCGGTGATGCCCTGCACGAAATCGAAGATGCTCTCCGGCGGACGGCCTTCCTCGGCCAGCACCGCGTCGATGATCTTGCCGGTCTCGGCCTTCGAGAAACCCCGGCGGCGCAGGAATTCGGTGCGTTCCTCGTCCTTGTGCGCGACGATGCGTTCGCGCGCCGCCTTGATGCCGTTGATGAACGGCTGCGGCGAGGAGTCCGCGAAGGAGAGCAACGCCGGCGCCGCCTCATGGGCGAAGCGCGAGGCGGCGTATTTGGAGTGGCGGATGGAGATCTCCTCGAAATCCTCGACGCCCCACAAATTGCGATTCTGGCACACGGCCCTGAGATAAAAGGACGCGATGCCGAGCGTTTTCGCGCCCACCTCGCTGTTCCAGGCATAGAAGCCCCGGAAATAGAGATCGGGCGATCCGTCCGCGAGCTTGCCGGCCTCGATCGGATTCAGATCGTCGACAAGGAAGAGGAAGACGTCGCGATCGGAGGCGTAGAGCGTCGTGGTGTCCTTGGTGATATCGACGCGCGGATTATAGACGCCGGTCGACCAGTCGAGGACGCCCGGCACTTTCCATCGGGTGTCGCCGGTGCCGTTGCCGGCGATGCGCTGCACGGCTTCGACCAGCTCGTGGTCGTAGATCCGGCCGTAATCAGGGCCGGTCACGGCGCGCAGCTCGACGCGGCCGTCGTCGGTCTCGAGCGTCTTGATCTGCTCGGCGCGGTGAGCGGTCAGGCCATATTGCAGGTTGATGCCGGCGAGCGCGGCGGGGAGCTGCCGCAGATAGGCGGCCGGCGCGCCGACCTGGCTGGCGAGCTGGCCGAAGCTCCAGTGCGTCGGCGCGATGGGCTTGTCGGCGCCTGGTAGGATCAGGGCAAGCCGTTCGGGATCGGTGCGGCTGGCTTCGACATGGATGAGCGCGGATTCGACGACGCGCGTCCGGCTGCGCTCAGTCCGCTCGCGGACGGTCCGGCCGAGTTCGGCGAGCGAGAGATAGCGCTCGTCGTCGGGCCGCGAGAACCACTCCGAGGAAACGCGGCCGATGCGCTCGCCGCGGTTGACGTCCACCTTCCAGCCGCCACTCACGTCGCGCCGGGCATCGAGAACCTGCATGTTCATGGGATCAAACTCCATGACGGGCGTCGGAAGACTCTCTCCCGACCCTCAACCCGTCACGGAAATCCGGTCCACACTCTCACTCTAATGGGGGCGTTGCGGGGTCTCCCCGCAGAAGGGGTCGGCCGAGACCCTGGGCTCGGCCGCAGGGGAAGGCTTTCCCCTCCAGGCCCCTCTCAATCGCTGGCCCTTCCAGCCGGTTTTGGGGAGATTGAAAACTGTCAGAAAACTGCGTATATTTCTGACAGGAGATTATCGTGCAGCGACTGACCGAACAGATTCTGGCGCATACTGAGGGCTTGCCCGAGGGCGCTCCGATCGCGGCGAAGAGCCTACTCCATCTCGGCAATCGCGCCGCGGTGGACCAGGCCTTGTCGCGACTGGCTGAACGTGGCCGGCTGATGCGCGCCGGGCGCGGCGTCTATCTGCGCCCGGTTTCCAGCCGGTTCGGCTCTCGCGCGCCGTCCGTCGAGAAGGCCGTCGAAGCCCTCGCGCTCCAGCGCGGCGAAACCATCGTGTCGAACGGCGCCGCCGCCGCCAACGCGCTCGGCCTCACGACCCAGGTGCCGGTCCGGTCGGTCTATCTGACATCGGGCCGTAGCCGGACGATGAATCTCGGTCAGCAGGTCGTCGAGCTGCGGCATGCGCCGCGCTGGCAGTTGGCGCTGGCCGATCGGCCCGCCGGTCAGGCCGTACGTGCGCTCGCCTGGTTGGGGCCGGAGAAGGCGGAAGCCGCCTTGAAGACGTTGAAGCGCAAGTTGCCGTCTTCCACCTTCGGCGAACTCGTCGCGGCCGCGCCCCAGCTTCCGAGCTGGCTCGCCAGGACGGTGGGCAAAGTCGCGCATGGCTGAGGCGTTCCTGACATTGTCGGCGGACGATCGGCGCGAGGCTCTGGCCGTCGCCGCCGATCGATCCGGGCGACCGCTCCATCTGCTGGAGAAGGATGTCTGGATCGTCTGGACCCTCGCGACGCTGTTCGGGTCCGACCTTGGCGTGCATCTCGTGTTCAAGGGCGGCACGTCGCTGTCGAAAGCGTATCATGTCATCCGGCGGTTTTCCGAAGACGTGGATCTCACCTACGACATCCGCGCCATCGCCCCCGACCTGGTGGGCGAGAACGGCGAGGCCCTGCCGAAAAATCGCAGCGAGGAGAAGCGGTGGTCGAAGGCTGTCCGGCACCGCCTGCCCGAGTGGGTCGACGGAACGGTCCAGCCCCTTCTTGCCGGCGCGATCAAAGCACTATCGCTCCCCGCAGCGCTCCGGGTCGAAGGCGACAAGCTGTTCGTCGACTATGAGGCGACCTCGGCGGGGTCGGGCTATGTGGCTCCAAGCGTGATGCTGGAGTTCGGCGCCCGCTCGACCGGCGAGCCGGCAAGTCCGCGGAATGTCGTGTGCGACGCGGCCGGGCTGATCGAAGGTGTCGAATTTCCAACGGCGCATCCGCGCGTGATGCACGCCGAGCGGACCTTCTGGGAGAAGGCGACGGCCATGCACGTCTTCTGCCTGCAGGAACGGCTCCGTGGCGAACGCTTCGCCCGCCACTGGCATGATGTTGTTCGACTGGATGATGCGGGGATCGCCACCGCCGCATTGGCCGACCGCGACCTCGCCAACGCCGTCGCCCGCCATAAGAGCATGTTCTTCGCCGAGAAGGCGGCCGATGGCGAGACTATTGATTACGAAGCCGCCGTCGGCGGGAAATTACAGCTCGCACCGAGTGGTGAGGCGCGCGCGGCATTGGCTACGGACTATGCGCGCATGGTCGAAGACGGGTTGCTGCTGGAAGACGCAGAGCCGTTCGAGGCGCTGATCGAGCGATGCGCAGACGTCGCCGAACGGGCGAACCGCGCGGCGGAATAACAGGAGTTGGGGAAAGCGTGGGGCTGTATAAGAAGTGGTGTGATGCCACCAGGGAAAAGGACAAGCGCAAGCGCTACTGGACCTATGTCGAGAAGGACGGCGGCCGCGACGAGATTCGCGATGACCTCGCCGAGACTATCCGCTCGCACTACGACCGGCTCGAACGCATCGCCGAGGACGTGGAGCGGCTCGGCTACAAGGTCGCCGCGAAGATCCTCAGCGAGGCGATGCCCCAGACGCCAAAGGGCCGTTCCGGCGATCTCGGTGAAATTCTCGCGACCGAGCTGGTCGAGGAAGAGATCGGCCTGCGCGTCCCTGTGCGCCGCCTCCGCTACAAGGACGGCCGCAACATGGCCATGCGCGGCGACGACTTCATCGGCGCTGGATACGATGCGGCCGGCGAGAAGCTCTGGCTCCTGAAGGGCGAAGCTAAGAGCAACAAGGTGCTCGGCAAGGCCACGGTCACGAGCGCCCGCAAGGTGCTCAACCGCGATAGCGGCCGTTGCACGCCCGATTCCCTGCTGTTCGTCGCCAACCGCCTGTTGGAGAGCAACGACCCGGACGACAACGCGCTAGGCCGCAGCCTGCGTGACGAAGTGGGCCTGAAGTCCCTCCGCGCCGATCGCATCGACCATATGCTCTTCACGGTGTCGGGCAACGGCCCGCACGCCTTGCTGAAGGAGGATCTCGACGCCACCGGAACCAACCGGGACCACTATGTCGTGAACGTCCACGTCGAGGACCATCAGGACTTCATCGCAGCCATGTATCAGGAGGCGGAAGACCTTGGAGACGATTGACGAACTGACCGCGTTCCTGGCGACCGCGACCGTCGACGGCATCCTCGGGCGCCTGCTCTATCGTGGCGCCGCCTGGTCGCTGATGCGTGAGGAAGGCGTGTTGCCGGCGAACGCGCCGCCGCTCGGTGCGACGATCGAAACTGATCTTGCCGAACACGGCTTTGCCCTGCTTCGTGGGGCGATGGCCCTGCGCGCTCAGGCCGGTGCGTCGGATCTGACCAGCAAGGCGTTCGAGCGCGCCGCCAACGCCTTCGAAGCCCTGGTGCGCAACGGCGATCCTGAGTCTCCCGATCGCGGTTTCCGCCGGACGATCGCCGCAGCGGCCTATCACCTGGCCGGCTTCTCGGCCGTCGCCTATTCGCTCTTCAACGAGACCGCGGACGATCTCAATGCCTCACCCGGCGAAACGGCGATCCGGCATCTGATCCTGCGCGATCTTGGCCAGTTGCGCGGGTTCGTTCGCGAGTGGTTGGACGATGAGGCTCACAGAGATGAGCAGATCGCCGAGGCGCTGACGGGCGAAGAGCCGGACATCGACGAGGCCCTATCGACGATCCTCAACACGACGATCTGCCGAGCTCTCGCGCATTTTGACTTCGCGCTCGAGACGGGCGAACCCGAGCCGATCGAAACCGCGCGGATGCTGCTCGGCACCGCGGTCAGCCTGGCGGACAACGCCGAGAATGTTCCGCTGTGGTGGATCTCGAATCTCTGTCGTCACCTGATCGATGACCTTTGGCAGCATTCGCTGCACGAGAACCTGCCCACCGAGCCGCCGGAGGGAACGGAGGAAAAATACCCGGACCTGCGCCGTCTATTCATCTCGTCGCTCTACGCCCGCAAGACGTCCGAGGTGGAGCTATGGCCATCGCAGCGCGAAGCGGCCCGGCGCTCCACGGACGTCACCGACGATCTGGTCGTCGCCCTGCCGACCAGTGCCGGCAAGACCCGCGTGGCCGAGATCGCCGCGCTGATGACCCTGTCGTCGGCGCGCCGGGTGCTGATCGTGACGCCGCTGCGCGCGCTGTCCGCCCAGACCGAGCGATCGTTCAGAAAGACGTTTGCGCCGCTCGGCTTCAGCGTCTCCTCCCTCTACGGCGCCAGCGGCCTTTCGGCTGGCGATGAAGACGCGCTGCGCTCCCGCGAGATCATCATCGCGACGCCCGAGAAACTCGACTTCGCGCTGAGAAGCGACCCGTCGCTGATCGACGATGTCGGCCTGATCGTCCTCGACGAAGGCCACATGATCGGCCCGAGCGAACGCGAGATCCGATACGAGACGCTGGTGCAGCGTTTGCTTCGACGTGCGGACGCGGGCGAACGCCGCATCGTCTGTCTGTCCGCGATCCTGCCCAGCGGCGACGAACTCGATGATCTCACCGCGTGGATACGCTCTGACGAACCGGGCGAGCCGGTGCGCTCCGACTGGCGCCCCACGCGCCAGCGGTTCGGCGCACTCACCTGGCGGGGCAAGGACGCGCGGCTGCGACTGGATCTCGACGATGATGGTCCGTTCCTCGACAAATTCGTCGTGCAGAAACCTGCGCGGGGGAAAGAGAAGAAGCCCTATCCGCGCAAGAACTCACATCTCGCCCTGTTCGCGGCATGGGAATTCGCGGGCCAGGGCAAGCGGACGCTGATTTTCTCCACCCAGGCGAATTGGGTCGAGAGCTACGGCAAACAGGTCGTGGACCTCTGCAAGCGCGGCTATCTGGACTCACTGTTGGAGGATGAGGCCTCCATCGCCCGCGCTCTGGAGGTCGGCAAAGAATGGTTGGGCGAAGACCATCCCGCCGTCGCCTGCCTGAAGGCCGGCGTTGCCATCCACCACGGCCGGCTGCCGAGCCCGTTCCTGCGTGAGCTGGAAGCCCTGTTGTCCGAGGGTGTCCTGAAGGTCATCGTCGCGTCGCCGACACTCTCGCAGGGTCTCAACCTCAACGCCGCCGTCCTGTTGGTGCCGGCGCTATATCGGGCGTCCGAGAAGATCAAAGGCGAGGAGTTTGCGAACGTCGCCGGCCGCGCCGGGCGCGCCTTCGTGGACGTCGAAGGCCTCATCGTCCATGTCATGTTCGATAAGGTCGATTGGCGAAAGAAGGAATGGGGGAAGCTGGTCGCTTCCGCCAAGGCCCGCACGCTGAAGAGCGGTCTCATCCAGATCGTCGCCGAGATCCTTGAGCGCCTGTCCCGCGAAGGTGTCCTGGATCGCGACGATGCCTGGGAATATCTGGCCAACGCCCGTGAAGCCTGGAGATCGCCCGAGGAGGAAGCCGCGGTCGCCGAGCGCCTGGCGGCCGGCGCGGAGTACGACGCTGACGGCGATGATGATGAAGGCGGCGGCGAGGACGAGGAAGAAACCATCGACGAGGAGCCGCTGTCGCAGATCGTCGAACGCCTCGACGCGACAGTGTTCGGTCTGATCGAAGCACTCGATTCCGATCGCGCCGACCTGCCGAAGCTCTTGGACGAAGCGCTCAAGGGATCGCTCTGGGCGCGCCAGATCGCCCGCGAAGACGAGGATGTCGCCCCGCTGCACAAAAAGGTGTTCGAGGCGCGTGCGGATCTCATCTGGAGGACCACCACGGCGCAGGCGCGGCGCGGACATTTCGCCATGGGCGTTGGGCTTGAGGCTGGACTCACCATCGACGCCATGGCCGACGAGCTGGCCGAACTTCTGGACCGGGCTGACGATGCGGCGTTGAGCGGCGACGTTGACGCACTTGTCGAGGCGCTCGGCGGTCTTGGCGAGCGCCTGCTGTTCATGCGGCCCTTCATCCCCGACAAGGCGAACGCGCTGCCGGCGAATTGGAAGGCTATTCTGCGCAGTTGGGTGTCCGGCGAGGATGTGGCCAAGATCGGACCGCAGAACATGCGGGCCGTGGAAGAGGCCTTCACCTATCGCCTGGTCTGGGCGCTGGAAGCTGTCCGCACTCGTCGCATGTCCCTCGGCTGGTCACCGGAAACGGTGGCGGGTGGCGCCGCGGCGGCGGTCGAAACCGGCGTCCCGCAATTCATGATGTCGATGTTGATCCGCGCGGGCCTTCCGTCACGGCGCGCGGCCATGGCGGCGATCGAGGATGCCAAGCCGGTTTTCGTCACGCCCGCCGAGATGAGGGCCTGGCTCGAATCCGACGAGATCACAGCCTACACGGATGCCGGCGACTGGCCGACGCCCGACACCGCCGCGCTATGGGCACGGTTCCGAACCGAAGCCCTCAGCGGCGGCATCCAGAAGTGGTCGGTCGAACACTACAAGCGCTTGCTCGACGTCGCGGCCGCCCCGCCTTCCGGCCTCTATCGGATCGTCACCGACGAGGGCGACGGGCGAACCTGGCTGACGACGCCCGACTATCAGCGGGTCGCTGCTTTCAAGAAGCCAGCGGTCGATCCCAAGCCCAGCCTCTTTTCAGGCCGATTGCCCGGCGGCACCAGGCTGGTGGAGGCCTTGCGTGTCGGCCGCGGGAAACTGCGCTGGCCGACAGCCGATGCGTAAAAGGAAGCCGTAGCTATGCTCTATGCCTGGGTCGACGACCAGAAGCGCGCGCCCTTCGCGAAGGGAGAGCGCACGACCTGCCGCGACTGCGGCGGCTTGCTCACCGCTGTCATGCCTGTCGAGAACACGCCCCATTGGCGGCACAAGGCGGGTGACTGCGATCCTTGGAGCGAGCCCGAGGGGCCTTGGCACCTCGGCTGGAAAGAACTTTTCGACATGGCGTGCCGTGAGATCGCTTTGCGCGATCCGGCGACCGGAGAATTGCATCGCGCCGATGTTCTGGTCGGTAGCGGCACCCCCAGGGCGACGGTGCTGGAGCTGCAGCACTCCTCAATCAGCGAGGACGAGCGCAACGCGCGGGAAGCTTTTTATCGCCGCGGGCATCGGATGTTCTGGCTGGTCCACATCCATAGCGAAAGCTCGTTCCTGGGAACCTATTTCGGCATGTCGCTCGATTTCAAATCGCGTGTCGTCAATCTCGACGGCAAGGAATTCGCGATCATGCGGTGGATGGGACCGAACAAGCAGTTCATTGAGAAATGGAAGCGCGCTGCTGCCCACGTCTTCTTCCATGCCGGTCCATACATCTTCTACCTCGCCGGTCCTGGCGTGGCCGCCCGCCTCGGCAGTCCATTGAAGCGTGGCGAGTTCGCCCTTTGCGCTCTGACACGCGATGAGTTTTTGCGGGCCGTCCGCTGGGAGGATGGTGCTGCTTGACGAACTACTCGTATCGAGCGGCGCGGCCCCCACGAAGTCGAACCAAGGTCGGTCGAAACCAGCGGTGTCAGTGCCAGTCAGACCGGAACTTCAAGCAGTGTCACGGCCGATGACCGACGACAGCAAACACCCATCATCGAGCGTTGCTGTAGACCGCTATTTCCTCGACGAAAGCGGCCATAGCGGCGATCTAGCCTCGGCGAAAGCGCCCGATTTCGCTGGGCAACCATTCTTCGCGCTGGCCTGTGTCGGCGCTGCGGATGCTGCGCTGTTGGCCGCGGAGCTGGATCGGCTGCGTGTGCATTACGCCTGCGGTGAAGGCGAGCTGAAATCGACCAAGTTGGGAAAGAAGCTGACGCCAATCGCGGGTGAGCTGATCACCTTCCTTGGCCGGCATCGATGGCCGCTCTTCGTGAAGCTGGTGGACAAGCGGTTCTTCGTCGCGATCCACATCGTTAACCACCTGCTTTGCGGCTCCTACGGACTCGATGATGTCGACATGGCGAGCCGCAATATGATCGCCGAGTTCCTCTCGGACGAGGATTCCGACGCGGTGCTGCTGGCCTATATTAACGCCTGCGAGACACTCTCGGTGACATCCGTGGCGGCCGTCATCGATCTGCTCTGGGACTGGCTGGATCGCTCCGACGCCGAGATCGCCCGAACCGCACAGATGCTGACGATGTTCGCGCGGGACCGCGTGCGGAAATCGTCGGCGAAGGCCGAGGAATTTCTGCCAATCGCTGATGAGTCAGCCACCGGGAAGAAGGTTTGGATGCTGCCCAACCTCCAGTGCCTCACGAACATCTACGCTCGTCTCAACCAGTCCCGCCCTGCGAGCCTCGACGGCGCCCAACTCGTTCACGACGGGCAGATGCAGTACGCAAAGGTACTCGAGGACTCCAAGACGCTCATGGAGCAACTCGCGGCTGAGGCGGCTCTGCCGATCGTTCCGTTCGCCGACTATCGTTTGCGAGGGCGTGGCGATCTCATCTTTGCGACAGGGAAGATCGAACCCTGCCTCCAGGCAGCCGACATCCTTGCGGGCTGCGCGATGCGTTTCGCGCGGGACGGCAAGGCGCGGAAGGGGCGCATCGAAAAGCCGCTCCGCGAGGTCTTCCACCGGATGATCGACGCCGGCAACCCGATGCAAGCGACTGGCATCAACCTGGTGATGAGCACCCGCCTGCTCGAAGCGCTGGGTGTTCCGCATATCCCGGCGGACTTCGCGGATCGGATGTTCTCCTAGTCCTAATGGCGCTCCGCACAGAGATCTCAGGCAGCCAGACGACGCTCCTCGTCCTCCGCTTCGTTCGCCGGCTCTCCCACCGCTTTGCTCAGGAAGAGATCGAGTGCAGCGCGCCGGGAATCGCGATCCAGCGCGTAGGCCGTCTGCTTGAATTCGATGCCCTCAAGCAGCCCGTTGATGTAGCCCGAGATCGTGTCGGCCGCCATGATGAGCGCAGTGTCGAGCGTGTGAATGTATTTGCTCGTCACCGAGCCCTTGGAATGGCCGACGAGCGCCGCGATCGTCACCTCGGTGAAACCGAGATCGTTGGCGATGCTGGCAAAGCTGTGACGCAGGACGTGCGGCGTGACGCCGGCGAGCGGGCTGTCGTTGAAAATCTGTTCCCAATGGTTCGGGAAGCTGCCGAACGCATTGTCCTCGCCCTGACCTGGGAAGACATAGGTGCCCGCTGCGGTCTTGCGCCGTTCCTCCAGATACTCGACGACGGGCAATCCGATTGGACGAATGGACTCACCTTCCTTGCTGTCCACCAGGCGCATGCAACTCGCGTCGGTGTCAGCCTCGATCCACATTAGCGAGATCATTTCCGAGCGGCGGCAGCCGGTGAGCGCGATCTGCCGGATGATGTCCACGGTCATGGCGTATTTTTCGTTCGCCGCGGCATCGCGAAGCATTTGCCCGAGGGTGCGATACTCCGCCTCGGTCAGCCGACGATTCCGAACATTGTCCTTGGGCTTCTTGATGCCGTGCGCCGGATTGACCTCGATGATCCCAGCATCGACAGCGTAGGTGAGGATTCCGCCCAATAGGCCGACGGTGCGCGTGGCCGTGCCCGCGCCACCACGAACAATGGCCTTTCCTCGCAGCTTCTTCGTCTTGACGGCGACGCGCGTCTTGCCGGCCATGATGTCCTTCAAGACTTTGTTGATGTCGGCCTTGGTGAGATCCTTGACGCGGCGTGCGCCGATCAGCGGGATGATGTGTCGCTCGATACGGCCAGTGTCGGTGACGATGGTGGTCGGCTTTTTCGATCTCCCGCCCTTACCCAGGATGAGGCCAGCGTTCAGGTCGGCGGTATAGAGAGCGCAAAGCTCCTTGACCGTGATGGCCTTGTGATCGAGCTGACGTTCCTCGGAAGGGTTGTCTCCGCGCGCGACGCGACCCAGTTGGACCTTCGCTTCTTGCCGGGCTGTCTCTGGCGTCCACACGCCATGCAGGCCGATGGTGTAGCGTCGCGTGCGTCCAGCAGCGCGATATTGAATGAGGTAGCTGCGTTTGCCGGAAGCGAACACGCGGAGGCCGAAGCCGGGCAGTTCGTCGTCCCAGATGAAATAGTCCTTCTCGCGGACATCGGCAGCATCCACGATCCGCTTGGTCAGCTTTGCCATGAGGCGTTCCCCTCGCTAGTGCGGGGTTGCTTCCGCGGAAGCACCACGGAAGCAACCGGATGGATATCGGAGCGAATTTCTGGATAGACAGTTCGGCGCGGAAATCCGAATTGTCTAGCGACTTCAGTAACATATCGCATTGTAGCGTGCCCTATCGTGCATTTAGGATAGGCAGGCTAAATTGCTCCGAAGGCAGAGGTCACAGGTTCGAATCCTGTCGGGTGCGCCAATGATTTCAATAAGTTAGATGGCACATGCCCTTTCTAGAAAGAGTTGGGTCGCACTAAACTGCATATTTCCAGAGCCGATCTTCATTCTCCACCAGTCGCGCTCTAACCTCCCCCGCTTTCAGACGGCAGCGGCCGCGCGCCTAGTTGGCCGGGCTTTTTCCTTTCCTCGGTAGCGCAGCCGTTTCGTAGCGGCGGCGCCTCGCGCAGCGGTGGCACGCCGTGGCCGGCGTTGAACAGGAAGAGCAGCAGTGAGGATCGGCGGATGAGCTGGAGGCCGATGACGGCCGAGACCATCGCCAGCGCGGGCAGCGTGAAGAAGGTGATCGGGAAGAGGTCCGAGCCGTAATTGCCGAAGAAGCGCCTGAAGACGATACCGGCGAAGTTGAAGAGGATGGCGTGGCTGCAGAACAGGAGGAAGGCACAGGGTTCGAGCCGGCTGAAGGCTGGCGCCAGCCCCGCGTGCCGGATCAGGCCGGTGAGCGCCCAGAAGCCGCCGGCCATGGTGATGCGCAGCGAGGTGTCGAGGGTCAGCCTGAGCACGGCGTCCATTTCGGCAAGCAGGATGCGTTCGACCCGGATGGTGATGAAGACAGCGACCATCACCACGAGCCCGGCGGTCAGCGCCAGCGCCAGCCGGTCGAGGAACTGAGCGCTCGTCCCGGCGATGCGCAGCCACATGCCGAGGCCGAAAAACAGCATCAGCTGCGGGCGCTGCAGCAGATAAAGATCCTCGCCGAACAGCGTGTAGACGACCAAAAGCGCGATGGTGGGCAGCGCGAAGCGCCGCAGCCCGAACAGCAGAAGCGGCGACAACAGGCTGCAGATGAAGAGGTCGCGCAGGAACCACAGCGGCACGTCCAGCGGCCATCCGGTGACGGCGAAAAAGGCGTTTGACCAGCCGAGCAACGTGTTGTCGGGCATGTCCTGCCATTTGCCCGATATCAGCCCATAGGCGGTCAGCAGCACCAGCATCGCCATGTTCCAGGCGACGAGCGGGACGATGAGCGTCTTGAATTTGGACTTCGCCAGCGACAGCGTGCCGGCCTTCATCAGGCTGGCGACGATGAAATAGCCCGAGACGATGCTGAGCAGCGAAACCGAGCTCAGCCCGACAAGGCGCGACAGGGTGAAATAGACGAGGTCGAAGAAGCCGGGGTCGCGATCATGCACATTCTCGGCGATGCCGGGCTGCACGTGAACGAACATCATGAAGAAGATGCACAGCACGCGCGCAATTCTGACACGGTCGGACACTAACGGCGGAATGGGTGGAACGGCCGGGGCGTGGGAAACAGCGGTTTTCAGGATTCGTCTCCTCGAATCTGGCCGCCCCGGCATGCGGAGCGGCTCGTGACGCGGTCTCTCAGGAGGCGGAGCACGGAGACGCGAAGTGGTGTCTAGGGCGACGGACGAGGTCCGGCGACAAACCTAGGGGATTCGATGCACCCGGCGGGTTCACAAAATGCTACCCGGCATAACAGGACGACGGCTGATGGCGCCGGGCATCCGGTCGCCGCATGCGTTCGGGTTCGTTTGAAACACGGTGCGCGATGAAGGCCGTCGCGCGGTTTCTCGGCCTGAAGGCCGGTTTTGCGCGGCCAAGGCTGCCGCGCCTGCGCCTCGACATGGCCGACACCGCCGTCTACGCGGTCGGCGATATCCATGGCTGCCTCGACGAATTGCTGGCGCTGGAAGATGTGATCGCGGCGGACGCCGCGACGCTGCCGGGCCGCAAGGTCGTCGTCATGCTGGGCGACTATGTCGATCGCGGGCCGGCATCGGCACAGGTCATCGATCACCTGGTCGCGCCGCCGCCGGCGGGGTTGGAGCGGATCTGCCTGGCCGGCAACCACGAACTCGCCATGCTGGATTATCTCGAAGGGCGGCGCGGGCGCTTCCCCTGGCTGCGTATCGGCGGCGAAAGCACGCTTCTGTCCTATGGCATCGACCATCGGCGGCTGGTCGAGATCTGCCGCGACGACCGCCAGGTCGACGACACCATCCGCAAGTCGATCCCGGCGACGCACCTGGCGTTCCTGCGCACGCTGCCGGTGCTGGTGGAAACGGCGCGTTATCTGTTCGTGCATGCCGGCCTGCGGCCGGGCGTGCCGCTGGACAAACAGACCGACGAGGATCTCGTCTCCATCCGCAAGGCCTTTTACGAGCGGGCCGACCTGATGACGCGCTATGTCGTGCACGGCCATACGCCGGTCGAGGAAGCCCGGCGCGACGGCATGCATGTCAATCTCGACACCGGCGCCTTCTTCAGCGGCCGGCTGACGGCGCTGCGCATCTGGCAGGACAAGGGCCGCTATTTCAGCAATCTGCCGCAGGACGCCTGAGAGCGGCGAGGCTCCCGGTCTTCCCGGCTCAGGCCGTCTCCATGCGTTTCGGGTCCGGTTCGGCAACCGTCTGCTCGACATAATAGGAGGCGTAGCGGTCGAGATAGTGCTCGGCGCCGCCGAACAGGCCGTAGTGGGCGAGCTTCTTCATATCGGTCCGGTTCAGCACCACGCCGAGTGTCTTGGCCGCGATCTGGCGGTCGGCCTGCAGGGCGGAACGCACCAAAACGCGCGGCGTCGCCCCCCATTCGGCAACCAGCACGAAACCGTCGGCCAGCGGCGCGAAGGCCTTGGCGTCGACGACAGGTCCAAGCGGCGGCAGGTCGACCACCACATAATCGAAGGATTTGCGCGCTTCCTCGATGAGGCTGGCCATGGCCGGGCCGGAAATCAGCTCGCTGGTGTGCGACATGCGCCGGCGCACCACCGCCGGGAGAATGACCAGCTTGGTCTTGCGGTCGACCAGGCAGGCGCTTTGCCAGCGCTGTTCGCCGACCAGCGCCTCGACCAGGCCCTTGTCGGGCGTCAGCGACAGGCCGCGGCTCAGCCCCGGATTGCGCAGATCGGCATCGATCAGCAAGGTACGCGAACCATTGGCGGCGAGCAGGCCGGCGAAATTGGCGGCAACCGTGGTCTTGCCCTCGCGCGGCAGCACGGAGACGAAGCCGATCACCTTGCCGGCGGTGCGGTGCAGCACCACGTCGGACGCCAGTTTGACGCTGCGCAGCGTCTCGGCGAAAGACGAGGCCGGCTGGTTGATGGCGACCCGCAGGATGCGCGGGGTGACGGTCTCGGCGCTGGCCGGCCGGGCCGTGTCATCCTCCGCCGGCTGGGCTCTCGGGCGCGCGTCGGCATATTGCCCGCCGATCGCCGGCAAATAGCCGAGGAAATTGAGATCGAGCACATCGCGCACGTCCTCGCCGGTGCGGAAAAAGCGTTCGCGGAATTCCTGCACGGCACCGGCCAGCGCGCCGGCGAACAGGCCGAGCACCACCGACAGGCCGAGCACCATCGCCTTGCGCGGGCTGGAGGCCGAGACAGGATTGCCGGCCTGCGAGATGACGCGCGCCTCGGCGATCGGGAAGGAACGCTGCTGCGAGGCTTCCTGGTAACGCGACAGGAAGGATTGGTAGAGGGTGTTCAGCGCCTGCGATTTCTGTTCGAGGTCGCGCAATTCGACCTGCGCTTCGCTCGTCTGCGAATTCTGTCCGGCGAGGTCGCCGACATTGCTGCGCAGCGAATCCTCGCGCGACTTGGCGACCTGATATTCGTTGCGGTAGCTCTCGGTCAGGCGCTGCAGCTCGGCGAAGATCTGGTTGGTCAGGTCGGCCTGTTCGCGGCGCAGCGCCACCGCCTGCGGATGGTCCTGGCCGAAGCGGCTGGAGATGTCCTGCTCGCGCTTGCTGATGTTGAGATAGCGCGACTTCATGTCGTTGATGACGCTGCTGTTGTTGCCGCCGGCGCCTTTCTCCTGCGGGATCGTGGCGTTCTTGACGGCGTTGTCGGACCCGCTGTCGACGATCGACTTGAACTGGTTGTAGCGGGCGAAGGCGTTGGCGGTGTCGGCCTGCGCCAGGATGAGCTGCTTGTTCAGGTCGGAGAGCTGCTGGTCCGACATCAGCTGGCCGCTGGCGGCGGTCAGCCCATGGGCGGTGCGGAACTGTTCCACCTCCAGCGCCGCCTTCTGGGAATTCTGGCGCAGCTCGTCGAGGCGGCCCTGCAGCCAGACCGTGGCGCGCTGGGTGGCATCGAAATTGGCGTCGAGATGGTCCGACAGATAGGCGTTGGCATAGGCGCGCGCGATCGAGCCGGCGAGCTTGGGGTCGCTGGCGGTAAACGACAGGTCGATAACGAGGCTGCGCCCGACGCGTTCGGCGTTGAGCCCGTCCTGCAACAGGCCGATGGCACGGCCGATCTTGGCGTTCTCGACGGAACCGGGCTCGTCCTCCGAGCCCGAGGAGAAGAAGCCGGCAAGGCTCTTTGCAGTCGACTTCAGCCAGCCGAGCGGCGAGCGCGGTGGGTTGAGGAAGGCTTCATTGGCTTGCAGCTTCTCCGCGACCACGACAGCACGGGCGAGGCGACTGGATTTCAGGATTTCCACCTCCGACAGCACCATGGAATCGGCCTGGGTACCGGCCTGCGTCGGCTGCTTGTCCTGCGCGAAACGGGTCAGGCTGTCGTCCAGCAAAATGCGTGTCGAGGCCGTGTATTGCGGCGGCGTCACCACCAGATAGGCGACGCCGAGTATCAGGCCGGCCAGCGCGAACAGTCCGGCCAGCCGTGCCTGACGGCGCGCCGCCGCCAGCAAGGCGTCGAGGTCGATGAAATCGGACCTAGCTTCCGGGGGCATGGGAACCCTGTTGTTCAACGGAAAACTTCCCTGGTTCATGTCTGTTCCGGTGTTCTGTCTCGATGAAGAAAAAGCCGGCCACGGCGCGTGGCCGTGGCGCGATGATTATGTGTCGGGCGGTTTCGGGTCAGGCCGCCCGGCGGCTGCGTGCCTGCAAGGCGATCATCTCCTCGATCGGCTCGAAGACCAGGTCGCGCATGTCCTCGCGGGCCAGCGCGAAGGCGACGTTGGCCTGGATGAAGCCGTCCTTCGAGCCGCAATCGAACATGCGGCCCTCGAATGGGGATGCGTAGAATTTCTGGCTGGCCGACAGCCGCACCATGGCGTCGGTAAGCTGGATCTCGTTGCCCTTGCCGCGTTCCTGCGTGGCCAGAATGTCGAACACTTCCGGCTGCAGCACGTAGCGGCCGTTGATGTAATGGTTGGAAGGGGCGACCTCGGGTGCCGGCTTCTCGACCATCTCCGTGATGACGAAGCCGTCGCCGACGTTGGCGCCCTTGCCGACGATGCCGTAGCTGCCGGTCTCCAGCGGGTCGCATTGCTCGACGGCGACGACATTGCCGCCGGTCTCGTTGTAGAGGTCGATGACGCCGGCAAGACAGCCGCGTTCGCCGAAGGAGACCATGTCGGGCAACAACAGGGCAAAAGGCTCGTCGCCGACGATGTCGCGCGCGCACCAGACGGCGTGGCCGAGGCCGTGCGGCGCCTGTTGGCGGGTGAACGAGACGGTTCCCGGCTGCGGCTGCATACGGGTCAGCGAGGCGAGCTGCTCGTTCTTGCCCGAACGGGCCAGCGTCTCCACCAGCTCCGGCTGGATGTCGAAATAGTCCTCGATCACATGCTTGTTGCGACCGGTGACGAAGACGATGTGCTCGATGCCAGCCTCCAGTGCCTCGTCGACGGCATATTGCACGACGGGGCGATCCACCACCGTCAACATTTCCTTCGGCATCGCCTTCGTGGCTGGCAGAAACCGTGTGCCGAGACCGGCAACCGGTATCACCGCTTTTCTCACCTTTTTCATCGCGTTATCCCTGTTTGAGATCGAGCCCCCGCCGATTTCAAAAAACTCCTTGTCAGCCCGGTCCGATTGCTGCCTTGCCGAGCGGCAAGGATGACACCAGCCGGCGCAGCCGGGCTTCGATCGGCATGCGCAGATGGCGCAGCGCCGCCGGATCGCGCAGCGCCGTACGGACGGCACGCATCGGCGCGCGATCCTTGAGATGGCCGACCAGTTGCAGAAAGGAAGCCGCCCGCCGCAGGCTGCGGGTGCGTCGCGCCTGTGCGTCGAGCGCCTCGGCATCGAGCGCATGGTTCTCAAGGAAAGCCGCGTCCGCCTTCAGCATCGCCTCGACATGGGCGGGCTCGAGCACGCGCGAGATCGACCCTTCGCGAATGTGATAGGCATAGCCGACGCTGGGTTCCACCGCGCAGCGGCCGCCACGGGCCAGCGCCGAGGCAAACAGGATGTAGTCTTCGCCGATGCGCAGCGCCTCGTCGTAGCGGATGCGGTGTCTTTCCAGGAAGGCACGTTCGAAGACGGGTTTCAAATAGCCGTACGAGAACGTTCCTTCGAACATGATGTTGGCGGCGATGAAATCGGCCAGCGTGATTTCGGGGCGGGCTTCGAGGATCTGCGGCGCGAACATCGGCTCGCGGGCCGCGCTGCCGTCGCGTACCACTTCGAGATTGTCGACGACGATCCGGGCGCCCCGCGCCTCGGCGCGGCCGATCATGCGGCGCAGGCGCTCGGGATGCACGCTGTCGTCGGAATCGAGCACGGCGACCCAGCGGCCGGTGGCGGCATCGAGGCCGGCATTGCGGGCACCGCCCGGGCCGCGATTGCAGTCAAGCGCGATCACCCGCACCTGTTCGGGCGGATAGGCGCGCGCCAGTTCCACTGTGCCGTCGCTGGAGCGGTCGTCCACGACGACGACTTCGGTCGAGACGCCGCGCTGTGCCAGCGCGCTGTCGATGGCGCGCGCGATCGAAGCTTCCGCATTGTAGGCGGCGATGACGAAGGAGACGTCAGGCTGCATGGGGCCGCCCTCCCGCCTGGCTGTCGCCATAAAGGCGGATTTCGCGGACGCCGAGCAGGCCGCTGATGGCACCGACATGCATCAGGCCACGTAGGGCCTCGCGGTTGCGGCGATGCGGCACGGCAAGCAAAGCGGCGGCGCTGGCGAAACAGTAGGCGGCTTTGGCGGCCGCCATGCCGACCTGCTTCAGCGCCCGGCCCCGATGTTGCGCCGCCAGCAGCCGGCCGTGGGTCTGGCCCGAGCGGAAACGCCGCTTGGCCAGCCATTGCAGCCGCGCCCGTTCTGGCATCACCGGCTCCAGCACAACCGCCTCGGCCGCGTAGGCGATGCGGCCGCCGGCCTCGTGCAGCTGCGAGAAATATTCGGTGTCCTCGCCGCCGGTCTTGCCCAGCGCCAGATTGAAGCGCCGGCCGGCAACATGGGCGGATGCGCGGCGCAGCAGCACATTGCCGCTGTAGCCGGTGCGGATCTGCCCATCGACCCAGACGGGGCGGGTGGAGTGGAAATCGCCGCGCCGCATCCAGCCGGGGGCGGCATCGGCATAGACGGCCTCGACCGGCCCCAGCACCGCATCGGCGCCGGTGGCCTCGGCGGTCGCGACCAGCGCTGTCAGCCAGGGCGGCGTCACGGTCGAATCGTCGTCGACGAAGGCGAGGAAATCGCCGCGCGCGGCATCGAGGCAGGTATTGCGCGCCAGCGAGATGTTGGCGGCGGGGCAGTGGATGTACTGGACTTCGAACGGCAGCGACGGCGCCAGCAACTGCACCAGCTGCCGCGCGCTGTCGGTGATGTCGTTGTCGGCGACGACGATGCGGGCAGCAACGCCGGCCGGCATGTCGAGCATCGCCAGCGAGCGCAGCGTCTCTTCGAGGTAGGGCCGGCGATAGGTGCACACGCACAGATCGACCAGGGTTTTCGCGGAGGCGGCAGTGGGGACGGACAGGCTCATGACGCGGCCGCCCTCCGTTTCCACGATCCGAAGAGCTGCAGCCAGAATCCCATCGACCAGCCGAGGTGCATGATCATCGCTGAGACGGCGGCGAGCGGTCCGTATGGATTGCGCTGGCCGACCGCCATCCAGATGCCGTAGCCGAGACATGCAGCGATCCACAGGCCGGCCGGAACCAGCGCCGACAGGCTGAGGAAGGCGAGCGACGTGCCCACCACCACCGGGAAGACCAGCAGCGGGATGGCTTGTCTCAGCCGCGGCCAGGTGCCGTGCTTGAGGATGTTGCGGGCCCGGCCGCGCCCGTAGCCAAGATATTGGCGAAACAGCGCGGTCGCCGTCGCGCGCGGATAATAGGTCATGAAGGTCTTGTCGGTCATCCAGATGCGATGGCCGGCAGCGCGAAGCCGGAAGTCGAGTTCGGCGTCCTCATTGTGGCTGAAGCTCTCGTCATAGCCGCCGACGGCGCGGAAGGCGTCGATGCGCATGAAGGCGTGATGGCCATGGTCGGTCCAATGGCCCGGCGCGCCTTCGCGATGCGGCGAACCGCCATTGCCGAGCTTGGAATTCTGCGCCGCCGCTGTCGCCTTCTGGAACAGGCCGAAACCTTTCGTCGCCATCGAGACGACGACGGAATCGGCGCCAGTGACCGAGGCCTCCTCGATCAGCCGTTCGCAATAGTCGGCCGGATAGCCGCCATGGGCGTCGATGCGAATGAAGCCGTCGACGTTGTCGCCGAAAACGGCCACGGCCAGGTTGACGGCCGCGCTTTGCAGGCGGCGCGGATTGTCGAGCAAAACGACGCACGGATTTCGGGCGGCGATATCGCGCACGATATCGCGCGTGCCGTCGGTGCTGCCGCCGTCGGCGACGACGATGCGAAGGCCAAGCCGCTCGGCCGGATCCGCGAGTTCGCCGAGCAGTGCGCCGATATGCTTGGCCTCGTTGAGGCAGGGGATCACCACCATGCAGCGTTCGACCGGCCGCGATGTCGTCTGCGGAAGCTCCACCGCGTCAACAGTTGGTATCTCGATTGCCAGTGCCGTCATGCCGCCACCTCCAGCGGCACGTCCTGGCGCGCGATGCCGGCAAGGCGGCCAAGCCGCTCGACCAGCGCGCGGCAGTCGGCCGCGTCGCAAATCCAGGTGCCGAGATCCTGAACGGTGATCTTGCGGCGGCGCACGATATAGCCGTCGGTGTCGATGCCGCCCACAAGCGCGACAAGATTGTCGACCGACGCTTCCGAGAGCAGCAGGCCGATATGGCGGTCGGCGAGGAAGCGGGCGGTCTCCGTTCCTTTCATCGCAATCGGCACGGCGCCGAAGCGGCAGCCTTCGTAGAGCCGGTTGGGCAGGAGCCAGCTCGAATTCAGGCCTTCCTCGAAGAAATCGATCGCCCAGGAAAAATGCACCTCGCCATAGATGGCGGCGAGCTCGTCCGGATTGCGATAGGCGCCGTGGAAGGAGAGGTAAGGTTCGGCGCGGACGAAACCGTCGAAATCCTCGAATTCGACATGCGCCGGGCGACCGCGCAACACGACCTCGAACCGTCCCTGCATCTGGCGGGTGAAGGCGGCGAGCAGCTCCAGCGATTTGCGGCAGCGCAGCGCCCCGAACCAGCCGATTTTCCAGGGCTCGTTGGCCGTTGGGGGCCGCGGCAGTTTCGCCTGGCCGGGTGGTTTGCCGCTGAGGTCGAGGATCTTGTTCTGTAAGAGCACGGCCGGAGCCCTGATCTGGCCATACGCCTCGAAATAGTCGCGAACGAAGGCCGGCGAGCTGGTCAGGAGCAGCGCGGTCTCGCGTCCGAACAGGCGCTCGGCGCCGCGCATGGCGCGGCCGACGGCGCCGTCGCTCAAAAGCAGGCGGTGGATGTCCAGGCACTCATAGACGACAGGGGCGGAGCCGCCGAACAGCGCCTTGGCCCGGTTGGCCAGCGCCAGCATCTCGAGATTGCGGCCGATGATGATGTCCGGCTTTTCGATGGTCGCAAGCTTGGCGCCGAGCGAAAGGGCTGCCCTGGCGATCGCCGCCAGGCGCTGCGCGAAGGCACGGTCACTGGTCGGGCCAAGGTCGATCGGCGACAGGCCGTCGAAATCCGGCACGGTCTCGGTGCGCCGGAAACCGGCCAGCGTCACCGAGGCGCCGCCGGCCCGCAGCATCGTCACGCGGCGGCGCACCGCCGGGTCGCAAAGATCATGGACCAGGTAGAGGATGTTCAGCATGCTCATGCCGTCAGCGCGATTGTCGGTGCGCTTTGGGGCGCGTGTAAGCGGCAATGCTCATTGCGTGCCCTTGTTCAGCTTGCAGACGATGGAATCGGGGAACTGGCAGGCATCGCCCGGCGCGGTGAAGGCGACGCGGTCGACCTCGGCGGCGATCGGCTTGCCCGGATCGACGAACGGACCCATCCAGGATTTCAGCGTGTCCGAACCCCAGATACTCAGATAGATCTTGGCCGGGTGGCTGGGCAGCTTGGCGGGATCGGTCGCTTCGTCGACAAGTTTGCCGTCTACATACCAGCGAATGCGGTCCTTCTCCCAGACGAAGGCATAGTTGTGGAAGCCCTTGTCGGCGCCGCCGGGCACCTCGACCAGCTTGGCCGAGCCGACGCTCTTGGCGTTGACATACTGGTTGACCTGCACCTTGGAGGGGTCCTTGCCGAGCACCTCGAAATCGATCTCGTCATGCGGCTGTTTGTGGACTGGGCCGATATAGCTGAAGAAGCCGGTGTTGAGGCCAGAGCCCGCCACCGCCTTCATGCGCACTTCGAAGGCGCCGTAGCCGAAGCGCTGGTTTGTCTGCACTTCGCCGCAGACATATTTGCGGCCCTTGCTCTCGCCGGCCGCGAAGCCGAGCTTCAGCGTGCCGCCGGAGACGCTGACCTGCTTGGCCGACCAGGTGCAGTTCTGATGGTCGCCATTCGACCAGCCGTCGGAAACGTACCAGAGTTTCTTGTCGAGCGTGTCGAAGGTCTCGACGAAGGATTTGCCCGGCTTCTGCTGTTCGGGCTTCTGCTGTTCCTGGGCCTGCGCCGAAACGATGCCCGCAGCCATTGCCGTCAGCGCGGTTCCCGCAGTCAAAAACCACACCAGACCGGCTCGCGCCGGTGTCCTCAAAATCACAGCCATACCGCTTGCTACTTTCGTTTTGGACCGCCCCTTCCGGTGGCGGACCCGCGTCAATTTCGGGCGAATGTTGCAATGCACATATGATGGATTAGCGGATCAGAATGTGACGCGTGGGCACATTCCCGGTGGGCGTCCGGTAACTTTTTATGATCGCCGGTTAAGCCAGCCGTCGGCTTGGGACGACGTCGTTTGGCGCGACCTGTTCATTTTCATGGGGAAACGCCGTGGCCCGGTCGCGCAGTCCGGTAACGAAATCGATCTGCTGCTCGAGTGTGGCGATGCGCGCCGTGTAGCGCATCATCGCCGTGGTCAGATCATCGATCACCGGCGACATGCCAGCGGCCTGATCGTCCTCCAGCGCCTGCTGCGAGAAGGCCGCCCGCGCCGCCACGCTTTCGTGGCGATCGCGCAAGCCGTTGCGTTCGCGCGCGATCTCGCGACCCAGGTCGTCGAGCAGGGCAAGCAGGCGCGCCAGCCGCGCGGCGTCGGTCTCGCCGTCGCGGTGAACGCTTCTTACGCGGAACGGGTTACGGGCACGGAATCTGAACAAAGCCATGGCGGATCCCTTCTCCTGCCTTATAGCGATATCTATTCGGCCGCCGCTCGGTCGGCGCCGGCATGCCAGTTCCAAGCACTTGCCACGATTGATTCGAGATCGTGCCTGGGGCTCCATCCTAGCACATCCCTGGCTTGCGCATTATCGGCAACCAGAACGGGCGCATCGCCGGCGCGGCGGCCTTCGTAGCGAACCGGGAACGGCTTTCCTGACTGATGCGCCACCGCTGCGAGCAGTTCACGAACGGTGGTTCCGGTGCCGGTGCCGAGATTGAGGGCGACGCTGTCGCCACCCTTCAGCAAATGCTCGACGGCGCGGCCATGGGCATCGGCAAGGTCGCAGACATGAATGAAATCGCGCACGCAGGTGCCGTCGCGCGTGTCGTAGTCGGTGCCGAACACGCTGAAGCCGGCGCGACGGCCGAGTGCGGCCTCGATGGCAAGCGGCACGGCATGGGTTTCGGGCGAGTGGCGCTCGCCGATGCGCCCTTCGGGATCGGCCCCGGCGGCGTTGAAATAGCGCAGCACCACGGAACGGAAGCCCTGATGACGGTCGAGATCGGCCAGCATCTGCTCGACGATCAGCTTGGAGCGGCCATAGGGGTTGATCGGGTTTTGCGGATGCGTCTCGCGCATCGGCACGTCGACCGGCAGGCCATAGGTGGCGCAGGTCGAGGAGAAGACCAGCTTGTCGATGCCGGCCTGCTGCGCGGCGAGCAGCAGCGAGAGTGTGCCGGCCACGTTGTTGTCGAAAAACGCCGCCGGCGCCTTCACCGATTCGCCGACCTCGATCAGCGCCGCGAAATGCACGATGGCTTGCGGCCGGTAGGTCTCGATGACCGCGGCCAGGCGTTGCCGGTCGCGGATATCGCCGTGCTCCAGCGGTCCCCATTTGACGAATTCGGCGTGGCCGTTGCTCAGATTGTCGTAGACAACCGGGGTGAACCCGCGTTCGGCCAGATTGAGGCAGGTGTGGGAACCGATATATCCGGCGCCGCCGACGACAAGAACATTGGTCACTGGGATCAATCCTTTCGGTGATGACGAAGGGTGGGTATCGGTTTGAGCTAGCTTCCGGCGCCCGCGGGTTGCGCCTTGCGCTGGCGGATCAGCTCGACCAGCTTCCTCAGCAGGTCGCGTTCGGTGAGCAGCAGGAGCACGCCATAGATGGCCGCACCGGCCGCAGCTCCGACCAGGACTTGCCAGATGGCATTCGCCGAGGCACCGCCTGGCAGGCCGGTCTTGATGTGGTCGATGAGGAAGCGCACGGCCACCGCCATGATGATCGCGGCGATCATCGGCCGTGTCGTGACATAGAGCCCCGACAGGAAGGCGGTGCCGTTGGTGCGGAACACAGCCCAGGAATAGAACACCAGCGTGATGGCGTTGGCGACGCAGAGCCAGACCATGGCCGCGACCAGACCGCCGGTCATGACGCCATAGCTGACCAGGCCGTAGACGAGGCCGGCGCGCAGCACCGCCACCCACCACAGCACGCCGGAACGGCCGGCTCCCTTGAGGAAGGGAATGTAGGTGCTGCAGGGCGACATGATGCCCTTGGAGACGGCGAGAAGGCCGAGGACCGGCCAGGCATAGGCCCATTGCTGGCCGAAGATCAGCAGCATGCCGGGCTCCGCGATCGCCCATATGCCGAACATCATCGGCGCCAGCACCACGGTCGAGACCTGCGTGCTCAGCATCAGCGCGTCGGAGCGGCGGCGCGTGTCGTTGCTCATATGGCTGAAGACGGGAAACAGCACGCCCATCAGGCCGGCCAAAAGCACCTGGTTGGGAATGCTGGAGAAGCGGTTCGCGGCCGAATAGGCGCCGGCGTCGGCGAGGCCGAGATGGCGCGAGACCACCACCAGCGGCGACTGGAAGGTGATGAAGTTGAAGATTTCCGAGCCCATGATGCCGAGGCTGTATTTGGTCAGCGCACCCACCTTCGCCATCGACAAGACAAAACGCGGCCGGTAGCCGCTAGCGTAGAAGAGCCCGCCAAGCCGCACGATGGCCGAGACGAACAATTGGCCGATCAGAGACCAGACGCCGAAGCCGGCCAGCGCCATGCCGACGGCGGTCAGCGCGCCGATTGATTCGGAAACCACGCTCCATGCGGCATCCTTCTGGAAGGCCAGCCGGCGCGCCAAGAGCGAATAGGCGACATCGCCGGCGAGCTGCAGCGGAATGAGGAAGGCCATGATCTTGAGCAGGTAACCGGCATCCGCCGCACCAAGGAAGCCGGCAAAGGAATCGGCCCATAGATAGATGCAGGCCGCCATGGCGATAGCGACGGCCAGATTGACCCAGAACACCGAATGCACCGTTTCGTCGTCTTCCTCCGCCTCCAGGATGAGCGAAGCCGACAGTCCGGCCGAGCCGATCATGGTCAGGAACATGACCACGGTCTGCGCCACCGCCACCACACCGAACTCCTGCGGCGACAGGATGCGCGCCAGGATCGGGACGGTGACAAATTTCAGCCCGAATGTGCTGGTTTTGGAAAGCACGCTCCAGCCGACATTGTTTGTCACGCTTTTCAGGTTAACTGCAGTTGGCATGGGCAGGCACCGTTTGTTGGGACGAGCGGGCCATGTCGTCAGCGAGCCCTTGGACGGGGGGCACCGACCGGAATTCATCGGGACCCTGCGAAGTGGTCCCCCTAAACTCCCGAAGGCGCAAAAAAATGACGAAGTGCACGGTTATCATTCCCTACTACCAGCGAGAGCCCGGAATTCTCGCTCGCGCGCTCACATCCGTGTTCGCGCAAACGCATTCCGATTTCGACGTGATCGTCGTCGACGACGCGTCTCCGTCGCCGGCGGAAGACGATCTGCAAATGTTCTCGCTCGCCGAACGGGCGCGGATTGCCGTTATAAAACAACCGAATGCCGGGCCGGGCGGCGCGCGCAACATGGGGCTCGACCATATCGGGGCCGACAGCGCCTATGCGGCCTTCCTCGATTCCGACGATGAGTGGGCACCCAACCATCTGAAGAATGCTGTGGGCGCGCTCTCACTTTTTGATGCAGATTGTTACTGGGCCTCGATCAAGGGCGGCGCGGAATTCTACTATCATTTCGGCGTGGCCGATCTCGCCGACGTCACCGAAGTGGTGCGGCTGGGGGATAATCCGCCGATCGTCGAGATCCCGGAACTCGCCGCTACCATGTTGAAAAACTGGAGCTTTCTGCATCTGTCCTGCATGGTGATCGGACCGGCGCTGTTTCGCCAAATGCGGTTCGACGCGTCGCTGCGGCTGGCGGCGGAGGATGTGCTGTTCTTCTACGATTGCGTGCGCAACGCCCGCCGCGTCGTCCTCTCCGAGGGCATCGGCGCGGTGCGCGGCGAGGGCATCAACATCTTCCACGGCATGGGCAGCGATTCGCCGCTGTTCCTGAAGCAGCAGTTCAACACCTGGGTGGCGCTGGACCGGCTGCAGAGCCGGTTCCCGCATCGTCCCGACGAAAAGGCCTCCATCGAGGCCTACAAGCAGACGGCGCGAAATCAGGCGCTGTGGGGGCAGGCGAGGCTGGTGCGGGCGCGCAAGGCGCCGCAGCTCCGGCAATTGGCGCAATGGGCCTGGCGCGATCCGAAGCTGCTGCGCAGCGCCGTCGGTCTCGCCGTTTCCAAGATGTCGAAATAAGGACGCGCCACATGCAGCCTTTCTATTGGGAATCCGCGCACGGCAATTTCGGCGACGACCTCAACCTGTGGCTCTGGGATTTCCTGCTGCCGGGGTTCCGCGAGGTTCACCCGGAGGTACTCCTGGTCGGTGTCGGCACCGTGCTCAACCAGGCGCTGTTGCCGGCGGGGATCAAGAAACTCGTTGTCGGCAGCGGCTTCGGCTATGGCAAGCAGCCCGATCTCTCCGACGCCAAGGAGTGGGACGTGCGTGCGGTGCGCGGGCCGCTGACGGCCGACAAGCTTGGGCTCGACGCCGCGCTCGGCATCATCGACCCCGCGGTGATGGTGGCCGAGATGCCGGAATTCCGGAACCTGCCGAGAACCGGCGGCGCGATCTTCGTGCCGCATTGGGAATCGACCATCGGCGGCATCTGGCCGATGGTCTGCCAGGCCGCCGGGCTGGGCTATGTAGATCCCTGCGGCGAGGCCAAGGCGGTCATCAAGGCGATTGCCCAGGCCGAGCTGGTGGTGGCCGAATCCATGCATGCCGCGATCCTGGCCGATGCCTTCCGGGTGCCCTGGGTGGCCGTCACCACTTCGCGCTCCATCAACTCCTTCAAATGGCGCGACTGGGCGAATTCGCTTGGGGTCGAGTACAAGCCGCGGCATGTGCCGATCTCCTCGCGCGCCGAGGCGGTGACCAAGGGCGCGCGCTTCTGGGGCGTCAATTTCGAGGCGCCCGCGACGAAGGCGGACGAGACAGGCCGCCACGACGCGCATGAAACGCTGGTGCTGACGCGCGACGACCCCGCCCCGTCATCGCTACGCGCCATGGCCAAGCAGGTGCTGGCCGCCCCCTCGACACTGGCATTATGGCAAGCGCGCCGGGCAAAACCGCAGCTCAGCGATGCGGCAATGCTGGCGGAGAAAAAGGACCGTTTTCGCGAGGTTCTGGCCGGGGTGCGGCGCGACTATCTCTGAACGTCGGCGCGTGCGGGAAGCAGATAGCGCGGTGCCGCCGGTTCGTTGCCGGCGGCTTTCCCGCGCGCGCCGAACGCCTCGAGCTTGTCGCCGAGCACGCCCCTGACGATTGCCGGTAGCGCGCCCGGATGGCCGAGCGCATGGGCGCCGGCCGCCGCCAGTCCGCGCGCGGCCTTGATGTCGAGGAAATGCCGCAGCTCGTAGCGGGCGCGAATGTGCCGCTCGTGGTTCTGCAGCGCCGTCCGGGTATCCTGCAACAATGCGCCCGAGAGCATGGCGCGGTCGGCCTCGTAGAGACGTTTCAGATCCTCGGTGCGGTGCTTGCCGCTGAGCGAATCGGGGCGCACGACCGCGCCGTAGCCGCAGCCATGGACGACCTTGTAGCGGGCACCCTTGAGCAGAGCGCGCGCATAGAGTTCGTAGTCTTCGCCGAGGCGCAGCTTCTCGTCGTAGCGCAGGCCGTGCGCGTCGAGAAAGGCGCGCCGCATCACCGGTTTCAGGAAGCCGATCTCGCCGCGCGAGGCGCCGCGCCGGGAGATGTTGCCGTCGATGAAACCCTTGATGTTGAGGAAGCGTGGCGCCGGCTCGAAATGCGGCACCTGCGGTGCAGTTCCTGGCACGTTGCGGCTGTCGATGAAGACGATGTTGTCGGCGATGAAATCCCAGTCGTCGGCGCCGGCAAGCAGGCTGTCGAATCGGCCAGGGAGAAAGAAATCGTCCGCATCCAGAATGGCGATCAGCGGCGCGCTGGACTGCGCGATCGCCCGGTTGCGGGCGAAGGCCGGCCCGTGATTGCGATCGAGCTTCAGGATCTGGAGGCGGCCGCTGGCGTCATCGGCCTCGATGCTCGCCTGCGGTGTAGAATCGTCGGAACCGTCATCGACCACGACGACTTCGGAAACCGCCGTTTCGCGCAGCGCCGAGGCGATCGCGCGGCCGATGGTTCTCTCGGCATTCTTGGCCGCGATGATAACGCAGACGGTGGTCGTGGAAGCCATCGCCACACTCCAGCTGGGCCGCTCGCTTTCGGCCTGTTTATCCCCATGCCCTGTTCGGCGACGCGGCACCGCCACGGCTCAGCGTCGCGGCGCCAGTTGCCACAGGCGCAAGGCGATTTGATGACAGCTGACGATGTGTGGAAAAGTCAGGGCAGGGGCGAACGCCGCACGCCCGGCAGCGGCGCGACTTCGCTTTCCGGCTGATTCTCCTTGGCGGCGGCGGGCACGATCTCGTTGCGCGCAACGGCTTCGGCGCTTTTGGCGGCCGGCTTTGTGTGCCCGATCATAAACAGGATGGCGATGAAATAGCCGACCTGGATGATGACGGCGCAGATCAGCGTGTTGATGAAGGTTGTCCAGGCCGACTGGGTAATCGCGTAGGTGGCGATGGCGAATACGACCAGCACCCCGATAAGACCGCGAAGGAAAAGCAGAAAGGACATTCTATCCCTTCTTGCCGGTCATACTTGATCTGGTTCTAAAATACCCACGCAAGACCTGTCTCCCGCCGCGACGAGCGTTGGTCTTACACCACCACCAACGAGATCAAGACTCGACTTCTTCGAGGCCTGAAGCCCTGATCCGACATTTACCCGCGCACCGACAAATATAAGAATTTCGGCAACACTGCGCAATACGAGACGCGGCTCCCGGCACGTCCGGGAATTACCTTACGTCCGCTCGAAATATTGTAGCGGAGGGCCGGGGAGAACGGTTCCGATTGGGCTAGCCCAAATGAGCACTGTGCCTTTGTTTAAGGTTTACTGGTAATGATCGCGACATTTTCATGGAGAAACGCAATACAACTCGATTATGGGATGATACGTACCGTGATTAATATAGTTCATTATTGAAAACACAAAGGAAATCAAACGCAAAAGTTGCCCTCCATGAAGGGCATGAACATTGCTGGACCCGCAATGTTTCGATTCGTTACAAAATATGACTGTCGGTCGGTTTTCGTGACCGATTTTCATCACAGAGGTGACATATCCAACGCTCTATTGTTCGTATGTTGCGGTGCAGCAACGTTGACCTGACCATTTTTCGCGGAGCAACAAAATGAGATATGCCGCCCGATTGGCCAACAGGTTGTCGTCACGGTCGGACGGCGAAGCGCCGCCGGCGATCGGCGGTGTCATCAAGCGCGGTTTCGACATTGTCGGCGTATTGGCGGGAATTGCCCTGCTGAGCCCGCTGCTGCTCATGCTGGCGGCTTTGGTGAAGGCCACCGACGGCGGCAGCATCCTTTACGGCCACCCGCGAATCGGCCGCAACGGCGCCGTCTTCCGATGTTGGAAATTTCGGACGATGGTCGAGAATGGCGAGGAGGTTCTCGCCGCCCATTTCGCCAGCAATCCGCAAGATCGCGACGAATGGAATGCCACCCGCAAATTGCAGAACGATCCGCGCGTCACCCGCGTCGGCGTCGTGCTGCGCAAGCTCAGCCTCGACGAGCTGCCGCAGATCGTCAACATTTTGCGCGGCGAGATGAGCCTGGTCGGCCCGCGTCCGGTGGTGCGGGATGAACTCGAACTCTATGGCAACGCCGCCGCCTTTTATCTGCAGTCGCGCCCGGGTCTGACCGGCCTGTGGCAAGTCAGCGGCCGCAATGACGTTTCCTACGGTGCTCGCGTCGCCTTCGACCAGCACTATGTCGAGAACTGGTCCTTCATCTTCGACCTGAAGATCCTCGTGCGCACGGTTCCGGCGGTGTTCTCCTCGCGCGGCAGCTACTGACGCCGGCAATTGGCGGCCCGACACTTCAAGCAAACCGCCACAGCAAAGGACGGCTCCTGGTGAAAGATATCCGCTTTATGTCGCGTCGCGCGCGCCTTCTGCGCGCCATCGCATGTCTGGCTCTCCTGACGATGGCGGGCATCACCGCTGCTGCCGCTTCGGATTCCTACCGGCTGGACGCGATGGACAAGCTGCGCATCCGTGTCGCCGAGTGGCAGAGCGCGGAAGGCGCTGTCCGCGACTGGGCGACGATTAGCGGCGACTATGGCGTAAGTCCGTCGGGCGACGTCTCGTTGCCGTTCATTGGCGAGCTCGCGGTGAAGGGCAAGACGACCGTCGAGGTGGCTGCCGCGATCGCCGCCGGCCTGCAGCAGAAGCTCGGCCTGCCCGACAAGCCCGAAGCTTCGGTAGAGATCTCGGAGTTCCGCCCACTGTTCCTTGCCGGCGACGTGCAGACGCCCGGCAAATATGCCTATGCGCCCGGCCTGACCGTCCTGAAGGCCTTGAGCCTCGGCGGCGGCCTGCGCCGCTCCGACAATGGCGGCCAGGGCGGGCCGCGCGACTTCATCATGGCGCAAGGCAATTACGACGTGCTGGTTGCGCAGCGAAACGGGTTGCTGGCGCGGCGCGCCAGGCTGGCTGCCGAAACCGAAGGCAAGGACCAGATCGACTTCCCCGAGGAATTGAACAAGACCGAACAGGGCCGCAAGCTGGTCAGCGACGAGAGCGCATTGATGGCGGCGCGCCAGAAGCGCCTGCGCCTGCAGCTGGGCGCGCTCGACGACCTCAAGAAGCTGCTCCAGTCCGAGATCGAAACGCTCGACCAGAAGATGGTCACGCAGAACCGGCAGCTCGAACTTTCGCGCACGGAACTGAAGAGCCTCGGCGAGCTCGCCGAAAAGGGTCTTGTCGTCAACCAGCGCATCCTGACGCTGGAACAGACGAATGCCGAGCAGGAAGGCAAGGCGCTCGACATGGAGACCGCCAGCCTGCGCGCCAAGCAGGACATCGCCAAGGCAACGCAGGACGCCATCAGCCTGCAGAACGACCGAGATACCGAGATCGCGCAGGATCGTCAGCAGACCGAGGCCGATCTCAGGGAAATGGACCTGAAGATGGGCATGTATTCCGGCCTGATGACCGAGGCTGTCGCGCGGGCACCCGATGCCGCCCGCAATCCGGCCAACGGCACCGCGCCGACCATTCGCTACGCCATCGTCCGCACCGACGCGGACGGCAAGACCGGCCAGGTCAGCGCCGACGAAAACACGCCGGTGCTGCCGGGCGACGTGGTCAAGATCGAGATCGCTGGCCCGAGCGTGACGTCCAACTGAGGGCCGTCATGTCGCCAATGACAGGCGCGGGCCGGCGCCGTGATGCGCTGTCGACGGCGGCGCTTCCGCACACCGCCGGTCGCGCCATGGAAACCACGCCATGAAGATAGCCAAGGCCGCCCTCATCAGCCCCGACCGCAATTTCTGGTACGGCGCGCTGGCGGTTGCGCTGTCGATCTTCGTCTTTGCCTATTCGAGCCGCTTCGGCCAGGCCTCGATCATGGCCTTTTACGCCTGCTGGCTGCCGCTCATCCTTGTCGACTATCGGCGCGTGCTCGGCGACTACCGCCGCTTCTTGTGGATCATCGCTTTCGCGGTTCTTGCCTGCCTGTCGGTGTTCTGGTCGGCGGCGCCCGGCGTCACCGCGCGTGCCGCCCTGCAATTATTGTCGCATATCGTCTGCGCGCTGATCGCGGCCCGCACGGTTTCGGTGCGCACGCTGAACCTCGGCGCACTGGTCGGCATCCTGGCCGTGGTGCTGTTTTCGGTGGCCTTCGGCCAGTACAATTACGACCCGCTCGACGGCACTTACAGTTTTGTCGGGGCCTTCGGCTCGAAGAACCAGCTCGGCCTGTTTTCCTCGCTTGGCATCTATTTCGCCTTTACCGCCATCCTCGTCCTGCACGAGCGCGGCCCGTGGCGGCTTCTGGCGCTGGCTTGCGGCGTGCTCTGCGTCTACACGCTGCACGCCGCGCAATCGGCCACCTCGGTTCTGGCGATCGCGGCGACCCTTGCGCTGATGGTCTGCCTGAAGCTCGCCATGCTGTTTTCGCCGAAGACCCGCAAGGCGGCGCTGGTCGTCGGCGTCACGCTGGCGCTGGTCGCGGTTTTCGCCGCACTCAATCTCGGCGCCGCCGATCTTGTGCTGGGCGCTTTCGGCAAGGATTCGACGCTGACCGGCCGCACCTATCTGTGGTCGCAGGGCTGGGCGGCCGCTGCTGAAACTCCCTATTTCGGCGTCGGCTACCAGGCCTATTGGGTTCAGGGCTTCTCCGAGGCCGAGCGGCTGTGGGACGAGTTCTACATCGGCACCAGAAGCGGCTTCCATTTCCACAACACCTATATCGAGGTGCTGGTGGAGATGGGGGCGTTCGGCCTGGCCGCGCTGGCGCTGCTGATGCTGCGCGTGCCGTTCGGCCTGCTCTTGCGGCTCGTCGATGCCCGGCGCGATCCCGCCACTTTCACGCTTTTCGGCATCGCGGTGATGTTCCTCATCCGCTCCTTCGTCGAGGTCGATGTCATCAATCCTTATGTGGTCGGCTCCTTCCTCATTTATTACGCCGCCGGCCAACTCGCTTTGCCGCAGCGCGCTGGGCAGTCCGAGCCGGCGCCGCGCCTCGTGTTGCGGAACGCGACATGACCAGGCTCTACGGCGTACAATATCTGCGGGCGATTGCCGCCCTCGGCGTGGTCGTCTTCCACGCCGCCGAGCGCAACGGCAGCCATTTCACCATCGGCGCGGCCGGCGTCGACGTTTTCTTCGTCGTCAGCGGCTTCATCATGTGGGTGCTGGCCGAGACGCGGCAGCCGTCGCCGCTGACATTCCTGCGCGAACGCGCCGAACGCGTGGTGCCGCTCTATTGGGCGGCGACCGCGGTGATGGTCGCCGGCGGCCTGGTTGGGCTTTTCCCCAACATGCACCTCACCGCCTTCCATGTCGCGGCCTCGTTCGCCTTTGTCCCGCATGTCTCGCCGAGCGATGGCGGCACCTGGCCGGTGCTGGTGCAGGGCTGGACGCTGAACTACGAAATGTTCTTCTACCTGGTGTTCGCGGCGGTCCTGTTCCTGCCGCCGGCGCGACGTCTGCCGGCACTGGTGGCGATATTCGGCGCGCTCGTGTGCCTGGGTCTTTTGCTGCAGCCGGAAGGCGCAGCGCTGCGCACCTATACCAGCCCGCTGCTCGCCGAATTCCTGATCGGCATCGGCATTGGCAAATTATGGCTGGCGGGCGCCATGCCTCGGCCAGCGTTTGGTGCACTGCTTGTCGTCGCCGCGATCGCTGGCTTCGTGCTGGTCGCGGCCGGTCTTGCCGGTTTCAATCCGCTCGTGCTGGGCCCGCTGTCGGCGATGCTGCTTGTCGGCGTGCTGGCGCTGGAGCAGGGCAAGTGGCTCTTCCGCTTCATCCCGCTCGCTTATCTCGGCGACGCCTCTTATTCGATCTATCTGTGGCACACGCTGGCGATCTCGGTGGTCATGAAGGCGAGCGGGCTTCTGTCTCTGCCTGCCGCGACCGCCATTGCCCTGTCGATCGCCGCCGGCGTCGCCATCGGCATTGCCTGCCATGAATTCCTGGAAAAGCCGATCGCCGGCTATCTCAAAGCCCGCCGGCTTCGGCAGAAGGTCGGCTACGCCGTGTGAGTTGGCGGCCGGCTCCATCACACCGCCGTGGAATGGCGGGCGGGGCCGGCTGAGAGATAGGTATCGAAATGGGCGGCGATCGAGCGTACGAACGGTTTGGCCACTTCCGCGATATGAAAACGATCGCCGTCGAGGACAAAACCGCTCGATGGGTCGGCGGCGAGAAGCAGGGCATCTTCGAGAGCGCTTTTGGCGTCCGGCCCGAACCGGGCGCGCAGTTCAGTCCGCGAAAACGCGCAATCGCACATCAGCCGCTCGATGATCCAGGCGCGAACCCGGTCTTGTGGGGTGAAGGCGATGCCGCGCACCACGGCCAGCTCGTCTTTCCCCGCCATTTTTTGATATTCGCCGGTTGCCGGCATGTTCTGCACATAGCCTTGCGGCAGTCGGCCGATCGACGATGCGCCCAGCCCGATCAGGGCATCGGCCTCGTCGACCGTGTAACCCTGGAAGTTCCGCTTCAGCGAACCGTCGGCCAGCGCCAGCGCCATGCCATCTTCGGGCCGGGCGAAATGATCGAGCCCGATCGCCGCATAGCCGGCACCCGCGATCATTTCCGCCGACAATTGCAGTTGTGCCAACCGTTCGGTGGCGTCGGGGAGCGCCGTCTCGTCGATCAGCCGCTGATGTTTCTTGAACCAGGGCACATGTGCGTAGCCGAACAGCGCGATGCGGTCCGGCTGCAACGAAAGCGCCTTCTTCACGGTCTCAGTGAGCGAATGCCGGGTCTGATGCGGCAGGCCATAGAGCATGTCGAGATTGATCGAGCCGATGCCGCGGGCCCTGAGGTTCTCGACCACCCAGCGGGTTTTCTCGAAACTCTGCTCGCGATTGATCGCCTCTTGTACCTTCGGGTTGAAATCCTGCACGCCGAGGCTGGCGCGCGTCATCGCCATGCGTGCCAGCGCGTCGAAGCGCGCTTCGTCCATGTCGTTGGGGTCGATCTCGACGCTGACCTCGGCGTCGGCCCGGAAATGGAATGCGCCGCGCAGCGCCGCATTGAGCGTGATCATGTCGCGCGGGCTGAGCAAGGTGGGCGAGCCGCCGCCAAAGTGCAGGGCACTGATCGTGATGCCGCTGTCGAGCAGGGCGGCAACCGTTTCGATTTCCCTGAGCAGCGCGCCGACGTAGCGGCTGACGGGCGCATAGGACAGGGTCTGCTTGGTATGACAGGCGCAGAACCAGCAAAGCCGGTCGCAATAGGGAACATGCACGTAAAGCGACACGGCGCTTTTGACCGGAAGCGCCTGCAACCAGGCCTTGTAGGTGGCCGCCGACACGCTTGGGTGAAAATGCGGGGCGGTGGGATAGCTCGTATAGCGCGGCACGGGTGCGCGGTATCGACGCAGAAGCGCTTCTTGCACGGTGCCTCCGAAATCATGAGTTCGACACGCTGGCAACAATGGCGCATTGGCCGGCATTGGCCTTTGACCCAGATCAACTTGCGGTGGAGACAAACTGACGCGGGATTTCTCGAGCCGGAGGGGATAGAACAAGGGCATAGGCAAGGCGGGGTGCGAGTGGCATGAACCTGCGAGAAGATGTTCATACGGCGGGAATTCCGGTCCTGTGCCAGGCATGCGAGGCCCGGCATCGCGGTGTCTGCGGCGCGCTCGATCCGAACCAACTGGTGACGCTGGCGAAAGCCTCCTCGAAACAGACGATCGAAGCCGGAGCCGAACTGGTCGGCGATATGGAAACGGTCGATCACTATTCCAATGTGCTCGCCGGCGTGGTGAAGCTGACCAAGACCTTGTCCGACGGCCGCCAGCAGATTGTCGGCCTGCAATTCGCGCCGGACTTCCTCGGCCGCCCGTTCAAGTCGGAAAGTGCGGTCAATGCCGAAGCGGCGACGAATGTGTCGCTGTGCTCGTTTCCCAAAGGCGCCATCGAGCGGATGATGCGGGAGAGCCCGGGACTGGAGAACCGGCTGCTGCGGCAGACACTGAAAGAACTGGACGAGGCCCGGGACTGGATGGTGACGCTTGGCCGCAAGACCGCGGCGGAGAAAGTGGCCAGTTTCCTCCTGCTCATCGCAAATCATATTGATCCGAGCTCGGGCGACGAGGGGCGCGCGACAACGTTCGACCTGCCGCTGACCCGCGCGGCTATCGCCGACTTCCTCGGCCTGACCATCGAGACCGTCTCGCGGCAATTGTCCAAGCTGCGCGCCGAAGGTGTCATCTCGATCGAAAACAACCGCCATGTCAGCGTGGCGCGGCGCGATCGGCTGGAGGCAAGGGCCGGGCATTAAGGGGCGGGATAAAGTGGTCGGGGTAGATCGATAAACCGCAGCCTTCCCTAAGCGGCGTCCGCGTTTTGGAGCCTTTCCGCTCAACCCAGATCGCTTTCCAGCGAACAGCGACGATGCCAGAACCGGCCCAAGAACGCACTAGTCCCCCACAATCACCGGCAGTACATGCTCGCGTTCGAAGGCGATGTGGCGCCGCAGCGTTTCGAACAGGCCGCGCAACATGAAGCCGAACGCTTCGGGGTTCTCGATCGGCTTGCCGTGGCCGACCGCCAGCAGCACCTCCGTCACTTCGTCGGCAAAACTTTCGTCCTCGACATGTTCGACGCGTAGCCGGTGAAGGGTGGGGTCGGTGTCGCTCCGCCCGGTCGCACTGGCAAAGGCGGGGAAGATGACGTCGCCCTCGTAGTTGTGCGCGTCGCGCAGCATCGGCACCAGGATACTGGCGATACGCAGGCATTCGAGCCGGCACACAGCATCCGGCAAGGTGTCGGCGATCGTTTCCAGCGCCGCGCACAGCGTGAGCTTGTCTTCATGGATGCGCTGCATCTCCAAAGCGGGATGTCTCGACCGGTCTTGCCCCGGTATGGCCGCGAGCGGGCCAGGCGACGGGCCGACCGCGATGGATTTCAGGAATTGCTCGCACCGCACAGGTCAGCCTCTCCGCCTCTCGCCAGTCACGAAGGCTGACAAATCGAACCTCGGAAGGCTTTGACCTGGATCAAGGCAAAGCGTCGCGCGCTGGTGGAGATGAAGGCGTCAAGGAACGCATGGGGATGCGGGATCCGAAGCAACCAATCCATGGGGTCGCCCAATGAGATACGGCGCTGAAATTGTCTGGATGAGCCTGGCGACGTTCCTGGCGTTGCTGGGTGCCGGCTTTGCCGCCGACGATCTGTTCAGAGCGCATATGTGGGTGCTGTTCGCCGTATTGGCGATCGGCACGATCGTTCTGTTGCGCAATGTCAGTTTCGAGCCGGAGCAGCCGGTCGATCCGTCCACCTACATGGACGGGCCGATACGCTACGGCTCGGTCGCGACGGTGTTGTGGGCGGTCGTCGGCCTTCTGGCCGGCCTGGTCATTGCCATGCAGCTCGCCTATCCCGACCTCAATCTCGAGCCCTGGTTCAATTTCGGCCGCATGCGGCCGCTGCACACTTCGGCGGTCGTCTTCGCCTTCGGCGGCAACGCGCTGATGGCGACATCCTTCTATGTCGTGCAGCGTACCTGCCGCGCGCGCCTCTTCGGCGGCAATCTCGCCTGGTATGTGTTCTGGGGCTACCAGCTGTTCATCGTGATGGCGGCCACTGGTTACCTGCTCGGCATCACCCAGAGCCGCGAATATGCCGAGCCCGAATGGTATGTCGACGTGTTCCTCACCGTCGTCTGGGTCGCCTATCTCGTTGTGTTCCTGGGCACGATCCTGAAGCGCAAGGAACCGCATATCTACGTCGCCAACTGGTTCTATCTGTCCTTCATCGTCACCATCGCGATGCTGCATGTGGTCAACAATCTGGCGGTGCCGGTCTCCTTCGTCGGATCGAAAAGCTATTCGCTGTTTTCGGGTGTGCAGGACGCGCTGACCCAATGGTGGTACGGCCACAACGCGGTGGGCTTCTTCCTGACCGCCGGCTTCCTAGGGATGATGTATTATTTCATCCCCAAGCAGGTGAACCGGCCGGTCTATTCCTACCGGCTGTCGATCATCCACTTCTGGGCGCTGATCTTCCTCTATATCTGGGCGGGTCCGCACCATCTCCATTACACCGCGCTGCCTGACTGGGCGCAGACGCTGGGCATGGTCTTTTCGATCATGCTGTGGATGCCGTCCTGGGGCGGCATGATCAACGGCCTGATGACGCTGTCGGGCGCCTGGGACAAGCTGCGCACCGACCCGATCGTGCGCATGATGGTGACGGCGGTCGCCTTCTACGGCATGTCGACCTTCGAGGGGCCGATGATGTCGATCAAGGCGGTCAACTCGCTGTCCCACTACACCGACTGGACCATCGGCCACGTGCATTCCGCCGCCCTTGGCTGGGTCGGGCTGATCTCCTTCGGGGCGGTCTATTTCATGGTGCCGCGCCTGTGGAACCGCGAGCGGCTCTATTCGGTGCGCATGGTCAACTGGCACTTCTGGCTGGCGACGCTGGGCATCGTTGTCTACGCGGCCGTCATGTGGGTGTCGGGCATCATGCAGGGCCTGATGTGGCGCGAATACGACGAGCAGGGCTTCCTGGTCTATTCCTTCGCCGAGTCCGTCGCAGCCATGCACCCCTATTACGTGACGCGCGCACTCGGCGGCGGGCTCTATCTGGCCGGCGCGCTGGTGATGGCCTGGAACATCTTCATGACCATACGCGGCCATCTGCGCGAGGAAGCCCCGACGACGGGCGTCGCTCCCGCTTTGCAGCCGGCCGAATAGGAGTTCCCAAAAATGTCTCTCCTGGACAAACACGCCCTCATCGAGCGCAACGCCACGCTCCTGCTCGTCGGCTCCTTCCTGGTCGTCACCATCGGCGGCATCGTCGAGATCGCCCCGCTGTTCTATCTCCAGAACACCATCGAGAAGGTCGAGGGCATGCGCCCCTACTCGCCGCTGGAGCTGGCGGGGCGCAACATCTACGTCCGCGAAGGCTGCTATCTGTGCCACAGTCAGATGATCCGCCCCTTCCGCGACGAGGTCGAGCGCTACGGGCATTACAGCCTGGCCGCGGAGTCCATGTACGACCATCCCTTCCAATGGGGATCGAAGCGAACCGGTCCGGATCTCGCCCGCGTCGGCGACCGCTATTCCAACGAATGGCATGTCCAGCATCTGAGCGACCCGCGCTCGGTGGTGCCGGAATCGATCATGCCCCGCTACGCCTTCCTGAAGGACGTGCCGCTGTCGCCGAAGGGCTTCTCCACGCAACTGGTTGCCAATGTCGATGTCGGCGTTCCCTACACCAAGGACATGATTGCCAATGCCGAGGCCGACCTGATCGCGCAGGCCGATCCGAACGCCGATACGTCGGGCCTCACCAAGCGCTATCCGAAGGTGAAGGTTGGCGATTTCGACGGCAATCGAAGCCAGGTGACCGAGATGGACGCGCTGGTTGCCTATCTGCAGATGCTCGGCACGCTGGTCGATTTCTCGACCTATGACGATGCCGCCGGTTACCGCTGACGGAGTCGCACCATGGAAACCTACACCGCCATGCGTCATTTCGCCGACAGCTGGGGCCTGCTGGCCATGGCCGTATTCTTCGTCGGCGCCGTGCTCTTCACCCTTCGTCCGGGCAGCCGAAAGCAGGCTGATGCCGCCGCCAGGATCCCACTCGAGGACGACACGCCATGACCGACAAGCACATAGATGATGTCTCCGGCGTCGCCACCACCGGCCACGAATGGGACGGCATTCGCGAACTCGACAATCCGATGCCGCGCTGGTGGCTGTGGACCTTCTACGCCACCATTGTCTGGGCGATCGCCTACACGGTCGCTTATCCGGCATGGCCGCTGCTGACCTCCGCAACCAAGGGCGTGCTCAACTATTCGAGCCGCGGCGAGATCAAACAGGAAATGGCCGCGGCCGGCGCCGCCCAGGAAAAATACCTGGCCGCGATCCAGTCGAAGACGGTCGCCGAGATCGATGCCGACGAGAAGCTGCGGGAATTCGCTTCGGCGGCGGGCGCCGCTACATTTCGCGTCAACTGCGTCCAGTGCCACGGCTCGGGCGCGCAAGGCTCACCGGGCTTCCCCAACCTCAATGACGACGAGTGGCTATGGGGCGGTTCCGCCGAACAGATCTACAAGACGATCACCCACGGCATCCGCTTTGCCGACGATTCCGACACCCACACCTCCGAGATGCCGCCATTCGGCGACGTGCTCAATGCCGGGCAGATCACTGATGTCAGCATCTATGTCGCGAGCCTGTCCGGGCCGGTCAGCGATGCGTCCCGGGTGGCCGACGGTGCCAAGGTCTACACCGACAATTGCGCGGCCTGCCATGGCGGCGATGCCAGGGGCAACCGCGATCTCGGCGCGCCGAACCTGACCGACGCGATCTGGCTCTACGGCTCCGGCGAGCGGGCGATCGCCGCGCAGGTGCGGGCGCCGAAGAATGGCGTCATGCCGGCCTGGGGCGCTCGCCTCGGCGACGTCAAGGTCAAGGAATTGTCGGTCTACGTGCATTCGCTGGGCGGCGGAGAATAGAGACTTGCAAAGGGGGACATTCTCCCCGCCCGGCGACGGGGCCCGTCTCATGGCGGCGGGCCCCGACATGCATCGAGCGGGCCCGGTCTTGACCTGGGTCAAGGCGGGTCGCGCCTCGAAGATGCAAGTACGATTGCTGGAACAGCAAACGAGCGCATGTCATGCTTGATATCGGGCAGGTTGAAACGCTGGAGGCGGAGGCGGTCAATTCCGCCAAGGTCCGCCAGCCCCTCTATGCGTCGCGCAGGAAGATATTTCCCAAGCGCGCTGCCGGGCGTTTCCGCTCCTTCAAATGGATCGTCATGGCGGTCACGCTGGGCATCTATTATCTGACGCCGTGGCTGCGCTGGGACCGTGGTCCCTACGCGCCCGACCAGGCCGTTCTGATCGACCTCGCCAACCGTCGCTTCTATTTCTTCTTTATCGAAATCTGGCCGCAGGAATTCTTCTTCGTAGCCGGCCTTTTGGTGATGGCGGGCATCGGCCTGTTTCTCATCACCTCCACCGTCGGCCGCGCCTGGTGTGGCTACGCCTGCCCGCAGACCGTCTGGGTCGACCTCTTCCTCGTGGTCGAGCGCGCCGTCGAGGGCGACCGCAATGCGCGCATCAAACTCGACGAGAGCCCGTGGACGGCCCGCAAATCGGTGCTGCGGCTGACCAAGCACGCCATCTGGCTGTTGATCGCGGTCGCCACCGGCGGCGCCTGGATCTTCTATTTCGCCGATGCGCCGACGCTGTTGGCCGACGTCGTGACCGGTCAGGCCGCGGCCGTTGCCTACATCACCGTCGCCGTTCTCACCGCCACGACTTATGTCTTCGGCGGGCTGATGCGTGAGCAGGTCTGCACCTATATGTGCCCGTGGCCGCGCATCCAGGCGGCGATGCTCGACGAGAATTCGCTGACAGTCACCTATAATGACTGGCGCGGCGAGCCGCGTTCGCGCCATGCCAAGAAGGCGGCCGCCGCCGGCCACAGCATCGGCGACTGCGTCGACTGCAACGCCTGCGTCGCCGTCTGCCCGATGGGCATCGATATTCGCGACGGCCAGCAGCTCGAATGCATCACCTGCGCGTTGTGCATCGACGCTTGCGACGGCGTCATGGACAAGATCGGCAAGGAACGCGGCCTGATCTCCTATGCGACGCTGAACGACTACAACGCCAATATGGCGCTCGCCACCGGCAACGGCGCGCATGTGCCCGATCCGGCTTCGATACGGCAGGCTGACGGGCGCCTGTCTGAAAAGGTCGCGCAGTTCCATCCCGGCAAGATCTTCAGGCCGCGCACCTTCATCTACACCGCCGTCTGGGCGCTGATCGGCCTTGCCATGCTCTACGCGCTCATGACCCGCGAGCGGTTGCAGCTCAATGTCCTGCACGACCGCAACCCGCAATTCGTCGTTTTGTCGGATGGGGCGATCCGCAACGGCTACACGGTGAAACTGCTCAACATGATCCCCGAGCCGCGCACCATCCAGCTCTCGGTCGACGGCTTGCCGGATGCTGCCATCACCGCGGTCGGTGTCGAGCAGATCGAGGCGGAACCGCTGGCGATCGAGGTCGAACCGGACAGGTTGAGATCGGTCAAGGTCTATGTGCGGCTGCCGCGCGATCGCGTCGCCGGCACGAACACCGTCTTCCGGTTCGTCGCCAAGGATGCCGCCGGCGCCGAAACAGCCAGCTACGCCGCCACTTTCATCGCTCCGGAGGCATCAAGATGACGACGCGCCGCCATTCGCCTCGCGAGTTCACCGGCTACCACATGCTGGCACTCATCCTCGCCTTCTTCGGCGTCATCATCGCCGTCAATCTGACGATGGCGACGCTGGCGCGGACGAGCTGGACGGGACTGGTCGTGCAAAACACCTATGTCGCCAGCCAGGAGTTCAACCGCAAGGCCGAGGAGGGACGCGCGCAGGCGGCGCTGCATTGGCAGGGCAAGCTGACGCTGGCGGACGGCACCCTTCGCTACGAACTTGCCGACGCCGCGGGCAAGGCGATCTTGCCCACGGGCGTGAAAGTGGCATTCCGCCATCCCGCCTATGACGCGGAAGACCGGGTGATCGACCTCGTTCGCCAGGCGGATGGAGGCTTCAGTTCGCAACAGACCATAAGCGACGGCGTCTGGATCGTTGAGGTCGACGCCCAAACCGGGCGCGAGCGTCCCTATCGGCAGGTGCGGCGTGTGATCGTGCGCAACGGAGCGATCGAATGAGCTGCTGTGCGCCGGGCGCCGAATCCGCGCTCGATCTGGATCGCGACGCCAGTGCCGACCCGTCGGACGATGAGATCAGGCTGGCCAGCCGCTCACTTGGCGGCGGGCTGTCGCAGGTCGATCTCGCCGTTCCCGGCGTGCATTGCGCCGCCTGCATCCGTTCGGTCGAAGGCGGCCTGCGGAAACTGCCGGGAGTGGTTGGCGCGCGCGTCAATTTGTCGACCCGGCGTGTATCGGTTCGCTTTCGCGAGGGTGAGGTGCCGCCTCTAGTGGCGTCGCTCGCCGGGCTGGGCTACGAAGCGCATCTGTTCGATGCCGAAGGCGGCGACGGCAAGGACCCTATCCTTGCCGAACTCATCCGCGCCGTCGCCGTGGCCGGTTTCGCCGCCGGCAACATCATGCTTTTGTCGGTTTCGGTGTGGTCCGGAGCGACGGACGCCACGCGCGACCTGTTCCACTGGATCTCGGCGTTGATCGCCATTCCCGTTCTGGTCTTTGCCGGCCGCATCTATTTCCGCTCGGCCTGGAACGCGCTTCGCCATGGCCGCATGAACATGGATGTGCCGATCGCCGTCGGCGTCGGCCTCGCCTATGGCATGAGCCTTTACGAAACGATCAATCACGGCCCGCACGCCTATTTCGACGCCTCGGTATCGTTGCTGTTCTTCCTGCTAATCGGCCGCACGCTCGACCATGTCATGCGCGAAAAGGCACGCACCGCCGTTTCCGGCCTGAGGCGGCTGGCCGCGCGCGGCGCCATGGTGATCGCCAAGGACGGCAGCCACATTTATGTGCCGGTCGAGGAGATCGCCGAGGGTGACATGCTTCTTTTGGCAGCGGGCGAACGCGTGCCGGTCGACGCGCGTGTCGTGAAAGGTGCCTCCGAGGTCGATCGCTCGCTGGTCAGTGGCGAAAGCGAGCCGGAAGCGGTGCGCGAGGGTTCGCTGCTGCAGGCGGGCGCGCTCAATCTTACCGGCGCTTTGACCGTGGAAGCGATCGCCGCCGCAAAGGATTCCTTCCTGGCCGAGATGGTGCGCCTGATGGAGGTCGCCGAAGGTGGCCGCGCGCGCTACCGCCGCATCGCCGACCGCGCGTCGGCGCTCTATTCGCCCGTGGTCCATTTGACGGCGCTGTTGACCTTCGCCGGCTGGATGCTGGCCTCCGGCGACTGGCACCGCTCGATCACCATCGCCATTGCCGTCCTCATCATCACCTGCCCCTGCGCGCTTGGCCTCGCCGTGCCGATCGTGCAGGTGGTGGCGGCGCGCCGGCTGTTCGAGAACGGCATCATGGTCAAGGACGGTTCGGCGATGGAACGGCTCGCCGTCATCGACACGGTCGTCTTCGACAAGACCGGGACGCTGACCCTAGGCGCGCTGCGGCTGACCAATGGCGGCGAGATCGCGCCGGTCGACATGACTGTCGCGGCGCAGCTGGTGGCGCATTCCCGCCATCCCGTCGCGCGCGCCATCGTGCAGGCCAATCAAGACGGCTCCCCGCGGTCCGGTCCATTCGATACGGTCACCGAAGTTCCCGGCTACGGGCTGGAGGCGCAAATCGACGGTTCGGTCTGGCGGTTGGGCCGCGCGCAATGGGCGCTTGGCGATGCGGCAGGCGCGGCGGACGATGGCACCGTGCTTGCCCGCGACGGTGTCCTGCGGGCGCGCTTTGTCTGCGAGGACCAGCTGCGCGCCGGCGCCACAGGCACGGTGAGTGACCTGTTGGGCCAAGGCCTCGCGGTCGAGATGCTGACCGGCGACCATCGGCGTAACGCCGAAGCGACTGCAGCACAGGCCGGCATCGCCAACTATCGTTTCGGCATGCTGCCCGGCGAGAAAGTGGCGCGGATCGCCGAACTCGCGAAGGATGGCCACGAGGTGCTGATGGTGGGTGACGGCTTGAACGATGCCCCCGCGCTCGCTGCTGCCCGCGTCTCGATGGCGCCGGCCACCGCCGCCGATGTCGGTCGCAACGCTGCTGATTTCGTTTTCCTGCGCGAAAGCCTGTCGGCGATCCCCTTCGCGCTGGACATCTCTCGTAAGGCCGGCCGGTTGATCCGCCTGAATCTCGCTTTCGCCATCGCCTATAATTTCGTTGCCGTGCCCATCGCCGTGCTCGGCTATGTCACGCCGCTGATCGCGGCGATCGCCATGTCGTTGTCGTCGATCATCGTCGTCGCCAACGCCATGCGGTTGCATGGCGGGCGTTCGGTTGTCGCGGGCGAGGGGCGGACCGCTGCTCCGGCGATGGTCGGATTGGCCGAAAGGTCCGCCTCATGAGCAACCTTGTCGTGCTGATCCCGGTTGCGCTCTTTCTCGGCGGGCTCGGCCTTGCCGCCTTCCTGTGGGCGCTGCGCAGCGGTCAGTACGACGATATCGAGGGCAGCGCCGAACGCATCCTCATCGATGAGGATGGTGCCGATCGGAGCTAACGACAGGTGCCGGACGCGCCCGTTTGGCCCGTCACAGGCGAAGATACGGAGGCTCAGATGTTGCGTCAGGCGCTATTGCGCGCCGTTGAACACCAGCTTCGCCTTGTCGGACGAAGGGGAAAGGGCCCGTTGCAACAGGGTTTCGACATGGGCGTTGCGCTGGCGTGCGGTATCGGCCCCCATCACCACGATGACGAAGCGTTTGCCGTCGGCGTCGTAGGAGGTGACGATGTTGAAGCCGGAGGCGCGGATATAGCCGGTCTTGATGCCGTCGACGCCGCGCACACGCCCCAGCATGTCGTTGTGGCCGCGCACCAGCTTGCCACGGAACATGAAGTCGGAGGCGGAGAAGTAGTGATAGTGCTGCGGGAAACGCGCCCTGAGCGCCAGTCCCAGCACCGCCATGTCGCGCGCCGTGGTCTGCTGGCCATCGTCAGGCAGGCCCGATGCATTGCGGAATGTGGTCGCACGCATGCCGATCTGGCGCGCCTTGGCGGTCATGGTGCCGGCGAAAGCTTCTTCGCTGCCGCCCAGATATTCCGCCACCGAGACGGCGACGTCATTGGCGGATTTCACCACCAGCGCCCGGATGGCGGAATCGACGTCGATCGTCTCGCCCGGCCGGAAGCGCAGCTTGGTCGGCGGCTGCGAGGCGGCATTGGCCGAGACCGGTATCTGCGTCTGCTTGGTGACGCGGCCGCTCTCCAAGGCTTCGAACAGCAAATAGAGCGTCATCATCTTGGTCAGCGAGGCCGGAAAACGCGGCGTCGTCGAATTGGCCTCGAACAGCGTGCCGCCGGTTTTGGCGTCGACCACGATGGCGGCATATTTTTGCGCGGGAGCCGGCACGGCCAGCAGCTGTTCGGGCGGCGTCGCCGTCGTACAGCCGGCCACGAACGTCACGATGGCGAGCGCGTAGATGCATTTCTGGGCGAGGGCGAACAGGCGCGAAACGGGCTGGGAGGGCATTTCCAAGGGCGGGAAGACGTTGCTGAGATCGCCGGACCCTATCCTAGCCCGTTGTCCACGTCCATTTGGTTTGCTGGGTTATCACCGGCCGTTGTATGGTGAGGGCGGTATCTTTCCGGCCGCGACAGGCAGTGGAAAAGCCACAACGCAGAATGCTTGCGTGCCGGGCGACCTGTTCTTATATACGCCGCAACCGTGCGGCCCGCCCCTGAAGGCGGTCTGGCGCGGAATTTCTGTGAACAGGGGCTTTCGCCGGAACGCCTGACAGGGTCCTTGAAAGCCTGCTTAGTGGAGAGACTAGACAAGATGGCAAAAGTAATCGGCATCGACCTGGGAACAACCAATTCCTGCGTCGCCGTCATGGACGGCAAGGACGCCAAGGTCATTGAAAACGCGGAAGGCGCGCGCACCACGCCTTCGATCGTCGCCTTCAGCGGCGACGGCGAACGCCTCGTCGGCCAGCCGGCCAAGCGCCAGGCGGTCACCAACCCTGAAAACACCGTCTTCGCGGTCAAGCGCCTGATCGGCCGTCGCTACGACGATCCGGTCACCGCCAAGGACAAGAAGCTCGTCCCCTACGAGATCGTCAATGGCGACAACGGCGACGCCTGGGTCCATGCCGGCGGCAAGAACCAGTCGCCCAGCCAGATCTCGGCAATGATCCTGCAGAAGATGAAGGAAACGGCGGAAGCCTATCTCGGCGAGAAGGTCGAGAAGGCGGTCATCACCGTTCCGGCCTATTTCAACGACGCCCAGCGCCAGGCCACCAAGGATGCCGGCAAGATCGCCGGCCTGGAAGTGCTGCGCATCATCAACGAGCCGACCGCGGCAGCCCTTGCCTACGGCCTCGACAAGAAGGACGGCAAGACCATCGCCGTCTACGACCTTGGCGGCGGCACCTTCGATATCTCCGTGCTCGAAATCGGCGATGGCGTCTTCGAGGTGAAGTCGACCAATGGTGACACCTTCCTCGGCGGCGAAGACTTCGACATGCGCCTGGTCGAATACCTGGCGGCCGAGTTCAAGAAGGAACAGGGCATCGACCTGAAGAACGACAAGCTTGCCCTGCAGCGCCTCAAGGAAGCCGCTGAAAAGGCCAAGATCGAGCTGTCGTCCTCGGCCCAGACCGAAATCAACCTGCCCTTCATCACCGCCGATGCTTCCGGTCCGAAGCACCTGACCTTGAAGCTGACCCGCGCCAAGTTCGAATCGCTCGTGGATGATCTCATCCAGCGCACCGTCGAGCCGCTCAAGGCGGCGCTGAAGGATGCGGGCCTCAAGGCCGGCGAGATTGACGAGGTCGTTCTGGTCGGCGGCATGACCCGCATGCCGAAGGTCCAGGAAGTTGTGAAGCAGTTCTTCGGCAAGGAGCCGCACAAGGGCGTCAACCCGGATGAAGTCGTCGCTCTCGGCGCCGCCATCCAGGCCGGCGTTCTGCAGGGCGACGTCAAGGACGTGCTGTTGCTCGACGTGACCCCGCTGTCGCTGGGCATCGAGACGCTGGGTGGCGTGTTCACCCGCCTGATCGAGCGCAACACCACGATCCCAACCAAGAAGAGCCAGGTGTTCTCGACCGCCGAGGATTCGCAGAGCGCGGTGACCATCCGCGTCTTCCAGGGCGAGCGTGAAATGGCGGCCGACAACAAGATGCTCGGCCAGTTCGACCTGGTCGGCATTCCGCCGGCGCCGCGTGGCGTGCCGCAGATCGAGGTGACCTTCGACATCGACGCCAACGGCATCGTCAACGTCTCGGCCAAGGACAAGGGCACCGGCAAGGAGCACCAGATCCGCATCCAGGCATCTGGCGGTCTCTCCGACGCCGACATCGAGAAGATGGTCAAGGACGCCGAGGCCAATGCCGAGAGCGACAAGAAGCGCAAGGCGCTGGTGGAAGCCCGCAACCAGGCCGAAGCCCTGGTCCATTCGGCTGAGAAGTCGCTGAAGGATTATGGCGATAAGGTTTCGGAGGCAGACCGCACCGCGATCGCCGACGCCATCGCCGCGCTGAAGACCGCCGCCGAAGGCGACGACGCCGCCGAGATCGAAGCCAAGAGCCAGACGCTCACCGAAGCCTCGATGAAGCTCGGCCAGGCCATGTACGAGGCTTCGCAGAAGGAAGCCGCCGAGGCCGACGCCAAGGCGGACGCTGCCAAGGACTCGGATGTAGTCGACGCCGATTTCGAGGAAATCGACGAGAACGACGACAAGAACAAGAAGAAGTCGGCCTAAGTGGCCTGACGGCCCAAAATTCAGAAAAGCCCGGCGCCAAGCCGGGCTTTTTTGCAACCATGCACTGGAAAATTGCGGCGTCTCCTTGCCGGTACTGGCATTGCCACCGCATCGTTACTAAATCGGAGATCAGTCTTCTTTAGTTGACTGGTCAAAACAATGCGCAAGGACGTTGGCTGTTGCTTGAGCCATTAGTCAGCGGGATTGGAACAGGCTCTCGATGAAAGCTGATTTCTACGAAACGCTCGGCGTGCAAAAAAGCGCCGACGAGAAGGAACTCAAGAGCGCCTTCCGCAAGCTCGCTATGCAGTTCCATCCCGATCGCAACCCGGGCGATGCGGCTTGCGAGCACAAGTTCAAGGAAATCAACGAAGCCTACGAGACGCTGAAGGACCCGCAGAAGCGCGCGGCCTATGACCGTTTCGGCCACGCCGCCTTCGAAAATGGCGGCATGAATGGCGCCGGTGCCGGCTTTGGAGCCGGCGGCTTCGCCGACATCTTCGAGGATATCTTCGGCGAGATGATGGGCGGCGGCCGCCGTCGCTCGTCCGGCGGGCGCGAGCGTGGCGCCGACCTGCGCTACAATATGGAAATCAGCCTGGAAGAGGCCTTTGCCGGCAAGACCGCGCAGATCCGCGTGCCGACATCGCTGTCCTGCACCGATTGTTCGGGTACGGGCGCCAAGCCCGGCACGCAGCCGGTCACCTGTTCGATGTGCCACGGCCACGGCAAGGTGCGGGCGAGCCAGGGCTTCTTCTCGATCGAACGCACCTGCCCGCAGTGCCAGGGCCGCGGCCAGACTATCAAGGACCCGTGCCCGAAATGCGCCGGCCAGGGCCGTGTCACCGAGGAGCGCTCGCTGTCGGTCAACATCCCGGCCGGTATCGAGGACGGCACCCGCATCCGGTTGGCCGGCGAAGGCGAGGCCGGGCTGCGCGGCGGTCCGACGGGCGATCTCTACATTTTCCTCGCCATCAAGCCGCATGAATTCTTCCAGCGCGACGGCGCCGACCTCTATTGCAAGGTGCCGATCTCGATGACGACGGCCGCCCTCGGCGGCTCCTTCGAGGTGGCGACGCTTGACGGTTCGCAGACCCGCGTGAAAGTGCCGGAAGGCACCCAGAACGGCCGCCAGTTCCGGCTCAAGGGCAAGGGCATGCCAGTGCTGCGCCAGACGCAGATCGGCGACCTCTATATCCAGACAGCGGTCGAGACGCCGCAGAGCCTGACCCGGCGCCAGCGAGAACTGCTCGAGGAGTTCGAACAGCTTTCGTCCAAGGAGAACAGCCCGCAGTCGAGCGGCTTCTTCACGCGGATGAAGGATTTCTTCGAATCCTTCAGCGAGCGTTGAGGGCGACAAATTCTGTCTTGTCCACGACATTGGTGGGCGGATACCTTGTCTACCCCGGCGTAACTGGTAAGTAGCGTCTGAACAGTGGGTTCCGGGGGGAGCCGGTCGGGAGAGCTTGATGGGAAGAGGTCCGGGACTGAGGAAGTCGCTCGCTGAAAAGTTCGACGACGAGCTGAAATTCTTCAAAGGGTGGATCGACAAGCCGAAAACCGTCGGTTCCATCGTGCCGACCAGTTCGGTCACCGCGCGCAAGATGGCCTCGATCGTCAATCCGGACTCCGGGCTGCCGGTGCTCGAGGTCGGGCCTGGCACCGGTGTCATCACCCGCGCCATCCTGGCGCGCGGGATCAAGCCGCAGAACCTCTACGCCGTTGAATATTCGACCGATTTCGTGCGCCATCTGCGCACGCTCTATCCCGGCGTGAACGTCATCGAGGGCGATGCCTTCAATCTCGACGCGACGCTGGGCGAGCACAAGGACGTTGTCTTCGATTCGGTGGTGACGGGCGTGCCGCTGCTCAATTTCCCGGTCGACCAGCGCATCCGCTACATCGAGAGCCTGCTCGACCGCATCCCGGCCGGCCGGCCGATCGTGCAACTGTGCTATGGCCCGCTGTCGCCGATCCCGCCCGGTCGTGGCAACTACACGGTGGAGCACTTCCATTTCGTGCTGCGCAACATTCCGCCGACCCGGCTCTGGATCTACCGCCGTCCGGCCAGGAACTGAGATCGGTCTTGGCGTTGATTTGTGCCTCGCTTCGCCATAGGAAGGCGAAGGAGGCAGTCGCCTGATGATCCCCAAAATTCTCGTCTTCGCGGGTTCGGTCCGTAGCGGCGCGTTCAGCGGCAGGACCGCCGACGCAGCGCAGAAGGCGCTGGCCTTGCAGGGCGCCGACGTGACCCGCATTTCGCTGGCTGATTATCCGATGCCGATCTTCGACGAGGATCTGGAGCGGGAAGAGGGCATCCCCGAAAACGTCATGAAGCTGGCGCGCATGATTGGCGCGCATGACGGGCTGCTCATCGCCACGCCGGAATATAACGGGTCGCTGCCGCCGCTGCTCAAGAATGCCATCGACTGGGTAAGCGTGGTCAGGCATGACGGCGGCCGGCAGTTGAAGCCGCTGGCCGGCAAGGCGGTGGCGCTGTGCTCGTCGTCAAAGGGCCAACATGCCGGCGTGCGCGCCATCAACCATCTGCGCGCGGTGCTGGTACGCTGCCATATGGAGATCGTGACGCCGGAATGCTCGGTGCCGAACGGGGGCAGCGCTTTCGATGCAGAAGGCGGTTTCGCCGACGAGCGGTTGCGCCATGCCATGGATATCGTTGCGCAGGTTCTGATCGAACGCGCCCGAATGCTGTCAGCCAGGGGAGACATATGAGCGATATGCGCGACAAGCTGATCGTCGGCCTCGACCTTCCGACCCTGACCGAGGCCGAGAAGGCGGTGCGCGAACTGGGCGACACCGTCTCCTTCTACAAGATCGGCTACCAGCTCGCCTTTGCCGGCGGGCTCGACTTCGCCCGCGAGCTTGCCGAGGACGGCAAGAAGATCTTCCTCGACATGAAGCTGCTCGACATCGACAACACCGTGGCCAAGGGCGTCGAGAACATCGTCAAGATGGGCATGACCATGCTGACGCTTCACGCCTACCCCAAGGCCATGCGCGCGGCGGTGGAGGCGGCCAAGGGCAGCAATCTGTGCCTGCTGGCGGTGACGGTGCTGACCTCGATGAACGAGCAGGACGTCATCGACGCCGGTTATGAATATGACCCGCATACGCTTGTGCTGCGCCGCGCCGAACAGGCGCTGACCGCCGGCATGGGTGGCATTGTCTGCTCGGCCGAGGAAGCATCGGCGGTGCGCAAGATCGTCGGTCCGGCGATGGCGGTGGTGACGCCGGGCATCCGCCCCGTGGGCTCCGACCGTGGCGACCAGAAGCGCGTGGTGACGCCGGCGGATGCGATCCGCAACGGCTCCAGCCATCTCGTCGTGGCACGCCCGATCGTCGCGGCATCGAACCGCAAGGCCGCGGCCGAGGCGATCCTGGCGGAGATGCGCTCGGCCTGAGCCTTTGGCCCACAAACTTGGCGACGAAGTGGATCACCGCTTTGACGCAAGGGCTTGCGCAACGGCGGTAACTCGGCTCTGACTTGGATGAAACCGCATCTGGACGGCGCGGCGGAGAGCGAGGAGAAGCAGATGCCCAAGGGATATTGGATCGCCCGCGTCGATGTGCGCGATGCGGAGGGTTACAAGGCCTATGTCGAGGCCTCGAAGCTTGCCTTCGACCGGTTTGGCGCGAAGTTCCTGGCGCGCGGCGGCCAGCACGAAAAGGCCGAAGGGCAGGGCCGCGGCCGCAATGTCATCATCGAATTCGAATCGCTGCAGGTAGCGCATGACTGCTACCATTCGCCCGAATATCAGCGTGCCGTGGCCATCCGCCAAAAGGTGGCGGACGGCGAGATCGTTCTGGTCGAAGGGGTCTGACGCCGTCGCCGGTCAGGCGACAAGGTCCGGCACAGGCCCGATATAACGCGATTGCGGGCGCATCAGACGGCCCGTCGCCAGCTGTTCGCGCGCATGCGCGATCCAGCCGGCCGTGCGTCCGGCCGCGAAGACGCAGGTAAAAGCCTCTTCCGGGAACCCCGCCGCCTCGAGCAGCAGCGCGGTGTAGAACTCGACATTGGTCTGCAGGACACGATCGGGCTTGGCGCGCTTCAGCGCGGCAAGCGCTGCCTGCTCGACCGTTTCGGCGAAAGCCAGGCGGCGTCCGGCCTCGCCATCGGGACCGAGCCGGCGCACCACGCTCTTCAGCACGTCGGCGCGCGGGTCGCGTACACGGTAGATGCGGTGGCCAAAGCCCATGATGCGGCGGCCTGCGGCCAGTTCCTTTGAGATCCAGCCGGCGGCGTCGCCGGAGGCGGCGATGGCATCCAGCATGGCGATGACCGGGCCGGGCGCGCCGCCATGCAGAGGGCCTTTCAAGGCGCCAAGCCCCGCGAGTGTCGCGGAGGTCAGGCCGGCCTGGGTCGAGGCCACCACGCGCGCGGCAAAGGTCGAGGCGTTGAGGCCATGATCGCAGACCGTGACGAGATAGGCGTCGAGCGCAGCCGCCAGTTCCGGTTTCGCCGGTTTGCCGGCCAGCATGCGCAGCATGTCGGCGGCATGGGAGGCCTTGGCATCGGGCGCGACCGTCGTTTTGCCCTGGCGCAGCCGCAGCAATGCGGGGGTCAACACCGCAGGCGCCGCGACCAGCCTCAGTGCATCGTCCAATGTGGCGCCGTCCGGCATCAGCGCTGTGCCGGCGCGCATGCCGTCATAGACATCCAATTTGGCAAGGGTCGGCAGCAGCGGGGCGATCCGCTCGAACACCTCGACGCGTGCCTGGCCAAGCCGCGCCGCCAGTTCCTTCGCATCCGGCAGGTCAGCGAAGAAGCCGTCGAACAGAAGGTGCACCGCACCGGCGAAGTCGCGGTGGCCGGCAAGGTCGCGTAGGGCATAGCCCCTTATGGTGAGATGGCCGCCGAGGCCGTCGACCTCGGATAGCACGGTTTCGGCTGCAATCACGTCGTCGAGCCCGCTTGTCATCGTCCGTCTCCTTGATCGTTGTTCGAGACGAGATAATGCTGCTATTGATTGTCATCAATCTTGATCAAGAGAATCAATATGAATGCCTGGCTGACCCGGGACGAAGCGCTGGACAGGCTGGGCGTGCGGCCGCAGACCCTTTACGCCTATGTCAGTCGCGGCCAGATCGGCATGCGGCCCGATCCGGCAGATCCGCGCCGCAGCCTCTATCGTTCCGAGGACATCGCTGCTCTGACCACGCGCCGCGCCCGCGGTCGGCGGGTTTCGGCGATCGCCGAAAGCGCGGTGGCCTGGGGCGAACCGGTTTTCGCCACCGCCATTTCCACGGTGATCGGCGGTCGGCTGATCTATCGCGGCAAGGATGCGGTGGAGTTTTCCCGTACAGCGACACTGGAGGAAGCGGCGCGCCTTTTGTGGGCGGCCGATGGTCCGGCGCGTTTCGCGACATCGGGCGCTCCGACCGAGACGGGCCTCGCCCAGGCTTTCGCCGTGCTCGCGGCCTTGGCCGCGAAGGGACAGCCTTCGCTTGGGCGCACGGCAACGGCATTGCAGGCCGACGCGATGCCGGCGATCGCGGCCCTTGCCGGCGCGCTCGGCGCGACGCCGGGAACCGAGCCGGTGCATGCCAGGCTTGCCAGGGGCTGGCGTGTCGAACCGGCGACCGAGGTGATCCGCCGGGTGTTGGTGCTTGTGGCTGACCATGAGCTCAACGCCTCGGCTTTCGCGGCACGGGTGGCCGCCTCGACCGGCGCGCCGCTGGCCGCCTGTCTTCTGGCCGGTCTTTCGACGCTTTATGGCCCACGCCACGGCACCGCCGCCGAAGCCGTCGCCATGCTGGTGGACGATGCGGCGCGGCTTGGCGCGAAAGCCGCCATTGCGCGCTGGATCGACCATGACCGGCCATTGCCGGGCTTCGGCCACATGCTCTACCCGAATGGCGACCCGCGCGCCGCCGGCCTGCTGGCCGACATGGTGCTGGAAGACAATGTCGAGGAATTGCGTCATGCAGCGCACGCCGCGACCGGCAGCGAGCCGACGATCGATTTCGCGCTGGTGGCGTTGACCCGGTCCTATCGCCTGCCCGCCGACGCGCCGATCAGGCTGTTCGCGCTTGGCCGCAGCGTCGGCTGGACTGCGCATGCCATCGAACAGATCGCTTCGGGCAAGCCGATCCGCCCGCGCGCCCGCTATGAAGGGCAGTTGCCGGCAGAGGGATGAATCTAGAGCAGGCGGAACGGAATGCCGGTCAGCAGCGCCTTCACATAGCGCCGCTTCTGGTAGTGGCCGTTGAGCGAGACCCGCGACAGCGCCGTCGGTCGCTCCAGGCTGGTCGCGTCGAGCACGCCGGGCCGCGTCGTCACCGCCAGCTGGATGCCCGCCTTGGCCACCGCGTCGAATTCGCGTGGCGTCACCGCGACCTTGGTTCCATAGGGATAGGCGAAGGTCGTCGGCCGGCGCCCGATATAGGTTTCCACCGCCGCGATCGACCCGGAAATCTCGTCGGCGAGGCGGTCGGCGCCGACACGCGCCATGTTGATATGGGTCTGCGTATGGGCCCCGAAACGGGCGAGCGGGTCGGCGGCAAGCGCGCGCAGTTCGTCGGCGTTCATGATCAACTGGTCGACGATGGAGAGCGGTTCGATCATGCGCGAGCGCGCGGCCCGGTCGATCTGCGCCACCGCAACGTCTTCGTCGTTTGAGTGGACGTAGTGTACGATGCGCTCATAGGCGTCCTGCTTGCGGCTTGGCGTGTCGGTCAGCACCGTCTCGCCGCCACCGCCGAAGTCGAATTCGAACTTGTCCTTCGAGCGGGTCAGCACCTTGGCGGTCTCCCACCATATGGAGCGGGTGCGCTCGACGAAGCCCTTGGCGATGAAGATGGTGTAGGGCACGTGGTGCCGGCGGAACACCGGCGCGGCATGCTCGGCATTGTCGCGGAAGCCGTCGTCCAGCGTGAACACGACGAAGCGGCGCTTGTCCTGCCTGTCGGCGAGCAGTGCCGGCAGATCGTCCAGCGCCACCGGCGTCAGGCCGGTTCCGACGCAGACCCGGATCGCCTCGTCCAGGAATTCAGGCGTCACCGACAGCGTCGCGTTCGGGTCGAAGCCGCCGCGCCGGGCTGGGCGCACATGATGCAGGGTGAGAATGACGCCGCGACCCGCCGCCGCCGGCCACAGCGCACCTGCCCTGGTCAGGGCTACCCCTTCGAGGCCAGCGCGGATGGCGCCATGTTTCAGAAACCGCTTGGCCGAATTTTTCAGCGACATGCCGGCGCCCCGTCCGCGAAGCTGGCGGCATTGGCAAGGCGGCCTTCCGATCCAGGATGGCGTTGCACGGACATTCCTCGGCTCTGCTACGCGCCCGCGGAATGCAGGACGCGTCGATGGCCGATGGCACGGCCGCTGAAAGCCTATTCCAGCGCCAGTTAATAAACTGCCCGTGCAGCGCTACGTTTTGGGTGTCATCGCCTTGCCGGGCAAGGCGATGCCCGCAACCGCCTCAGCGGTATTTCATGTAGCCGACAAAGCCGGCGATGCGCCAACGGTCGCCATCGTTGCGGCAGAAATAGAGCGTCTGCCAGTTCAGCCGGTCGCTGCCGCCATCGGCCAGCGGCACGGTGCCGTCGAACTTCTTGTGCGCCACCGCGACATTGCCGTTGATCTCGATGCGGTTGAGCGTCACCGCCTTGAGCAGGGCCGATGGCAACGGCTCGGCATAGGCGACGGCGGCGGATTCGGCCGCCTGGCGCAGCCATTCGTCGCGATAGGCCTGCAGCGTCGGGAAGGCGGCGTTCCAATCGTCCTGGTTGGGAGAATTGTGGGCATGGATGCCGAGGAAGCGCACCTCGTCGAAATCATTGGCCACCATCGACCAATCCTGCGCGGCAAAGGCCTCGAAGTCGCGCGGCATCAGCATCTCCCAGATGAAGGCGCGGTCGGCGTCGCCGGCAAAGGGGTTCTTGGTCTCGGTCATGTCGGCTCCGGTAAGGTTCGTCTGCAGAAATGGTTCAGGAGAGTTTGCCGCGCGCGGCGACGGGCAGGATGTCGACGACGCGGTCGCCGGAAATCAGATAGACCTCGTCGAACAGATTGGTGACGACGCAGGCATGGTCGGGCAACACGCGCACGCGGTCGCCGACGGCAAGCCTGGCGCCGCCGCTGAGTTCGACCTTGCCATGCTCTTCGCTCAAGGCCGTGACGCGCGCGCCGGGGATGCCGACCAGTTCGCCATGGTCCGGCAGGCCGAGCAGGTCGCTCGACAGTGCCTTCGAGCCGCTGTCGAGGATGGCGCGGGTCGGCGTTGGTGCGGAGACGACGGTGGCGAGCACGGTCAGCGCGCAATCGTCCGCGCTGGCCGCACCCTTCTCGACCTGGTAGCGGTCCATATAGATGTAGGTGCCGGGCCGGTATTCGGTAACGATGGCTGCGTCCTGCCTGCGCCACATGTCGGGCGTGCCGCCGCTGGTCACGGTCTCGCAGGCGAAGCCTTCCTTTGCCAGCAGGTCGCGGGCGTCGGCGAGCCAGGTTTCCGCGGCTTCCGGCGCGCCGGCGGCGGGATAGGTCATCAGACCGCCGAAGGTCAGGCCGGGCGCCGAAGCGATCTGCTTTGCCAGCGTCAGCGCTTGCTCAGCCGTCTGCACGCCGCAGCGGGCGGCACCCGTGTCGCATTCGATCAGCACTTTCAGCGGGCGGCTAGCGTCCGTGAACATTTCAGCGAGCCCGGCGACGGTGGTCGCGCTGTCGGCGGTCACCGAAAGCGTCACGCGCCGATGCAGGGCCAGCAGCCGCTCCAGCTTCGCCTTGCCGATGATGTTGTAGGGCAGGAAGATGTCGGTCAGCCCGGCATCCGCCATCACCTCGGCCTCGCCGATCTTCTGGCAGGTGATGCCGGCGGCGCCGGCTTCGACCTGCTTTTTCGCGAAATAGGGCAATTTGTGCGTCTTGATATGCGGCCTGAGCTTCACGCCCGCCGCATCGGCAGCAGCCTGGGCGCGGGCGATGTTGCGCTCGGCGCGGTCGAGATCGATCAGCACGGCAGGCGTGTCGATTTCGGCGATGGTTTTCGGGCGTGGGCTCATCTTTTTGTCTCTTGTCGGCAGAAACGGTTGTCGATCTTTCAAACCTGGCCGGTGGCGGAGCGCCAGCTCTCGATCAGCTCCCGGTACCAGCGGGCACTCGATTTCAGCGTTCGCTGCTGGGTGGCGAAATCGACATACACGATGCCCCACCGCTTGGTGTAGCCAAGTTCCCATTCGAAATGGTCCAGGAACGACCAGACGAAGTAGCCATCGACACGAATGCCGGACCGCATCGCTTCAGTCAGCACCTGCAGGTGGCCCGACAGGAAGCGAATTCGCCCCGGATCGTCGACACGGCCGTCTTCGGAGAGCTGGTCTGGCATCGAACAGCCATTTTCGGTGATGACGACAGGCGGCAGCTTATCGCCGTAACGGTCGCGGAGGGCGGTCAGGACCTCGCCGAGGCCACTGGGCACGATCGGCCATCCCATCGTTGTTTCCGCGGCGCCGCCCGTCACCTCAACCTCGAAAGGCTCAAGGGCGGGCGTGGCAGCGGGTTTCAGCGCGGTGACCGTGAGCGGGTGGAAATAGGTCAGACCGAGCCAGTCGATCGGCGCCTTGATGATGTCCAAATCGCCTTCCCGCACCGCGGACCAGTTGGCGTCGGGCAGGGCCTCCAGTTCCTTCGGATAGCGGCCGAGCAGAACGGCATCGGTGACGAGGTTGTTGCGCAGCGCATCGAACAGGACGGTCGCGGCTCTGTCTTCGGGAGCATTCGAGGCGGGCCGGCAGGGTGAGGAATGATTGGTCAGGCCGATTCTGGCATTCGAATGCGCGCGGATCGCCCTTGTCGCCAGGCCATGGCCGAGAAGCAGGTGATGCATCACCGGCAGCGCCGCGCCGGTCGACAGTCGAAAGCCCGGCGCATGCTCGCCAAGCACATAGCTGTGGCGCATCAGCGTATAAGGCTCGGCAATGGTGAACCAGCTGCGGACCCGGTCGCCGAGCCTCCGTGCCACATGTTCTGCGAAGTCGGCGAAGCGTGTGCTGGTTTCACGCGCACACCAGCCTCCGTTCTCCATCAGCGCGGCGGGCATGTCGGAATGGAAAAGCGTGGCGATGGGTTCGATGCCCCGTTCCAGAAGACCGTCGACGAGCCGATCGTAAAAACCGAGGCCCGCTTCATTGACCGCGCCGCTGCCGGTCGGCTGGACCCGGGACCAGCAGACGGAGAAGCGATAGGCGCTGAGGCCCAGTTCGGTCATGATGCCGAGATCCTCGCGCCAGCGATGATAGTGGTTGGCCGAGACGGAACCGTCGCTGCCGTCGACGACGCGGCCGGGCTCTCGCAGGAATCGATCCCAGACCGATTCACCACGCCCATCCTCGGCGAGCGCGCCTTCGACCTGATAGGCGGCGGTCGCGACACCAAACAGAAAGTCGCGCGGGAATGTGGCACCGAGTGCTGCTGGTGTTTCAGCAATCACGCGAGACTGGCCGGAAAGGGTGGAGGGAAGTGCCACGGTCAATCTCCGAGCGGCAGGCGCGGATCGGCCACCTTCAGCGTGTTCACGCTTTGCTTGATCCGGCGCAGATTTTCCAATGCCTTCGATCCCCGCGCTTCGGCGGTTGCCGTGGCGATGATGTCGAGGATGGCCAGCAGCGCGTAGCGCGACGAGGTCGGCTTGTAGATGTTGCCGTCCTCGACCGCCTGGAACGGGATCACCGTTTCGGCCGCCTTGGCGAGCGCGGACTCCGGCGGCGTGACGGCCACGGTGACGGCGCCGTACTGGCGGGCCACCTGCACGGCCTCGACCGTCGAGCGCGCATAGCCCGACACCGAGAAGGCGACCACCGTGGTTTCGGGCGTCGCCACAGACGCATACATGCGCTGCAACTGTCCGTCGACCTGGGCGAGCGCCGACAGGCCGAGCCGGAACAGCCTGTTCTGCATTTCCGTCGCCATCATCGAGGAGATACCGCCGGAGCCGACGCACAGAATATTGCCGGAAACGGCTATGCGCTCGGCGATCTCGATCAGCTTCGGCATGGCGAGGCTGCCGGTGGCGCGCTGGATGGCGGCGATGGCGGATTCGGTGATGGCGGCCGCGATGCGCTGCTCGCGCACGTCGCTGCCGGGCGGCTCGGCCGACAGATACTGGCCGCCGATGGCGATGGCCTGGGCAAGGTAGAACTTGAAATCGCGCAGGCCTTCGCAGCCGAGGCTGCGGCAGAAGCGCGTCACCGTCGGTTCGCTGATGGCGGCCCGCGCGGCGATCTCGGAGATTGCCGCCTTGGAGACGAAATCGGGTTCGGACAGCACCATGCTGGCCAGCCGGCGATCCGACTTGGTGCCGTCCTGCGCCATCATTTGCAGGCGGGTGATGATGTCCGCCGGGCTTTTCACAGCGGCAGGCCCGTTGCCGTGTCGAAAAGATGGATGTTTCGGGGGGCGACGCTGACCGGAAGCTGGTCGCCGGGCTTCACTGCGATGCGGTCGCGGAACACCGCGCGCACCGGGTCGCTGCCGATGGCGCCATAGACATGGGTCTCGGAGCCGGTCGGTTCGACGACGTCGACACGAATGGTGATGGCGCCATCGCCGCCGGCGATAAAATGCTCGGGCCGAATGCCGGCCTCTATGGTGCCGCCAGCGGCTGCGCTGCCGGCAAGCTTCAGCCGGCCGCCGCCCGCAGGCTCGAACCAACCGCCGTCCGATGCCGCTTTCAGCGCCCCGGAAACGAAGCTCATCGATGGCGAGCCGATGAAGGAGGCGACGAACTTGTTTGCCGGCTTGTCATAGAGGTCGAGCGGCCTGCCTACCTGTTGGATACGGCCCTTGTCCATTACCACGATGCGGTCGGCCATGGTCATCGCCTCGATCTGGTCGTGCGTGACATAGACGATGGTGGATTTGAGCCGCTGGTGCAGCGCCTTGATCTCGGTGCGCATCTGCACGCGCAGTTGCGCGTCGAGATTGGAGAGCGGCTCGTCGAACAGGAAGACTGAAGGTTCGCGCACGATGGCGCGACCCATGGCGACACGCTGGCGCTGGCCACCTGAAAGCTGGCGTGGATAGCGGTCGAGATAGGAGAACAGGTTGAGGATGCCGGACGCTTTCTTGACCTTCTCCTCGACCACCGGCCCGCTCTCGCCGCGGATCTTGGGGCCGAAGCCGATGTTCTCCGCCGCTTTCAGATGCGGGAACAGCGCATAGGACTGGAACACCATGGCGATGTTGCGCTTCTGCGGCGGCAGGTTGTTGGACCGCACGCCGCCGACCAGCAGGTCGCCGGCATTGATCGTCTCCAGTCCGGCCAGCATGCGCAAAAGCGTTGACTTGCCGCAGCCCGATGGGCCGACCAGCACGACGAACTCGCCACTGGCGATCTCGAGATTGATGTCCTCCAGAATTTTGTGATGCCCGAAGGACTTTGACAGGTTGCGGAACGAGACGTCGGTCATGTCTGGCTAACCTCCCAGAATGTCGTCGATGAATGGCAGATAGCCCGCCGTCAAACCGGCATCGACAGGCATGACGACGCCGGTGATGCCCGAGGCGCGCTCTGAAGCGAGGAAGGCGACGGCTTCCGCCACTTCCTTCGCATTGACGATGCGCCCGAGCGGATAGAGCCGCTTCAGTTTGCCGAGAATGTCGGGGTTTTTCTCCAGCCGGTGATCCCAGGCGGCGGTGCGGATCGAGCCGGGGCACACGACATTGGCGCGCACGCCGCTGCGACCAAGCTCGACGGCAAGTGCCTTGGCATAGGCGTTGATGCCGGCCTTGGCGGCGGCATATGCCGGATTGCCGAAATGCGCGATGGCGTTGACCGAGGACACGAAGACGACGCTGCCGCCGCCGCGTTTCGCCATTGCCTTGGTCAGCGGGTCGGCGAAGGTCATCACGCCGGTCAGGTTGAGGTCGAGTTCGCGCTCGATGCTTGCCGCGTTGAGCGCGACAAGCGTCTCGGCGCGGGTCCAGCCGGCGTTGTTGACGAGGATGTCGGGCACGCCATCGCGTTCGACAAGGTTAGCCGCGGCCGTCTCCAGCGCGGCGCGATCCGTCAGGTCGAAGACATGGCGCGAGGCGATCGCCGGATTGCTCAGCGCCTCCATGGACTGGTCGCAGCCGACCACACGTGCGCCGCGCTCAGCAAGCAACGCGACCAGCGCCGAGCCCAGGCCGCCGCCCGCGCCGGTGATCACCACGGTCTTGCCCTGGAACTCTTTGTCGGACATCGCCCGTGCTCTCTCCCCCTGGCTGGACCTTTTCACGGCTAGGCGCAAAAATGTAATTAAGCAACAGAAAAATCTGCTTGAAAGGTGGATTTTGCACGATAATGTAGGAAAGTAACATGAAGGCAAAACCGCATGTTGCGACTCGGGCCGCCGGCCCGCAAAGACAATGGGAGAGATTTTATGAAACTGGCACGATGGACTGCCGGCCTCCTGGCCGGGTTGAGCATGCTGGCGGTGGCCGCACAGGCGGAAGCGGGCGAAGTGCGGGTGACCGTCGCCGAATACAGCTCCAAGACCGGCCCTTATTTCGAAGAGGTCAAGAAGGAATTCGAGGCGGCCAATCCCGGCACGACACTGAAGTTCGAAATAGTTCCGTGGGACGTGTTGCTGCAGAAGCTGACCACCGACATTGCCGCCGGCACCAATGCGGATCTCTCGATCATCGGCACGCGCTGGCTGATCGACTTCGTCCAGCAGGGCGTCGCCGAACCGCTCGACAGCTATGTGACGCCGGATTTCAAGGGCCGCTTCATCGAGACCTTCCTGTCGCCCTCGATCATGGAAGGCAAGACCTACGGTCTGCCGATCGCCGCTTCGGCGCGCGCGCTCTATTACAACAAGGACCTGTTCGACAAAGCCGGCATCAAGAACCCGCCAGCGACCTGGACCGAGCTTCAGGAGGACGCCCGCAAGATCAAGGCCAACGGCGCCTTCGGTTACGGCATCCAGGGCAAAGAGATCGAGACCGACGTCTATTATTATTACGCGATGTGGTCGTTCGGCACCGAAATCCTCAACAAGGATGGCACTTCCGGCCTGAGCACGCCCGGAGCGCTTGAGGCGGCCAAACTCTACAAGTCGATGATCGACGAAGGACTGACCCAGCCCGGTGTCACCTCGATGAACCGCGAGGACGTCATGGCCCTGTTCAAGCAGGGCAAGGTCGGCATGATGGTCACCGCGCCCTTCATGATGAACCAGCTCAAGGACGAGGCGCCGAACCTGAAATACGGCGTTGCCGCCATCCCGGCCGGTCCGACAGGCGCGCGCGGCACCTACGGCGTCACCGACTCCATCATCATGTTCAAGAATTCCAAGAACAAGGATGAGGCCTGGAAACTGCTCGACTTCCTGTTCACCACAAAGCAGCGCGCCAAGTTCACTCAGAACGAAGGCTTCCTGCCGGTGAACAAGGAAGAGGCCAAGATGCCGTATTATGTCGACAATGCCGGTCTTGCCGCCTTTACAGCACTGCTGCCCGAAGCCCGCTTCGCTCCGGTCATCCCGGGTTGGGAGGAGATCGCGCAGATCACCAGCGACGCTGTGCAGAAGATCTATCTCGGCCAGGGTGAGCCGGAGGCGACGCTGAAGGACGCCGCCGCCAAGGCAAACGGCGTGCTGAAGAAGTAGCAGCCGACGGCGCGCCCGGTTTCGCCGGGCGTGCCACGGCACGGCGAAGAATGCGGCACCAACCAGGCCGCCGCGCCTTCTCTCGCCCGATCTCCGCTTCGTCCGGCATCCTTCCGCATCAGAAGAGGGAACCGGTCAGGTCCACCGCGGCGCCGGTCTCGTTGCCTCCCTTCGAGGTCGTCGCCCAGGTGGACCTGATCGTTGGGCGGTCGCTTCCGCAGGACGGAAGCGGCTTCGTGAAGCGGGATCGGGCGAGGCCCCAACCGGATTAGACAGATTTTCGCATGCACAATCGCGCGCTGCCCTATCTGCTCACCTTGCCCAGCCTGTTTCTGGCTGCGGTGGTCATCTTCTGGCCGGTCTACGACCTGATCCAGATATCGACCCACGATGTCAGTCGTTTTGGCCAGCTGCGTGACTTCATCGGCTTTGCCAATTTCGCAGCCCTTGCGGGCGATCCCGACTTCATGGCCGCACTGTGGCGCACCGGCCTGTGGACGCTTTCGGTCGTCGCCGGCGCGCTGATCCTGTCGGTCCCCGTAGCGATGATCCTGAATTCCGACTTCTACGGCCGCGGTCTCGCCCGCATCATCATCATGCTGCCCTGGGCGGTCTCGCTGACCATGACCGCCGTGGTCTGGCGCTGGGCGCTGAACGGCGAAAGCGGCATGTTGAATTCGGCCCTGATCGGGCTCGGCATCATCGACCAGAACATCCAGTGGCTGGCCAGCGCCGGCACCGCCTTCCCGATGCAGGTGCTGATCGGTATCCTGGTGACGGTGCCGTTCACGGTCACCATCTTCCTCGGCGGTCTGTCCTCGATCCCCGACGATCTCTATGAGGCGGCCGCGCTCGAAGGGGCGTCCCCCTGGCAGCAATTCCGCACCATCACGCTGCCGCTGCTGAAGCCGTTCATCAACATCGCCATCGTGCTGAACATGATCTACGTCTTCAATTCCTTCCCGATCATCTGGGTGATGACGCAGGGCGGGCCCGCCAATTCCACCGACATCCTGGTCACCTATCTCTACAAGCTGGCCTTCCGCGTCGGCAAACTCGGCGAGGCCTCCGCCGTCTCGCTGGTGATGTTCGCCATATTGCTCATCTTCACCATGATCTATGTGCGGCTGGCCATGCGGGAGCGGCAGGCATGAAAAAGAGCAAACTCGTCCGTTCCATAATCGCCTGGCTTTTGCTGGCGCCGTTGATCGTCGTCACGCTGTTTCCCTTCGCGGTGATGTTCCTGACGGCGGTGAAGCCGCGCACCGAGGTTTTGTCTCCGACCTGGTGGCCGAGCGAATTCCGCTGGTCGAACTTCGCCGACATGTGGGTGGCGACCGGTTTCGGCCGGGCGCTCATCAATTCGCTCTACGTTTCGATCCTGGCCACCGTCGGCGCCATCCTGATTTCCATTCCCGCTGCCTATGCCATGTCGCGCTTCCGTTTCGCCGGCTACGGGCTGATGCGGCAGTTCCTGCTGGTCTCGCAGATGATCTCGTCCATCGTGCTGGTGCTCGGCCTGTTCCGGCTGATCGCCGCCTGGGGGCTGATCGAGAGCACGACGGCCGTTGGCGTCGTCTACATGGCCTTCAACGTCGCCTTCACCGTGTGGATGTTGCAGAGCTATTTCGACACCATCCCGCGCGATCTAGAGGAAGCGGCCTGGATGGAAGGGGCCAGCCGCTGGCTCACCCTGCGCAAGGTGTTCCTGCCGCTTTGCCTGCCGGCCATCGCCGTCACCGCCATCTTTACCTTCATCAACGCCTGGAATGAGTTCATCGTGGCATTGACGATCCTGCGCAGTCAGGAGAACTACACGCTGCCCATTCAGGTGTTCGCGCTGGTTGCCGGCCGCTACACCATCGAATGGCATCATGTGATGGCCGCGGCCTTGCTTGCCACGCTGCCGGTGGCGGTGATGTTTGCCTGGCTGCAGCGCTATCTCGTTCGCGGCCTCGCCATCGGCGCGGTCAAATAACAGGAGAAATTTGAGACATGTCACGCAAGCAGGTTTTCGGGTCCTCGCATGTGCCGCTTTCGCCGGCGGTCAGGGCCGGCGACTTCGTTTTCGTCTCGGGTCAGGTGCCGGTGCGCGCCGATGGCACGGTGGTCGATGGCGGTATCGAGCCGCAGACCCGGCAGGTGCTGGAAAACGTCAAGGCGGCGCTGGCGCTGGCCGGCGCCACCATGGACGATGTGGTGAAAACCACCGTTTGGATCGAGGACGCCCGCGACTTCGGCGGCATGAACAAGGTTTATGGCTCCGTCTTCGCCAAGGAGCCACCGGCCCGCACCACGGTGGAATCGCGGTTGATGATCGACATCAAGGTCGAGATCGAGGCCGTTGCCTACGCGCCGGTGAAATAAAGACCGGCACTTGCGCTAGCTTCTCCGCCCAAGCGGCGGAGGGGCACAACTCCCAAGCTGATAGAGTACCCCATGCGTATCTTCACCGCCTCGCTGGCGACCGAAACCAACACCTTCTCCCCCGTGCCGACCGACCGGGCATCCTTCGAGATGGCCTTTTATGCCGGGCCGGGCGAGCATCCGGAAACGCCGACTTTGTGCTCTTCGCCGATCGTCGCGTTGCGCCGTCGCGCCGCTGCCGAAGGGTTGACCGTGATCGAAGGTACGGCGACTTGGGCCGAGCCCGGCGGGCTGGTGCAGCGCCAGACGTTCGAAGCGCTGCGCGACGAAATTCTCGACCAGCTGCGCGCAGCGCTTCCCGTCGACGCCGTCATCCTCGGCCTGCATGGCGCGATGGTGGCGCAAGGCTATGACGATTGCGAGGGCGACCTCTTGGCGCGCGTGCGCGAGATCGTCGGGCCGGATGTCGTGGTCGCTTCCGAGCTCGACCCGCACAGCCATCTGACGCCGAAGCGGGTGGCGGCGGCCAACATCCTGGCCGCCTTCCTCGAATTCCCGCACACCGATTTCTATGAACGCGGCGAACATGTCGTCGAACTCGGCCTCGCCGCCGCGCGTGGCGAGATCAAGCCCGTCATCTCCACCTTCGATTGCCGCATGATCGAGGTGATGCCGACCAGCCGCCAGCCGATGCGCGGTTTCGTCGATCGCATCAAGGCGCTGCACGGCAAGGACGGCATCCTGTCGGTCTCCGTCATCCACGGCTTCATGGCCGCCGACGTGCCGGAGATGGGCGCGCGCGTCATGGTCGTCACCGACAATGACAAGAAGAAGGGCGACGCGCTGGCCGAGCGGCTGGGACGCGAGCTTTACGCGTTGCGCGGGCAGCTCGCCATGCCGATGCTGACGGCGGATCCGGGCATCGACCGCGCGCTTGTCGTGCGCGCTTCCGAGAGAGCAAAGCCGGTGGTCATCGCCGATGTCTGGGACAATCCCGGCGGCGGCGTCGCCGGCGACGGCACGTCGCTGCTGCGCGCGATGCTGGCGCGCGGGCTCAAGAATGTCGGCGTCGCCACCATCTGGGACCCGCTCGCCGTCACCTTTTGCCACGCTGCGGGCGAGGGTGCCGTCATCGACCTGCGCTTCGGCGGCAAGGCCGGCCCGCTCGCCGGCGAGCCGATCGACGCCAAGGTGCGCGTGGTCAAGGCCGTCGACGAAGGGTGGCAGAGCTTCGGCCCGAGCCGTGTGACGCTGGGCGCCGCAGCGCTGGTGCGGCTGGAAGGCACCGAGATCGACGTCATCCTCAACACCAACCGCACGCAGACTTTCGAGCCGGATATCTTTTCCAACTTGGGCCTCGATCCGCTGACGAAGGACGTGCTGCTGATCAAGTCGACCAACCATTTCTACGCCGGCTTCGAACCGATCGCCGCCGAGATCATCTATGTGTCGGCGCCGAGCTCCTATCCGAGCGACCCCAGGGCGACCGACTACGCCAAACTGGTGCGGCCGATCTGGCCGCGCGTCAGCGATCCTTGGAAAGACGCGCAGAACTAGGCTGGCCTGGACGGTCGACGTCGCGACGGCCAAACACCCCGCGACGCTGCCCGGCAAAGAGCCGAGGTCGACGGATTGCAACAATGGTCAGGCCGCGCACGCCGGTCGAGATACGATACGGCGTGCGCGACCGAACCCATTCCACCCGAACCCCAGGCGCGGGAAGTCTAGCCAAATTTACCGCGCCAGCGAACTTCCCGCTGAAATACACCCAAAAATAGTTGGAAGTACTGCCGCGCTTGCCCGGGTAGAGCATACGTGTTTGCGTCCGGTTACACTTTGCTGGCGGTCCCGGCTGGTGTAGAGAACGCGCTCGAAACTTCCAGGGACGGGTTGATGACAATGTCGAAAAATATTCGCGGTTTTCTGTCCGGCGGGCGCCGGAGCGTTGCCGCGGCCCTCGTCCTGCTCGGCATGGCGATGCCGGCAATGGGCCAGGAGGCCAAGCTCGATGCGGCAAAGCCGGCCGACGGTGCGCCCTGGTTGATCAATTGCGCCAGCGGGGTTTCGAGCACTGATCTCGAGTGCCAGGCTTCGCAGAACTTGACCGAAACCAAGACCGGCCAGCGCGTGCTGACGCTGACGGTGCGGCGGCAGGGGGAAAAGGGCGAACTGACCTTGCTGCTGGCCTTGCCGCATGGGCTGTTCTTGCCGTCAGGGGTCTCCTACCAGGTCGACGAAGGCGAAAAGGCGACCGCCGCCATCCAGACCAGCGACCAGAACGGCGCCTATGCGGCCGTGCCGCTGGCGCCGGCCCTGCTGAAGACGCTGAAATCCGGCACGACGCTGAGCATCGGCATGGAAGCGGTGACGCGCAAACCTGTCACCATCCCCGTCCCGTTGAAGGGCTTCACCGCCGCCGTCGACAAGATGGTAGCAACGAAGTAGCGGCTTGAACGCCGCGCTTCCTGTCGGGCGCGAAAAGGACACTCCAGCAGTTTGGCACAGCGGCTGGTTCGTTCCGAAAAGCGAACCCGATTTTCGAGGTTGTGGGCCAGGTCAATGTCCGGGCGCCTCGTCTTCCTCAGCCTCAGGTTCCAGTTGATCGAACGCGATTTGCCAGTCGGCGACGATATCGGCGCGCGCCTTGTCACCGCCCTGGGCCGCAAGCCGCGCCTCCTGTCTCAGCGCGATGCGTGCGGCAGCCCGCGCAACGCGGCCTGACGGCGGCACCCACCCTCGAGGTTCGACGCCTGTCGCCAGCGCTTCGCCGACCGCGGCCTTTGCCTCCAATGCTTCGCCGGTGCCATACCGGGTGAGCAGCGCCTGAAACGCCACGTGCAGGTCCGGATCGAAGGCCTGTTCCTCGCCGAGCGCGCCGATCACCGGATTGCCGGGATGCAGGAAGGCCAGCGGCAAGAGGCCGGCCGGGATCGGGGTGTTGGCCGAATGGGTGCGGCCGCTGGCCAGCAGCTTCGGCAGGAGATGTGTGTGCGGGCCGGGCGGCGAAACACCGCCAGTGTCCGGTCCGCCGATCTTCTGATAGACCTCGACGCGGCCGAGCGCGGTCAGCGCCACACGATGCGGATGCGTCGACAGGATGGCGGCGGTCGCATTGTTGCCTGCCTCGAACAAGGAGCGGCCGAGATTGGCGCGCAGCTCGCCAAGCAGCTTCGGGTCGCTGGTGCGGATGCAGAAATCGCACTGCGCCAGGCCGAGCCCCATGTCGAACAGGATGCCGGTGCGGTCGATACCGCGGATCGCGTGGTCGTCCGGTCCGATCTCGGTCAGCACCTTGCGTTCCGCGCGCCGCGCATTGGCCTCCGGCAGGCAGAGTGCCACGGCATGGCTCCAGCGATGTCGTTTCGGGCTCAGCGTCTCATAGGCGATCGCGGTCACGTCGGCGAGGCGCCGCCGCTCCAGCCGGATGCCACCGCGCCGCGTCGCGCGCGCCAGTTCCAGCCCGTCGTCGATCACCGGCTGTTCGCCCTTGTCCTGGTGGAATTCGGCAATGGCGCCGAAGGAACCCATGCTCCAGCCGGACCGCCAGTCGCCGAGATGGGTTTGCAGCAGCGGCTCAAGGTCGGTCATGGTCTTCTTCCTGTTGTTGGGCTGGTTCGGCGAGGTCGAGCGGTTGGACGACGGCTCGCCCGTGCGCCGTGCCGAAATAGGCCTCGACGCCATAGACATCGCGCAGCGCCTGCGGTGTCAGCACCTGGTCCGGCGCGCCGTCGGCCACCAGACGGCCGCCGTCGAGGATGAGCAGCCGGCTGCACCAGCGCGCCGCGAGACCGAGATCGTGCAGCGAGGCGACGACGCTGCGGCCTTGCCCCGCCAGTTCGGCAAACAGCCGCATCAGCGTGATCTGGTGCGACGGGTCGAGGCCGGCGGTCGGTTCGTCCGCGAGCAGCAGCGGTGTTTCCTGCGCCAGCGCGCGTGCGATCAGCACCCGCGCCTTTTCGCCGCCGGACAGTTCGGTCGCTGCGCGGTCGCGGAAGCCGTCCACTTCCATGCGCCGCATCGCCCGCTCCACGGCGGCGCGGTCGTCAGGCGACGGGGCGGCAAATCCCGCGCGGTGCGGAGTCCGCCCCAGCGCCACCACCATCTCGACCGGGATTGCCCAGGCAAGTTCGCGCTCCTGCGCCAGATAGGCCACCGCTGCAGCCCGTTCTCGGGCGTTCATCCCGGCGGCATCGCGTCCGTTGATGACGATGCTGCCTCGTGCCGCGACGAGGCCGAGCACCGAGCGCAGCAATGTCGACTTGCCGGCGCCGTTGGGGCCGATCAATCCGACGAATTCGCCCGGCCGGACGGTGAAGGAAATGTCTTCCAGCACGCGCCGGGCGCCGAGCGAGGCGGAAAGGCTGGTGAGGGTCAGCAGGCTCATGCCAGCCTCCGCCGTTCGCGATAGACGAGCCACAGGAAGAACGGCGCGCCGACGATCGCGGTGAGCACGCCGAGTTTGAGGTCCTTGCCCGGTGCGATGACGCGCACGAGGATGTCGGCGGCGAGAACCACCGCCGCGCCGCCAAGGGCGGAAGCCGGCAGCAGCCGCGAGGGCCGTGCTCCCACCAGCGGTCGCAGCAGATGCGGCACCACCAGCCCGACGAAGCCGATGGCGCCGGCCACGGCGGTGGCGGCGCCCACGGAAGCGGCGGTGCCGAGCACCGCCAGGCGCTGCACGCGGCGTATGTCGATGCCCAGCGAGGCCGCGGTGTCGCTGCCGAGCGTCAAGGCGTCGAGCGCGCGGCCGAGTGTCAGCAGCACCGCCCAGCCGGCAAGCATGAACGGCGCCGCCAGCCAGACATGGGTCATCGAACGGTCGGTGAGCGAGCCGAGCATCCAGAACATGATCTCCAACGCCGCGAAGGGATTGGGCGACAGGTTGAGCGCTAGCGAGGTCATGGCCCCGGCGAGGCTGGAGACGGCGACGCCGGCCAGGATGATGGTAAGCGTGCTGCCGCGCCCTCCGGCGAGCGCCTGCACGACGATGACGGCGACCATCGCCCCCGCGAGCGCTGCCAGTGGCAAGGCGAAGGGAAACAGCATCGTCAGGCCGGAATAGATGGCGAGCACGGCGCCGAGCGAGGCCGAGGCGCTGACGCCGATCAGGCCGGGTTCAGCCAACGGGTTGCGCAGATAGCCTTGCAGGGCCGCGCCCGAAAGGCCGAGCGTGGCGCCGACCATCAAGCCGAGGAGCGCGCGCGGCAGCCGGATCTCGCGCATGATGAGTACGATTTCGTCCGCCTTGTCGGAGAACAGCGCGCGCATGCTGTCGCCGAAGGCGATGGCTGCCGGACCGACCGTCAGCGACAGCATGAACAGCAGCACGACCAGGACTGTCAGCGCCGCGAGCAGGGCGCGGTAGCGGGTCGTTTCACTCATGGCTTTTCGGCTCCCGAATGATCGCTGGCCGCCTCGACAAGCAATTGCACTGCCTCCGCCGTGAACGGGGTGCCGCAGATCGTGTATCTGGCCGGCACGGAAATGCTGCCGGTTTCCGCCGCCAGCGTTCTGTAGGCGGGGTGGACAAAGGTCTGCTGGGCAAGGGCCGGCGCGGCGTAGCGCGCCTCGCTGTCGACCAGCATGTCCGGCCTGGCCATGACCAGCAACTCCAGCGGCAATTGCTGGGTTCCGGACATGCCAAGCCTGGTGGCGAGATTGGTCAGGCCCGACGCGGTTACCACCGCGTCGACCAGGGTGCCGGCGCCGGAGGTGTAGGCATTGGCGTAATAGGTAGCGACGGTGATGTCGGGATGCGCCTTGGCCCTGGCTGCGGCCAGCTTGCGGTCGAGCTCGGCCACCAGCGCCTCGGCGCGGTTGCGGCGGCCGAGCATGTCGCCCATCCGCCTGAGGCCCGCCTTGACGTCGTCGAAGGAGGTTTCGGGCGCGAATTCCTCAACGCGGATACCGAGCCTCCTGAGCAGGCCGACCGTCGCTCGCGTCGTATAGCTGCCGGCAAGAACGAGGTCCGGCTGCATCAGGAACACTTCCTCGGCCAATCCGTGATTGATCGCGAAGCGCTGTGCTTCGTCCACCAGCACCGAGGTGTTGGGATCGGCGGCAAGATAGGAAACGGAATGAAGCTGGCCGTCGGCGGCCAACAGCATTGCCATCTGGTCGGTGCAGACATTCGTCGAGACGACGCGTCGCGGCGCCTCGCCGGCGCGCGCCGCGCCGGCAAACGCGACGAGGGCAAGGCCCGCTGTCAGTGCAAAGGCGGCGGCACGGTCGATCCAGCCGGTGTGGCTTGTGCTGTCTGGTGCCATCGCCTTGTCCTCGTTCACCGTCAGAATGTCCGGGTGAAGCTCAGATTGAAAGTCCGGCCGGGCGCGCGATAATCCGTCACCGTCGAATATTCGGCGTCGAACAGGTTCTCGACCGCGAACTTCACCTGCGAACGGGCGTCGAGCGCATAGAGCGCGGTGAAGTCCATCGTCACATAGTCCGGCAGTTTCACCGTGTTGGCCGCGTTGGCATAGCGCGCCGCGCCGTAGAGCAGACGGGCGGTCAGATCGAGCTGTTCGGTCGGGCTATAGGTGATCTCGGCCGTCGCCTTGAACCGGTCGCGATAGGGGATGTATTTGCCGTTGTCTTGGTTGAGCGGTTCGCGCACATCGACAGTCACCTTTCCGGCCCATTCAGTGTTGAAGCGGTGGTCGAGCGCCGCCTCGAAACCGGTGATGCGGGCCTTGGCCACGTTGAAGGGCCGATAAGTCGGCGGATTGGACGCGATCGCGTCGGCCAGCCAGGTCTGGTAGAAGGCGAGGTCGAGACTGGTGTCGGCGCCCGCCCGCCAGTTTAGCCCGACTTCGTAGGATTTGGATTTTTCCGGCTTGAGGTCCGGGTTGGAATAGCCCGGATAATAAAGCTCGTTGAAGCTCGGTGCCCTGAAGCCGGTGGCATAGGATGAGCGCAACGTGACGTCGGGCAGGATTTCATAGCTCGCGCCGACATTGTAGGTGGTGGCGCCGCCAAATTGGCCGTTGTGGTCATAGCGGATGCCGCTGTCGATCGTCAGCGCGTCGTATGATAGCGAGTATTGGCTGAACACCGCCGCCAGCGTACGCGCGGTCACGTCGAATTTGACGGTGGAATCCACCTGTTCGCGATAGGCCTCCACGCCGCTGGTCAGCACATGCGACATGGCGCCGGTGTCGAAACCCTTCTGGGTCGATGCGAAGATGCCGTAGCGGCTGGAATTGAAACGGCTGTCGCCGGCCACGCCGTCGCGGAAATTGCGGGAGCGGTCGACGGAGTTCGACAGTTCGATCGTCGAGATCCAGTCTTCGGCATGTTTGATCTCGGCGCCCAGTTTGCCGACGAAACTTGTCGTGTCGACTTCATTGGCGTCGGGATAGGAGGCGTCGTACTGGCCGCGGCTGCGCGAAATCAGCGCGTCGCCATAGATGCGCCCCCAGTCGAACTGCTTCGACAGCGAAGCGTTTATCGAGCCGAGCAGGAAGCCGTCATCGTCCGGCTCGTGGCCCCAGGCCGTCGGCGTGGTGAAATCATAGCCGCGCGTGCCGATGACGCTGCCGCCGATCGAATAGTCGACGCCGCTCGCGTTGCGGCCGCGCAAATTGCCGGACAGGGTTCCGCCCCACGGATGGCTGACGCCGGTGGTGATGGAGGCGCTGCTGTCGCGGCCGTCGGCGCAGGGGCCGCCCTGCTTGGTGATGATGTTGACGACACCGCCCATGGCGTCGGAGCCGTATTGCGCCGAATGCGCGCCCTTGGCGATTTCGATGCGTTCGATCGAATCGAGCGGGATGTTGCCGAGCGAGGCGGTGCCGGTGGTGACAGAACTCGCCCGGACGCCATTGACCAGCACCAGCGTCTGGCTGGCTGACATGCCACGCAGATAAAGATTGGCGCCGGCACCCTGACCGCCATAGGTGATGATGGAAACGCCTGTATAGGCTTTCAGCAGCGAGGGCAGATCGGGCGCGGCCGAGCGTTCGATGCTCCTGGCATCGATCACAGTCACCGAGGAAGTCGAGCGCTCCAGCGTGGTTTCGCGTCTCAGCGGTGTGGTGACCACGATGCGGTCGAGCATCGTGACGTCGCCGCGGTCATTATCGTCCTGCGCGCCGGCATGGTTCGTCGAAGCCAGCGCCACTGCGCCGGCCAGGAAAACAGTCTTTTTCACTTCCGCCCCCAAAAGGATCGACGGCGCAACGGCGCCGCAAGGTTCATCACGAACCGCAGACGGATGTGGCGATGCGAGGATTTGCGACGGGTCGCATTTCACCTCTCGGCCGTTCCGGCACGCGGCAACACTTTGTCGTGTCACCGCCACGGACGACCGCGCCTGATCACACCCCGTGATCAAGCATGGGTGACCGGAACAGGCAGGTCTCCTGACTTCCGTGTCATCGCTCTCTTCCGCCTTCCCGGTCGCGTCAGCGCCAGTGGCATCGTGGAAGAAGGCTCAACGGTTACAGTTGCGGGGGCAGTCGCGGCTTCGTCCGATTGCTCGGCCTCACCGTGTTCCCTTTTCATCCGCCTCGCGGCGGAACCAATTCCGATTCGGAAGCTAGCCATGGCCGCCCGGCGCGTCAACCGGGCCGGCGAACGAATGCCGCGATGGCAGTGATGCCGCGACCTCAGCCGTAATGGAGGCGCGGTTTCGGACCCTGGCCGACGAATTGCACGCCGACGCGGTCGTTGCGGCGCCAGCGCAGCACGGCCTCATAGGCAACGCCGTCCACCGGCACGTAGAGGCTGAATCGTTCCGGCACGACGACGTCGGCAGCCACCTTCAGTTCGGCGCCGTTGGCATGCTGGTTGCGGATGACGCAGGGGATTTCCGACGTGTGGATACTGGTGATGATCGTCGCGCCCTTGAGCACGCGTTGCCGGTGCTCGCGCTCGCGATGTTCCGTTTCCTGTTCGGACATGACCGTCTCATCACCCGGCGCCATCGGGCTGCGGCGCGTCTCAATTAGAACCCGTGCAGGTAACCATGAACACCGACAATAGACAATTGCCGCGATGTCGCGGCCAACAGCAATCTCCGATCGGGGTATCGGATTGGTGAATCGGGACCGTGTCGTTTTCAGGACTTTCGCACTGGCCTGTGCGGCAGGCGGCGGGTGGCGTAGCGACAACATCGACCCGTAACATTGTTGCAATGTGACGACGCGAAGCAGGGCGACGGCATCTGGTGCCGCAATGATTTCGAGATGAGGCCTGCAATGCGTTTGTTATCTGTGGTGTGTATCGCTGTTGTTCTGTCCGGCTGTCAGAACACACGCGATCGGGAACGCTGTCTGTCCTACGGGTTTATCGACGGAACCCCAAGCTTCTCAAGATGTCTGCAGCGATTTGACCTGGACAGGGATCGCCGGGGCGACCGCCCGTTCGACGACGAGCGCTACGAATACTGACGGCATGGACCGCGACGTGATCTCCGGCTAAAGCACACCCCTCTCAAGCAACAGTGACCAATGCACGTATTGATCGTTGAGGATGATCGCGAGCTCGCATCCTCGTTGAAGCACATCATGGAAAGCGCGATCGGGGTGACCGACGCTTTTGCGACAATCGCGGAAGCCGAGGCGGCCTTGATCGCCCATCCGTTCGATCTGGTGATCATCGACCGCCGGCTTCCCGATGGCGACGGCCTTTCGCTGCTTCCGGTGCTGCGCCGGCTGCGGCCGCGGCCCGCCACCTTGGTCCTGACCGCGCTGGACGACCCTTTCGACATCGCATCGGCCCTGGACAAAGGGGCGGACGAATATGTCGGCAAACCCTTCGAGCCGACCGAGCTCGTCGCCCGCGCCCGCGCGGTCCTGCGCCGCTACAGCCTGGACGCGCTGGGCACCACGCAGATCGGCAATCTGGTGTTCGATCTCAACCACAGATCGGCGAGTGTGGGACAGAAAGTGCTGGAGATTCCGCGCCGCGAACTGGCCATACTGGAAACCCTGGTGAGGCGCGCGGGGCGCGTCGTCCAGCGCGAGACGCTGGAATCGTCCGTCTACAACATCAATGAAGACATCGAATCCAACGCCCTGGACTCGCATGTGAGCCGCCTGCGGCGGCGCCTGCGTGAAGCCGATTGCGACGCCGTGATCAAAAGCGTGCGCGGCATCGGCTACATGCTGGTGTCGGAATGACGCGGTTGCGCCGATCCATCGCCTTTCCGGTTGCCACCCTTTTGGTCGTTGGCATGCCGATCGTCATGATATTGAGCACCGTGCTGACGCTCGCTGTTCTCGTCAGCACCAGCCTCGAGGAGCGGCTGCGCATCAACACGACCGAGCTCTCCAAGGTTCTGTCCGCGGCCATCACCTATGACGCGAGCGGACATCTCGCGCTCGACAGCAAGCGGCTTGCCACGAACATCGTCGACTTCGCCGAGGCGCAACCCACATTCTGGTATGTCATCGGAGACGGGGTCCAGACCATAACCCGCGGCACCCAACCGTCCTCGGCCCGGCGCGTCTTCGATCAGGTCCCTCAGGAGATAGGCTATTCGGAGTTCAGCTATCGGCAGGACGATCGGGACATGCTCGGCATCAGGACCGTCACGCAAGGCGGCGGGCGCAAGACCGTTGCGGTCGGTGGCATCTGGCTCTCCACCTGGGAGACGATCCTTGTAGCCCTTATAGCAGTGCGTTCGCAGGGCCTGGTCCAACTCCTCTGTCTCGTCTTGATCGCCACCACCTCGATCGCTGTTGTCGTGGTCAAGCGCTCGATCGCGAGGCCGGTGCGACGTGTCGTGGAATCGGCCGAGCAGATCGACGGCCTGCCCAATGGCCGCAGGATTTCGGACGACGATACGCCGATCGAACTGAAGCCCATGGTTGCGGCCTTCAACACCGCGCTGACGCGCATCGACACGGCCTTCGAGGCGCAGCGCAATTTCCTGGCGAACGCGGCGCACGAATTGCGCACGCCGCTGACCAAGATGCGCCTCAAGCTGGAACAGGTGAACGATGCCGAACTGCGGAGCGTGCTGGTCCGCGACACGACGCGACTGGCCTCGATCGTGACCACGCTTCTGCAGCTTGCCCGCCTCTCCGGCCAGTCGCTGGCCTTCGCGGAAATGGACCTGGCCGCGATCGCCAAGGCGGTGGTGTCCGATCAGGTGCCGATGGCGCTGAAGCGGGGTATCGAGATCGAATTGCGGACGCCGGGTCGGCTGGTGCCGGTTTCCGGGTCGGAAACGGCGATCCGGGTCGCGCTGGAAAACCTGATCCTGAATGCCGTGCGCCACGCCGCCGGCACCCGGCTGGTGATTGTCGAGGTGCTCGTGCCATCCGAAATCCGCGTGATCGATCATGGGCCAGGCATCCCGGTCGACGAACGCCTCGCGGTTCTGCAGCCTTTCGTCCGTGGCAAGCGCTGCGACAGCGAAGGCACCGGTCTGGGGCTCGCCATCGTCGAGCAGATCATGAGCGCCCATGGTGGCTCCGTTAGCCTCGAGGAGACCGAGGGCGGTGGAACGACGGTGTGCTTGAAGTTTGCACCGGCTGCGATGGCGGCGAAATGCGGTCGGAGGCCCAACACTGGCTCTCAATAAGGGGCATCAAATCCCCATGAGACTGTCGGACCATGCGCTCTTGCGAGCGCGCCGTCGGCGATTACGGCCCAATCCTCTCAAGCTGCACCGACGCATCTCCAAGCCACGTGATCCGGTAGATGCCGACGCGCGCGCCTCTGTCCTTGGGATCGAAGATTGCACCGTACCTCTGCCAGAACTGAGCGTCAGCGTTGTAAGTGACGACAAAGCTGTAGTCGCGCCATTCCTTGGCCATTTCTTTGTCGCAGGTCCAAAGATCGCTTTCACGATACGGCTTTCCGAGCGACCAGCACCATTTATTGGTTGCCAATGGAGCGACTAGGTATCTGAAAAGATAATAGGAATAGCCCGTTGTGTCCTGGTCAACGTAGTAGATAACGCTTTTCCTCGAAGTCTGCGGAAGCAAAACGTTGGCGATGGTTTCGAGTTCACCACGCATTTTCGCATCCTTGGCCGCAGACGCGGTTCGCTGCTCAGGACCGAGAAACACCGTGTTTCGTAGGCCGACAGGCGAAGCTAGGAAGATCATCGCAAGGGCTGCGCTTGCCGCTATGCGCACCCCCTGAGGCGCAATCGCGATTTGGCGGCATAGAATACCCAGCAACACCACGCCCCACGCTAAGAGATAGGTGCCAAAGTATCGCTCGAAAGAGGTCAGTATCCGGCCCTCGTATTCCCCGAAATAGTAACGGTAGGCGGCGAGCAGGACGAGTAAATAGCCGATTGATCCAGCGGTTAGTACCCCGAGGGATATAACCACCCTCGATTGCCTTACTAGCGCGGCGAGTGCCAGTGTGGCTGCGACAAGTACAAAGAAAACCTTCGCAAGTGAAATCCCGATTTCATCTGGCCAAACAACAGGGAGCCAGACGGTCGCGGCAGAACCGTTAAAGAACCGGTTCGTGAACTCGGCCTGTATTACAAGCGATCTCTCGTCAGGGGCGAAGAGGAAGCCAAGAAGCGATCGTAGCGTGATCGTTTGGGTGGTTTCCCCTATCCCCGCGACATAGTTCTTCCAGGTCCAACTGGCGGCCAGAATGCTGGCGAGGAGAAGTACACCTGGAGCTATCGCCGCAAGAACTGCCTTCATCTTCAGCTCGCGCAGTGCGGATCGATCCCTCCACAACTGGCTGCATGTGACGGCGGCAACCACAACAAGCCCAAGCAAAAGCCCGACATGCTTGATCAGCAGAAGGGTGACAATCGGCGGCACCAGCGCGAGCACACCGATCCAGTTTCTCGGCAGCGAAAAGCTGGCCGACAGTGTTGCGGCGAACACGAAGCCTAGCGTGTGGTCGACATATATGTCGTAGAGCGAATATCCGAGCAAGTAGCAGAGAAAGACGCATAGTCCGGCCAAGAGAAGGGCGACGATTGGTTGGCGTATCGCCGGTCCGATCGTGGCCGTGATCGCTGAGGCTATCAGCACATCGATCCCGATGAGTTGTGCCGCTTCGCCTCTGCCGCCGAAAAAAGCGAAATAATACTGCAGCACCGCAGTGCCTGGCGCATAGGCTTTGAACTGGATGTTCGACGTCGCTCCCCAGAGTGCCTGATCGGCAAGCAGATTCTTGACGGCGAGGGCCCAATGGGAAAACTCGTCCCAACCTAGGAACTGGAAATCATTCGCCAGCCGAACGTAGAAACAGATCAAGACTAACAGAACTGCCGCGAAGTAGACCGCAGTGCCGGGATCGAGTTTGTCCCAGATTATCTTCTGCAGCACGTGCATCAGGCACACGAAGCCGAGTAGGTAGATAGAGATCGCGACGGGGTAGGGAAATCCGAAGAGCGCCGCAGCGTATAATACCACGATGATCGAACAGGTTACGAAAAACGGAACGAACCAGACTGGAAGTCGAAGATAGACCGACGCGCCGATCCATAGGCCGATCAGAGAAAGTCCGAGAAAAAAAATCTGCAATGTACGCCCCGCTCAATCCCGGCGGTTCTTAGCTGAGGAGCCCGCGACACGCAATCGACACGGGCGGAAATCCAAGGTACACGGCGTGGCGATTTAGTATTTGAAGGGCGCTCCGAATGTCGATTGTCACAATGATATCATGTATTATCGCCGCGTTCGGGGTGGCGTCGGGGCAGATCATGATAAAGGCAGGCAGTCAGGCCTGGGTTGCGGCTGGAACACCTTTCGATTTTCGGGTGATCGCGTGGGTATCAAGCGCATTTGCACTTTACGGCGCTTCATCGATAGGCTGGCTTTACATTATGAGGCAAACACCTCTGTCGGCCGCTTACCCGTTTCTGTCGATGACTTTCGTTATCGTTCCGATCGGCGGTTTGATCTTTTTCTCGGAGCGGCTGTCATGGTACGACGCGCTCGCCTCGATGGCTATAATCGCTGGCATATGTATTTCGGCGTTCGGACGTAGCTAAGAGAGGCGGACAGCATGGCTGGCGAAAAAGTTCTGGTAATCGAGATCAACGAATTCAATACCGACCTGCTTCGGAAAGCCGCCGACGAGCTTGACCTGAAGAGTCTGAAGCGTGTTCTGTCGTTCCGAACAGGATCTACTATGGCGGATCAAGAGCATGAGCACCATGGCTTGGATCCGTGGGTGCAGTGGGTTTCAGTCCACACGGAAACGCCTTCACAAGAGCACGAGGTCATCCGGCTGGGCGACGTCACCAAGCTTAAACATACGCAGATTTGGGAGCGGATTGGCAGAGAGGGTTGGACCACCGGTGTGTGGGGCGTGATGAACGCATCGCGTAGTAACGCAAAGAACAATCTGTTTTTTGTAGCCGACCCATGGACGTTCTCCGAACGGCCGTTCCCCGAGAACGTTTCGGGTTTTCTTCAACTGCCCGGATATTTCGCGAAGAATTACCTGGCGCCTTCCAAGAGTCGCCTTCTTGGTTCCGCGCTGAAAACAAGCGCTTACCTCCTCCGTAACATCCCGTTGTCGAAACTGATTTCAGACGGCTGGTATCTGGCTCGCAATGTGTTGCGTACAGGGGTGAACACCGCGGTGCTATTCGGCGCCTACGAACTGATGTCCGCGCGGGTGTTTGCGAAATTCCGCAAGGCCCATAATCCAGATGCAAACATCATCTTTCTAAACTCGATTGCACATTTTCAGCATCATGACTGGGAAAGCGGCGGCCATCTCGATGCGACTGGAGAATTCGTATTCAAGACGATCGACCGGGTCTTGTCATTTGTCCTTCCGAAGGAAGGTGCTGATGTTAAGATCTTGGTCCTGAACGGCCTGTCCCAGCGCAACGTTTCTGACGAGGATTTCTACATCTACCGCCAGATAGATCCGCTGCGATTTCTGGAGCGCCTCAATCTTAAACCGGTCAGCGTCGAGCAGTGTATGACAAACGACGCTCATGTATTCTTCGCAACCAAGGAGGAGCGTGATAACGCTGCGCGGATCTTGTCCACGGGCCATATCGAAGGACAAAATGCTTTCTATGTCGAAGTCGACCAGTTTGACGATACCAAGCTCTTCTACCAACTAGCCTTCTGGGACGAGGTGGATATGAAAGCACCCTTGACGGTTGGCAACCATCTCATGCGGTTCGACGAGGAGTTTGCGGTCCACGCCAAACGGACCGGAGAACATGTTCCCGAAGGCACATATTTCGCGGCAGGCGTCGAAATGCCTGCGCGTGTGCCGAATTCACATGTGCTGCGGCATATTTGGCCGCTCGGTGCTGCGGCCTGATGGCTAACCTACCGATGCAAACGCCGTCGATCTCAGTCGTTATACCGTGTTATCGAGTCGGTGCGCATATATTAGACGTCATTAGATCAATAGGTCCTGAGGTTACAACCATTTTCGCCGTTGACGATCGTTGCCCTGACGGGAGCGGTAAGTTCGTCCGCGAGAATTGTACAGACCCGCGCGTTGCCGTTCTCGAAAACACGCATAATCTGGGTGTTGGTGGTGCCGTCATGCGAGGCTACGAAGAGGCGATAGCTGCCGGTGCCGAGATCATCGTGAAAATCGATGGAGACGGTCAGATGGACCCGGCGCTTCTTCCGGCATTCGTTGTGCCGATCGCTGCAGGTGACGCCGACTATACGAAAGGCAACAGATTCTTTGATCCGGAGGCCTTCGAAGCGATGCCTCGAGCCCGTGTAGTCGGCAATGCAGCTCTGTCTTTCATGACCAAACTGTCGACCGGTTACTGGAATATTTTCGATCCGACCAATGGCTATACTGCCATTCATGCCAGAGTCGCGGAGCGCCTTCCGTTCAAGAAGATCAGCAACCGATATTTTTTCGAGACCGACATTCTTTTCCGGCTGAATAGCTTGAACGCGGTCGTCGTCGATGTCCCCATGCAGGCGCGCTACGAAGACGAGGTAAGTGGCCTTCGAATCGGAAAAATTATCCCTGAGTTTTTCGCCAAGCACGTGCGAAATTTCATCAAGCGGATCATCTACAGATATTTTACAAGAGACTTTACCGCTGCATCGGTGGAATTGGTCGCCGGCCTTTTACTCGTTTCATTTGGAATGATCTGGGGAAGCTATCATTGGTACCTTTCCGCGATCAGGGACATCGTCGCCACAGCGGGAACGGTGATGATTGCGGCTCTTACCGTCCTAATGGGCTTACAATTGTTACTGGCATTCCTGAACTATGACATCGCCTCGGTGCCGAAACGTGTGCTTCATCCAAACCTATCGCGATGGAAACTACACCGGCTATCGCTGATCACCGATAAGGCAGCCGTCAATGAAGACGACCCGATTTGAAGAACGACACGCCGATCGATTCGATGCTGCAATGGAATGTGTGAGCCGCGTAGCCGTTCTTCACGGGTGCGTTGAGTTGATCGTGCAGACGGAAGGCAGCGCTGATCAGGTGTGACATGCCGATGGCTGAGTACCGGGCAAAACTGGGACAAGCCGCCTGGGCGCGTATCGCTGAAGAGACACCACGTGACCGAGAGTGGGATGAGGCCGTGCCAAAATAGCGAGCCGGGCTAGAACGATCCACCTCTGCAACCGCAGCCCGATGCGGCCTCAAGTCTTTTTGTTATCGAGCTCTGCCCAGAGTTCGGTTAGCGACTGGCCCTTCCGTCACCAATTGTCCGTCTCGACTTCATCTATGACGACAAAGATGTATTCGGGGTCGCGACCCAATTCGCGGACAAGAACATCCGTCATACCCCGGATCACTGCCCTCTTTTGATCGGTGGACACAATCCCTTTGGCAATCTCGACCTTTACATATGGCAACGGCTAGTCCCTCAACAACGCTCGGACAAAACTAACCGATTCCGCCGCCGGAGGAAATCGCAGTATAGCCGGGATCATATGGGGCCCACCGTGCGAGCGGTGGGCGCTGATAAGTTGTTCTGGAGCAAGTCACAAACCGTGAATTGACGGCCACCAGTTGATGTCGTTGGCTGCACGTGCTTGGGAGGGCGCAATGTCAGAAGATGATGACGAAGTGGGCGGCAGCACTGCGCTGGACGCTATGGCAATCTATCTAGCATCCACCCTCACGCGGCGGAAGGACTCCGCTGATGCTTATAGGACGGCTTGTGTGCGCCGATTTGGACAGGTTCAAGTCCAGCCAGCTTGAGTTTTCTTAAGGGCGGTTTCGTCGGGTTCTGACCGGCAGCAAGCCTCGCCCAGTATCCACGCTCCGGTACTGGCACCTGATGTCGGATGCACGTTTTCGTCAGGCCGCGATCCGATAGCCCGAACCGCTCAGCTAGTTTCTGAATGGGCGTCGACCACACAAGGTCATACATTTCTTCACGGGTAAAAGTACGTTTTTCTTGGGGCTCATCGTCAGCCACGTTTGGTCCGCAAATCGCTCGCGTGGTGCCCTGGGGGTACCCAAGGCCATTCCATGGAGAATTCGCCAAACGAGTTGGCGAATCAAGTAGTTGATTTTTGTCGGAAAAAATTGGTGCCGCTTAGGTGACTCGAACACCTGACCCCATCATTACGAATGATGTGCTCTACCGACTGAGCTAAAGCGGCTTACCAACGATCGGCCACACTACTATGGCCCTACTAACTCTTACTCTTCAACCCTAACCCGCTGGCTTTGCACTTCATTCTCTGGCGGACCCGCCAATTACGAATGATGTGCTCTACCGACTGAGCTAAAGCGGCCCGGCGAGCTTGGCGCCCGCGAAGATGGCTGGGTGATAGCCGCAAGCCCGCGCAAATTCAAGATGCGTCGTTGCCGATTCTCGCCAAAAGCTGGACGAAAGCGGCGTCAGGCAGCGAGCCTGTCCTTCGCCGCCCGGTATTCGCGCACCAGCCGCTCGACCAGTTCGGCCGCCGGCACCACCTTGTCGACGGCGCCGATGCCCTGGCCGCAGCCCCAGATCTGCTTCCAGGCCTTGGCGGCGCTGAAATCCATCGTCGAGGGGTCGGAGACCGGCAGATTGTCGGGATCGAGCCCCTGGGCGCGGATCGAGCCTTTCAGGTAATTGCCGTGCACGCCGGTGAAGAGGTTGGAATAGACGATGTCGGCGGCCTTCGATGCGACGATCATCTGCTTGTACTCATCCACCGCCCGCGCCTCGGCCGTGGCGATGAAGGGCGAACCGATATAGGCCATGTCGGCGCCCATCGCTTCCGCGGCAAGCACGGCGCCGCCATGGGCGATTGCCCCGGACAGCAACAGCGGTCCGTCGAACCATTGTCGGATTTCCTGCACCAGCGCGAAGGGTGACAGCGTGCCGGCATGGCCGCCGGCGCCGGCCGCCACCGCGATCAGCCCGTCGGCGCCCTTTTCGATCGCCTTGCGGGCATGGCGGTCGTGGATGATGTCGTGCAGCACGATGCCGCCATAGGAATGAACGGCCTGGTTCACTTCCTCGACGGCACCAAGCGAGGTGATGACGACCGGAACCTTGTATTGCACGCAGAGCCGCAAATCGTGCTCCAGCCGGCCGTTGGTCTTGTGCACGATCTGGTTGACCGCGAAAGGGGCCGAAGGCTGGTGCGGATGGGCGGCGTCGTGGCGGGCGAGTTCCTCGGTGATCTCGGCCAGCCATTCGTCGAGCTGGGCCTCGGGCCGCGCATTGAGCGAGGGAAAGGAGCCAACGATGCCGGCCTTGCATTGCGCCAGCACCAGCGGCGGATGCGAGATGATGAAGAGCGGCGAGCCAACCACCGGGATCCTGAGGTTTTTGCTGAGAATCTCCGGCAATGCCATGGTCGCGGGCCTCCCGTTCGTATTGACGTTTCCGTAAACGTCAATTTCATAGCGCAACCTCGCAGTGTCGGCAATCGCCGAAAATCGGGTCCGGAAAGTCACGGTTGGTGGCGAAAATGCCTGTTGTAGGCACCGGTTAGCGCGAAATGGCGGCATCCGCCCGTTGATTGATCGGCCTCCGACGGCTAACCATCAGCAACTTGTGACCGCCTGGCGGAAGGAAAGCGATTTGGACGCGATCGAAAAGGCGATCCGCAACGCCTTCGAAAAAGGCGACCCCGACGACCGCGCGTTCCGCGAGCGGGTCTATCGCTCGGCTTTCGCCGCACTCGACCGCGCGCTGCTGGCCAATCCGGGCGTTACCGTCGAGATGGCGATCAAGCGCCGCAAGGCCATGCAGGCTAAGATCGCCGAGATCGAATCGGAATTCCTGCCGGCCGTGCCGGGCGTTGCACCCGAGGTTCATATCGGCGAACATGCGCCGGCCGCGGAAGCGCCAATGGGTGCGCCGGCGACGCCGGAGCCGCGCATCGAACCCTCCGTCGGAGCCGGTCACCGCTCGGAACCGGGGATCGACGCGCCGCGTTCGCGCGTCTTGCCCTCGGTTCCCGACATCATGCCGGACCGCACTTTGCCTGGTGGACCTTCGCCCGAGGACATCAGGCTGGCCGGCGGCCCGGAAGTGCGGCCTGACCGCGACGCGCGCCGGGTCGGGCGTCGCCTGCCGCTGACGGCGATCTTCTTCGGGATCACGCTGCTCGCCGCCGTCGGCATCGGCCTTTGGTGGGCGGTCCAGACCGGCGCCTTCAAGACGCTGGAGGAGCTTGGCCAGCCGCCATCGCCGACGCCGACCGTGTCGGGCGAGGACTATACGCCCGAGGCCGGCACCAAGACGCCGAAACTGTCCAGCGACGGCGCCCAGAACCGCCACTGGATCAACGTCTTCTCCCCTGCCAATCCGGCGCAGGTCGCCACCCCTTCGGATGCCAAGGCGGCGGTGATGAAGGACGATTCCGGCTCTTTCCTGCGCGTCACCTCCGGCCCCGCCGGGTCCGCCATCAGTTTCGATGTCGGCCAGGGCATACTGGAGCAGATCGCCGGCAAGCATGCCGTCTTCGATATCATCGCCCGCGCCGAGGACGGCAAGGAAACGCAGATGTCGGTCGACTGCAATTTCGGCGAGCTGGGCGACTGCGGACGCAAGCGCTACGCCGTCGGCAATCAGCGCAACGAATATCTGTTCGACGTGCAGATGCCGGCCAAGCGGCCGGGCGCCGCCGGATCCATCGCCATCAATTCCGACTTCGACAAGCAGGACAAGTCGGTCGATATCTATGAGATCAGGGTGTCGGTGACCGAGTAAGGCGCCTCAATCGAGCAGAGCCTGCAGCGTCTCGATGCGGTCGGCCTCGGCCGTCGGCTTGTCCCAGCGCAGCCGCGAAATGCGCGGGAAGCGCATGGCGACGCCCGATTTGTGGCGGGTCGAGCGGTTCAGTCCCTCGAAGGCGACTTCCAGCACCAGCCCGGCGGTGCGGTCGGCGCGCACCGAGCGTACCGGCCCGAAACGCTCGATCGTGTTGTCGCGCACATATTTGTCGATCTGTTTCAATTCCTCGTCGGTGAAGCCGAAATAGGCCTTGCCCACCGGCACCAGTTCCTCCGCGCCTTCGGGGCCGGCCCAGACGCCGAACGTGTAATCGGAGTAGAAGGAGGAGCGCTTGCCGTGTCCGCGCTGGGCATACATCAAAACAGCGTCCACCGTGTGCGGGTCACGCTTCCACTTGAACCAGGGCCCTTTCGGGCGCCCGGCGAGATAGGGCGAATCCCAGCGTTTCAGCATCACGCCTTCGATGATCGGGTGCGGTGGGGTGCTGCGGCTGGTTTCGAGTTCGGCCCACCTGTCGAACGCGACGAAGGGCGACAGGTCGAAACGGGCGGGATCGAGCGTTTTGATAAACGCCTCGAGCCGGGCGCGCCGTTCGCGGAAGGGCAGGGTGCGCAAATCCTCCTCTCCCAGCTGCAAAAGATCGTAGCAGCGCATGAAGGCGGGATATTGCGCCTGGATCTTGGGCGACACGCTTTTGCGGTTCAGCCGCTGCTGCAAATCGGAGAAGCTGCCGGTGGCGTTGGGCGAGCCGACCAATAGCTCGCCGTCCAGCACCGCGTCAAAACTGATCGCTTCCATAAGGTCGGGAAAGGCCTGCGCCACATCCTCTCCGGTGCGCGAATAAAGCCGCCGCACACCGCCTTCCGCAGTGGCCTGCACGCGAATACCATCCCATTTCCATTCGGCGGCATAATCGGCCGGATCGAGCTTTTCGAAATCCTTGTCTTCGACCGGATGCGCCAGCATGACGGGGCGGAACAACGCCTTGGCGGCGCGCTCTGGCTTCTCTGCCTTGCCCTCCAGCCAGGCGAACAGCTCGGCATAGGGCGGCGTCAGCCCATGCCAAAGCTCCTCGATCTCGGCCACGTCGACCCTGCCGAGGTCCGCCACCGCCTGTTTGGCCAGCCGCGCCGAGACGCCGATGCGCAACCCGCCGGTGACCAGCTTGATGATGGCGAAGCGTGCCGAAATGCCGGCGCTGTCAAGCAGCCGGGTGAGCACTTTCGGCCCGTCGGAGCGGCTGGCGGCCTGCAGCTTGCCCACCACCTCGCCCAGCGTCGGCACATGGTTCACCCGCGCGGCGGGATCGGTGGGCCAGACCAGCGAAACGGTTTCGGCGAGATCGCCGACATAATCGTATGAATAGCCAAACAGTACGGGGTCCATGCGCTCGGTCACCAATGCGCGCAGCATGGCGGGCTTCACCGCTGCGATGGAAAGATCGCCGGTGATCGCCGCCAGTGCATAACCGCGATCGGGGTCCTCGACACTGCGGAAATAGTCGGTGAGCAGCCTCAGCTTGCCGTTGCGCGACGGCATCAGCACCAGCCGGTCGAGGAGTTCGGCGAAGCGGTTCATTGCCCCTCGTCCTCATAGCCGATGAGATGCAACGGTTTCCCGGTAAGACCTTCCAGCTCGCACCAGCGCACCAGCGCCTCTTCGCGGCCATGCGTGACCCAGATTTCCCGCGCACCGGTTTCCCTGATCGTGGTGGCCAGCTCGTCCCAGTCGCCATGGTCGGAAATGATCAAGGGCAGTTCGACGCCGCCCTGCTTGGCACGCTGGCGAATGCGCATCCAGCCAGAGGCGAAGGACGAGACCGGGTCGGGGAAGCGCCTTGCCCAGCGGTCGGAGAAGGTGGAGGGCGGGCCGATGACGATGGCGCCGGCGAAGTCGGGCTTCGTCCCGGTCTCCACGGTCGCCGGCTCCAGCACGCCGAGATCGATGCCCTGGCTCTGGTAGTAATCGGAGATCTTGGCCATGGCGCCGTGGATGTAGATGGGCCGATCGTAGCCGGCGTCGCGCAACAGCCGCATCACGCGCTGCGCCTTGCCGAGCGCATAGGCGCCGACCAGATGCGAACGCTCCGGAAACTGCGCCACAGAGCGCAGCAGCTTGGCGATCTCGTCTTCCGCCGGCGGGTGGCGGAACACCGGCAGCGCGAAGGTCGCCTCGGTGATGAAGACGTCGCAGGGCACCACCTCGAAGCCGGCGCAGGTCGGGTCAGCCTGGCGCTTGTAGTCGCCGGAGGCGACGATGGTGAGGCCGTTGTGCCGAACCGCGATCTGCGCCGAGCCCAGCACATGGCCGGCCGGATGGAAGCTGACGGAAACGCCGTTCAGCGTGATCGTTTCGCCGAGCCTTGCCGCCTGCGTCGTGCCGGCGAAATCCTCGCCGTAACGCAGGGCCATGATGTCCAGCGTCTCGCGTGTTGCCAAAACGGCGCGATGGCCGGAGCGGGCATGGTCGGAATGGCCATGCGTGATCAGCGCGCGGTCGACCTGGCGGACAGGGTCGATGAAGAAATCGCCGGGCGGGCAGTAGAGCCCTTCGGGACGGGAGCAGAGCAATTCGCTTGGGCGCATGGTGTCAGGATAGGTCATCGGCGGCGAGATGAAAGGTGGCCGGCCAAAGGCTGCTGCCAGATTTGGCAGGTGCCTATGCTGAAGCCAGGGTGTCAGGAGGGGGGTGGCCGCTGCCGTTCCCTTCTCCCGCAAGGGGAGAAGGGAAAAGGGGGGCTTGCGCGGAACGCCCCGCTACCGCTATGCGACGCGCCGGAGATCTCCTCATGAAACCGCTACCCGCCTCGTCGGGCGACCTGCTTGCCGACCGCCGCGCCGATTACGCCGAGGCGCTGTTCGCCTCGCAGGACTATGCCGACGCCGCCGAATTGATACTGGGTGCGCTGGAGCTGGCGCCCGACTGGGCGCTCGGCTGGTTTCGGCTGGGCGAAATGCAGGAAGCGGCCGGCAATCTCGACGCCGCCGCCGAGGCCTGGGCAATGGCGCTCAAGCTCGACCCGATCGACCGGCCGGGCTCGGCACTCAAGCTCACGCTCATCGGCCGCGCCCCGCAGGCAGACGCCCCGCCAAGCGCCTTTGTCGAAGCGCTGTTCGACCACTATGCGCCGAGCTTCGACACCTCGCTGGTCGAAAAGCTCGAATACCGTGTTCCCGAATTCCTGACCGAGGCGATCCGCGCGCAGGGCGAGCGCCGCTTCCGCCTCGCGCTCGACCTCGGCTGCGGCACCGGCCTGATGGGCGAGCGGCTGCGCCCCTTCGTCGACAGGCTCGAAGGCTACGACATTTCCGCCTCCATGCTACGCAAGGCCCGCGACAAGGGCGTCTACGATCATCTCGGCAAGGCCGATCTGCAGCAGTTTTCTTATGCCGGCGAAGCACCGGACCTGGTCACCGCCGCCGATGTCTTCATGTATGTCGGCGCCCTGGACGGCATTGTGAGAACCGTTGCCGGCCTGCTTTCGCCCGACGGCCTGTTTGCCTTTTCGGTCGAGAAGCTTTCCGCGGCGGGCGATTTTGCCCTTCAGCCCTCGCGTCGCTACGCGCATGCCGAAGCCTATGTCCGCGCCGTGCTGGCGGCGAATGGTTTTTCGGTCCTGTCGCTCGAGGAGCGCGTCATCCGCCAGGACCGCCGCGAGCCCGTCGCCGGGCTGATCGTTGTGGCGGCGCGGTAGCGGAGGCCTTTCGGGCGGGGCCGTCGCCGCCTTCACCCTGTTTCGGGCCGTCAGGGGGATGTGACGGAGCGGCACCCCAAGCACTCGTCATTCCGGGCAAGCGAGGCGAAGCCGAGCGCCGACCCGGAACCCATTGAGCAGCGCGGCCGGGAACGAAGGTCGCACGGACGACATGAAGCATGCGACGCCGGTCCGGTTGCGTGAACGGTCCAGGACGAGGACCGGGCCGGGCTCGACGATGGTGCGGCCAATGGGTTCCGGCTCTCGCTGCGCTCGGCCGGAATGACGGCGGTGGAGTTGTCGCGTCGACGCATAGTAGCGTTGATACACTTCTTCATCGCCACGCCCGCTTTCGCGTCTGGCCATTGTCAAAGAACACTCCCTCATTGGAGGGTGGGAAGCGGGGCGCCGGGTCGGTGCCTCTTAGCAAATAATACGTGGCGCCTTCCGGGCGCCCCGCCAGTGTTCTTGCCCCGGACCGACCTCGCCGTCCTTCGCGACGGCAGACTTCGGGCCTCGAAGCCGCCATTTTCGGCGGCCGGGTTTTTCCAGGGCCCGGACTTAGGGCTCGTCACCAGACAGCGCCACCGTTAGCGCTGCCAGTCCGGCACCGGCGCCCTCCCTGATACCCGGTGCGCACCAGGTTCCCGTGAGGGCGATGGGCTGATTGTCGTGCAAGCCCCGAACGTGTGGGCAAATCCGGGCGTGGTTTTCGTGCGGTTTTCGGCAAGGGATTGAAGGGACAGCGTACTTTCTTTGAGCTTGCGTCTTCCTCCACGCATCCAATCCACATCCTGCACCGCGCCGGTGAAATCGCCGACGACACGGCGCCGCATGCCAGCCAGGGCGCGGAAACGGATGCTACCCGCAAACCGGACCGTCGGCGGCGATTCAGGATCATGGGGCATGCGCCAGGTGCCCGCTCGGGCCGTGGTGCGAAAGCGATCCCCTTTTGTTCCATATTTTGCTTGGCTGGCGCCCACGCTCGCGCTAGGTCTGGGGCGTGAAAGCCGAACCGCGCCTTGTTGCCGAAGACAGCCTGCTCCCCGAACCCTTCATTCGGTGGTTCGGGGCCAAGGGCTGGTCGCCGCGCGCGCATCAGTTGGAGCTCTTGGCCAATGCGCGGTCGGGCCGCTCGATGCTGCTGATCGCGCCGACCGGCGCCGGCAAGACGCTGGCCGGTTTCCTGCCTTCGCTCACGGAACTGGCCGAGCGGCCAAGGCATAAACCCGGCATGCGCCCTCGCGGCGTGCACACGCTTTACATCTCGCCGTTGAAGGCATTGGCCGTCGACATCGAGCGCAACCTCGGCAAGCCGGTGGAGGAGATCGGCTTGGCTGTCACGATCGAGACGCGCACCGGCGACACGCCCGCTCACAAGCGCCAGCGTCAGAAGCTGGCGCCGCCGGATATACTGCTCACCACGCCCGAGCAGCTGGCGCTGCTGATCGCGTCGAACGGCGCCGACCGTTTCTTCGAGGATTTGCGCTACATCGTGCTGGACGAGCTGCACTCGCTGGTGACCTCCAAGCGCGGCCATCTTTTGGCGCTGGGGCTGGCGAGACTGCGCAGCTTCGTGCCGGAGCTGACCGCCATCGGCCTTTCCGCCACCGTGGCCGAGCCGGACGAATTGCGCCGCTGGCTGGTGCCGCAGGTTGCTTTGGAGAATAGCGTCGAGCGCGTTCCCCCTCTCCGGTCTGCTCCGCAGACCACCTCTCCCCCACATTCGTGGGGGCGAGGAACCCAGGCTGGAGAAGCGCAGGCGTCGCGGCAGCGATTCCTCGCCCCTGCCGGAGGCGGGGGAGAGGTGGCTCGCCCGCAAGGCGAGACGGAGAGGGGGTATGGCGCCAACTCTCCTTCAACGACCACCGCCCCCATGGCCGGCCTCATCACCGTCGCCGGCGGCGCCAAGCCAAACATCTCGATCCTCGATTCGCGCGAGCGCGTGCCATGGTCGGGCCATTCGGCGCGCTACGCCATTCCCGAGGTCTACGAGGCGATCCGCCGCCACAAGATGACGCTGCTGTTCGTCAACACGCGCAGCCAGGCCGAACTCCTGTTCCAGGAACTGTGGCGGGCCAACGAGGACGCGCTGCCGATCGCGCTGCATCACGGCTCGCTGGAAGTGGGCCAGCGGCGGCGCGTCGAGAAGGCAATGGCCGACAACGCCTTGCGCGCCATCGTCGCCACCTCCACCCTGGATCTTGGCATCGACTGGGGCGATGTCGACCTTGTCGTGCATGTCGGCGCGCCGAAAGGCGCGAGCCGGCTTGCCCAGCGCATCGGCCGCGCCAACCACCGCATGGACGAGCCGTCGAAGGCCATCCTCATTCCGGCCAACCGCTTCGAGGTGCTGGAATGCCGGGCAGCCCTCGACGCCAATTATCTCGGTGCGCAGGACACGCCGCCGCTGCTGGCCGGCACGCTGGACGTGTTGGCGCAGCATGTTTTGGGTTCCGCCTGCGCGGCGCCCTTCGATGCCGACCAGCTCTATGCCGAGGTGTGCTCGGCCGCGCCCTACGCCGCGCTCGCGCGCGAGACCTTCGACCGTGTCGTCGATTTCGTCGCCACCGGCGGTTATGCGCTGAAGAGTTACGAGCGTTACGCCCGCATCCGTCGCACCAAGGAGGGACTGTGGCGGGTAACGCATCCGCGCATCGCTCAGCAATACCGCCTCAATGTCGGCACCATCGTCGAGATGCCGGAGCTCAACGTGCGCTATGTGCGCCAGGGTCGCGGCATGGCCGGGCGCGGCGGGCCGGTGCTTGGCAAGATCGAGGAATATTTCGCCGAGACGCTGCGGCCGGGCGACAATTTTCTGTTTGCCGGCAAAATATTGCGCTTCGAAGGCATCCGCGAAAGTGAGTGCATCGTCTCCAACGGCACCGGCGCCAACATCATCGTGCCGTCTTATGCCGGCGGCAAGTTCCCGCTTTCGACCTATCTGGCCGAGCAGGTGCGCGCCATGCTGGCCGACCCCGGGCGCTGGCAAAAACTGCCCGAGCAGGTGTCGGAGTGGCTGGGCATGCAGAAGCTGCGCTCGGTGCTGCCGAAACAGGGCGATCTTTTGGTCGAGACCTTTCCGAAGGGCAACCGCCACTACATGGTGTGTTACCCCTTCGAGGGCAGGCTGGCGCACCAGACGCTGGGCATGCTTTTGACGCGCCGGCTGGAACGCGCCAATGCGCGCCCGCTCGGCTTCGTCGCCACCGACTATTCGCTGGCCGTGTGGGCGCTGGACGACATGGGCGCGCTGTTCAAGGCAAGGCAGCCGTCGCTGGCCGAACTGTTCGACGAGGACATGCTGGGCGACGATCTCGACGCCTGGCTGAACGACAGCTGGATGCTGAAGCGCACCTTCCGCAACTGCGCCGTCATTGCCGGGCTGATCGAGAAGCGGTTTCCCGGCCAGGAGAAGAGCGGCCGCCAGGTGACGGTGTCGGCCGACCTGATCTATGATGTGCTGCGCAGCCACGAGCCGGACCACATCCTTTTGCAGGCGACCCGAACGGACGCCGCCGCCGGCCTGCTCGATGTCGCGAGGCTGGCCGACATGCTCTCGCGCATCCGCGGTCGAATCGTGCATAAGACGCTCGACCGCATCTCGCCTCTGGCCGTGCCGGTGATGCTGGAGATCGGCAAGGAGCCGGTCAATGGCGGCGCCAATGAATCGCTCTTGATGGAGGTGGCCGATCTGGTCGAGGAAGCGATGGGACCACGATGAATTTTTCCGCCGTGCGCGCATCGACAGCACCCGCCGCCGAGATGGTCGCCATCTCGGGCGAGCGTGCGCTGTGCGATCCGCGCGGTACCTTGTTCTTCCCCGACCTTGCCCTGCTCGCCGTCTCCGACCTGCATCTGGAAAAGGGCTCGTCCTTCGCCCGGCGCGGCAAGCTGATCCCGCCCTACGACACCGTCGCCACGCTGTCGCGCCTCGAGGCGGTGATCGAGGATTACCGGCCGAAGATCGTCGTCAGCCTGGGCGATTCCTTTCATGACGGTGAAGGCGCCGAACGCCTGCATCCCGATTTTCGCGCCCGGCTGGAAGGGCTGATGACCGGGCGCGACTGGTTCTGGATCGCCGGCAACCATGACCCGGAAGCGCCGGCCGACCTGCCCGGCGAGACTATACTGGAGCTGGCGGTCGGCGCCGTGCTGTTCCGCCACGAGCCGTCGAGGCAGCGCGTCGAAGGCGAGATCGCCGGCCATCTGCATCCCTGCGCGCGCATCGTGCAGCGCGGCCGCTCGGTGCGCCGCCGCTGCTTTGCCGGCGACGGCGGACGCATGATCATGCCTGCCTTCGGCGCCTATACCGGCTCGCTCAACGTACTCGACCCGGCCTATCGCGGCCTGTTCAACCGCGACGCGCTGATGGTCTATATGCTGGGCACTGACCGCATCTTCGCCATTTCCAGCGCCATGTTGCGGCCAGGGTAAGGTAGAGCGCTGGTTGGACGTGCCGCAGCCACGCCGGCTGCTATCGCCCAGCGGTTCATACGCCGCCCGCCTATGCCGGCCGCCGTTTCGCGTCCATCATGGTGATGACCCAGAGCACGAGCCCGGCCAGCGACAGGCCGCAGCCGACATAACCCGCCGAAGGGAAACCGTAGCCGGCGGAAATGGCGAGGCCGGCGAGCCAGGGGCCGAGGGCGTTGGCGACGTTGAAGGCGCTGTGGTTGGCGGCGGCAGCAAGCGTCTGCGCGTCGCGCGCGACATCCATCAGATAGGTCTGCAGCACGATAGCGAGGCCCGTTGTGCAGCCGACGAGAAAGACGACGAGCGAGATCGACCACAGCGCGCCGACCGAATAAGGGAAAGCGAAGAGGGCGGCAGCACTGGCGATCAAAAGCACCGTCGCCGTCGGCTTCAGCGCCTTGTCCGCGGCCCAGGCCGAAACCAGATTGCCCAGCGTCATGCCGACGCCGAACAGGCCGATCACCAGCGGAACCAGGCGCGGATCGACCTTGGTGACTGCGAGCAAGGTCGAAGCGGTGTAGGAGTAGACGGCGAAAAGCCCGCCGAAGCCGACGATGGCGGTTGCCAGCGTCAACAGCACCTGCCGGTTGCGGAAGGCGCCGAGTTCGCGCAGCGGGCTGGCGTCTTCGTCGGGCCTGTCGCGTGGTGCGAACAGGGCAACCATGATGAAGGTCGCCAGCGCCAGAAAGCCGGTCAGGGCAAAGCCCGCTTGCCAGCCGAATACCTGGCCGAGATAGGTCGCCGCCGGGACGCCGATGATCGTCGCCACTGTCAGGCCAAGCATGACGCGTGCGATGGCGGTGGTCCGTTCCTTCGGGCCAACCAGCGATGCCGCGACGAGTGCCGCGACGCCGAAATAGGCGCCGTGCGGCATGCCGCTGAGGAAACGCAGGACAAGCAGCCATTCATAGTTGGGCGCGAGCGCGGTCAGGCAGTTGGTTATGCCATAGGCGGCCATCAGGGCCATCAAGAGGGTGCGGCGCGGAACGCGGGCCGACAACACGGCAATGATCGGCGCGCCGACGACCACCCCCAGCGCATAGGCACTGATCGCGTGCGCCGCCTTCGGCTCATCGATGCCGAGCCCGGCCGCGATATAGGGCAGCAGGCTCATGGCCGCGAATTCGGTCGAGCCGATGGCGAAGCCGCCGATGGCGAGCGCCAGCATCACCAGCCAGGGCTGCACCGCCGGTTCGCCTTTGAGGATTGCTGCGTCGGACATCGGGCCGCTCCTGCGCTGCGTTGCGCAACGTTATGCTGCGCCGCAATATCGCCTTGCGCGTGGGAGGGCAATGCTGCCAGTGCCTTGGAGCGCATGGTGCAGAACCGCTGCTCTCGCCAGGCTGCTGCCGCTGCGTCGCCGGCGACGGCGGCGGCCGCGGCCGTGGCCGCACGATCATGTCAGCCTTCGACGCCTATACCGGCTCGCTCAACGTGTTCGACCCGGCCTAAGCGTCAGAATCTCATCGACAGGTGCGAGGCCTATGCCGACGCCATGGCCGATACGTTTTGCGCCTATCTGCACAAGTTGCAGCAAGGCTGAGTGAAAAGGCTGGCCCTTTGACAGCCCAGCCAGGCGATTGGGCAGCAACTCGCGTCGTTGCGACCGTGGCAAAAGGCCATGTGCCCGCGGCCTGGGGTCTCCAAGGCTTCGTTTGATCAATCCTTGCGGAAGATGAGCCTTCCGAGCCAGCCGGTGATCATGGCGAGGCTGATGGCGAACAGGCCGTAGAGGAAGGAATAGTCGTGCGCGGCGCGGAAGATCGATTGTTCGAAACCGGATTTGCGGATTTCCAGCTGCGCCGAACTTTCCTTCACGAAGACGCCGTTCTTGAACAGGAAGGCGCGCGCCTTGTGCGTGCCCACCGGCACGTTGGGGGCCAGTCGCACGGAGGCGCGGAACAGGTTCTGCGACAGGAACTGCACGCCGCCGACATTTTCGCTGTAGAGGCCGGTCGCGGTCTTGCGCTCGCGCAGCGCGGCGGTGAATTCCTCGATGGTGGCGGGGCTCTGGCCGGTATCGGCCGGCTGCATGAAGATGTTGTTGGCGCCGAGCGACAGCTGCTTGTAGCTGGCCGGTTCGGTGACGTCCTGGAACGGCCGCGTCGTGGCGATCGAATAGGAAACCGGCACGTTCTCGAAGGTTTCGGATTCGAGATTGATCCAGACGCCGAGCACACGATCCTTGCGCCGCACCACCACGGGGCGCGCCGGCCCTTCCAGCACCACGATGACGTCGTAGCGGCCCTGGCGCGCCACTTGCGCATCGGCGTCTTCCAGCGCGCCGAAAATGGTGAGGTCGGCGCCGCTGAAGCCGGCGGTGATCATCACCTTGTCGGTGGAAAGGCCGATCTGGATGCCTTCCTGATGCGGCGATTGCGCGGCCGTCGGCATTGCGGTGGCGAGCACCAGCGCCAGAGCAATTCCAGGAAAAGTGTGTAGCGCTTTTCCGCGTTTCCGTGAAAAACGGAAACGCTCCAGCAGCGCGGCCGGCGGGGCGAACCGCGCCATCAGATCAATCCCGCCCCGGTCAGCGAGTAGAGGTTTGGTGGCGTCACGAACAGGTCTATGGCCAGTCGGATCGCAACCGCCAGCACCAGCAGCGCGAGCAGGGCGCGCAGCTGTTCGCCGCGCAGCCGCTGGCCGGCCTTGGCGCCATATTGCGCGCCGGCGACGCCGCCCACCATCAACAGGAAAGCCAGCATCACATCCACCGTCTGGTTGGTGGTGGCGTGCACCAGCGTCGTGTAGGCCGATGTGAAGATGATCTGGAACAGCGAGGTGCCGATGACGACGTTGGTCGGCACCTTCAGGAGATAGATCAGCGCCGGCACCATGATGAAGCCGCCGCCGACACCCATGATGGACGACAGGAAGCCGATCGCCGCACCCAGCCCCAGCACCGGGATGATGCTGACGAACAGCTTCGAGGCGCGGAAGCGCACCTTCAGCGGCAGGCGGTGGATCCAGTTGTGCTGGCCGGATTTCTTCAACGTCGGCGCCGCACCGTTGTTGGTGGCCCGCAAGGCGTTGACGCTTTCGACCAGCATCAGCCCGCCGACGGTGCCAAGCAGGATCACGTAGAGCAGCGAGATGAACAGGTCGAGCTGGCCGATCGCCCGCAGCAGGCCGAACACATAGATACCGGCCGTCGAGCCGACGATACCGCCGGCCAACAGCACTCCGCCAAGCTTGAAGTCGAGCGTGCCGCGCTTCATGTGCGACAGCGCGCCGGAGAAGGAGGAGGCGATGACCTGGTTGGCGCCGGTGGCGACCGCGATCGCCGGCGGAATGTTGTAGAAGATCAAAAGCGGCGTGATCAGAAAACCGCCGCCGACCCCGAACATGCCCGACAGAAAGCCCACCGCTGCGCCCATGGCGAGCAGCACCACGATATTGACGGATATTTCCGCGATCGGGAGATAGATACCCACCCGTCAGTCTCGATCAATCCAGCGTTGCGGCGACAGAGCCTCTGCCCGTATAGCACCGAAAAGCTAATTCGTTCTTGCGTCGGCGCCGCGGCCGGGAAAACCCGCGCCACGGTGCCGAAACAAAAACCACTTCAATCAGTTGGCAGGCAATTTGATGGCAAGGGCGTCGCGCCGGCGACACCCGCCGTGCTATTTGCGCGCCAGCAGCGCCTTGACCAGCTTCTCGTCGACCGATCCCGTCGCCGGCAGGCCGTTGTCGGTCTGGAAAGCCATGATCGCCTTCTTGGTCCTGTCGCCCATGACACCGTCGGTACCGCCGGAATCATAGCCGTTCTTCGACAGGATGCGCTGGATGTTCTGCACCGCCTTCTTCATGTCGAGGCTTGCCATGGTCGTTGGCGCGTCCTGCCATGCGCTCGGCATGTCGGTGTTGTTGGCCTCGGCATCCAGCGCCTTCGGCTTCCACAGTTCGACGGTCTGACGGGCGCGTTCGAGCTGTTCGGGGCGCAGCGCCTTGGCGATCTCGTCGCGCTTGGCGGTGGCGTCCTTGTCGCCGGTCTTGGCCACCAGCCCGAACCATTTGTAGGACTCTTCCAGATTCTGCGGCATGCCGACGCCCTTGGCGGCGAGGATGCCGAGATTGAACTGGCTGTCCTTGACGCCGAGATCCGCAGCCTGTTGGAACCAGCGGGTCGCCGCCTCGTTGTCGGCGGCGCCGTCGGCGCCCATCGCGAACAGAACCGCCAGATTGTGCATGGCGCTGGCATTGCCCTTCTCGGCGGCGCGCCGGTACCATTCCTTCGACTTGGCGATGTCGCGGGTTACACCGATGCCCTTTTCGTAGAAATTGCCGATGCGGTATTCGGCGGGCGCGAAGCCGCGCTCGGCCGCCTCGCCATACCATTTGGCGGCGGCCACCATGTCTTCCTTGACGCCGCGCGCTTCCGCGTAACGCGAGCCGACTTCGAACAGGGCCTTGGCATCGCCGCCGACCGCTGCGTCACGCAAGGCGGTCGGGCCGATATTCTGCGGAACGTCGATCGCCGCAGTGACCGGAGCGGTTGTGTCGCCCACCGGAGGCAGGGCGCCGGTCTTGTCCGTGTCGGAGACGCCTGGACTGGACATGCCGGGCACATCGACCGTCGGCAAGGTGACCGGGGCCGCGATCAGCGCCGGCGTCGCGGGCTGCGCTTCGACGGATCTGGCGGCCGGCTCGGGCGTCGCGGGGTTTGATGCCGCTCCCTGCAGCATCGCGACATCGTCGGCCGCCTTCGGTTGCCCGAATTCCTGCTTGGCGATGACGCGAACCGATGCATCGTCCGGCATTGGCTTGGCGGCGATTTCGTTCGTCGGCGTCGCAAGGGTCGGAACCGCCGATGCGGTTTCGACCTGGCGTTCGATGGCGGGCAGTGGCGTGTCGTTGACCGCGACTTCCTTGGGATCGGACAGGAAGGCCTTGCCGAGCTGCAGCCCGGCCAGGGCCAGCATGATCGCGGCGGCGGCCATCAGGATCGGCTTGCGCCGCGCCTTGAGCAGATTGCCGAGGCGGAACGATTTGCCCGAGCCGGTCGCCGACGATTGATGCTTGAGTGTCTCGGCCTCGGCGGCCGCTGCCTGTGCTGCACGGCGCGCGGCGGCAATGAAATCGGCCTTCGAGGCGTCGGCGGGGGCTTGTCTGGCCGGCTGGCCGCGTTCGTCGCGCACCCGCTTCATGATCGCGCTGAGGTCGGGCGCACCCGAACCCGGTTCGAGCGGCCGGTTGACCAGCTTCGGCTCGAGCGGCTCGTCGAGATCGACGCTCGGCACCTCGACCGTCGGCGCGGCCGCCATCGGCTGCTGCTCGTCGTTCTCGCGGCGCATCTTGAAGGCGCGGGCGAGGCCGCCGAACATCGACCTGCCCTGGCCGGCGATTTCGGAATCGGGGGCGATGGCTTCGGAGCCCAAAGCGGCCCGAGCGGCTTCGACGGCCGCCTGTGCCGGGGTGCGCGTGGTGTCGCGCATCGTCGGTTCGACCGACAAGGGCAGCGGCTCGTCCATGTCGAGGGCCGGCGCATCCTGCACCGCGATCTTGGCGACCGGGGCCGGCAGGACGGCATCGCCGGTCTCCAGCGAGCCCAGGCGGTCGACGATCTTCAGCAGCGTGTCGTGGATCGCCTCGAAGGTCTTGATGTTGCGCTCGTCGGAGCGGCGGGTGAGCCCCTCCAGCGTCTTCAGGTCCTGCGCCAGGCCGGAGACGGCTACCGTGTCGCCATTGGTGGGCCCAAGCGCCCGCACCGCGTTTTCGGCCGCCTGTCTGGCGGTTTCGAGAATGGTGTCGCGGTTGGCGGTCAGCGATTCCTCGATCTTTTCGAGGCGCGGTCCGAGGTCGTCGAATTCGGGCAGCGGAGCGCCCGGGCGCGACAGATGCGTGGACAGGCCGGAGACCTGCGCCTCCAGGCTGCGGATCAGGTCGGGGTCGATGCCGGAAACCTGCGAAGACGACAATTCCAGCCGGCTCGAAATATCGTCGAGCCGATCTTCGAGGCTGCGGATCGCCTCCTTGCCGGCGCTCTCGGTGGCGCGGCTTTCAAGCCGCTGCGCCAGCGCGTTGAAGCGGGCGTCGATCGCTTCCATGATGCCGGAATTGTCCGGAGCGGCTTGCTGCGGCCGGCGCTCCAGCCGGTCGGCGACGTCGTCCAGTCGCCGCTCCATGTCGCGGAACAGCATGTTGCCCTGCTGCATCGCGTCGTCCTGCCGGCGCTCGATGATGCCGGAAAGCGTCTCGAAGCGCTGTTCGAGACCCTGGAAGAGGTGATCGAGCACTTCGCCGCGCGGGCGTTCGTCGGCGACCTCGTCGATCTGCCGCGCGAGCGCGGCGATGCGCTGCTCGATGCGTTCGAACGGCGCCGGGTCGAAGGCATTGGACTGCGCGGCCACCGTGGAGGCGACGATCGCCCGCGAGATTTCGTCCAGGCGTTCGTCGATCATGCCATAGATGTCGCCGCCACGGCGGCCTTGCTGGCTGGCGAAATGGTCGACGGCGCCGGCCAGAGCACGCACCTTCTCTTCGAGCGAGCGCAACGACAGCGATTCCGGCAGCTTGTTGACGGCGGCGTTGATCTGCTCGAGGCGTTCGGCCAGCGCGTCGGCGCCGTCGCCGCGCTTGCGGTCGTTGTCGTCATACCGGTTTTCGAAGGCCGACCAGCGACGGTCGAATTCCTGCCAGCGCCGGTCGACCGCCTGCACGCTGTCCTCGCGCGCCAGCGTGTCCAGCGCGCCCCTGACCTGCTCGAGTTCGAGCCGCAGCATGTTGACGCTCTTGTCGTCGCTCTTTTCGGCCAGCGTGCGGATGGCTCCCGACAGGCGTTCGAATTCGAAGCCGAGCTCGGCGTTGTCGCCGCCGCGCGGGGCCTGTTGGTAGACGCGTTCGATATCCTTGCGCAACGACTGGAATTCGCGCTGCAGCCCGGCGGTCATCTGCTGGCGCAATTCCTCGCGCAGGCCGCGCAGTTCTCCGGCGATCTTGCCGACCTGGGCGATACCGTCTTCCTGGCCGCGCATGCGTTCGAGGTCGCGCGCGATCGACTGGTAAGGCTGGTCGAAGCTCTGCGCGGGGCGCTGCCGGTAGGGACGGGGCTCTTCATAGGGGCGCTGATAACCGCGCGATCCTTCATACGGCCGCTGCGCATAGGCGGGCTCGCTGTAAGGGCGCTGGCTGGCGCGGGGCGATTCGTAAGGCTGGCCGTAGGGCTGGTTGCGGCCGTAGCGCGGCTCGTCATAGCGGGAGGCGGCGGGCTCTTCGCGATTGTGGTCGAGCCGCTGCTCCAACGCTTCCATCGAGCGGTTGAGTTCTTCCAACGTCGCATGGCGCCGGCGTTGCCGGCCGGCGTTCAACGTGTCGAGATAGGACCGCTTGCTGTTCATCGAACGCCCGTTCCGAATTTGGCTGGCCTTGGCCAACTGCTCCCTAACCCAGTCGGGACCCGAAGCCGCGGGGCGGCGGAAGGCGAACTTCCGGATTTTTGCCCGTGCTTCGGAGACCGTGAGCAAAGCGAGACTGGATAAACACGGATGACCGACAGCCGCACCTTTCCCCCAACGTGGTAAACAAGCCGTTAACCAAGCTTAAGAAGCTTCAGGATTCGTTGAGAAAAGCTTGCGCCCGTCGCCGTGCCGGCGCCGTTCTGGCGGGCCTACTTGCATTTCCAAAGCGATATCGCTATATCCCTTACGTAAACGTAAGGGGCGCGCGGATGCGTCTCTTGCGAATTTTTTTCGCAACCGCGTTCTGGAAGCAAAGCCCCCCGGCGCTTCCGCCACAGGCGACACCGGGCTTTAGGGCCGCGCGTCCCATCGGGGAATATCGATGACTGTTCAACTCACCACCGTCGGCGGGATCGCCGGCAACACCCAGGCCGCACCGAGCGAGGCGGACGACGAGCTGGTTCGCATCGGCGAGATGGCCAAGCAGTATGGCGTCACCTTGCGCACGCTGCGCTTCTATGAAGACAAGGGGCTCTTGAACCCGCATCGCGACGGCGCGACGCGTCTTTATACGCATCGCGACCGTGTGCGCCTGAAACTGATCCTGCTCGGACGCAAGGTCGGTTTCTCGCTGCGCGAGGTCAAGCAGATGATGGATCTGTACGATCCGACCGGCTCGAACACCAAGCAGCTTCGCCTGGCGCTCGACAAGTCGGAGAAGCAGATCCTGCGCCTGCAAAAGCAGCGCGCGCTGATCGATGACGCGATCAACGAGCTGAGCGGCGCCATGGGTTCCGTGCGCCAGATGATCGCCGAGCGCGCCGCGGCGACATCGACCGCGGCCAACTGAAACCGCACAATGCGGACGCCATGTCGTCTGCGATTGGCAAGACAAGATCAGGCGCGTCGCCAGTGGCGGCGCGCCTTTTTGTTGCCGAAAGCGGGTCGGCGGATCGTCAAAGTCGTTGCGCGCTTCCTTTACGGCAGCGAAAAATCATCCAAAAAAGCGGCCGGGCGCAAATATTGACGTTTACGCAAACGTCAATATTTGCTATCCGATCCTTACTATCGGCCCGGACGCCGCTCGGCGCGGGCCTGTCCCGTTGTTGCTTCAGTGGAGGAAGACGCAATGCCGATCTACCAGGCGCCCGTCCGTGACACCCTTTTCGTGCTGAACGAGGTGCTGGGCTACGAGCGGTACACCAATCTTCCCGGCTTTTCCGATGCATCCGGCGACGTGCTGGAAGCGATCCTCGCCGAAGGTGCAAGGCTCGCCGAAAACGTCATCCTGCCGACCAATCGCGTCGGCGACATGGAAGGCTGCGTCCGTCACGACGACGGCTCGGTGACGACGCCCAAGGGCTTCAAGGAAGCCTATCGCCAATATTGCGAAGGCGGCTGGATGGGGCTTGCCGCGCCGGTCGAGCATGGCGGCCAGGGCCTGCCCTATGCCGTGCACACCGCCGTCGCCGAATATATGGTCTCGGCCAATCTGGCGCTGCTGATGTATCCGGGGCTTACCCAGGGCGCGATCGCCGCCATTCTCACTCACGGCACCGACGAGCAGAAGACTGCCTTCGTGCCGAAGATGGTCGAGGGTGTGTGGACCGGTACGATGAACCTGACCGAGCCGCATTGCGGCACCGATCTCGGCCTGCTGCGCACCAAGGCCGTGCCGAACGGCGACGGCACCTACAAGATTTCCGGCCAGAAGATCTTCATCTCGGCCGGCGAGCACGACATGGCGGACAACATCGTCCATCTGGTGCTGGCCCGCATCGAGGGCGCGCCGGAAGGGGTGAAGGGCATTTCGCTGTTCATCGTGCCCAAGCTCAAGCTCGACGCCGCCGGCAATCCGGGCGAGCGCAACACGCTCTCCTGCGGCTCGATCGAGGAGAAGATGGGCATCCACGGCAATTCCACCTGCGTCATGAACTATGACGAGGCGGAAGGCGCCCTGCTGGGCGAGCCGAATGGCGGCCTCAGGGCAATGTTCACGATGATGAACGAAGCGCGCCTCGGCGTCGGCCTGCAGGGCCTGTCGCAGTCGGAGGTCGCCTATCAGAACGCGGTGGCCTATGCCAAGGACCGCCTGCAGGGCCGGTCGCTCACCGGCGTCAAGGCGCCGGAGAAGAAGGCCGACCCGATCATCGTCCATCCCGACATCCGCCGTTCTTTGATGACCATGCGTGCCTTCAACGAGGCCGGCCGCGCCTTCACGCTGTGGACGGCGCTGAAGTCCGACGTCGCGCACCGCTCGGGCGACGACAGCGACCGCCAGGCGGCCGACGACCACATGAGCCTGATGACGCCGATCGTGAAGGGCGTGCTCACCGACAAGGGCTTCGAACACGCCGTGATGGCGCAGCAGGTGTTCGGCGGCCATGGCTACATCGAAGAACACGGCATGAGCCAGTTCGTGCGCGATGCCCGCATCGCCATGATCTATGAAGGCGCCAACGGAATCCAGGCGCTCGACCTCGTCGGCCGTAAGCTCGGCGCCAATGGCGGCCGTGCCGTGCAGGCCTTCTTCAAGGAAGTCGGCGAATTCTGCGAGGAAAACCGCGCCGACGAGAAGATGGCGCCGTACACCAAGGCGCTGAAGAAGGGTTTGAACGACCTGCAAGCGGCGACGATGTGGCTGATGCAGAACGGCATGAAGAACCCCGACAATGCCGGTGCCGCCTCGACCGACTTCCTGCATCTCTTCGGCCTGGTCGCGCTCGGCTATATGTGGGCCCAGATGGCCAAGACCGCGCAGGGCAAGCTTGCCGACGGCGCCAACGGATCGACATCTTTCTATGACAACAAGCTGGTGACGGGCCGCTACTTCATGGAGCGCGTCATGCCGGAGACCGCGGCGCATCTGGCGCGCCTTTCCTCTGGTGCGGAGACGATGATGGCCCTGCCGGCGGAGGCGTTCTGAGCAATGACATCCGGTCATCTGTTCACGATTGAACAAATGACCTATGTCTCTATGGTGCGGTAAACAGGGAGCATTCCATGGCAACCAATCCCGCCGACGTCCTGTCGCTGCCGAAGCCCGCCTGGGCCGGCGAGGATGTCACCATGCTCTACGACATGGCGCGCCGCTTCATGGCGGACGAGATCGCGCCGCATTACGACGACTACGAGAAGAACGAGATCGTCGATCGTTCGGCCTGGGAAAAGGCCGGCGCCAACGGCCTGCTCTGCGCCTCCATGCCGGAGGAATATGGCGGTTCGGGCGGCACGTTCGCCCATGAGAGCGCCATCATCGAGGCGATGGGCCATGTCGGCGTCGACGGTTTCGGCATCGCCCTGCACAATTCGATCGTCGCTCCCTACATCCTCCACTACGGCTCGGAAGAGCAGAAGAAAAAGTGGCTGCCGAAGATGGCGAGCGGCGAACTGATCGGCGCCATCGCCATGACCGAGCCCGGCGCCGGCTCGGACCTGCAGGGTGTGAAAACCCGCGCCGAGAAGGACGGCAACCACTACCGCATCAACGGCTCCAAGACCTTCATCACCAACGGCCAGCATGCCAACCTGATCATCGTCGTCGCCAAGACCGATCCCGCCAAGGGAGCCAAGGGCACGTCGCTCATCGTGGTCGAAACCGACGAGGTCGAAGGTTTCAAGCGCGGCCGCAACCTCGACAAGATCGGCCTGAAGGCCAACGACACCTCGGAACTGTTCTTCGAGGACGTGCGCGTGCCGACGTCCAACCTGCTCGGTTCCGAGGAGGGGCAGGGCTTCATCCAGCTCATGCAGCAATTGCCGCAGGAGCGCCTGCAGATCGGCACCGGCGCGATTGCCATGGCCGAGCGAGCGCTGGCGCTGACCATCGACTACGTCAAGGAACGCAAGGCCTTCGGCAAGGCGATCCTCGATTTCCAGAACACCCAGTTCAAGCTGGCCGAACTGAAAACCGAGATCACCATCGGCCGCGTCTTCTACAATGATTGCGTTACCCGCCACGTTGCCGGCGGCCTCGATCCCGTCACCGCGTCGATGGCCAAGTACTGGCTGTCCGACCTGCAGGGCAAGGTCGTCGACGAATGCCTGCAATTGCATGGCGGCTATGGCTACATGAACGAATATCCCATCGCGCGCATGTGGCGCGATGCCCGTGTGCAACGCATCTATGGCGGCACCAACGAGATCATGAAGATGCTGATCTCCAGGAGCCTGTGAGGCATGGCCGAGTTCACCCTCCACTGTTTTGCGGAGAGCGGCAATTCCTACAAGGTCGCCTTGCTGCTTACGCTCTGCGGCGGTGACTGGAAGCCGGAACGCGTCGCCTTTTTCGGCGGCGAGACCCGCACGGCCGACTATCGCAAAGTCAATGTCATGGGTGAGGCGCCGGTGCTCAGGCATCATCGGCCCGACGGCGATTTCATCCTCAGCCAGTCCGGCGCCATCCTTATCTATCTGTCACGTCGCTTCGGTAGGTTCGGCCATGAGACCGAGGCCGAGGAATTCGAGATCCTGCGCTGGATTCTGTTCGACAACCACAAGCTGACCGGCAACACTGCCTCCGAGCGCTTCATGCGGTTCTTCCGCAAGAAGGTGGGCGATCCAGCCGCCGAATTCATTTATGCGCGCGCCAAGGATTCCTGGAGGATCCTCGACGCGCATCTGTCCGATCGCGACTGGGTCGCGGCACCGCGGCCGACCGTCGCCGACATTTCGCTTTGCGGCTACCTGTTCTGGCCAGACCAGATCGATGTGAATTGGAACGATTATCCGGCCATCGCGCGCTGGCTCGACCGCATCCGCAACCTTCCCGGCTGGGCGCCTCCCGAGGCGCTTATGCCGTCGGGGTTGTGACGAGGTCGAGCTTGCGCGGAAAGCCGAGAACCAAAGGAGACTGAAATGGCCGACGCTTATGTCTTTGACGCCGTGCGCACGCCGCGCGGCAAGGGTAAGAAGGACGGATCGCTGCACGAAGTGCCGGCGGTGCGTCTCGGTGCGAAGGTGCTGGAAGCGCTGCGCGACCGCAACGGGCTCGACACCGGTTCGGTCGACGACATCATCTTCGGCTGCGTCGATCCTGTCGGCGAGGCGGGTTCGGTGATCCCGCGCGCCGCCGCCTTCGAGGCGGGCTACGACACCAAGGCGCCGGGCATGCAGCTGTCGCGTTTCTGCGCGTCGGGTCTTGATGCCATTAACCTGGGCGCGGCCAAGATCGCGCAGGGTGCCGACGACATCGTGATTGCCGGCGGCGTGGAATCGATGAGCCGTGTCGGCATGGGTGCCTCGGGCGGTGCCTGGTTCATGGACCCCTCGGTCGGCTTCCCCGGCTGGTTCGTGCCGCAGGGCATCTCGGCCGACCTGATCGCCACCAAGCACGGCTTCTCGCGCGACGACGTCGACGCCTATGCGGTGGAAAGCCAGAAGCGCGCGGCGAATGCCTGGCAGAAGGGCTACTTCAAGAACTCCGTCGTGCCGATCAAGGACCAGAACGGCCTGACCATCCTCGATCATGACGAGCATATGCGGCCCTCGACCGACATGCAGTCGCTGGCTTCGCTCAACCCGTCCTTCGTCATGCCCGGCGAAATGGGCGGCTTCGACGCGGTCGCCGTGCAGCGTTATCCCGAGCTGGAAGAGGTCAACCACGTCCACCACGCCGGCAATTCTTCCGGCATCGTCGACGGCGCCGCAGCCGTGCTGCTCGGCTCCAAGAAGGGCGGCAAGGCGATGGGCCTGAAGCCGCGCGCCCGCATTCGCGCCTTCGCCAATATCGGCTCGGAACCGGCGATCATGCTGACCGGCCCGGTCGACGTGACGGAGAAGCTGCTGGCGCGCGCCAAGATGAAGCTTTCGGACATCGACCTGTTCGAGCTCAACGAGGCCTTCGCCAGCGTCGTGCTGCGCTACATGCAGGCCTTCGAGATTCCGCATGACAAGATCAACGTCAATGGCGGCGCCATCGCCATGGGCCATCCGCTCGGCGCCACCGGCGCCATGGTGTTCGGTACGGTGCTCGACGAGCTGGAGCGCCGCAACCTCAACACCGCGCTGGTGACGTTGTGCATCGGCGCCGGCATGGGCACCGCGACGATCATCGAGCGCGTCTGATTTCGACCGGAAGGAGAAGACAATGACCTACAAGAACTTTTCGGTCGAGACCGACGCCGACGGCATCGCGCTCGTTACCTGGGACATGCCGGGCCGCTCCATGAACGTCTTCACCGAAGAGGTGATGCGCGAGCTCAACGCCATCATCGACCAGGTGGTGGCGGACGCCGCGGTCAAGGGCGCGGTCATCACGTCCGGCAAGGACAGCTTCTCGGGCGGCGCCGACCTCACCATGCTGCAGCAGATGCTGGGCACCTTCGCCAAGGACAAGGTGACGGACAAGGAAAAGGCCACCAAGACGCTGTTCGAGAATGTCGGCTTCATGACCGGCCTGTTCCGCAAGCTGGAAACCTGCGGCAAGCCGTGGGTGTCGGCCATCAACGGCACCTGCATGGGTGGCGCCTTCGAAATGTCGCTGGCCTGCCATGGCCGCGTCGCCGCCGACACCGACAAGGTCAAGATGGCGCTTCCCGAAGTGAAGGTCGGCATCTTCCCGGGCGCCGGCGGCACGCAGCGCGTGCCGAGGCTCACCGACACGCAAGGCGCGCTGGAGATGCTGACCACCGGCAAGAACCTGACCGCTCAGAAGGCCAAGGCGATGGGCCTGATCCACGAAGTCGCCGAGCCGGCCAAGCTGGTCGAGACCGCCAAGGCGATGATCAGGAACGGCCTGAAGCCGGTGGCGCCATGGGACGAGAAGGGCTTCAAGCTGCCCGGCGGCCCGATCTATTCGGTCGCAGGCGCCAATCTGTGGCCGCCGGCCATCGCCATTCTGCGTCGCGAGACCTACGGCAATTATCCTGCCGCGATGGCGATCCTGAAATGCGTCTATGAAGGCCTCCTGGTGCCGTTCGACACCGCGCTCCGGATCGAGACGCGCTACTTCACCGAAATCCTGCAGAGCAAGGAAGCAGCGGCAATGATCCGCTCGCTGTTCGTGTCGCTGCAGGAGCTGAACAAGGGCGCGCGGCGTCCCGAAGGCGTGCCGGAGACGAAGTTCAAGAAGATCGGCGTCCTCGGCGCCGGTTTCATGGGCGCCGGCATCGCCTATGTCACCGCCAAGGCCGGCATTCCGGTCGTTCTGCTCGACCGCGACCTGCCGTCGGCCGAGAAGGGCAAGGCGCATTCGGACGCGCTGATTTCCGAGCAGGTCAAGAAAGGCCGCGCCAAGCCGGAAGAGAAGGACAAGCTGCTGGCGCTGATCACGCCGACCGCCGATTATGCCGACCTTGCCGGCTGCGATCTCGTCGTCGAGGCGGTGTTCGAGGATTCGGAAGTCAAGAAGGGCGCGACCGAGAAGGCCGAGGCCGCGCTGAAGTCGTCGGCGATCTTTGCTTCCAACACCTCGACCATTCCGATCTCGTCGCTGGCCAAGAACTCGGTGCGGCCGAAGAACTTCGTCGGCATCCACTTCTTCTCGCCCGTCGACAAGATGATGCTGGTCGAGATCATCCTCGGCAAGAAGACCGGCGACAAGGCCGTCGCCACGGCGATCGACTATGTGCGGGCGATCAAGAAGACGCCGATCGTCGTCAACGACACGCGCGGCTTCTACGTCAACCGTTGCGTGCTGCGTTACATGGCTGAAGCCTTCCAGATGCTGATCGAAGGCGTGCCGGGGGCGATGATCGAGAACGCCGCCAAGGCGGCCGGCATGCCGGTCGGCCCGCTGGCGCTGACCGACGAGACGGCGATCGACCTCGCCCAGAAGATCATGAAGCAGACCATTCGCGACCTCGGCGAAAAGGCCGTCGACAAGGAGCAGTTCGCGCTGATCAACACGCTGGTCGACAAGCATGAACGCCTCGGCCGCAAGAATGCCAAGGGCTTCTACGACTACCCGCCGAAGCCGGCTAAGAAAAAGCTGTGGCCGGGCCTCAAAGGTCTCTATCCGCAGCTCGATCCCGACAAGGTCGACTATGAGGAGCTCAAGCAGCGCCTTCTGGTGACGATCGCGCTGGAGGCCGCGCGCGTGATGGAGGAGGGCATCGTCACCGACCCGCGCGAAGCGGATGTCGGTTCGATCCTCGCCTTCGGCTTCGCGCCCTATACTGGCGGTGCGCTGTCCTACATCGACGGCATCGGCGCCAAGGCGTTCGTCAAGATCGCCAAGGGCCTGCAGAAGAAGTATGGCGCGCAGTTCAAGGCGCCGAAGCTGCTTCTCGACATGGCCGACAAGGGCGAAACCTTCTACCAGCGCTTCGACCCCTACGCGAAGGGCGAGGTCAAGAAGGCGGCATAAGTCGAAACATCGTTCCTCTCCCCGTTCACGGGGGGTGAAGAGCGCTCCACGAAGCGGACGAAAAGCCAAATGCTTGGCTTTTCGAGTGAAGAACGCCCGAAGCGATAGCGGAGGGCCCACTTGACAGGCAGGTGAGGGGCGACACCTGCCTTGCGATATTCCGGAGCCCCTCATCCGGCCCTTCGGGCCACCTTCTCCCCGTGAACGGGGAGAAGGAAGGGAAGTTTCATCATGTATGTATGGCCGCGTCTCGCACGCATGGCGCTGACGGCGAAATCGCGCGGTCCCTACAAGATGGGCGACGAAAGCCGACTGGGTTTCCGCTGCCTGCCGACCGATATCGACTTCAACGTGCATCTCAACAATGCCCGCTACATGATGCTGGCCGACCTCGGCCGCATCGACATCTTCATCCGCGCCGGCCTGATCGCGCTGGCGCGCAAGAAGGGCTGGGCGCCGATGCTGGGCGGCCTGCAGACCGTCTACGTGCGCGAGATCAGGCTATGGCGCCGCTTCGAAGTGGTGTCCTCGATCGAGACCTGGGAAGGCACGCAGGTACTCGGCTCGCATCGCTTCGTGCTCGACAATGGCGAGACCGCAGCGCTGATGAAGACGACCGCCGGCGTCTATGACCGCGCCGGCCGCCGCTTTATCGACATCCAGGAACTCACCGCCGCCCTCGGCTACGACATCAAGCCGCGCGCGCCGACGGCGGCCGAACAGGCTTTCATGGCCTCGCACCAGGGGCTGCGCGCCGCGGTGAAGAGCGGCGGGTGATCCAGCTGACCCCGTCCTTGGGATAAAAGGGGGATGGCAAGCCATCTCTTGCCATCTTGATGGCTGGGCGCGTTGCTCTATATTGAGACGATAGAGGAGGCGCCCATGGCCGAACCCCAACTTTCCGTGCGCAGCGCAAAGGCGCGCGATCTTGCCCACCGGCTGGCTCGCCGCGAACAGCGATCGATCGCGGATATCGTCGAACGCGCCTTGGAAGCTTACGAAGTGCGGGAGACGGGCCGCGAGCCGGCTGCCGCATTCTATACGCGACTTTCTTCCGATCATGGCACCGACATTGATCTGGACGCTGTGATCCGGAGCGGGCGCAAGCCTCATACAGGGCCCGACCTTTGATCTTTCTGGATACCAACGTGGTTTCGGAAACGTTGCGAAAGGCTCCGGACCCGGCCGTTGTCGCTTGGTTGACGCGCTTCGATGCCGAGATCGCCCTGCCAACGATTGTCATCGGTGAGATTGCTTTCGGCATCCGCAAGATTCGGCCCGATCAACGTGCGGATCGGCTGGAACAAGGTTTGTTGGAATGGCGCCGCCGTTTCGCCGGACGTATTTTCGGGCTGACCGAGGAAGCCGCCCTTGCCTATGGTGAAATCATGGGCGACGCCGTTTTGCGCGGGCGCGCAATGGCGGCGCCGGATGGCATGATTGCCGCGATTGCGCGCGTCAATGGCGGGCGCCTTGCGACACGCAATCTCAAGGATTTCGCGGATACCGGCCTCGATCTCGTCTCGCCCTGGGTATTTTGATACGCCTCTCACACTTGTTGTTGCATGATCGCGGCTTTCATCTGGACAGGGCGTCAAGCAGGAGCTAGAAGTCGAAAAGAGGTATTTTTTCCTGTTTGAACGGAGCCGGCCGTGCTCTCGCATGATCGTGTATGGGCCGCGATAGACGCCCTTGCGGAGCGTTATTCGCTGTCGGCCTCGGGTCTCGCCAAGCGCGCGGGCCTCGATTCCACGGCTTTCAACAAGTCGAAGCGGCAGTCGTCGGACGGGCGCCCGCGCTGGCCTTCCACCGAATCGCTGGCCAAGATCATCGAGGCCACCGGCGCCACGCTGAATGAGTTCATGGCGCTGGTCGAGAACAGGACGCCGGCCATGACCGGCTCCGGGCGTTCCTCGCAAAAAGCGGTGCCGCTGGTCGGTTTCGCGCAGGCCGGCGCGGGCGGCTATTTCGACGATGCCGGTTTCCCGGTCGGCCAGGGCTGGGACCTTGTCGAATTGCCGGCGCAATCGACCGATACGGCATACGCCCTGAAGGTCCAGGGCGATTCGATGCTGCCGCTTTACCGCAATGGCGACGTGCTGATCGTGGAACCGGGCGCCGTCGTGCGCCGGGGCGACCGCGTCGTTGTCAAGACCGGCTCCGGCGAGGTCATGGCCAAGGTTCTGGAGCGCCAGACGGCGGCGTTGATTTCGCTGCTCTCGCTCAATCCGGATCATCCCAACCGCGACATTGCCATGGTCGAGGTCGAGTGGGTGGCGCGGATCGTCTGGGCAAGCCAGTAGGCGCCGGCGTGAGGCTGATCCACGCCACCGCCGCCGTGCTTTTTCTGGGCGCAGCCGCGGCAGCTATCGTCGCAGGCGGGCGTATCGCCGACCATGGCACGAAGATCGCGATTTCATCGGAAGACATTCCGTCGCTCGATGCGTTGGGCGACGCGCCGACGGGCGATGGTAGTGCAGAAACCGGCGAACCCGTTGCCGAGACAAATCAGCAGCCCGCGGCCGCCGTCAAGGAAGGGAGTGGGCAGCAACCCGGCGAAGCCGCGGCTACACCACCTTCGCAACAGTCGGGACAGCCGGAAACATCGCCTCCGTCGCGTTCCATCGATCCGATGACGGCGCCGCCGCCGAGCGATACCGGGGCGCTGCAGCGGATCGAGCCGCGCGCGCCGCTGAGCAAGCTCTCGCTCGCGCTGCCACCCAAGCCCAAAATGCCGGACGAATGGAAAGGCACGCCGCTCTATCAGCCGGTTGCGCCGGCGGCCGGGCGCATCGACGCGAAAGGCTATTCGGTGGCGGTGTCGGGCATCGACATCGTCGCCGAGGACGAGACCTGCACCGACGAGGCCGGAAAGTCCTGGCCGTGCGGCTTGCGCGCGCGCTCGGCCTTCCGGGCGTTCCTCGGGCATCGCGCGGTGACCTGCACCGTACCGCCGGAAGGCGGGCGCGACCTGATCTCGGCCGATTGCCGCGTCGGCAAGGTTGATATCGGCCGGTGGCTGGTTTCGAACGGCTGGGCACGCGCCAGCGCCAGTGGTCGCTATGCGGAAGCCGGCAACAAGGCGCGAACCGAGAAGAAGGGCATTTTCGGCAAGGCACCGGATCTCGGCGGGTTGCCGCCGTCGCCGGCGCCGGTTTCAGCGCCGGCGACGGTACCGGACACGATCCTGGACGAAACCGGTGTCGCCGATCCGACGGCACCGGATGTTCGTCCTCCTGCCGGGCAGGTGCCCGGCGGCGATCCTACGCTGCGAGCTTTCCCGCCAGCGCCCGCGCAATGAGGTCGCGCGTCTCGGCGATGCCGTAGAGTTCGGCGAAGGAACCGAAGCGTGGGCCGCGCTCCTGGCCGATCAGCACCTGGTAGATCATCTGGAAGAAGGCGACCGACACGCCCGGCCCGCCTTCCGGGCTCTGCTTGGCATGATCCTGGTAGCGCTCGATGTGGCGCGCCACATTGAGGGTCGCGTTCTGGATCGCCTCGCCATTGGCGCCAGCCGGCAAGGCGCCGAGCGTATCCGACAGCTTGGCCAGCGCATCCTGTTCCACCTCGTCCGGCGCGCGGTAGACCTTGGTCGGTTTGACGAAGTCGTCGAAATAGCGGATCGCGTAGCCGGTCAGCCGGTCGAGCTCGGGATGGGTGGCGGCCGTCACACCCGGCGCATGGCGCGAGATGAAACCCCACAGCACATCCTTGTTCTGCGCGTTCGAGGCGCTGACCAGGTTGAGCAGCAGTGCGAAGGAGACCGGCATGTCGACGACAGGCGGGTTGCCGTCATGCATATGCCAGACCGGGTTGCCCAGCCGCTCCTTCCACTCCTGGCGCGGATAGGCGGCGAGGAAGGAATAGTACTCGTCCACCGCCTTCGGGATGACGTCGAAATAGAGCTTCTTGGCCTGGCGCGGGCGCTGGTACATATAGAGCCCGAGGCTCTCGGTCGGCGCATAGGTCAGCCATTCGTCGATGGTCAGCCCGTTGCCCTTCGACTTCGAGATCTTCTGGCCGTTCTCGTCCAGGAAGAGCTCGTACACGAAGTGCTCGGGCGCGCGGCCGCCGAGGATGTTGCAGATCTTGTCGTAGATGACGGCGTTGGTCTGGTGGTCCTTGCCGAACATCTCGAAATCGACGCCGAGTGCCGCCCAGCGCATGCCGAAATCCGGCTTCCACTGCAGCTTCACCTTGCCGCCGGTGATCGGCAGCGTCGTTTCCGTACCGTCCTCGTCGTTGAAGGTGATGGTGCCGGCCTTGGCGTCGACATGCTTCATCGGCACGTAGAGCACGCGGCCGCTGGTGGGCGAGATCGGCAGGAACGGGCTGTAGGTCGCCTGGCGTTCTTCGCCGAGCGTCGGCAGCATCACCTTCATGATGGCGTCGTATTTCTCCGCCGCGCGCAGCAGCACTTCGTCGAAGCGGCCGGACTTGTAGTAGTCCGTCGCGCTGGCGAACTCGTAGTCGAAGCCGAACGTGTCGAGGAAGCGGCGCAGCATCGCGTTGTTGTGATGGCCGAAGCTTTCGTAATCGCCGCCGAAGGGGTTCGGCACGACCGTCAACGGCATGTGCAGGTAGGGCTCGAGGGCTGCGCGGTCCGGCACGTTGTCCGGGATCTTGCGCATGCCGTCCATGTCGTCGGAGAAGCACAGCAGCTTGGTCTTGACCTTGCCTTGCGTCAGCACGTGGAAGGCGTGCCGCACCATGGTGGTGCGGGCCACCTCGCCGAACGTGCCGATATGCGGCAGGCCCGACGGGCCGTAGCCCGTCTCGAACAGCACTGTCTCGGGGAAGTCGCGGCCTTTATAACGCTCGACGATCTTTTTCGCTTCCTCGAACGGCCAGGCTTTGCTTTCGGCGGCCGCCGCGAGGAGTTCGGGATTGAGATCGATCGAGTTGGATATGGCCATTTCGTCTGCCTTGAAACAAGCCCGGCCACGCTGCCGGACGGCATGCTCTAGGCGCGCTGCACCGGAGCGTCAACGATTTCGGGCATTTTTCCTTGTTGCGGGCGGGTGGCGTTCCTAGCTTGGGAGGACCGACCCACCAACCCGAACGGAGAAACCATGCCCGGCCTGACCCCGCACGAAGCGCTGATCCATCTGATGGTGATCACCTCGGCTTCCGACCGCGACATGACCGACGTCGAGCTGGCACGGATTGGCGACGTCACCGGATCGTGGCCGGTGTTCGAGGACTTCAACCAGAGCCGCCTGATCTCGATCGCCCAACATTGCCAGCGCCTGTTGCACGAAAAGGACGGCTTGGACGGTGTTCTGGCCAAGGCCGCGGTGGCGCTGCCGGAAAGGCTGCACGACACCGCCTATGCCGCCGCCTTCGAGGTTGCGGCGGTCGATCTGGAAATGCGGCTGGAAGAGGTCCGTGTGTTGCAATTGATCCGCCGCGCGCTCGACCTCGACACGCTGACGGTTGCCGCCATCGAGCGTTCCGCCAAGGCGCGGCATCGGATGCTGACCTGATCGTCTAGTAGAAGCTGACCGGGAAATAGCGCAGGTAGAGTTCTGCGAAGGTGCCTTTGAGCGCGATCTGCTGCAGGGCGTAGTCGAGCGCTGTGGCAAGCGCCTGGTCTTCCGGCTTGACCGCGATGGCCAGCCCCGTGCCCAGATATTCAGGCGCCAGATAAGGCCCGCCGGCGAAGCGGCAGCAATCGGCAGCCTCCGATCCTGCCAGCCAGAAGCCGAGGCGCATGCCGTCGCCGAAGGCGGCATCGACCTTGCCGGCCTTGAGATCGGTGAGCAACGCTTCCTGGGTCGGGAAGGGGGCGATCGTCACCATGCCGAAATCTTCGCGCAGCATGCGTTCATGCGCCGAGCCCGTCACCACCCCGACACGCTTGCCCTTCAGTTTTTCATAGAGCGGCTCGGTGACGGTCTGCGCCTTGGGCATGATGAAGCGCGCCGGAAACTGCAGGTAGGAACGCGAGAACGCATATTGGCTGCGCGTCTCCTTGGTCACCGCGATACCGGCCATGATCGCTTCGCCATCGCCCTTGCGAAGGGCCGCGTCCAGTTCCGCCCAGGGCAGGGCCTGGATCTGGCATTTGTCGGCGACCGCAAGCTCGGCGCAGATGGCACGGGCGAGATCGACATGGAAACCGGAAAGCCGGCCGGCGGTGTCGAGGAAGTTGAACGGCGGAAAATCCGTGGTCGTCAGGAAGCGCAGGCGCGGCAACTGCGACAGATCCGGTTTCGGCAGGCGTTCATTGCCATCCCACAACATCGGCGGCTGCGGTTCGGCGGCGCGAACGGTGCCGGCGACGGGCAGCGTTGCCGTTACTAGCGCCAGTGCTGCGATCAGCCAGCGAAACGTCACGTCGGAACTCCCGGCAACAATGCTTGTCCGCTTTTCATATGAAACCGAGGCAACGACAATCCTTTTCCGCGAGGAATACGCTCATTTGAGTGCGCGCCGGCACGTCATTGGGCCGCCAGGCGGAAAAGATCGCGCTCGTCAGCTCCGCTCATCAAGACTCGAATACCGTCCGCAAGCACACAATTGCAACCATCAGTATAGTCTAATATGATCGGGTTGTGCCTCGGTTCGGTGCGTCTTGTGGTGTGCCCCATGTATCGTAGTCGGCTTTTCTTCCAGGAAGGAAGAAACCAGCGTCCTTTGGTCGACGCGATGGCGCGCCCGTCAGGCACTTTCGATTTTATTTCACGACAGCGATGCAGTCGCGCACAGCAAAGCGCGCGGCTGCCATCGGCACAATCTGCATAGGGGTGAACAAAGCAAATAATTCTGTTCGCGTTGATCGAACAGCAAGCTGGGGAGCTTGGGGGGAACATGCGGTCGATCGATTTCGAGGGCGGCGCTGCGGCGCCGTTCCCTGACGGGATGTTTGGGCAAACGGATGTCGCGATGGATCGCGATATTCATCTCGCCGAGGCCTTCTTTCCCGAACTCGCCGAATGGGGCGGCGTGTTGTCCAGATTGCGGATGCCGACCGATCTCGCCATCAGGATCGCCATCCGCGCCCGCCAAGAGGAAGGCGGCGATTTCGCCTCCGCGCTACTTGCTGCCGGCTTCTTTGAAGCGGGCATCATCGTGCAGGCGATCGCCGCGGAACTCGGCATCAAGGTGGCGACCGACATTGCCACGCAGCGGCTCGTCCTCAACGACGAACAGGCCCTGGCGCTGTTGCGACGCGACGATGCCCGCGCGGCGATCAGGCTGATCGAGCCCGACGGTGCCGTCTCCCTCCTGATCACGCCCCGGCACCTACGGCTCGAAGCCATGCGCAACTGGCTTTCCTTGCGGCCCACCTCCGCTGCCCGCCTGAAACTCGCCGATCCCCGGCTTTTGCGGGCTGCTGTTCTAGAAAGGGTCCGGCCCATCCTGACCAGGACCGCGGTCGCTGGCCTGTCCGACCGTTTCCCGGACATGTCCGCCCGCACGGTTTTGACCGGCTGGCAGGGCGTGGTTTTCGGTGGCGTCTCGATCGCGGTGCCGGTTGCTCTCATCCTGGCTTACGAACTTCTCCTGCTTGTCCTGCATATCCTGGCGACGATCTTCTTCTTCGGCTGCGTTTTGCTGCGGGTGACTGCGATGGCCGCCTTCAGGAAACCGGCCCCGGGCCGTTCGGATATCCCACGTCCCGGCGAGGACGCCCCAATCTTTTCGGTCCTTGTGGCGCTTTATGACGAGGCGGAAATGGTGCCCGATCTGCTGGCTGCCATGGATCGCCTCGAATGGCCGCGATCGCGCCTCGAAATCAAGCTGGTCTGCGAAGCCGACGATGTCGCGACACTGGCCGCGATCCGCCGGCATGGCCTGCCTGCCCATGTCGAAGTGGTCGAGGTGCCGCCGGTCGAGCCGCGCACGAAACCCAAGGCTCTGGCCTATGCTCTGCCGTTGTGCGCGGGTGAGTATGTCGCGCTCTACGATGCCGAGGACCAGCCACACCCAATGCAGCTCGCCGAAGCCTGGCAGCGGTTCCGCGCGGGCGGGCTGGATCTCGCCGTCGTCCAGGCTCCGCTGGAAATCTCGAACAAGGGTTCCGGCCCGATCGCCCTGATGTTCGGCTTCGAATATGCGGGCCTGTTTCGCGGCCTTCTGCCCTGGCTTGCAGGTTTGCGGGTGATGCTGCCGCTCGGCGGCACATCCAACCATTTCCGGCGGTCCGCGCTGGACGAAGTGGGCGGCTGGGACCCGTTCAACGTCACCGAGGATGCCGATCTCGGCTTGCGGCTGGCGCGCTTCGGTTATCGCGCGGAGACGATTTCCAGCCCGACCTACGAGGCGGCACCGCAATTATTCAGCGTCTGGCTGCCGCAGCGCAGCCGCTGGCTCAAGGGATGGGCGCATACCTGGCTGGTGCATATGCGCGAACCGATGGGACTGCTGCGTCAGGCAGGCCCTGCCTCCTTCCTGGTGGCGCAGGTGCTGTTTGCCGGCATGCTGATATCGGTGGTGATGCACCCCATACTTCTGGTCACGCTTCTCTGGAGCATGTTCCACATCCTGCAGGACAGTCCTGACAGTCCGTTGCGTTCGTTTCTGCTGACTGTCGACATCATCAACATCGTCGGCGGTTACCTGTCCTTCCTCCTGCTCGGCTGGCAGGCGTCGTCGCCACGCGAACGGAGCGATTTCTGGAAGGTGGTCCTGCTCACGCCGGTCTATTGGGTGATGATGTCGTGGGCCGGCTGGCGCGCGATTTGGAAGTTGTGGCGGCTGCCGCATCAATGGGAAAAGACCCATCACGAGCGGGCGGCCGCGCGGCAGTTCGCCGACGGCCAGCCCGCGCAAGCGTCTATTTGAGGCCGACGAAGGACGGACCTTCGCCAATGATCTTGCCGTCTTCCTTGCCGATCACGTCGAGGTCGCGGCCTTCATAGGGCAGTGCGCGCAGGATGCGGCGGATGACGGCCAGCCTGGCGCGGCGCTTGTCGTTGGCGCGCACGATGATCCAGGGTGCGTGGTTGGTGTGGGTGCGCCTGAACATTTCGTCACGCGCCTTGGTGTAGTCGTCCCACTTGTTCACGCCGGCGATGTCGATGGGCGAGAACTTCCAGTTCTTCAGCGGGCTGTGGCGGCGGTCGTAGAACCGGGCGAGCTGTGTCTCGCGTCCGATGTCGAGCCAGATCTTGAAGAAGTGGATGCCTTCATTGTGGATCATCTTCTCGAAATGCGGCACCTCGTCGAGGAAGTTCTCATGCTGCTCGGGCGTGCAGAACCCCATCACCGGCTCGACGCCGGCGCGGTTGTACCAGGAGCGGTCGAAGGAGGTGAGCGAACCGGCGGAGGGGAAATGGACGACATAGCGTTGGAAATACCATTGCCCCCTTTCGGTTTCGGTCGGTTTGGTCAAGGCCACGTTGTGGGCGCTGCGGGGATTGAGGAACTGGTGCAGCGCGAAGATCGTGCCGCCCTTGCCGGCGGCGTCGCGGCCCTCGAAAAGCGCCATCACGCGTTCGCCGCTCGCCTGCAGCCAGGCCTGCGCCTTCACCAGTTCGATCTGCAGGCTGACGAGCGTCTCGTCATACTCCTCGCTTTTGAGCTTCTTGTCATAAGGATAGCCGCCGGCGGTCAGCTTGTTGTCTTCGATCCAGGCGGGCAGCTGCGGGGCGTCGATGTCGAACACCCGTTCCTTGCCGCCCATCTTGACCTCCAGCGGTTCGGCGATCGGAATGCCGGCGGGCGGCGCAACCTTGTCTTTTTTCATCGATACGAACCTCTCCAACTTTCAAACTCATGCTATGGGGACGCATTAAAGGGGTCCAGCGGGAAGTTGGCATCGTGCCGCCCGGATGGATGGAGTGCATATGGCTGACGTGACGGGTGAGGATCGCCGTTCCGCGAATGGCGTTGTCGCAAGGTTCTGGGAGGGGCGCTGGCATCTTCTGGCCGGCCTGGCCGCGGTGCTGGTGGTTTATGATTTCGGCGGAGCCGCCTGGGCATTGCCGCTGGCCCTGGTGCTTGTGCTTGCCGCTGCCTTCGTGCCGACAATGCGCCCGCAGCGCGTGGCCGAAAAGGCGCGGGTGGTGGAGGCTGAGGGCTTGCAGCGGCTTTCAGGCGAATATCTGGCCGCGGCTGTCGCCGACCCGCTCATCATCTTCGACGGCGCCACCACCGTCGTGCATGCCAATGCGGCCGCCTTTGCAGCCTTTGGCGGCATGGCGCCCGGCCTGTCGCTGCCGCTGAAATTCCGCGCGCCGGAAATGCAGGCACTGCTCGACAGCGTCGTTTCCGGCAAGGTCGCCTCGGACGCCGTGGATTATGTCGAGAAGTTGCCGGTCGAACGCGTCTACCGGGTCAGCGCGTCCTCGGTCGGGCACGGCACCGAGCTTTACGTGCTGGTGTTCAAGGACCAGAGCGAGACGCGCCGCATCGACCGCATGCGCGCCGATTTCATCGCCAATGCCAGCCACGAGCTGCGCACCCCGCTGGCCTCGATCGCCGGCTTCATCGAGACGCTGCGCGGGCCTGCCCGCAATGACCCGGCGGCGCGCGAACAGTTTCTGCAGATCATGCAGAACCAGACCAGCCGCATGGCGCGCCTGATCGACGATCTCTTGTCCCTGTCGCGGCTGGAGATGAAGGCCTATCTGAAGCCGGGCGCGCGCGTCGATCTGCGCCAGACGCTGGAAAGCGTCATCGATTCCCTGGCGCCGCTGGCCAGGGACGGCGGGCTGGTCGTCGAACGCGACTTCGTCGAGGGCGCCCTCGATGTGCCGGGCGATCGCGACGAACTGTTCCAGGTGTTCGAGAACCTCCTGGAGAACGCCTGCAAATATGGCCAGTCGGGCGGACGGGTGCTGGTCACGGTAGCGCGCAGCACGGCGGGACCCGAGCCGACCGTCGACGTGACCATCCGGGATTTCGGGCCTGGCATCGCCGAGGAACACATTCCCCGCATCACCGAGCGCTTCTATCGTGTCGATGTCGAAACCAGTCGCGCCCAGAAGGGAACCGGCCTTGGTCTTTCCATCGTCAAGCACATCCTGACCCGCCATCACGCGCGCATCTCGATCCGCTCCGAGATCGGCAAAGGAGCGGCCTTCACGGTCCATTTGCCAGCAAACTAGATTTCGGCGGAAACGCATATTATGTCTGGGAAAAGCGTTTCGTCTTCCTGTCACATGGCTGGCGTATCAGCAGTCACTTGACGAGCGAATCGTCGCGTCGTTCCAGAAGGCCACGCCCATGCAGTCCGTGCACATTGTCAGCGCTTATGACGAGGAACTGAAGTTCCTGGCCAAGCGCATTGCCGCCATGGGCGGCCACGCGGAACGCATGGTGGAACAAGCCGTCGCCGCCCTGGTGAATGCCGATCCGGAACTCGCCCAGAAGGTGATCCGTGACGACATGGTGCTCGACGAAGGCCAGCGCGAGATCGACGACAAGGCCATCGTCATAATCGCCCGTCGCCAGCCGATGGCGACGGATTTGCGCGAGATCGTCGGCGCGATCCGCATCTCCGCCGATCTGGAGCGCGTGGGCGACCTCGGCAAGAACGTCGCCAAGCGGGTGATGGCGGTGACCGACGGGCGCGAGGCCACCAGCCTCTATCGCGGCCTGGAAGCGCTGGCCAATCTGGCGCTGACCCAGCTCAAGGAAGTGCTGGACGTCTATGCTTCGCGCGCCGTCGACAAAATCGGCTTCGTGCGCGACCGCGACGAGCAGATCGACGCCATGTACACCTCGCTGTTCCGCGAGCTTCTGACCTACATGATGGAAGATCCGCGCAACATCACGTCCTGCACGCATCTGTTGTTCTGCGCCAAGAATATCGAGCGCATCGGCGACCACGCCACCAACATCGCCGAGACCATCTATTATATCGTCACCGGCGAGCAGATGCCGGCAGAGCGGCCGAAGGAAGACAAGACCGATCGCGTCGTTATGCAGGCCGAACTCGCGCCGAAATGACGAATTCGCTCCGCGCGCGACACGCTTGCGTTGTGGCGGTCACGGGTTCACTCTGCTTCCAAGAATGAGGACTGGTCCCTTGGGAGGTGACGGTGGACCAAGTTCGCGCCTCCGCTGTTCAATCCCCCGCCGCCGGCATCGTCGCCTCGAGCGTCTACGTGGCCGGCAAGCGTGTGGCCGACATCCCGATCGAGGAAGCGGGCGAGTGGGCCCGCAAGGACGGCCATGTCGTCTGGATCGGCTTGCTCGAACCCGACCGTGAACTGCTCCGGCGCGTCCAGGCGCAGTTCAGCCTGCATGAATTGGCGATCGAGGACGCCGAGCACGCGCACCAGCGGCCGAAGCTGGAGCAATATGGCGACGCGCTGTTCATCGTCGCCCGCACGGCGCAACTGCTGGAGGGCCGCGTCACCTTCGGCGAGACGCATCTGTTCCTCGGCCAGGGTTATCTGGTCAGCGTGCGCCACGGCCCGTCAACCTCCTACGCCACCGTGCGCCAGCACTGGGAGAGTTGCCCGACCTCACTCGCCAAGGGTGAGGACTTCGTCCTCTACGCCATCCTCGACTTCATCGTGGACAATTATTTCCCCGTGCTGGAGCAGATCGAGGACGAGGTCGAGGCGATCGAGGATGGCGTGCTGGTCAAGCCGATGGACGCCAAGGCGATCGAGCGGCTCTATATGCTGCGGCGCGACCTGCTGCGCCTGCGCAACGCGGCGCTGCCGCTGGTGGAGGTCTGCCGCAGGCTGACCAGTTCCGAACTGCCGCAGATCCACACCTTCATGTATCCGCTGTTCCGCGACGTGACGGACCACATCCGCACCGTGCAGGAAAAGATCGACAGCCTGCGCGAAGTGCTGGCTTTCGCCTTCGAGGCCAGCCTGCTGGTCGGCCAGAGCCAGGAAACGGCGATCTCGAAGAAACTCGCCTCATGGGCCGCCATTCTGGCGGTGCCGACGGCATTTGCCGGCATTTACGGCATGAACTTCAACGACATGCCGGAACTGAAGATGCAATACGGCTATCCGGCCGTACTGGCAGCCATCGCCTCGATCTGCGCCTTTCTCTATTGGCGCTTCCGCAAGAATGGGTGGCTGTAAAAGAGGGCAGTAGGGAATAAGGGAATAAGGGAATAAGGGAATAAGGCAGTAGGGCAACAAATGAATGCCCTACTGCCTTATTCCCTAGATTTACCGCGGCCGCCGGCGTTCCGAAGCGGGCTGGAAGGCAACGCGGGAATGATAGGAGCAATAAGGACCGCTTTCGCCGGCGTCGTTGCCGCAGAAGTGGAACTCCTCGGTCAGCGGGTCACCGTTCGGCCATTTGCAGGTGCGCTCGGTCAATTCGACGAGCTGCAGGCGACGGGAGATCGGCACCACCACGTTTTCGACCGGGCGCAGATACTGCCGTGCCACCGGCTCGGCGTCGAACTGCACCTGCAGGGCGGTAGCGCCGATCGAGGCGGTCACATGACGATGCGTGCTGGCGGCCCGCACCGTCGACTTGGTGGCTGTCGCGCCGCTGGAGGCGGCCTTCTTCTGGCGAGCCGGCGCAGCCGTTGTGCGACCGCGACCCGACAGCTTCAGGCGATGCACCTTGCCGATGACCGCATTGCGGCTCACTCCGCCGAGTTGGGCCGCGATCTGGCTCGCGCTCAGACCTTCCGACCACAGTTTTCTCAAGAGTTCGACTCGCTCGTCAGTCCAGTTCATAAGACTGCGCTCCTCTAAACCGCCCGGCACTTTCGGAATCCAAAACCAGTCCGGCTCTCGCCGGGCAGGCACCACATATACTGGGGTGATTAGATCCGCCGCACGAAATCTAGTTATTTCTCATTCACAATTACCGATGCGCTGACTCGGTGACAAGAGTCCCGGCGGCAACACGAATCGGATTTCGCAGTTTTCCCCAACTTGGCTGCATGCGACGCAACAGGTTGGGCCACGAGGGTTTGACAGGGTATCCTGAAAGACCTTTTCGTTGACTTCATGACCGAAAAACAGGATAAGCCGCACAGGGCCGCCGCTTGGGCGGCTTTTATTTTTCCGGTTCCGGAGCAGCATATAATGAGCGGTTCGGCGCTTTACGAGACCTTTGCTCGTGCACCCTTGGCTTTCGAGCGTGGGGAGGGTTCTTGGCTGGTGACGGACAAGGGCGAGCGATATCTCGATTTTGCCGCCGGCATCGCCGTCAACTCGCTCGGTCATGGCCATCCGCATCTGGTTTCGGCGCTGAAGGACCAGGCCGACAAGCTGTGGCACGTTTCCAATCTTTATGAGATTCCGGGACAGCGCCGGCTGGGCGAACGCCTGGTCGACGCGACCTTCGCCGACAAGGTGTTCTTCACCAATTCCGGTGCCGAGGCGCTGGAATGCGCGATCAAGACCGTACGTCGCTATCATTTCGTGACCGGCCATCCCGAGCGTTACCGTGTCATCACCTTCGAGGGCGCGTTCCACGGGCGTACGCTGGCGACCATCGCCGCCGGCGGTCAGTATAAATATCTTGAGGGCTTCGGCCCCAAGGTCGACGGTTTCGACCAGGTTCCCTTCGACGACATCGACGCCGCCGAGAAGCTGATCGGGCCGGAGACGGCGGCGATCTTGCTGGAGCCGCTGCAGGGCGAAGGCGGCATCCGTTCCTTCCCCGTTCAGTCGCTGAAGCGGCTGCGCCAGCTGTGCGACAAGCACGGCCTGCTTTTGATCTTCGACGAGGTCCAGTGCGGCATCGGCCGGACTGGCCGGCTGTTCGCCCATGAATGGGCCGGCGTCACGCCGGACCTGATGGCGATCGCCAAGGGCATTGGCGGCGGCTTCCCGATGGGCGCCTGTCTCGCCACCGACGAGGCCGCGCGCGGCATGACCGCCGGTGTCCACGGCACCACCTTCGGCGGCAATCCGCTGGCCATGGCGGTCGGCAATGCCGTTCTCGATGTCGTGCTGGCCGAAGGCTTCCTGGAGGAAGTCGGCCGTAAGGCGCTCTTGTTCAAGCAGGGCCTGGCTGCGATCGCCGACGAATATCCGGAAGTCATCGAAGGCATTCGCGGCGACGGGCTGATGCTCGGCATCAAGTGCTCGATGCCCAATGGCACGGTCAATGGCGCGCTGCGTGACCAGCATCTTCTCGCGGTGCCGGCAGGCGACAACGTCATCCGTCTGCTGCCGCCGCTGACCGTCACCGAGCCCGACATCCAGGAAGGGCTGAAGCGTATTCGCGGCGCTGCCAAGGGCCTGTCGGAAGCCGTCGCCGCGGCGGCCAAGTGATGCGGGCGATGTGATGAGCGTCCGGCATTTCACCGACCTTTCCACCGTTTCCGAAACCGATCTGCGCGCCATGCTGGATGACGCGGCGGTCCGCAAGGCCCGCCTGAAGGCCGGCGAGCGCTCCAAGCCGCTCGACGGCAAGGTGCTGGCGATGATCTTCGACAAGCCGTCGACGCGCACGCGCATCTCCTTCGATGTCGGCATGCGTCAGCTGGGCGGCGAGACCATCATGCTGACCGGCACCGAGATGCAGCTCGGCCGCTCGGAATCCATCGCCGACACCGCCAAGGTTTTGTCGCGTTATGTCGACGCAATCATGATCCGCACCACCGCGCATGAGCGGCTGATCGAGCTGACCGAGAACGCCACCGTTCCCGTCATCAATGGGCTGACCGACGAAACCCATCCCTGCCAGCTGATGGCCGACATCATGACGTTCGAGGAACATCGCGGGCCGGTCGCCGGCAAGACCTTCGCGTGGACCGGCGACGGCAACAATGTGCTGCATTCGCTGATCGAGGCCTCCGCCCGTTTCTCGTTCGACCTGAACGTCGCCGTGCCGGAGGGCAGCGAGCCGGAACCGAAGTTCGTCGACTGGGCCAAGGGCAATGGCGGCAAGATCCGTTTCACCCGTTCGGCCGAGGAAGCCGTCAACCTGGCCGACTGCATCGTCACCGACACCTGGGTGTCGATGGGGCAGGAACACAGGGCGCGCGGCCACAACGTCTTCGTGCCCTATCAGGTCAACGCCGCGCTGATGGCCAAGGCCAAGCCGGATGCCTTGTTCATGCATTGCCTGCCGGCCCATCGCGGCGACGAAGTCACCGACGAGGTCATCGACGGCCCGCACTCGGTGGTCTTCGACGAGGCCGAGAATCGGCTGCACGCTCAGAAGGCGGTGCTCGCCTGGTGCCTGGGCGCTTGATACTGGACTGCGTGATGCCTATCTCCCCGGCATCACGCAAATCGTTGGCGTTGGAAGGCATGTTCCCGGCCGGGAAGCAGTGCCGCGCCGGGGAGTTTTATTATGTTGGAAACCACGCAGTTGACTGAACGCGAACCCAAACTTGGCGAATTCGGCCACGCCGGCGACGACCATGTCGTGCCGTTCGAGGTCGGCGCGCTCGATGTGCGCGGCCGCGCCGTGCAACTTGGCCCGATGCTGGACGCCATCCTGTCGCGCCACGATTATCCGGAACCCGTCGCACGATTGCTGGCCGAGGCCTGCCTCGTGACGGTTCTGCTCGGCACGTCGCTGAAGTTCGAGGGCAAGTTCATCCTGCAGACCCGCACCGACGGGCCGGTGGACATGCTGGTCGCCGATTTCTCGACGCCGCATGCATTGCGCGCCTATGCCCGTTATGACGCCGACAGGCTGGCCGCGCTGACGGCGGCCGGCGACGTGGCGCCCGAAACCCTGCTGGGTTCCGGCGTGCTGGCACTGACCATCGACCAGGGTGAGTATACGCAGCGCTACCAGGGCATCGTCCAGCTCGACAACATCTCGCTGGAGGAAGCCGCGCGCACCTATTTCCGGCAGTCGGAACAGATCCCGACCGACCTCAGGCTCGCGGTGGCCAAGCAGATCCTGCCCGGCGGTCGTCAGCAGTGGCGCGCCGGCGGCGTGCTGGCGCAGTTCCTGCCCGAGGCACCGGAGCGCATGCGCGTGCCGGACCTTCCGGGCGGTGACGGCGATGTTGCCGAAGCCGTTCTGCAGCCGGTCGACAATTCGTGGCAGGAACTTCTGGCGCTTCTGGCGACGGTCGAGCCTGCCGAACTGATCGACCCGATGGTTGGAACCGAGCGGCTGCTCTACCGGCTGTTCCACGAGCATGGCGTGCGTGTGTTCGATGAGATCCACGTTGCCGACGATTGCTCGTGCTCGCCGGATAAGATCCGCGGCATTCTTGGCGGTTTTTCCGCCGAGGAGATCAAGGACAGCACCGAGGACGGCAGAATCCGCGTCGATTGCGAGTTCTGCTCGAAGCGCTACGACTTCGACCCGGCTGAGTTTGTCGCCGGGCAATAACACGAAGGACGGGGCGGGATTTCCCGCCCCGTTCCAGTTCGTCCTTCCGCTGGCTCGCTGACCGCCAAGCAGGAGACGTCCGGTTCCAGCCGCGAGCAGAAGCTGCGCGTCGTCGCGCGCAAATCCGGTAAGGGCGACCGCATCGATCTGGTGTTCATGGTGGGCCGGCCAGAAGGCGCCACGCGCAACGCCATCTGCCGCGTCATCGAAGATGCCGCGAGCTAGGCGCAAGCCAAAAAACAGTTCTCTTTGTTTTTCCAACACCCCGGAGACCGCCAGGTTTCCGGTTTTTTCGCAACGCGCCGAGGCTTGGAGCATCATTTCTCGTCGGTGTGGGTCTGCTTCAGCATATCCGCGAACAGGGCGTCCCATTCGGCCTCGTTCAGGCCGATCAGGCCGAGCGACCTGAGCAGGAACGCACCTTCGCCGGCCAGGAAGGCCAGGGCGATCTTCCTGTCCGCCGGTTTTGCCAGATCGAGGCCGGCGAGAAGGCTGTTGTACCAGTCACGGGTCTCGGCCACGCGCTCGGGCGCCTCCAAAAGGGCCGTCATCATGACGGCGGATCGCGAGTGCTCCGCCTCGTCCTCGTGTCTGGTGACCGAAAGATGAGCACGAATCCGCGAAGTCGGTGACGGTTCAGGCCCTGCTTCCTGCGTGACCTTGCTTTCGAACGCGTCAGCCCAGCGGGCGATCATCGCGCGGATCAGATTGTCCTTGGTGCCGAAGCAATATTGCACGCCGCTCTTGGTGATGCCCGCGGCTTTCGCCACGGCATCGAAGCTCAGCCCCGACGCTCCCATCTCGGTCACAATCGCTTCGGCGGCGTCAAGGACCTTGTCGCGGTCGATGCTGCGTGGTCGTCCGGACATCTTACCTCTTCCATTTCAATACGAACGTATTTATATAGCGGCACGCGGCGGGGCAAGCCCGCCAAGGTGAGTAGATTGAAGGAAGGTATCATGTCCCCGAGCAACCGCTGGCTGGTTCTCGCCATCGTGTCGAGCGCGCTGTTCCTGATCGTCATCGACATGACGGTGCTTTACACCGCGCTCCCCACGCTGACGCATGAGCTGAGGGCGACGGCGACCGAGAAACTCTGGATCATCAACGCTTATCCCCTTGTCGTCGCCGGTCTCCTGCCGGGCGTCGGTACTTTGGGCGATCGGCTCGGCCACAAGCGCATGTTCATGGCGGGACTTGTCGTGTTCGGCCTGGCTTCGCTGGGCGCCGCGTTCTCCCCGACGCCAGCCTGGCTGATCGCGGCGCGGGCGCTGCTCGCGGTCGGCGCTGCCATGATGATGCCCGCCACCCTGTCGCTGATCCGGCTGACTTTCATCGACGAGAAGGAACGGGCTTTCGCGATCGGCGTCTGGGCGGCCGTGGCCTCCGGCGGAGCCGCGTTCGGCCCGGTGGTCGGCGGCGCGCTGCTGGAGCATTTCTGGTGGGGATCGGTCTTCCTGATCAATGTGCCGGTGGTGATCGTCGCTCTGCTCGCCGGCGCGACCTTGCTGCCCAGCCGGCCGGGCAACAGCGATCACCCCTGGGATCTCGTCGGCTCCATTCAGGTGATGGTCGGGCTGGTGGGCCTGACCTACGCCATCAAGGAACTCGCCAAGCGCGATCCGTCATGGCTTGCCGCCGGCCTGGCTTTCGCCGTCGGTCTCCTCGCCATGGTCGTCTTCGTTCGCCGCCAACTCGCCAGCCGCTCGCCGCTGATCGACTTTTCGCTCTTCGCCAATCCGCGCTTTTCCGCCGGTGTCGCGACAGCCATGGTGGCGTCGGCGGCATTGATCGGCGTCGAGCTGGTGTTCAGCCAGCGCCTTCAGCTCGTGCTCGGCCTCTCGCCGCTGCAAGCCGGCCTCGTCATCCTGCCTATCCCTCTCGCGGCCTTCATCGCCGGTCCTGTCACCGGTCTGGCGCTACCCCGGATTGGCGCGGTGCGCGTGCTTTGGTCCTCGCTGCTTTTGGCCGGCGCAACACTCGCCGCCTATCTCATGGTGTATCGAGGTGAAACCTGGCTGTGGCTCACGGCGCTGTCGGCGATGGGCTTTGGCTTCGGCGCGGCAATGACGGCCGCATCCAGCGTCATCATGCTGTCGGCCCCCGAGGAGAGGGCCGGCATGGCGGCCTCCATCGAGGAAGTGTCCTTTGAACTTGGCGGCGCGCTCGGCATCGCCTTTCTCGGCAGCCTGATGTCGGCGCTCTACACATACGCGCTGGTGTTGCCCAACGGGATCGCCGCGCAGGCAGCCGACAGTCTGGACGAGGCACTGCTGATCGCCGAGAGGCTGGGGCCGACCGAAGCGACCGAACTCACACGGCTCGCGGGTGCCGCATTCGACCAGGCTTTTGTCGGCGTGATCGCCGCGGCAGCGGCGCTGCTGATCCTTGTCAGCCTGGTTATCTGGCGTCGGACCGCCACGGCGTGATGAGCGCTGCATCGAAGCTGCCTTTCTCTCCCCGTTTACGGGGAGAGATGCCCGGCAGGGCAGTGAGGGGCAGAGCCGGCTCCTGCCCGCTTGGTGCCGCCCCTCATCCGGCCCTTCGGGCCACCTTCTCCCCATGAACGGGGAGAAGGGGAAGCCGCTCTCCTAATTCACGACGCGCCTGGCATTCGGCAGGTCCAGCGAAAAGGCTGGGATGGCGATGTCGAACCGCTCGCCGCGCGCATTGCGCATGGTATAGTGCCCGACCATGATGCCGGACGGCGTCGAAAGCGGGCAACCGGACGTGTATTGATAGCTGTCGCCGGGGTTCAGCTCTGGCTGTTCGCCGACAACGCCGGCGCCGCGCACCTCTTCCACATGCCCGGTGCCGTCGGTGATATGCCAGTAGCGCGACAGTAATTGCACGAACTCGTCCGAACGGTTGTCGATCGTCACGCGGTAGCCCCAGAAATAGCGGCCCTCGGCCGGATCCGACCGGTCTTCAAGGTAGAACGGTTCCACCTCGACTCTGATATCTCGGGTAACGGCACTGTACATGGGCGACTCGCAGGACAACCAAGGCAAGTTTCCGTCCTCGATCCATCATGGTCAACCTTCTGTCATGTGCGCGACATGAAACGGTGATGGTGTGCCCCCGATGGCGGCCGGCCCGAGGATGATTCACGGACGCCTGACAAAGGGCTTCAGGCCGCGTTTCCGGGAGTGACCTGACTTCATGGACCTGACAACCGCAGCCGCCTCGCTCTCCGCCTTTCTGCTTCTCGTCAACTTGGTTTCCATTGCGCTCGCCTGGTCGCAACTGGAGCGTCGCCGCACGTTGCGACCGCCCGGTGAACAGGCGCCGCCGGTTTCGATCGTGGTGCCGGCGCGCGGCGTCGAGCCGTTCACCGCCGAGACGCTCGAACGCGCCTTCCGGCTCGACTGGCCCAGCTATGAATTGATTTTCTGCGTTGCCCATTCGGACGACGCCGTCGTGCCGGCGATCCGCGCCGCCATGGCGCGATTTCCGCATATACCGACGCGGCTACTCACCGGCGACGACCGCATCAGCGGCAATCCCAAACTCAACAATTGCGTCAAGGGCTGGGAGGCTGCGCATCACGACTGGGTGATCCTGGCGGATTCCAACGTGCTGATGCCGCGCGACTATATCCAGCAGATGATGGGTGCATGGCGCGCCGACAGCGGCCTCGTCTGCTCGACGCCGGTCGGCTCGCGCCCCGACGGTTTCTGGGCCGAGGTCGAATGCGCCTTCCTGAACACCTTGCAGGCGCGCTGGCAATACACCGGTGCCGCCGCCGGCCTTGGCTTCGCGCAGGGCAAGAGCATGCTGTGGTCGAAGCCGTTGCTTGATGCCAATGGCGGCATTTACGCGCTGGCCGCCGAGATCGCCGAGGACGCCGCCGCGACCAAGCTGGTCAACGGGCTCGGCCTCAAGGTCCATCTGGTCGCCTCGCCCTTCGAACAGCCGCTTGGCTATCGCACCCGTGAAGCCGTGTGGTCGCGCCAGGCCCGTTGGGCGCGGCTGCGGCGGGTCACCTTCCCGTTCTTTTTCGCGCCGGAAATCTGCGTCGGCGCGGCCATTCCGCTGCTGCTGGCACTGATCGCGGCGGCAAGCGCCGAGGTCAGCCTGTTCTGGACGACGCTCGCGGTGCTCGCGGCGGTCTATTTGCCCGAATATGCGCTGGCCGTGGCCAAGGGCTGGTATGCCTCGCCGCGGCTGATCCCCGCGATGATGGTTCGCGATGTCATGCTGCCGGCGGTGTGGCTGCGCGGCTGGGTCGGTGGCGCCATCGACTGGCGCGGCAACACCATGAACATCAGCACCAAATCCGACGAGCCCGAAGAGGTGCTCTCGGGCGCCTGATCTTCGCCGCCGTATCGTTCGCGTCCGCTTTGCGGCATGATCGGCTGCGAGGGAGGTGGGCGATGCTGACTGAGGAACGGTTCTGCAAGCTTGCGCTCGGCTTTCCCGAAGCCGTCCAAAGTGGTCATTTCGACGTGACGGATTTCCGCGTGCGCGGCAAGATATTCGCCACGCTGCGGCCGAAGGACGGCCGCGCCGTCGTCAAGCTCTCGCCCGACGAGCAACGCCTCCTGATGGAAACGGCCGCCGGCCAGTTCGAGCCGATCCCAGGCTCCTGGGGCCAGAGGGGCTGGACGCGCGTCGTTCTCGACATGGCGGACGAGGCAAGCGTCCGCCATGCCATGGCGATGGGCTGGCGCTCGGTCGCGCCGAAAACGTTGCTCCAGGCCGCCCCTTAACGAGGCGGCCCGAGCCAGCGCGGATCACGCCTTCGCCAGCGCCTGTTCGATGTCTTCCAGCAGGTCGTCGGTATCTTCCAGGCCGAGCGACAGCCGCAGCGTACCTTCGCCGATGCCGAGTTCGGCGCGCGCCTCGTCGGTGAGGTTCTTGTGCGTGGTTGTCGCCGGGTGCGTGATCAGGCTCTTGGCGTCGCCCAGATTGTTGGAGATCAGCACCACGTCGAGCGCGTTCTCGAAGGCGAAGGCCGACTTCTTGCCGCCCTTCAGGTCGAAGCAGATCAGCGTCGAGCCGCCCGTCATCTGCTTCTTGATGATGTCGGCCTGCGGGTGGTCGGCGCGGCCGGGATAGATCAGACGTCCGATCTTGGGGTGGCCGGCGAGGAAATCGGCGATCTTGCCGGCGGCTTCCGTCTGCTGGCGCACGCGCAGCGGCAGCGTCTCCAGGCCCTTCAGCAGCACCCAGGCATTGAAGGGCGAGAGGCTGGGGCCGGTGTGGCGGAAATAGTCGTGCAGGTTCTCGTCGATCCACTTCTTGTCGGACAACACGATGCCGCCGAGGCACCGGCCCTGGCCGTCGATGTGCTTGGTGGCCGAATAGACGACGATATGCGCGCCGAGCTCCAGCGGCTTCTGCTGCAGCGGCGTGGCAAAGACGTTGTCGACCACAAGCCGGGCGCCGATGGAATTGGCGAGCCTGGCGACGGCGGCGATGTCGACGACTTCCAGAGTCGGATTGGTCGGGCTTTCCAGGAAGAACAGCTTGGTGTTCGGACGGACCGCGGCTTCCCAATTCTTGATGTCGGTGCCGTCGACCAGCGTCGCCTCGATGCCGTATTTCGGCGCCAGCGTCTCGACCACCCAGCGACAGGAGCCGAACAGCGCGCGCGCCGCCACGATGTGGTCGCCGGCCTTAAGCCCGCACAGCACTGCTGCTGTTACTGCCGCCATGCCGGAAGCCGTCGCCCGGGCATCTTCCGCGCCTTCCAGCGCGCACATACGCTTTTCGAACATGTCGACGGTGGGATTGGCATAGCGCGAATAGATGAAGCCCGGCTCTTCGCCCTTGAAGCGGGCTTCGGCGCGCTCGGCGCTGTCATAGTGATAGCCTTGGGTGAGGAACATCGCCTCCGACATTTCGCCGAAGCCTGATCGCAGGGTGCCAGCGTGGACGAGCTGGGTGGCGGGTTTCCAGTTGCGCTTCTTTTCGGTCATGGCTCCGTTCCAACACAAAAAAACCGGCCGCGAAGTCGCAACCGGTCCATATGGCCTTTCATGGCCCACGGTCCTTTAGCGACTTGTTTTACGTGGCTGCAAGCCGACCGGCAAATCACCACGGGATAAAGCCCCTTTAGACCCGGGCGCGGCTTGCGTCAATTGCCGGCTTCATTAAGAGCTTGGGTTGCTGGCATGATAGCCGCACCCGGGCATGGGCCAGCCGCCGCGGAGTTGAGATTGCGCAAGACAGGCATTCTTCCCGATCAGGACATTGCCGCGCTGTTCCAGGCAGGCGCGCTGAAGTCGCCGCGTCCGCTCGATGGCGACCAGATTCAGCCGGCCAGCCTCGACCTTCGCCTCGGCGAAAAGGCCTATCGCGTCCGCGCCTCGTTCCTGCCCGGCCCCAACAGCACCGTGGCTGCCAAGCTGGAGCGGCTGAAGCTGCATGAGATCGACCTCGCCGATGGTGCGGTGCTGGAGACTGGTTGCGTCTACATCGTGCCATTGCTCGAAAGCCTGGCATTGCCGGCCGACATCTCCGCCTCGACGAACCCGAAGAGCTCGACCGGCCGCCTCGACATCTTCACCCGCGTCATGACCGATCACGGCCAGGAATTCGACAAGGTCGCCGCCGGCTATCGCGGTCAGCTCTATCTCGAAGTCAGTCCGCGTACCTTCCCGATCGTTGTGCGCACCGGTTCGCGCCTGTCGCAAATCCGCTTCCGCACCGGCAAAGCCTTGTTATCGGAAGACGAACTGCACGCGCTGCACTGCGCCGAGACGCTGGTGGCAATCGACCCGCCCAATATTTCCGGCGGCGGCATCGCGCTGTCGATCGACCTCGCCGGCGACAAGGACGGCCTGGTCGGCTATCGCGGCAAGCATCACACCGGGCTGGTCGACGTCGACAAGCGCGCCGCACAGAATGTCGTCGACTTCTGGGAGCCGCTCTATCGCAGCGGCGCCGGCGAACTGGTGCTCGATCCCGACGAGTTCTACATCCTGGTCAGCCAGGAGGCGGTGCATGTGCCGCCGCTCTTTGCCGCCGAGATGACGCCGTTCGATCCGCTGGTGGGTGAGTTCCGCGTCCACTATGCCGGTTTCTTCGATCCCGGCTTCGGCCATTCCGGTGCCGGCGGCACCGGCAGCCGCGCGGTGCTTGAGGTGCGCAGCCACGAGGTGCCGTTCATCCTCGATCACGGCCAGATCGTCGGCCGGCTGGTTTACGAGCACATGCTGAAGCGGCCGAACGCGCTCTACGGCACCGATCTCGGCTCCAATTATCAGGCGCAGGGCCTGAAGCTTTCCAAGCATTTCCGCGCTGCACGCTGAATGGCCCAGCCGCGCTGAATGGCAAGTGCAGGTCGCATGGCGCGCTTGCCTGGGTCTCTTGGCCGTGCTTGGCTGTCAGACAAGGCCGTTGGGGCCGCAAACCCGAGGGGGAAAACAATGAAGATGTCCAGGTGGATCGTTTCGGCTGCGGCCGTGGCGATGTTGGCGGCCGGCGCAAGCACTGCCTTTGCGGCCGAAAAGATCAAGATCGGCACCGAAGGCGCCTATCCGCCCTTCAACACCATCACCTCCGACGGTAAGCTCGAAGGTTTCGACATCGATATCGCCAATGCACTCTGTGCCCAGATGAAGGCCGAGTGCGAGATCGTCACTCAGGATTGGGACGGCATGATCCCGGCGCTGCAGGCCAAGAAGTTCGACGCCATCATCGCCTCGATGAGCATCACCGAGGAACGCAAGCAGAAGGTCGCCTTCACCAACAAATATTACACCACGCCGCTGGCGGTGGTGGCGCTGAAGGATAGTTCGCTGGGCGGTACCGATGGCGCCGCCGTCGCCGGCAAGACGGTGGGTGCGCAGGCCTCCACCACCCAGGCCAACTATGCCCAGGACGTCTACGCCAAGGCCGGTGCTGACGTGAAACTCTATCCGACGCAGGAAGAGGCCGTGACCGATCTCGTCAACGGCCGCCTCGACGCCGTGCTCTCCGACAAGTTCGTGCTGGTCGACTGGATGAAGCACGGCTCGGCCAAGGACTGCTGCAAGATGATCGGCGACGTCAAGGGAACCGAAACCCAGGCCGGTATCGCCGTGCGCAAGGAAGACAACGAACTGCGCGAGAAGCTCAATGCCGCCATCGACGCGATCGTCGCCGACGGCACCTACAAGAAGATCCAGGCGAAATATTTCGATTTCGACATCTATTGATCGGTTGAACGGGGCGGTGGCCCCGACCGGCCGTGTTTATGAAACGGGCGCCATCCGGCGCCCGTTTTTCATTTGGACGCTCCGAGTGCCAATCCGAAGCCCTCAGCTGGCGCTTCCTCGTTCCGGCTCGTCATGTTTGGCAGGGTGACGGCCGTTTTGGCCGGAGTTGGAGGAATTCAGGAATGCATATTTCGAAATGGCTGGTTTCGGCCGCTGCAGCGGCGATGCTCGTGATGGGCGGCGGTGCGGCATTTGCCGCCGAAAAGCTGAAGATCGCGACCGAGGGTGCCGCGCCGCCGTTCAGCACCGTGCTGGCCGACGGCACGCTGGCGGGCTTCGACGTCGACATTGCCAAGGCGCTGTGCGCCCAGATGAAGATCGAATGCGAGATCGTCGCGCAGGATTGGGACGGCATGATCCCGGCGCTGCAGGCCAAGAAGTTCGACGCCATCATCGCTTCGATGACCATCACCGAGGAGCGCAAGAAGCAGGTCGCCTTCACCAACAAATATTATGCGACGCCGCTAGCGCTTGCCGCCTTGAAGGATACGACCTTGACCGGCACCGAGCCGACGGCCCTGGCCGGAAAGACGCTGGGTGCGCAGGCCTCGACCACCCAGGCGACCTACGCCCAGGACGTCTACGCCAAGTCCGGTGCCGAGGTAAAACTCTACCCGACGCATGAGGACGCGGTGGCCGATCTGGTCAACGGCCGGCTCGATGCCATCATCACCGACAAGTTCGTTCTGGTCGACTGGGTCAAGAATGGCGGCGGCAAGGATTGCTGCAAGCTTGTGGGAGACGTGAAGGGCACCGAAGCGCAGATCGGCATCGCGATCCGCCAGGGCGAGGACGCGTTGCGTGAGCGGTTCAATGCGGCCATCGACGCGATCGTTGCCGACGGCGCCTACAAGAAGGTGCAGGCGAAGTATTTCGATTTCGACATCTATTGATGGTCACGGCTGCTGCTGTTAGTCGGCCTCGACCACGGGGAACGGGCGCCGCTGGCGCCCGTTTTCGTTTTCGCCCTAGAGCGCTTTCACCGTCACGTTCACCGGTTGCTCGATCTCCAGCGGATTGCGCAGCGGCAGGCCGAATTCCGGCGCCTCGATTTCGAAGACGTCGCCGTCCCGCGTCCTGATGCCGTCCGCGAAGGACAGGGTGGCGGTGCCGAACATGTGCACATGCACGTCGCCCGGGCGGCGGAACAGCGCGTATTTGAAGTGATGGTGTTCAAGATTGGCGATGGTGTGCGACATGTTCGTTTCGCCCGACAGGAACGGCTTTTCCCACAGAGGCTTGCCGTCGCGCAGGATGCGCGAGGCACCACGGATGTCGACCGGCAGGTCGCCGATCAGGATTTCCGGGCCGAAAGACGCGTTCCTGAGTTTCGAATGGGCAAGATAGAGATAGTTGACCCGTTCGGTGACATGGTCGGAAAACTCGTTCGACAGGGCGAACCCGACACGGAACGGCATGCCGTCGTCGCCGATGATGTAGATGCCGGCAACTTCCGGTTCCTCGCCGGCGTCCTCGGCGAAGGCTGGCGACAACAGTGCGGTGCCGGGCGCCACGGCCATGGTGCCATTGCCCTTGTAGAACCATTCCGGCTGCACGCCCGCCTGTCCGGCGCCCGGCTTGCCGCCGTCGAGCCCCATGCGAAACATCTTCATGGAATCGGTCAGCTGTTCCTCGCCCTCGGCGTTGAGTTTCTTGTGCATGGCGTCGCGCGCCGCCGCTGAACCGAGATGTGTCAGGCCCGTGCCGGTGAGATGCAGATGCGCCGGGTCGGGATGGTTGATCGGCGATAGCAGCCGTCCCTTGCGGTAGAGCGCTTCAAGGTCGACCACATCGGCAAAGCCTTTCCGCTCGATCAGCGCTTCCAGGCCGGAGCCGGTGCGCGCCGCTTCCGTCGCCAGCGAGTAGACGCTGCGCGCGCCATTGACCACGCGGGCCTTGCCGCCGTCGCGGGCGACGACGCGGATGGTGTCGCCTTCATCGAGGAACTGGGAGATCAACATGACGATCCTCTTTGCCTTGCCTGTCGCGGGGCATCGCGCCCGCAAATCTTTCCCCTCGCGGCTCCCGCATGGGCGCCGCGTTGAACCTTCTCATCCGGGTTTGGCCCGCGGTCAGCCTTGCTTGCCGAACTGTCCGGCAGGGGCTTCCGGCTTTCGGCCCGCGAGCGACATACCTGTCTTTCGCCTTGCCGCGGCGGTTTCAGGCCTTGTTCTTGTTGTAGACGTCGAAGACGACGGCGCCGAGCAGCACCAGCCCCTTCACCACCTGCTGCCAGTCGACATTGACGCCCATGATCGACATGCCGTTGTTCATCACACCCATGATGAAGCCGCCGACCACCGAGCCCATCACCTGGCCGACGCCGCCCATCGCCGAGGCACCGCCGATAAACACCGCCGCGATCACGTCGAGCTCGCTACCCAGGCCCGCCGCCGGCACGGCCTGGCCGAGGCGCGCGGCGATGATCAGTCCGCCGAGTGCCGACAGAACGCCCATATTGATGAACACCATCAGGGTCAGCCGGTCGGTCTTGATGCCGGAGAGCTGGGCTGCCTTGGCGTTGCCGCCCATCGCATAGATGCGGCGGCCGATCGTCATCTTCTTGGTGACGAAGATGAACAGCGCGATCAGCACGGCCATCACCATCAGCACGATGGGCAGGCCCCTGTAGGTGGCGAACTGGAAGACGAGGAACAGCACCAGCGCGCTCACCACCAGGGTCTTGATCGCGAACAGCGCGAAGGGTTCCGCCTCATAGCCGTGCCGCTCGCGCGTGCGCCGCGCCGCCAGGCCGAAATAGGCGTAGGCCACGACGGCGATGATGCCAATCACCATGGTCGTCATGTGCAGGCTCAGGCCGCTGCCAACCACGGTCTTGCCGGCCGCGTTCACGATCGGCTCGACCAGGGTCAGCGGGCCGATAATGTCGGGAATGAAGCCGGAAGAAAGCGCCTTGAAGCTGTCGGGCAACGGCCCCACCGACGAGCCGCCGCCGAGCAGCGCCTGGCACATGCCGCGAAACATTAGCATGCCGGCCAGCGTGACGATGAAGGACGGTATTCGGTGATAGGCTATCCAATAGCCCTGCGCCGCGCCGATGGCGCCGCCGATCAGCAGGCAGACCAGTGAGACCGCCAGCGGATTGCTGAGCAGGCCGAGCTGCCAGGTCACCATCATATTGGCGGCCAGCGCCCCGATGAAGCCGGCGACGGAGCCGACGCTGAGGTCAATATGGCCGGCGACGATGACGAGCAGCATGCCCAGCGCCATCACGATGATGAAGGAATTCTGCTGCACCAGATTGCTGAGATTGACCGGCTTGAACAGCGTGCCGGAGGTGGTGAACTGGAAGAAGATCATGATGGCGATCAACGCCAGCACCAGCCCGTAGTCGCGCAGGTTGTTGACAAGCGCGGAGACAGCGACGCGCTGACCCGGCTGTACGTCTTCGGCGACGGTGCTCTTCGGTGCGGGGGCGCTGTCGGTGCTCATGATGCTTTTCCTTCTCCCCGTACGATCGCGCGCATGATCTTTTCCTGGCTGGCGTCGCTCGCCGCCATTTCGCCGACCATGCGCCCTTCGTTCATGACGTAGATGCGGTCGGTGATGCCGAGCAGTTCGGGCATCTCCGACGAGATGACGATGATCGCCTTACCCTCGGCGGCCAGCCGCGCGATGATCGTGTAGATTTCGTATTTGGCGCCGACGTCGATGCCGCGCGTCGGCTCGTCAAGGATCAGAACTTCGGGATTGGCGAACAGCCATTTCGACAGCACAACCTTCTGCTGGTTGCCGCCCGACAGGTTGCCCGTCATCTGATAGACGCTCGATGCCCGGATGTTGGTCTTGCCGCGATAGTCGTTGGCGACCGAAAGCTCGCGCAGGTCGTTGATGACGCCCTTTTTCGACACGCCGTCGAGATGGGCGAGCGTGATGTTGTGCTTGATGTGGTCGATCAGGTTGAGCCCGTAGGTCTTGCGATCCTCGGTGACATAGGCAATGCCCTGTTCCACGGCACGGCCCACCGAGGAAAGATCGACCGGCTTGCCGCGCAGCGACACCTCGCCGGTGATGCGCCGCCCATAGGAGCGGCCGAACAGGCTCATGGCGAATTCGGTGCGCCCGGCGCCCATCAGTCCGGCAATGCCCACCACTTCGCCCTTGCGGACATTGAGGTCGATGCCCTTGATCACTTGCCGCTCGGCGTGGAGCGGATGGTAGACCGACCAGTTCTTGACCTCGAAGATGACCTCGCCGACCTGCGGTTCGCGCGGCGGATAGCGATCGTCGAGCGAGCGGCCCACCATCGAGGTGATGATACGGTCTTCGCTGATGTCCTGCCGCGACAGCGTCTCGATGGTGCGCCCGTCGCGAATGATGGTGACATGGTCGGCGACCCGGTTCACCTCGTTGAGCTTGTGCGAGATGAGGATCGAGGTGATGCCTTGTCGCTTGAACTCGAGCAGCAGGTCGAGCAGCGCCTGGCTGTCCTTCTCCGACAGGCTGGCCGTCGGCTCGTCGAGGATCAGCAGTCGCACTTCCTTGCTGAGCGCCTTGGCGATTTCCACCAATTGCTGCTTGCCGACGCCGATATTGGTGATGAGGGTCTTGGGGTCCTCGGTGAGACCGACCTTCTTCAGCAAGGCGCGGGTGCGCGCTTCGTTGGCATTCCAGTCGATGATGCCGTAGCGGGCGTGTTCGTTGCCGAGAAAGATGTTTTCGGCGATCGACAGCATCGGCACCAGCGCAAGCTCCTGGTGGATGATGACGATGCCGAGGTTTTCGCTGTCGTGGATGCCTTTGAAATGGCACTCCTGGCCGCGATAGATGATCTTGCCGTCATAGGAGCCGGTTGGATAGACGCCGGACAGAACCTTCATCAGCGTCGACTTGCCGGCGCCGTTCTCGCCGACCACCGCGTGGATCTCGCCTTCCTCGACGCGCAGGTTGACGTTCGACAGCGCCTTGACGCCCGGGAACGTTTTGGTGATGTCGCGCATCTCCAGAATGGTCTGTGCCATCACGAAAACCTGGTTTGCCAGCGGGCGAAGCCGGGCGTGCCGCCTCTGCCGCATGATACCGAAGGGTGGAGTGTCTAAAAAGGGGGCTCCGCGCCTGGCGCGGAGCCCGAGGCAAGGACGAATTACTTCAGTTCTTCGGCCTTGATGTAGCCGGACTCGACGACCAGCTTCTCGTAGTTCGCCTTGTCGACCTCATGCGGCGTCAACAGGATCGAGGGAACGACCTTGACGTCGTTGTTGTAGGTCTTGGTGTCGAGGCCGTCCGGCTTGCCGCCCGACAGCACCTTGTCGACGAGCTGCACCGTCGACTTGGCCAATTCGCGCGTGTCCTTGAACACGGTCGAATACTGTTCGCCCGAGATGATCAGCTTGACCGAGGCGGTCTCGGCGTCCTGGCCGCTGACGATCGGCCAGGGCTGAGCGGCAGTGCCGTAGCCGACGGCGCGGAGCGAGGCGGTGATGCCGCGCGACAGGCCGTCATAGGGAGACAATACGCCGTCGACGCGGCTGCCGTCCGAGTAGTTGGCGGAGAGCAGGTTGTCCATGCGGGCCTGCGCGGTGGCGGCCAGCCAGCGCAGCGTGCCGACCTTGTCCATGCCCATCTGGCCCGACTTGACCTTGACAGTGCCGTTGTCGATCAGCGGCTGCAGCACCGACATGGCGCCGTTGTAGAAGAAGAAGGCATTGTTGTCGTCCGGCGAGCCGCCGAACAGCTCGACATTCCAGGGCTTGGTGTTGGGGAAACGCTCCTTGAGGCCCTTCACCAGCGAGTCGGCCTGGATCACGCCGACGCCGAAATTGTCGAAGGTGGTGTAGTAGTCGACATTCGGCGTCTTCTTGATCAGGCGGTCATAAGCGATGACGACAACGCCGGCGTCGTTGGCCTTCTGCAGTGCGTCACCCATGGTGGTGCCGTCGATCGAGGCGATGATCAGCGCTTTCGGACCCTTGGTGATTTCGTTTTCCAGCTGGCTCAGCTGGTTTGGAATGTCGTCCTGCGCATATTGCAGGTCGACGGTGTAGCCGAGCGCCTCGAGCTGCGACTTGACGGCATCGCCATCGTTGATCCAGCGCTGCGAGGTCTTGGTCGGCATCAGCACGCCGACAAGGCCCTTTTCCGCGGCCTGCGCCGAATAGCTCATGGCCGCGATGCCGACCGCGAGCGCGGCGACGAACGTCTTGATGATCTTCACGGTACTCTCTCCCTAGTTGATGAAAGCGGCGCCCGGCCTGTTTCGCCCGGCCACTCTCGCCGGGCGCATCGCGCCGACGAGCATATCGATCCTGCTAACCTCCCAATCGATCCTCGCCGTCCGGTTCCAACCGGCCCCGGTGGGTCGGTGAAGGTCGCGGCAGGCGTGGCGCGCGAAGGTTGTGTCTCTTTGCCATAACTGTCAAATTCGATCTTCGATGTTTGGTATATCGAATCTGATATGCGTACGGCCTTCGGGCCGTGCAGATGGGGTAGGACATGGTCGAGATCGGCAAGGCGTCAGTGGACACCCAGCGCAACAATGGCGAGCGCGGCGACGGTACCGCGCTTCTGCACAGTGGGCTCAGCTTGCGTCACATGCGCATGATCGTGGCGCTCGACGATCACGGCCGGGTCAGCGCGGCGGCGCAGGTCATGAACATTTCCCAGCCGGCCGCCTCGCGCATGATCGCCGAGATGGAGGCCATTCTCAACGTTCCCTTGTGCGAGCGCCTGCCGCGTGGCGTGGCGTTGACGCCTTATGGCAAGGCGCTGGTGCGGCGCGCGCGCATCATCCTGATCGAGATGCGCGAGACGGACCGGGAGATCGCCGAGCTCAAGGCCGGCAAGGGCGGCTCGGTGTTCCTCGGAGCAGTGACGGCGCCGGCGATCGAACTGGCCGTTCCGGCGATCCGCGAAATTCGCAAACTCTATCCGCGCATCGAGATCACCATGCAGGTCGAGACCAGCAACGTGCTGGCGCGGGAACTGATCGCCATGCGGCACGATTTCATCATCGCCCGCATCCCCGACGACCTCAATCCGCGCCTGTTCGAAAGTCGCGTCATCGGCATCGAAAAGGCTTGCCTGATCGTCCGGCGCGGTCATCCGCTGATGGGCAGGAAAGCGGTTCGCCTGGAAGAGACCGCCGGCTATGATTGGGTGTTCCAGTCCGGCAGCTCGCCGTTGCGGCAGGTGATGGAGGCGAATTTCCTCAACCGCAACATCCCGCTGCCCGAGCATATCTTCAACACCAGCTCGCTGCTTTTGACGCTGGTGATGGTTTCGCAGTCGGAGGCCATCGCACCGGTATCGGTCCAGGTGGCGAAGTTCATCCAGGGGGCGGACGGTCTCGCCGGCGCCATCGATGTCGTGCCGACCGATTTCGACATCGAGGTTAGGCCCTATTCGCTGATCACCATGAAGCAGCGCGTGCTCTCTCCCGCCGCCAAGATGCTCTACGATTTCATCCTCAAGGAAGTGAGCTGAAAGGTCTCGGCCCAAAGGGGCGCGAGCAGCCTGCCGCGACAAGCCGGTCGCCTTGTTGCATCGGGCGAGCATAGCTGGCATGAAAACGGGATGCGCGCTCATGCCCTTTGGATCATTGCCGTGATGTCGCTGGCCGCCTGTGCCGGCGGCCCGAAGCCGTCGGCGCCGGCAGGTGCCGATATCGCGATCATGGATGATCTGCCGATCAACGGCATCATCATGAGCCGGGTTTCCGCCGTCGTTTGCGCCAAGGGTCCCTTCGATACCGCGCCGCCGTCAACCGATGCGCTGAATGCCTTGAAGCAGCAGGCTGCGGCAATTAACGCCAATGGCATCTATCGCGTGAAATACGTCACGACAGGCTTGGTGGATCGCTGCATGGTACTGCCAGGGACCGGCGCGACTGGCATCGCCTATCGAAACGGACCCGCCGCCCAATAGGCCTGCAAGCCTGAAATCGCTCAGAATTTGTAAGCGAAGCCGATGGCAAGCGTGTTGGTGTTGACCTCGACCGAGCCATCGCCCGCGGGAGCGGAATAACCGACCTTGCCGAAGTCGGTGTATTTATATTCCGCGCGACCGACCCAATTGTTCGAGAACGCATATTCAGCGCCGGCGCCAAGCGTCCAGCCCGCACGGGTTTCGCTGGCGCTGGCAAAGGTGCCGCCGGCGTTGGAGACATTCACCTTGATGCCGCCAAGCGCCAGGCCGCCGGCACCGTAGATGAGCAGATTGTCCATTGCGTAGCCGACGCGCCCGCGTATGTCGCCGGTCCAGGTCACCTTGGTGTTGAGCGATTCCCCGGTTGCCGCATTGGTGGACGTGCCCTTGATCCCTGAATAGTTGATGTCGGCATCGATGCCGCCGACGAAATTGCCGTTCTGGATGTTCCAGCCGCCATAAAGGCCGCCAAATCCGCCATCGACGCTGCCGCTGATTTCGGCTGCGGGATTGGAAGGAAACGAATTGTCGGCGCGGCCCCAGCCATATCCGGCCTGGCCGCCGAGATAGGCGCCATTCCAGTCGAAAGTCGAGGCGACAGGAAGGTCCACAACCGCGTCAGCAGCAAACGCTCCGCTGATCGGCGTGGCGAGCAAGGCGAAAGCAATGAAGTAGCGCTTCATCGGATGCCCCTGTGCAGACGAGCGCATCCTACGTGCAACCATGCCGATTGGAAATAGCGGCGGCTTGCCGGATCACGCGGATTTCAACGCGGTGTTGCGCGGATACGACGGGAAGCACGGCGGAGACGTTCACCCTTCCCGGCGCCGAAACCACGAAATGAGCTGGAGCGGGGTAGCGGGCGCAGAGCCGAAATTCTTGTACCGTAAAATCAATGGCTAAGCACCGTTGGCCATGAGTTTGATGTCATGGATTGTGGCGCAAATCGTGTCACGAAATGACGTGGTCAACATAGCAAGCCTGCCCTCTCCGGAGTGCTTCAATGAAGGCTCTAGACATTAAGTTTGTTTATGTTATTACATTACATAATTTTAACGCGGATAGCGTCTAGGGAAAGGGGCTACATCTCCATGAGGGTATTTCTGCTCACCGTATTTTCTTTAACCGCACCTATGGTGCCCGCCGCAGCCGCGGATATTTCTGCTTCCAGCGCCGGAGCTGCACCCAATACGGAGATCACCATAGGCCGCGATTGGAGCGGTTTTTATGCCGGCATCAACGGCGGGTGGGGCCAAAGTCACGATAATCGATCTGTGATCGGAGTGGGAACTGCCGCTGATTATGATGGAAATGGCGGGACCGTCGGCGGCCAGGTTGGCTACCGCTGGCAGATGGATGGCTGGGTGTCTGGGCTGGAAGGACAAGGCAACTGGGCTGACCTGTCGGGTAGTAGCGACAACCTCCTTGTTCCCGGCGGTATCGTTCGTTCCAAGACAAAGGCTTTTGGCTTGTTTACCGGACAGGTCGGTTACGCATGGAATGATTTCCTAGTCTATGTGAAAGGCGGTGCAGCTATCACGCGTCGCAACTATCAGTTTTTGGCTCCAGGCGGTGTTTTAGCCTCCGAAACAGGGGTCAAAACCCGTTTTGGCGGAACTGTGGGCGTTGGCACAGAATACGCGCTTAGCCAAAACTGGTCGCTTGGCGTCGAATACAATCGGATCTTTGAAACAGAGCGTGATGTGTCCTTCACGGTTCCCAAGGGTCCCAGCGTGCAAGGCTTCAAAACAGGCGGAGATACAGACCTTGTTCTGGCGCGGTTGAATTATAAATTCTGAAGTAAGCGGACATCGAAACAGTGCTGTTGCCTCCCGATTTACGTCTAAGCGTCGTAAATCGGGATTCGATTTGGCAAGGGTAGATGGTCGCAATATTGGGTCACATGTTGTGGCACAAATCGCGTCACAGGATGAGTTTTCATAAACCGCGCCTGGCCGTTGTATATGCGTTCGGCCTTGCCGCAGGCTCTGCCGGATCAATTATTTAGCTTTGATGATTTGGAGCGGGTAGCGGGAATCGAACCCGCGCGTTCAGCTTGGGAAGCTGACAGGCTACCATTACATCATACCCGCGCGCCGCCCAGTTAGCATGGCCGCCTCGGCTCGGGCAATCAGAAAGCGGCGGCTTGAAGCAAGTGCCGCGAGCGCGTATCTCACGCTCAGGGACTGCAACGGAGAAGAGCCTTGTCTGCACTGACCCGCTTTCTCGGCGACACGCCGCTCAAGATCCTGCTCAAGCTTGTCGTGGTGTCGTTCCTGGTCGGCATTGTCATGAGCGCCTTCGGCTGGTCGCCGTTCGACGTGCTCTATGGCATCCAAAATTTCTTCCTCGACCTGTGGCACATGGGCTTCCGCGCCATCGACCGTTTCGTCGGCTATATCCTTTTGGGTGCCGCGATCGTCGTGCCGGCCTTCATCATCCTGCGGCTGGCGAGCTATCGCAAATAACGCTCAGGCTACGGCCGCCGCTTCCTCGAACAGGATGGCGTGGCGGCCGGCCAACGCCGGCACGTCGGTGGAATAGCCGCCGCCGATGACACCGCACAGCGGTATGCCGCGCCGGCGGAAATGGCCGATCACTGCCCGTTCGCGCGCACGAATGCCGTCATCGCTGAGCGAGAGCCGGCCGAGCCGATCCTCGGCGTGCACGTCGACGCCGGCATTGTAGAAGACAAGGTCCCAGGGTCGCTGGCCGGAGATGACCGGCAGCAGGCCGTCCAGCCGGTCCAGATAGTCGCGGTCGCCGGTTCCGTCGGGCAAGGCGATGTCGAGGTCGGAAGCGATCTTGCGAACCGGGTAGTTGCGCTCGCCATGCACGGACAGGGTGAACACGCGCGGCTCGTCGCGCAGGATGTCGGCGGTGCCATCGCCCTGATGCACGTCGAGGTCGACCACTAGAACGTTGCCGACCCGGCCTTCGTCCAGCAATGTCAGCGCCGCCACCGCGACGTCGTTGAAGGTGCAGAAACCGGCGCCTTGCGCGCGGCGCGCATGATGGCTGCCGCCGGCGGCATTGCAGGCTATGCCATGTTCGAGCGCCAGCCGTGCGGCCAGAACGGTGCCAGCGGCCGCAAGCTGGGCACGCAACGACACCCGCGGGCCGACAGGAAAGCCGATCTCGCGTTCGATTTTCGCCGGCACCGCGCAGTCGATGACCTGATCGACATAGGTTGCGTCATGCGCGCATTTCAACCAGTTGGCTGACGCGGGCCGGGGCTGATGCAAGGCGCCCGGTAGAGCCAATCCACGCGCCGACAACGTCTCCATCAAAAGCGGATATTTGCTCATCGGGAAGCGGTGATTGACGGCGAAGCCGGCATCGTAGTCCGGATGGTGGACGATCTGCAGTGGCAAGCGGCGTATCCATAAACATGCGCCAGAGCGGGAATTTCGGTTGCCCGGTCCGGAATGTCAGTTGCGCGGTACAGCGAAATTGGGCCACATCGGCGACCCGTTCAAGAGGCCGCTGGGAGGCACCACTGGACCAGGCATCGTCAGCGACCGCGAGCCGGTCGTTCGTCGTCACCAACCGCTCGGTGCTCGCCATCGCGGTGCCGATGACGCTCGCCTATCTGACAACGCCTCTGCTCGGCTTGGTCGACACGGCGGTGGTCGGTCAGTTCGGCGATGCCGCCTTGCTTGGCGGCCTCGCCGCCGGCGCGCTGGTGTTCGACGTCGTCTTCACCACCTTCAATTTCCTGCGTTCCGGCACCACCGGTCTGGTCGCGCAGGCTTTCGGTCGCGGCGACACTGCCGAGGAGCAGGCGGTTTTCTGGCGTTCGGTGCTGATCGCCATCGTCGCCGGCGTCGTGCTGGCGGCACTTGCCCCGGTCGCCTCCGTTCTCGGCCAGAAATTCATGGGGGCTGAGCAGCGGGTCAACGAGGCGATGGATCTCTACATCCGCATCCGCCTGCTTGCCGCGCCCTTCTCGCTCGTCAACTACGCCATCCTCGGCTACGTGCTGGGCCGTGGCGAAGGCAATCTCGGCCTGTTCCTGCAGATCGTTCTCAACGGCATCAACATCGCGCTTTGCATCGTGCTCGGCCTGGAGCTCGGCTGGGGCGTGGCCGGCGTTGCCTGGGCGACGCTGACCGGCGAGTTTTGCGCGATGTTGCTGGGATTGGCGATTGTGCTGAGGCGCTTTTCCCGTGCGCCCCGCTTGCCGATGAGCCGCATCCTCGACTGGTCGGCCTTCAAGCACATGATGTCGCTGAACCGCGACATCATGATCCGCTCCTTCTCGCTTCTGGCCGCATTCGCTCTGTTCACGCGCCAGGGCGCGCAGTTCGGCACGGTCACGCTCGCCGCCAATGCCGTGCTGATGAACTTCTTTCTCATCGCAGGCTATTTCCTCGACGGTTTCGCCACAGCTGCCGAGCAGCTGGCGGGACGCGCCATCGGCGCCCGCGCCGAACGTTCGTTCCGGCGCGCGGTGCGGCTGACGCTTCTGTGGGGTTATGGCCTCGCCGGTGTCGCGACGCTGGTGCTGCTCTTTGGCGGTGCCGCCCTGGTCGGTGTCGTCACCACCTCCGATGCCGTGCGCACGGTGGCCGACACCTATCTGCCCTGGGCCGCGTTCACAGCGCTGAGCGGCGTGCTCGCCTTCCAGATGGATGGCGTGTTCATCGGCGCCACCTGGTCGCGCGACATGCGCAACATGATGCTGTTGTCGTTCTGCGTGTTCCTGGCAGCGTTGCTGACACTGACACCAGCCTTCGGCAATCACGGCCTGTGGGCGGCGCTGCACGTCTTCCTGCTGGTGCGCGGCATCAGCCTGTTCTCGATCATGCAGCGGCGGGTGCGCGAAGCCTTTTAGATCGGTTTCGCCAGCCAGTCGGCGAGCTTGCTGTCGCGAAGCTCGCGGATGGACTTCAGTCCCTCGCGGTCGGCGAGACTGGACATGCCGGCGACGATGCGTCCCGGCAAGGATGGTCCGGCATAGATCATGCCGGTATAAAGCTGCACGAGATCGGCGCCGGCGCGGATTTTCTCCAATGCGGTCTCTGCCGAATCGACGCCACCGACCCCGATGATCGCGCGATCCGCACCAAGCAGCTTGCGCATCCTGGCCAGCACGGCGGTCGAGCGCTCGAACAGCGGCTTGCCCGAAAGGCCGCCGGTTTCGCCGGCATGGCTGGTGCTCTTGAGCGCCGGCCGGGCGATCGTCGTGTTGGAAACGATGACACCGTCCACCGCGTTTTCGGTGACTTCCGCGGCGATGTCCTCGAGTTCGGCCTCGATGAGGTCCGGTGCGATCTTCAGAAACACTGGTGGCCTGGCGGCGGCGGCTTCACGCGCGGCCATGACGCGCGAAAGAAGCTCGGCCAGTTGCTCGCGCGCCTGCATGGTGCGCAGGCCAGGCGTATTGGGCGACGAGATGTTGACCGTGAGGTAAGAGGCAAGCGGTGCGAAACGCGCGATACCCTTCTCATAGTCGTCGATGCGGTCGGCGCTGTCCTTGTTGGCGCCGATGTTGACGCCGATGATGCCGCCACGCTGCCTGCGGGCAGCAAGCCGTCTTTCGGCGGCGTCGTGGCCTTCATTGTTGAAGCCCAGCCGATTGATGACGGCGTCGTCGCGCGTCAGCCTGAAGATGCGCGGCTTCGGATTGCCCGTCTGCGGCAGCGGCGTCACCGTGCCGACCTCGGCGAAACCGAAGCCGAGCGAGAGCAGCGCGTCCGGCACTTCCGCATTCTTGTCGTAGCCGGCCGCCATGCCGAGCGGGTTCGGGAAATCGAGCCCGCACAGGCTTACTTTCAACCGCTCGTCGCGTGGCGGGCGTGTCGCCACGGGCAAGCCGCAGCGCAAGGCGGCGATCGTGAGCCCATGCGCGGTTTCGGGATCGAAGCTGAACAGAACCTGCTGGCCGATGCGGTCGATCAGGCTCATTCGGCCTCCAGTTCCGGAAAGACATGGCTGCTGTCGGGGCCGAGCGGCAGAGATCTCACCCAGGCAACGGCGTCGAATTCGAGGGGGGCGTAGAGGTGGGGGAACAGCGCGCCGCCGCGCGAAACTTCATATTTCAGCGCTTCGCCGAGCTTGGTCCCGTCGATCGCGGCCAGCAAAAGGTCGTTCTGGCCGGCGAAGTAGCGAGCCGCGGTTTCCTGGACCTGTGTGGCGGTCGAGAAATGGATGTAGCCGTCGGCGAAATCGATCGGAGCGCCGTCGAAGCGGCCTGCAAGTTCAGCTTCGCGCCACAGGGCCTGCGGCACGATCTTGTAGATAAATCGTGACATGGTTGCGCTATAGTCTGATTGTGACGGCCGGAAAAGAGCGCAGAAGCGGCTCTCCCCATTTCCGGCGCAAAGCGCAGACAGATTGCGCGCAACGGCTGAAGGAGGAAACCATGCGTTTCGAACACCTCATCGTTCCCGCTACGCTGGCCGCGCTGTTTGCCGCGCCCGCATTGGCCGAGGATGCCGGCCGCTACCGGCTGGAAAAGACTGACCAGGGCTATGTCCGCATGGACACCCAGACTGGGGCCATGTCGGTCTGCAACGAACGCGACGGGCAATTAGTGTGCCGCGTCGCCGCCGACGAACGCGCTGCCTTCCAGGACGAGATCGACCGTCTGCAAGGCACGGTCAAGGCCCTGGACGGTCGTGTCACCAAGCTCGAGAATTCGTTGTCGGCCAAGCTGGAATCCAAGCTGCCCAGCGAGGAGGATTTCAACAAGACGATGAGCTACATGGAGCGCTTCGTGCGCGGCTTCATGGGCATCGTGAAGGACATGGACAAGGAAAACGGCGACCCGACCAAGCCAAGTCTGCAGAAGACCTGAGCTTTCTGGGCGCCACCCGGATCGGATCGAAGTGATCCTGATCCAGGCTAGCTTGTTGGGAACCTTCCGACTGTCGTCTTTGCTGCTTGAAAACGACGTCCGCCACCGCATAATCCAATCGCTTGATCCTGCGGGAAGAGAACAGGGATCGGGGAGGGACATCTTGCCGGCAGGCTACAGCTTCGTCATCGCCGACGATCACCCCCTTTTTCGCGGGGCGCTCAAGGCGGCGCTTACCGGCGTCGGCGATGTGGCCGTCATTCATGAGGCCGGTGACTTCGACAGCGTCAAGGCGCTGGTCACCGCCAATGAGGACATCGATCTCCTGCTGCTCGACCTGTCCATGCCCGGCGCCAGCGGGCTGTCGGGCCTGATCTCGCTGCGCGGCATCCATCCGTCGGTGCCGATGGTGGTGGTCTCGGCGCATGACGACCCGGTCACCATCCGCCGCGCGCTCGAACTGGGCGCTTCCGGCTTCATCTCCAAGTCGGCCAGCATGGAAGACATCCGCGAGGCGGTGAAGGCCGTGCTCGCCGGCGATATCGCCGTCCCCGCCGGCATCGATCTCGGCATCGAGCGCGATCAGGAAATCTCCGATCTCATCAAGCGCCTGCAGACCCTGACGCCGCAGCAGACGCGGGTGCTTGGCATGTTGGGCGAAGGATTGCTCAACAAGCAGATCGCCTATGAACTCGGCGTCTCGGAAGCAACCATCAAGGCGCATGTCTCGGCGATCCTGCAGAAGCTCGATGTCGACAGCCGCACCCAGGCGGTGATCCAACTCGCCAAGATCGGCGGCGACCCGCTGCAGAACGGCTGATCTATTCCGCCGCAGGTGCCAGCGGCTTCACCCTTGCCATCATCGTGCGCAGCGCCGCCGGCTTCACCGGCTTGTTGATCACTGGCACGTCGAGTTCGGCGGCCGCCATGCGCACCTCGCTGGTGCGGTCGGCCGTCACCAGAACCGCCGGTATCGCCTCGCGATAGTGCCGGCGCAGATGGGCGACGACATCCAGGCCCGTTTCCCCATCAAGGTGATAGTCGGCGAGGATCAGGTCGGGTTGCGCCAGCGCGCTGGCCCTTGCCTTGAAATCGGCGGAGCCCTGCAAGGTCGTTGCCGTGCATCCCCAACCCTCGATCAGCAGCCGCATGCCTTCCAGGATGCGGGTGTCGTTGTCGATGCAGACGACTGAGAGGCCGGCAAGTGTCGAACCGAGACGCGCCGCCATGCGGGGCCTGGCTTCGGGTGCCGCTTCCGCGGCTGCGGCCACCGGCATGACGACGGAGAATCGCGTGCCTCTGCCCTGGTTGGAAAAAAGCCTGATCTCCAGCCTGAGCACGCGGGCGATGCGGTCGACGATGGACAGCCCGAGGCCGAGCCCCTGCGCCTCGCGCGCGCCTTCGTCCAGCCGGGTGAATTCGTGGAAGACGGTGTTCAATTTGTCGCCGGCAATGCCGATGCCGGTGTCGATCACCTGCAGCTCGAGCAACTCGCCGCGCCGCCGCACGCCGACCAGTATGTGGCCCTTGCGCGTGTATTTGATGGCGTTCGACACCAGGTTCTGGATGAGCCGCCTGAGCAGGTTGCGGTCGGTCGTCACCGACAGCGACGAGGGCACGATGGTCAGTTTCAGGCGTTTTTCTGCGGCGAGCGGTTTGAAGTCTGTGCCGACCTGTCGAAGCAGGCCGTCGAGGCGGAAGGTCGTCTCTTCCGGCTTCATGGCGCCGGCATCCAGCCGCGAGATGTCGAGCACGGCGCCCAGAATGGTCTCCACCGATTCCAGCGAGGATTCGATGTTGATCGCCGCTTGTCCGCTTGCGCCCTTGCCGGCCTTCTCGATCAGCGAAGCGCAATAGAGGCGGGCGGCATTGAGCGGCTGCAGGATGTCGTGGCCGGCGGCGGCCAGGAACCGTGTCTTGCCGAGATTGGCCTCCTCGGCCAGCATCTGCGCCTGCGCCAGTTCTTCGTTGACCCGGGTAAGTTCGGCAGTGCGGCTTTTAACGCGCTGTTCCAGCGATTCATTGGCGCGTTTGAGCGCCAGATCCGCCTCGACGCGCGCGGATATGTCGGCATAGGTGGCGACCAGGCCGCCATCCGGCATCGGGTTCGACCGCAGCTCCAGGATGCGGCCGCTGGTTTTGAGTTCGAGCTGCCACGGGCCGACAAAACTGGCCAGCCGGTCGAGCACGGCAAGCCCGGTTTCGGGCGAAATATCGCCCCGTTCGGCCAGATGACCGAGGATACGGTCGAGCGACACGCCAACCTGGCCCATGTCGTCGGGCAGATCGAACAGGGACCGATACTGGCGGTTCCAGCAGATCAGCCGGAAGTCCCGGTCGAAGACGGTGATGCCCTGTTCCATCTGGTCCAGCGCGATCTGCAGAAGGTCGCGGTTGTGTTGCAGGGCCTCGGTGGCATCGTCGAGCAGCCGGAAGGCATCGCGGGACTCGCGGTCGTTGCGGCGGAACAGCAGCGACAGCACCAGCCTGGCCGAGGACGAACCGACGGCGCTGGCCAGAAGCTGCTCGGAAAAACGGATCGTCTCCATGCTGGCCTGTTCGTTGCCATGCAGGGAAATGCCCTGGTCCCGTTCGAAGGTCTGGAACGAACGTTCGGTGCGTTCGACCCCGAGGTAACGGCCGATCGTGTCCTTCAGGTCGTTGACGGTGGTGGCGGTGCGAAAGCGACGCAGGCTGGGCTTCGGGCTCGTGTCGCGCGGCACGAAGATCGCGGCCTGGATGCGCTCAAGCGGAACCGAGGCGCGCGACAGCGAGCCGAACACGAAGAACAGGGCATTGATGGCCAGGCTCCACATGACGCCGTGGTTGAGCGGTTCGGCAATCGTGCCGAACAGCGCCTGCGGTCGCAGCGCCTGGATGCCGAACAGGCCCTGCGCGACGATGGTGTTGTCGGGTGCCGCGATCGAGGGAAACAAGAGCGTGAAGGCCCATATGGCAATGCCCGCCACCATGCCGAGCGCGGCACCCCGTCCGTTGGCGCGGCGCCATATCAAACCTCCGATCAAAGCCGGCGCGAATTGCGCGATCGCCGCGAAGGACATCAGGCCGATGGAGGAGAGCCGCGCGCTGTCGGTGGAGGCGCGATAGTAGAGGAAGGCGATGAACAGCACGATGAAGATCGAGGCGCGGCGCACATTGAGGATCAGCGTCGACCAGTCCTCGTTTTCCGAGGCACTGTTCTTCAGCACGCGGCGCACGAACAGTGGGATGACGAGATCGTTGGAGATCATGATCGCCAGCGCGACGCATTCCACGATGACCATGGCGGTGGCGGCCGAGAGCCCGCCGATGAAGGCGGCCATCGCCAACCCGTCATGACCGCTGAGCAGCGGCAGCGACAAAACGTAGAGGTCGCTTGAGGTGCGGCCGCCGACAAAGCTCAGCCCGGCAAAGGCGATCGGCAGCACGAACAGGTTGATGGCGATCAGGTAGAGCGGGAAGACCCATGTCGCCGTGCGCAGTTCGCGCTCGCTGCGGTTCTCGACGATCATCACATAGAACTGGCGCGGCAGCATGACGATGGCGAAGGCGCTGAGACCGGTCAGCACCAGCCATGTGGCCAGCGACGTGCCGTAGCCCATGGCATCCTTGACCTTCGGCGTCGCCGCGAACTGGCTGAACATGTCTCCCGGTCCACCGAAGATCAGGAAGGTGACCATCAGGCCGATCGCCAGGAAAGCGGCGAGCTTGACCACCGATTCCACCGCCACGGCCAGCACCAGCCCGTCCTGATGTTCGGTGGCGTCGGCGTGGCGGGTGCCGAACAGCACGGCGAACACCGCCAGAAGCATCGCCACGATCAGCGAGATGTCTGAAACGAAGGGGTCGAAGGAGAGCGGCGAGCCGGAATAATGCTCGACCATCAGGTTGACCGAACCGGAGATCGCCTTTAGCTGCAGGGCGATATAGGGCACGGCTCCGACTGTCGCGATCAGCGTGGCGATGGCAGCGACGGTGAAACTCTTGCCATAGCGCGCGCCAAGGAAGTCAGCCACCGAGGTGATCTTCTCGGCCTTGGCCAGGCGCACGATGCGCGACAGGAGCGGAAACCCGAAGACGAAAAGCAGGATCGGGCCGATATAGATGCCGAGGAATTCCAGCCCCCGTTCCGACGACAGGCCGACCGAGCCGAAGAAGGTCCAGGACGTGCAGTAGATGGCGAGGCTGAGCGCATAGATGAACGGCCGCGGCCGCCCCGGGCCCGCCGCGATCGAGCGCCGGTCGCCGAGGCTGGCGATCCCGAACAGGAGCGTCACATAGGCAAGCGCTATGATGACGATGAACCAGCCCTGCACGCCGGGTCCTCCTCCCATATTGCGTTGCTCTTCCCGATCGAGGCAATCACAGCTTCCAGGCCAAGTCCATCACGACATTGGGCGCAGCCGGGAAGCCGTGGAGATGCCGACGGCCGCGCAGTGCGGTGCGCGTCACTTCGCGTTTTTCGCCTGTGCAACCTGAGGTTTTTGCTGTTGTATGCTCGAATCGGGACAGGGGACCGATAGTCCGCTGTGGAAGCAGCCTGCGCGACGAAGAGGGAAAAGATGCTGAAAGAGTTTCAGGAATTTATCTCCAAAGGCAATGTGATGGATCTGGCGGTCGGCGTCATCATCGGCGCTGCCTTCGGTAAGATCGTCGACTCGTTGGTCAACGACATCATCATGCCGATCGTCGGTGCCATCTTCGGTGGCCTCGATTTCAACAACTACTTCTTCGGTCTGTCGTCGGCGGTTACCGCGGTGACGTTGGCCGAAGCCAAGAAACAGGGCGCCGTGTTTGCCTACGGCTCCTTCATCACCGTGGTGCTCAATTTCCTGATCCTGGCCTGGATCATCTTCATCATGGTCAAGGCCGTGAACAATATGCGCAAGCGCCTGGAAAAGGAAAAGCCGGCCCCGGCTCCGGCTGCACCGCCGGCCGATGTGGCATTGCTCACCGAAATTCGCGACCTGCTCGCCAAGAAGTAGCTTTTCGCCCATCTGGACCAAGAACCCGGTCGCTTGCGGCCGGGTTTTTCTGTTTTCGGCCTTTGGGAAACGCGATAGCACTCGCCGGCAGGAAAACACGGAACCTGCCATGGACATGGTCGAGAATTTGCGCGCCGAGGCGCGCGCCGCTCCCGAAAGCGGCATTGTCGCGGTGATGAACCACGGGCGCGGTCGCGACGGGATGATCCCGCTCTGGGCCGGCGAGGGCGACCAGCCGACACCGGCCTTCATTTCCGAGGCGGCCAGCCGCGCGCTTGTCGGCGGCGAGACCTTCTACACCTGGCAGAAGGGCATACCGGAGGTTCGGCAGGCGCTGTCCCGCTATTACGGGCGCCATTTCGGCAAGAGCTTCACGCCGGAGGAATTCATCCTGACCGGATCCGGCATGCATGCCATCCAGCTTGCTCTCGACGCTGTTGCCGGCGCCGGCGACGAAGTGATCTATCTGTCGCCCGCCTGGCCGAATTTTGCCGCCGCCGCGGGTATCGGCGGCGCCGTGCCGGTGCCGGTCGTGCTCGACCTCACCGACAATGGCTGGGTCTGCGATGTCGACAAGATCGCGGCGGCGATCACGCCGCGCACCAGGGCGCTGTTCGTCAACACGCCGTCCAACCCGACCGGCTGGACCGCCGACCGCGAGACCTTGCAGGCGATCCTCGACCTGGCCCGTGCCAGGAACCTGTGGATCGTCGCCGACGAGATCTATTCGCAGTTCCATTATGACGGCGGCCGGGCCGCCTCCTTCATCGACATCATGGCCGATGAGGACCGCATCCTGTTCGTCAACAGCTTCTCCAAGAACTGGTCGATGACCGGCTGGCGCGTCGGCTGGATCAAGACGCATCCGTCGTTGCAGCAGGTGTTCGAGAACCTGATCCAGTATTCGACCTCGGGCGTGGCGCAATTCATGCAGCGCGGAGCCGTCGCCGCCCTCGACGAGGGCGACGCCTTTGTCGCCGGTCAGGTCGCGCATGCGCGCCAGGCACGCGATCTCGTCTGCGGCATCCTCGGCCGGTCGGGCCGGGCGCGTTTCGCCGTGCCGCCAGGCGCCTTCTATCTGCTCTTTTCCATCGACGGCCTTGTCGATTCGCGCGCCGCCGCCTTCGACATCGTCGACCATGCCAATGTCGGTCTGGCGCCGGGCACCGCCTTCGGTCCGGGCGGCGAACAGTTCCTCAGATTGTGCTTCCTGCGCCGTCTCGACCAGCTCGAGGAGGCTGCAACGCGCGTCGCGGACTGGATGCAGCGCTTGTAATTTCGCGCAAGATTGTTACGAGCCTGTGAGAAGGTGATATTTGCCGCTCCTGACCGGACGGCTTGAGGAAAGTACGCCAGATGACAGTAAAGCCGCGCATTGCTTTGATCCCGCATGCATCGCCGACATCGCCGGCCGCCCGTGCCGCGCTGATGGAGAATCCAGGTTTCGGCAAGGTGTTCTCCGACCACATGGTCACCATCACCTGGAGCGTCGAGCGCGGCTGGCACGATGGCGCGGTCAAGGCGCGGGCGCCTTTCGCCATCGATCCGGCGGCGGCCGTGCTGCACTACGCCCAGGAAATCTTCGAGGGCATGAAGGCCTACCGCACCAAGGACGGGTTGGCGCTTTTCCGCCCCGAGGAGAATGCACGCCGCCTGAACCTGTCGGCCGAGCGCATGGCGATGCCGCCTATCCCGGAAGACCTGTTCATCGAGGCCGTCGAGACGCTGGTGCGCATCGACGCCGACTGGGTGCCCGAGGGCGATGGCAGCCTCTATCTGCGGCCCTTCATGTTCGCCAGCGAGGCATTCCTCGGCGTTCGCCCGGCCAGCGAATACATCTTCTGCGTCATCGCCTCGCCGGTCGGCGCCTATTTCAAGGGTGGCTACAAGGCAGTGACGGTCTGGGTGTCGGACGACTACACCCGCGCCGCGCCGGGTGGTACAGGTGCCGCCAAATGCGGCGGCAACTATGCCGCCAGCCTGATCGCCCAGGCCGAGGCCACCCGCAATGGCTGCGACCAGGTCGTCTTCCTCGACGCCGCCGAGCGCCGCTGGATCGAGGAACTCGGCGGCATGAACGTCTTCTTCGTCATGGACGACAAGCGTATCGTCACACCGCCATTGGGCACGATCCTGCCCGGCATCACGCGCGCCTCCATCATGAAGCTCGCCGCAGAGGCCGGCTACACGGTCGAGGAGCGCCTCTACGGCTTCGACGAATGGCAGGCCGACGCCAAGAGCGGCAAGCTGCGCGAAGCGTTTGCTTGCGGCACCGCGGCCGTCATCGCCGGCATCGGCACCGTGAAGTTCAGGGACGGCTCGTTTGCCATCGGCAACAGCGGCGACGGCGAGGTCACCTCGCAGTTGCGCGCCAAGCTGGTCGGCGTGCAGCGCGGCACCGTCAAGGACGACCACGGCTGGGTGCGCAAGATCTAGGGTTCCCGCGCCGGCGGCTCGTTGCCGTTGCCTTTCCCTTGAGGCTCCGTAATATCCAGGTGGATATGACGGAGCCTTTTGCATGAGATCTGCCCGCGCTTTTCTGGCCTTCCTCATCGTGCTGGCCGTGCCATCCTGGGCACGTGCGGGAGATGGTGGCATCGCCATTTCGGGCGTCGGTATCACCTCCGCCACACTGACCCCGGCCGATCTCGCGAAATTTCCGGCGACGGAAATGGACGTCTCGTTCATGACCAAGAACGGGGTGGAGAAAGGGCACTACAAGGGCGTGCTTTTGTGGTCCTTGCTGCAGGAAAAGGGCCTGTCCAAGCTCAGCCAGAACCACCACGAAGACCTGCAACATACGTTCCTGGTGACCGCCGAAGACGGCTACCGCATCGCTTTCTCGATCGGTGAGATCGCGCCGGATTTCGGCAATCGGGCGATCCTGATCGCCACCGAGCGCGACGGCAAGCCGCTGGCGCCGGACGAAGGGCTTCGGCTGGTCGTGCCGGGCGATGCGCGTGGCGCCAGAAGCGTCAAGAGCGTGGTCTCGATCGAGGTGAAGTAGGCGGGGCGCAGTGCCTCGTCAGGGCGCCAGGCGCACGGTGATCGTAGCGCCGGGGGCTGACAGTTGTCGCGCCAGCGACTGCGCCTCGGTTGCAGTGTCGACGCTGATCATGACGCTGCCGCCCATGATCGGCTCTCTTATGACCGGCTCCGAGATCACCTTGCCGTCGACGACGAGCTGCGTTTGCCGTCCGACTGAGGCGGTCGTGAAATCCCGGAAAGCACCGGCGCTGTCCGGTGTCATATCGATTTTGACTGCGGCTCCGTAGCTGACTGAGTCCGTCACCACTTCGGCTTTCGCGATCTTGAGCGAGACCGGAGCAACGGCTTTGGCCGGCTCGGCTGCGCTTTGTTGTTCGGCCGGCGCAGCGGGCTTTGCCTCGCTGCCGGTTTTTTCCAGATCGGAAGGCCGGGACGCGGGTTGTTCCAACGGACTGATCGCTTGGGCCGACACGCTCTTGGCATTCCATGCCGGCGGCTCGGGCAGGGTCGGCGATTGGTCGTCGCGCCAGATATGCGTGACGATGGTGAGCTTCGTGCCGCCTGTGTCCACGGTCACGCTATCCAGCGCCTCCACGGTCGAACCGTCTTGCAGCGACATGACGAGCGTCAGGTCGCGCGATTTTTGGGAGCTTTGCACCCGCGCCATCTGTTCGTCCGTCAGCTGCTTTGATCGTTCGGCGAAGGCGGCGATCATCTTTTCGATCCGCGCTTTCATGGCCGAATGCAGGGCCGTCGCATCGAAACTCTGTTTCATGCTGAAAGTGGCCGTGCGCCTTGCGCTGTCGGTCGTTTCGAACTTCCACGCCGATGTCGCGGGAACGAGTGTGTCTCCCATGCTTTCGTCGCTTTTCGCGGTCCAGGTGCTGCCGACCTCGGTGGTGCCCTCCTGCGTGGCCTGTCCCAGGCTGAGAACGATGACCTCGGGGAGAAGGACGTCAACGACCTTCAGCGGATTGTCCTTGACCGCCTGAAGCATCTGGCTGGCAACGCTGTCGGCCGGCAGTGTCGTGCCGGCTGCCCCCGGAGCGGCGATGAGGCTTTCCATATGGGCGATGATCTGGTCGGCTCCCGTCAACGCGGTCGGATAGCCGGTCAGATCCATGTCGAGATCCAGCTGCTGCACGCCATAGGCAGCCAGCGAATTCCGAAGCTGGGTATTCATCGCATAGGAATCCGCCGCGCCCGCAGTTCCCGGCGGCAGATCGGCGGAAAGGCTCCATCGGACGCGCATCGCCTTGTCGTCGCGCGAGAGAACGACCAGCTGATGGCGGAAGTCTCCGCGCATCACCACCGAAGACGCTTCCGGTTTGTCGAACCAGAGCGACATGTCGGTCTCGGTCGTCTTCTGAATACGGTAGCCATGCTCGGCACCGACCGCCGGCTGATATGCGGGGATCGTGACGCTTTCCGCTGCCCGTATCGGGCCAACGGGGGTGAGGCCGAAGCAGCAGGCCAGCGCAAGAGTGAACGGGCTGGGCAAGCCGAATCCGGATTTGCGGCGTCGATGAATGGCGCGGACTGGCATGCGATATATCCGGTCAAAAGCCCCGGTCGAGACCTGACACGTCAATCTCCGGCTGTCCACACCGCATGCGGGAATGAACGAAAACTATTTCCGGCTAGCACCTGCACACAGCCGGGGTCGTCGCTTAAGGAAGAAGCTGCCGTCAGCCGCCGGACTTGGGCACCAGCAGCGAAACGATGCGCTCGTTTTCGGTGACGGACGGACGGCCAGCGGCGCCGTAGGGGATGCCGAGGGCATCCCAGGTCTCGACCAGCGCTGCTTGCAGTTCCGCGATCAGCTCGTCCGAATGGAACGGCGTCGGCGTGATGCGCAGCCGCTCGGTGCCGCGCGGCACGGTCGGGTAGTTGATCGGCTGGATGTAGATGCCATGCACGCCGAGCAGGCGGTCGCTGGCCATCTTGCAGAGTTCCGGATCGCCGACCAGGACCGGCACGATATGGGTGGCGGAGTTCATTACCGGCAGGCCGGCATCGGCCAGCACCTGCTTGGTGCGCTCGGCCTGACGCTTCTGCGCGTCGCGTTCGGTCTGCGAATTCTTCAGATGGCGGATGGATGTCGTGGTGGCCGCCGCGAGCGCCGGCGGTAGCGCGGTGGTGAAGATGAAGCCCGGCGCGTAGGAGCGCACGGCATCGATGACCGCCTTGTTGCCGCTGATGTAGCCGCCCAGCGTGCCGAACGCCTTGGCCAACGTGCCCTCGATGATGTCGATGCGGTCGGCCAGGCCCTCGCGCTCGGTGATGCCGCCGCCGCGCGGACCGTACATGCCCACGGCATGGACCTCGTCGATATAGGTCATGGCGTTGTATTTGTCGGCGAGGTCGGCGATCGCTTCGATCGGCGCGATGTCGCCGTCCATCGAATAAACGCTTTCGAAGACGATCAGCTTGGCGCGTTCGCGCCCGGCCGCCTGCAGCAGGCTCTCCAGATGCGCGACGTCGTTGTGGCGGAAGATCTTCTTTTCTGCGCCGGAGCGACGCACGCCCTCGATCATCGAGGCATGGTTGAGCTCGTCCGAGATGATCAGGCAGTTCGGCAGCAGCCGCGCGATGGTCGAGATCGACGCCTCGTTGGACACGAAACCGGAGGTGAAGACCAGCGCCGCCTCCTTGGCGTGCAGGTCGGCGAGTTCAAGCTCGAGCTCGACCAGCGGGTGATTGGTGCCGGAAATGTTGCGGGTGCCGCCGGCGCCCGAGCCCATGCGGCCGGCCGCTTCCTGGAAGGAGGCGATCACGTCGGGATGCTGGCCCATGCCGAGATAGTCGTTCGAGCACCATACGGTGATTTCCTCGGCGCGGCCGTTGGAGCGCCAGATAGCGCGCGGAAATTTGCCGGCGATGCGCTCCAGGTCGGCGAAAACCCGGTAGCGGCGCTCCGCGTGGAGCTGGTCGATCGCTTCCTCGAAGAACCGCTGATAGTTCATCTTTGCTTCCCAATTTGCGTCCGGATCATAGTCATCGGCCCGTCTGACGTCCATGGACCAGCTTTGGTCAAAATGCCACGCCCTGAACCAAGTCCAACGAACACAAAGCGTTGCCTATTCCCTTGATGTGGATCAATATTGCGGTGAGGCGAAACCAAGCATCTACGATCATCCAGATTGCTTTTTAAGGCTTTCCCGTTAGCGTCGGCAACGATGCCGCACATGAGACTGTTTCGCGCAATCTTGAAGGGAGTGGCCGAATGGCGGTGTTGGTGACCGGTGGCGCCGGCTACATCGGCAGCCACATGGTGTGGGAGCTGCTGGATTCCGGCGAGGAAGACGTCGTCGTCATCGACCGCCTGTCCACCGGTTTCGACTGGGCGGTGGCCCCGGAGGCGAAATTTGTCGTCGGCGACGTTGCCGACAAGGAACTGGTCGGTGCGCTGATCCGCGAGCATGGCATTGACGCCATCATCCATTTCGCCGGCTCCATCGTGGTTCCGGAATCGGTCGCCGATCCGCTGGCCTATTATGAGAACAACACCTCCAAGACACGCACGCTGATCGAAACGGCGGTGCGGGCCGGCGTGTCCAACTTCATCTTCTCGTCCACGGCGGCCGTCTATGGCAGCGCCGGGCTGGAGCCGGTGGTCGAGGATGCGGGCACCGTACCGGAATCGCCCTATGGCCGCTCCAAGCTGATGAGCGAGTGGATGTTGCGCGATGCCGCCGCCGCCCATGGCTTGCGCTACACGGCACTGCGTTACTTCAACGTCGCCGGCGCCGATCCCAAGGGCCGCACCGGCCAGTCGACGCCGGGCGCCACCCACCTCATCAAGGTCGCCAGCGAGACGGCACTCGGCAAACGCGCCGCCATGCAGGTGTTCGGAACCGACTATCCGACGCCCGACGGCACCTGCATGCGCGACTATATCCATGTCAGCGATCTGGCCGCCGCGCACCGGCTGGCGCTGCAAAGGCTGCGCGCCGGCGGCGGCAATCTGGTCGCCAATTGCGGTTACGGCCACGGCTATTCCGTGCTTGAGGTGATCGATGCCGTGCGCCGCGCCTGCGGGCACGATTTCGCCGTCAATCTCGGCCCGCGTAGGCCCGGCGACGCCGCCGCGATTGTCGCCAATTCCGACCGGGCTCGTGGCGAGCTCGGTTGGGTGCCACGTCGCGACGATCTCGACCTGATCGTTGGCGATGCGCTGGAGTGGGAACGCATTCTCGCCAGGAAAAACTCCGCGCGCGGCTGAAGTTCGCCATTCTCCGGCCTGGCCCAGCGTATCGAGGCTCGAAACGCCAGCCGATTGCGGTTATGAGAACGCCGACGCGGCTGGGGGCTGGTCGCATTCGTCATCGCGTTGAGGGGGCGGCATTGAAGATTTTGGTTCTCGGCGCGGGCGTCGTCGGCACGGCGGCGGCCTATTCTCTCGCCAAGGATGGGCATGAAGTGACGGTCGTCGAACGCCACGAGATCGCGGCGCGGGGCACCAGCTATTCCAATGCCGGCCTGGTTTCGCCGGGCGATGCCACCGCCTGGGCCTCCCCGACGGCGCTGAGGACGTTCCTGCGCGCGCTGTACAACCATGATCTCGGCATCAAGGTCAGGCTGCGCTTCGATCCCTATTTCCTGGCCTGGAGCATGCGTTTCCTCAGGCAGTGCACGCAGGAGCGCCTGCGCGCCAACACGGCGGTCAAGCTCAGGCTCGCGCTCTATTCGCGCGACTGCATCAACGCCATTTCGGACGAGACCGGCATCGGCTACGACGAGCGCCGCAAGGGCATTCTCTATTTCTTCCGCTCGCAGCAGAGCCTCGATACAGGCACCGACAATTACCGATTCCTCGCCGAGCACGGCCTGCCGATCGAGATCGTCGATCGCAATAGGCTCGTCGAGCTTGAGCCCGGGCTTGCCGGCGCCAAGGACAAGATCGCCGGCGGCGTCTATTCGCCGATCGACCAGACCGGCGATTCCAGGCAGTTCGTCGAGCGGCTCGCCGCCTATTGCGCTGAAAAGCTCGGCGTGACGTTCCGCTATGGCACTGCCGTTGAGGGACTGGACATCGAGGGCGACGCCGTGCGCCGGGTGATGACGTCGGCCGGCCCGCTTTCGGCCGATGCCGTCGTCATCTCGATGGGCCCGGAGAGCGGCCTGCTCGGCCGTCGCTACGGCATCGATCTGCCCGTCTACCCGGTCAAGGGTTACACCGCGACATTGCCGCTGGAGGACGAGAACAAGGGGCCGACCATGGGCGGTGCCGACGAGGATCAGCTGATCGCCTATTCGCGCCTCGGCAACCGGCTGCGGCTCGCCTCGACGGCCGAGTTCACCGGTTTCGACCGTTCCTATCGCCCCAGCGACTATGCCGCCATGTTCAGGACGGCGAAGGACCTGTTCCCTGGCGCCTTCGACGAGAAGAAGGCCGAGTTGTGGGCCGGCCTGCGGCCGATGATGCCGAACTCAGTCCCGGTCATCGGTCGTGCGAAATACCGCAACCTTTATCTCGACACCGGTCATGGCCATGTCGGCTGGACCATGGCCTGCGGCTCGGGCCGCTTCCTGGCCGATCTGGTTGCCGGCCGCAAACCCGAGATCGACCCGCAGGGGCTTGTCTACAAGGGCTAGGCGGGAACGGTGCTGCGAGCGCGGGCATCGCGATGCGGAGCCACCTGGCGGAAGAGTTCGCCATCCAAACCGGTTGAGAACTCATGGATTGCCCAGCCTTCACCTCGACTTCCCGGTTTTGCCGGGAAATGATCGCTGCCTGAGCAGTTTCAGCAAAGGCGCGCGGCGATTTTGCGTCCGGAATTGTGCGAAAACAAAGCGCTCGAGCGCTTCGAGGGAAGCCGAGAGGCTCTGACGGTTGGGGGTATGATGCGGCGCTTCTTGAAGTTCATTCTCCCGGCATTGGTGGTGCTGCTCGCCGTCGGGCTCGGCTTTTTCTTCTTCGTGCTGCCGGCCCGCGTCGAACAGGCGATGAACCGCGTCATCAACCCGCCGCCCTATGCGGCTTCGGACAAGGCCAAGGCGCTGCATGAGACGCTCATCATCGCCGATCTGCACGCGGACCCGCTGCTGTGGGGGCGCGATCTGCTGGCGCGTGGCACACGCGGTCAGGTCGATATACCGAGGCTGGAGGACGGCAACGTTGCCCTGCAGGTGTTCGCCGTGGTCAGCAAGTCGCCGCGTGGCCAGAACATCGAGCACAATGACGGCTCGACCGACAACATCACGCTGCTTGCGATAGGCCAGCGCTGGCCGCTTTCGGCTATCCTCAGCCTCAAGCAGCGCGCGCTTTACCAGGCCGCCAGGCTGAACGACATGGCGGCACGCTCCGACGGCCACTTCGTCGTCATCAGGACGAAGCGCGACCTGCGCCGTTTCCTGGAACGACGCAAGGTCGAGCGCGGTATCGTCGCCGGTCTGCTCGCTATCGAGGGCGCGCAGGTGCTGGAAGGCGATCCGGCCAATGTCGACGCGCTCTTCGATGCCGGGTTCCGCATGATGTCGCCTGCGCATTTCTTCGACAGCGAGATGGGTGGTTCCGCGCATGGCGTCGACAAGGGCGGCCTGACCGACAAGGGTCGCGAGATGGTCCGCCGCATGGAGGAAAAGGGCATGATCCTCGATCTCGCCCACGCCTCGTCCGCCACCATCGACGATGCGCTCGCTGTCTCGACGCGTCCCGTCGTCATCTCGCACACCGGAGTGAAGGGCACCTGCGACAACAACCGCAACCTGTCCGACGACCAACTGAAGGCGCTGGCGGCCAAGGGAGGACTGATCGGCATCGGCTACTGGGAAACCGCCGTCTGCGGCAAGGATGCAGCCGCCGTTGCCAGGGCGATCCAGCATGCAGCCGGTGTCGCCGGCATCGATCATGTCGCGCTCGGCTCGGATTTCGACGGCGCCGTCGCGATGCCGTTCGACACCACCGGACTTGTCCAGATCACCGACGCGCTGCAGTCCGCCGGTTTCAGCGACGCGGATACCGGCAAGGCGATGGGTGGCAACGAAATCCGCTTCCTGCTCGAAAATCTGCCGGACTGAGGTTCACGGCTTTCGCCGCAAACGCCTGATCGTTGTGCCGATTATTTCCCGAATATGGCGCCTTGCATCGCAGCGGTTTTGAGGCGAGTCATTGGCCCCGTCGTGAATCACCACTCTGGGGCGGGGGATCTCTGGAGAACGGTCATGCAACGAATCCGCCACGCGCTGATTTCCGTCAACCTTGTTCTTGCGCTTGCCTGCGCGCCGATAGCGCCGGCGATAGCTGCGTCGCCGGAGCCGGCGAAGGGCGAAAACGGCATGGTCGTCACGGCGCAACGCCTGGCCACCCAGGCCGGCGTGGACGTTCTGAAGAAAGGCGGCAACGCCGTCGATGCCGCGGTTGCCGTCGGCTACGCACTGGCCGTTACCTATCCGACCGCGGGCAATATCGGCGGCGGCGGCTTCATGACCATTCGTTTCAAGGACGGCAAGACGACCTTCCTCGATTTCCGCGAGCGCGCGCCGCTTGCCGCCACCAAGACCATGTATCTCGACAAGGACGGCAACCCGGTCAAGGGCGCCAGCCTCGACGGTTATCTGGCGGTCGGCGTGCCGGGTTCGGTTGCCGGTTTCGAATATGCACGCGAGAAATACGGAACCTTGCAGCGCGCGGACCTGATGGCGCCGGCAATTCGCCTGGCCGGTGACGGTTTCACGCTTGAACAGGGCGATGCCGCCTCGCTCGCCGGTGGCGCGGAAAGGCTGGCCAAGGACCCGGCCGCGGCCGCCATCTTCCTGAAACCGGACGGCAAGCCGTTCGGTGTCGGCGAAAAGCTGGTCCAGCCGAACCTCGCCGCGACCCTTTCGACTATTTCCGACAAGGGCGCCGACGCGTTCTATAAGGGCGGTATCGCCGACGCCATCGTCGCCGCCAGCAGCGGCAAGGGCGGCATCCTCGCCAAGGCCGACTTCGAGCAGTACAAGGTGCGCGAACTCGCCCCGGTGACCTGCAACTACCGTGGCTACGAGATCGTTTCCTCGCCGCCGCCAAGCTCGGGCGGCGTCATCATCTGCGAGATCCTCAACGTTCTCGAGGGCTATCCGCTTTCCTATCTCGGCCCGGGATCGGCGGATACCGCGCATCTGATGATCGAGGCGATGCGCTACGCCTATGTCGACCGCAATTCGGCGTTGGGCGACCCGGACTTTGTCCAGAACCCGGTATCGAAGCTGCTGGACAAGAACTATGCCGCCGAAATCCGCGCCAAGATCGATCCGTTCCGTGCGGGCGTCTCCAAGGACCTGATGCCGAAAGGGTTCGGCGAGAGCAAGGAGACCACGCACTATTCGATCATCGACAAGGACGGCAACGCGGTTGCGGTCACCTATACGCTGAACGGCAGTTTCGGTGCCGGCGTGGTGGCCGACGGCACCGGCATCCTGCTCAACAACGAGATGGACGATTTCACCCAGAAGCCCGGCGTGCCCAACCTCTACGGGTTGGTTCAGGGCGAGGCGAACGCCATCCAGCCGAAGAAGACGCCGCTGTCTTCGATGAGCCCGACCGTGATCGCCAAGGACGGCAAGCCGTTCATGGTCATCGGCAGTCCCGGCGGCTCGCGCATCATCACTATCACGCTCGAGGCCATTATCAACGTCATCGACCACGGCATGAACATCCAGGAGGCGATCGATGCGCCGCGCATCCACCATCAGTGGCTGCCGGACACGGTCTATGTCGAGCAGGACGGCCTGTCGCCGGATACGCTGAAGCTGCTTGCCGGCATGGGTTACAAGCTGGATGTCGCCGAGGAAGGCGAGACTTGGGGCAAAGCTGCCGGTATCCTGATCGGCGGGCGCAGCCTGGGCGAAATCCGGAAGGGTGGCGGTGCACGCTACAACGGCGCCATCGACAGCCGCGCCACGGCTGGCGAGGCGCTGGGGTATTGACGTCCCCCAGCGCCTCCACCGGGCTCAGCTGGGGGTTAAGAGCCCGGCATTTCGGCTTGCCGCCTAGCAAGCAGTTCTCCCTGGAGCCGGTCGGCTTCCGTCACCGAGGTGAGTGGCTTTAGCCTGCGGGCCAGCCAGTTCTTCAGGTCGTCCATGACGGTGAACATCACCGGCACGAAGACGAGCGACAGAAGCGTCGAGGTGATCAGGCCGCCGATGACGGCGATCGCCATCGGGGCGCGGAAGCCGGCGTCAGCACCGACGCCGATCGCGGCGGGCACCATGCCGGCCACCATGGCGATGGTGGTCATGATGATCGGCCGCGCCCGCGTCGTTCCGGCCTTCAACAAGGCGGCGCGTCGGTCGAGGCCTTCGCGCCGCGCCTCGATCGCGTAGTCGACTAGCAGGATCGAGTTCTTGCCGACGATGCCCATCAGCATCAGGATGCCGATGGTCGAAGACAGGTCGAGCGCCGAACCGGCCAGCAGCAATGCCAGTGCCGCGCCGCCAAGCGACAGCGGCAGCGCGATGAGGATGGTCACCGGCTGCAGGAAGTCCTTGAACAGGAGCATCAGCACCGCCGCCACCATCAGCACGCCGCCCAGCACAGCGAGCGCGAAGTTGCGGAACATCTCGGCCATGTATTCGGCGTCGCCATATTCGGCCAGCGTGACGCCCGCCGGTAATTGCTTGTAGGCCGGCAGCTCGGCAATCGCGGCCATCGCGGTGCCCAGCGTCACGCCGTTGAGATTGGCTTCGATGGCCACCAGCCGCTTGCGATTCAGCCTTTCGGCCTGGCCTTCCTCGGCTCCGAACGAGATGTCGGCAACCGAGGTCAAGGGTACCATCTTGCCTCTCGACGTGCTGACGCGCAGCTTGCGCAGCGTCTCCAGATCGGCCCTGGCCGATGTGTCCAGCATCACGCGGATCGGCACCTGGCGGTTGCCGAGATTGAACTGCGCCGAATTGGCGTCGGTCTCGCCCAATGTGGCGATGCGGGCGACGGTGCCGAGCGTTGCCGAGGAGACGCCCAGACGGGCGGCTTCGTCGGGGCGGGGTTTTACTATCAGCTCCGGCGCGAGCGGGGGCTCGGTGGACAGCACGTTCGCCAATTGCGGCAGCCCGCGCATCTCCATTTCCAGTTTCCGCGCCGCGTCGGAAAGTTGCACCGCGTCCTCGCCGACGAGATAGATCGAGACCTCCTTGCCGCCGCCGTCGGACAGGAAGGTGAATTGGATGTCGGGTGTCGCGGCCAAGATCGGCCGCACCTCCATCTCGAACGATTTGCGGTTAAGCTTGCGTTCGCTGCGCGGTGTCAGCCGGATGAGCAGGTTTGCCTCGTTGACGCTTTCCGAGGTGGCGAGAACGGCCTCTACCTCGGGTCGTGTCATGAGTTGCTTGACGATGCCATCGGTCACGCTCTCCGTCTCGGGCAGCCTGGTTCCGGGCGGCAGGGTCACTTTGACCTGCGAGAGATTGCCGTCGCTGGTTGGCAGGAAGCCGGTCGGCAAAAGGGTCAAAAGCCCAAGGGAGCCGGCGAAGATCACCGCGACGATGCCCAGAGCGGTCTTGCGATGGTCGAGCGTCCAGCCGAGCAGCTTGAGATAGCCTGCGGAAAAGGTGGACGGCGCAGCGTCGGCGTGGGTGGGGTGCGCCGCCGGCTGCATCAGGTAGGCGGCCATCAACGGTGTCAGCAAGCGGGCAACGAGCAGCGAGAACAGCACGGCGATAGCGACCGTCAGGCCGAATTGCTTGAAATACTGACCGACCGCACCACCGATGAAACTGACGGGCGCGAAAACAGCAACGATGGTGAGCGTGGTGGCGACCACCGCCAGGCCGATCGCATCGGCCGCCTCGATCGAAGCGATATAGGGCCGCTTGCCCATATGGATGTGGCGTTCGATGTTCTCGATCTCGACGATGGCGTCGTCCACCAGGATGCCGATGACCAGCGTCAGGGCCAGCAGGCTGATCGAGTTCAGCGTGAAGCCGAGCAGCGCCATGATGGCAAAGGTCGGCAGGATGGAAAGCGGCATCGCCAGCGCCGAGATCAGCGTCGCGCGCCAATTGCGCAGGAACAGGAACACCACGACGACGGTCAGGATCGCGCCCTCGACCAGAGCGGTCGAGGCGGCGTCATAACTTTCCATCGTATATTGCACCGTCGAGATCATTTCCTTCATCTCGATGTCGGGGGTGCGCGCCTGAATCTCGGCGATACGCCCTTTCGCGGCCTCGGCGACGGTGGTGTCGCTGTAGCCCTTGGCGCGTGAAACCGAAAAGCCGACTACTTGTTCGCCGTCCAGCCGGGCGAAGCTGCGCGGCTCGGCCGAAGTGTCGGCTACGGTGGCGATGTCTGCCAGTCGCACCCAGCGATTGCCGGGCAGGGGGACGGAAAGCTGCGACAGTTCCTCGACGGTCTTGACGCTGCCCAGCGCCCGGATCGCCTGCTCTCGCCCGCCAATCGTGCCACGTCCGCCGGGAATGTTGGCGTTCATGTCGCGCAAGGTCGAATTGACCTGGTCGGCGGTGACGCCGAGGGCCAGCAGCTTGTCCGGATCGAGCGACACGCGGATTTCGCGGTTGACGCCGCCAAGCCGCTGCACCTTCTGCACGCCCGGGACCGCGAGCAGTTCGCGATTGACGGTATCGTCGACGAACCACGACAGCTCGACGGGCGACAGGCGCGGTGCCCTGATCGTGTAATAGAGGATGGCGCTGCCGTCGACATCGACGCGCGAGATCACCGGTTCCTGGATCGATTGCGGCAGATCCGAGCGGATCTGCGTGACCGCCTCGCGAACGTCGGTGGTGGCGCGGTCGGGATCGGTGCCGATCTTGAACTCGACCGTTGTCGTCGAGACGCCGGTGCTGATCGTCGAACGGATATGATTGACGCCGGGAAGGCCGGAGGCCGCACCCTCGACGCGGCGCGTCACCTGCGTTTCCAGTTCGGCGGGCGCGGCGCTGGCTTGCGTCACCGTCACCGTCACGATCGGGAAGGAGACATTCGGGTTGGCGTTGATCGGCAGCCGCATGAACGCGGCCATGCCAGCAAAGGTCAGGACGACAAACAGGACGATGGTAGGGATCGGCTTGCGGATCGCCCAGGCGGAAATGTTGCGGGTCATCGCTTCACGCTCCCGGCGGCCGGCACCAGGTCGACGACGGTGACGGCGTCGCCTTCGCGCAGGGCGGCCCCTGCCTTGGCGACGATGCGCTCACCTGGTTCAAGCCCGGTCCGGATTTCAACCTTGCCACTCTTGCGCAAGCCGGTCTCGACCGGGCGTCGTTGCACGCGGCCGCTTTCGACAACGAAAACAGCGGAATCGTCGGTACCGCGCCCATAGACCAGCGCGCTGTCGGCGACGACGATGGCTTCGCGCTTGGCAAACACCACTTCGGCCCTGCCAAAAGCGCCGGCGAACAGCGGTTCGTTGGTGTCGAGCGCGATCTGCGCCGCGCCGAGCCGGGTTTCGCGATCGATCTTCGGCGCCACAACGCGCACGGTGCCGCCGATCTCGCTTGTCCGTCCGGCCAGCCTGATCTTGACCGGTTGGCCGACCGCCAGCGACGGCAGGTCTGCTTCCGGGATTTCCGCGGCGAACTCCACCAACCCGTCGCGGATGATGCGCACCAGCGGCTCGGCGCCGGCCTGTGCGCCGGCGCGCGCCTGCCGTTCCGAGACCACGCCGTCTGCCGACGCGCGAATGATGGCGCGTTCCAACTGCCGCGTCGCTTCTGCGCGCTGCGCTTCCGCTTCGGCGTTTTCGGCGCGCTGCACGGCCACGCCCTGCGTTGCAACGGCCACGGTGGAGGTGCGCTCCTCATAGGTCTGTTCGGAAATGATACGGCTCAGCTTCAGCCGCTCCGCACGATCGAGCGCCGCCCGCGCCTGTGCCAGGGTTGCTTCCTGCTGGGCGAGTGACGCCTTGCTGCGGGCGACGCGGCCTTCCGCCTCGCGCAACTTGTTTTCCAGCATCGCCGTTTCCAGCCTGACCAGCACCTGGCCGGCGGTAACCCGCTGGCCGACCTCGACCTCCACGGAGGCGATGCGCTGGTCCTGTTGCGCTGTGCCGACCGCAATCTCGTCGCGGGCCACCAGGACACCGGTGAAGGTCAGCGTCCATTCGGCCGGCTGCCGCTCGGCGATCAGGGTCGAAACGGTGCGCTGCGACAATGTCGGCTGTGCCGACGCGGCTGCGGAAGCGCCGTCGGCCAGCAGCGGGCTTGTGCCCGCCAGCAGAAGGGAAAACGAGGCCGCGGCTGCCCGAACGAAGTGAGGGACGTCACGCATGGATGTTGCTGCCTATGTCTGGGGCGAAGTCGCCACGTCTTCATTATTAGACTAGTCGATCTAATAAATCACCGGAGAGCGTGTCAAGCCATGCAATAACTGGCTTTTTTGCGTTGACACGTCGTCATACGGAATTTATTAGACTGACTAATCTAATAAAACGGCGGCGGAATTGAGGCAAGCATGCGCAAGGTCGACCCCGAGAAGCACGAAGCAAAACGTCGGCAGATTCTTGAGGCTGCGGTCGCTTGTTTCGCGCGCAAGGGCTTCCATCGCACCTCTACGGCCGAGATTTGCGCCGAAGCCGGCATGAGCCCGGGCAATCTCTTCCACTATTTCCCGACCAAGCAGTCGATCATCGCCGCTATCGTCGAGGAGGAACGGCGCCAGACCGCCGACTACTTCGAGGGCATCAATCCCTCTTCGGACCTCTTTGCCGAGTTGCTCGATTTCATGGACATCGTGCTCGAACTGGCATCGGATCCGACCTACCTCAAGCTCGCGCTCGAAATCGCCGCCGAGGCCATTCGTGACGAGGAGATCGGCAACCTCGTCGCCAAAACCGACACTGAACTGCAAACGGCTCTGAACACGCTGTTGCGCAATGCCGCCGCGCGCGGCCTTGTCGATCCGACGCTGGATCCGGCCGACAGCGCGCGCTGGATCGCGGCGCTGGTCGACGGCATTTTCAGCCGCGTCGCCGTCGACCCTGGCTTCAGCCCGCTGGAGCAGCGGCCGATGCTGCGGCTTCTCATCACGCGCTTCCTGCGGCCGGGTGCTGCGCCGGCGACCGCCTGAACGGCCTCGTCGGTTGTGAGGGCCTTTCCCTCAGCCGCGACCGCGACCTTGGAAAGATAAGGCGATGCAGATGCAGAAACGCTGGTGGCTCGGCTTTTTTGGGCCTCATTGGCATCTATAAATTTCCCGACGCGATCGCCGCCTACAACGGCCAGGCCAGCGCCTGGGAATATATCTACCTCTCCTGGTTCATCTGGCTGCTCTATCTCGTGCCGGAGAAAGCGCCGAAGGCTGGTGCGGGTAGCCCGGCGGCATTGCGGCGTTTGGAAAAATGACGATCCGTCATGACGGTTGAGCAGCAACCGGTAAAGACGCTTCGTCAGGCCCGCAGCCGTTGGCCTTTTACCGGGCTGCAGCTTGCCAGTGTCACCGTTAATTTCGCCAATGCGATCGGCGCCGTCGTCTATCCCTGGCTGGTCTACGACCTGACGGGCAGTGCCGGCTGGATGGGCATCGTCGCCGCACTGGCGCTGTTGCCTGCCATCGTCGGCACCGCCTTCGGCGGCATAGTTGCGGAACGGGTCGGCATTCGCCGCATGGCGATTGCCTCGGTGACCATGGGGGCGGCGGCGTCCGTTGCCGCGGCGGCTGCTTACGATGCCGACATGCTCACCATCGGCGTGCTGGCGACCCTGACCTTTTTAGGCGCCGTGCTCGACGGGCCGGGCGGCATCGCCATCGAAGCGCGTGTGCCTGAAATCGCCAGGCTGGCGCGCATGCCGTTGATCCGTGCCAATGCCATCGATGACCTGATCGACAACAGCGCCGCCGTCGCCGGGCCCGCGGTCGCCGCTTTCCTGGTCGCTGCCGTCTCTACGACGGCCCTGTTGTGGATCGTCGCCGCCATCAACCTGCTGGCGGCGGTGCTCGTGGCGGCAAGCCTGCCACGCTTTCGCCTGCGCCGCGCCGCCGGAACGACATTCGACCAGATGAAGGCCGGGCTCGGTTTCATCTTCGGCCAGCCGGTGCTGCGCGCGGCGTTGATATTGGCCGGTGTCGGCACCAGCATCTTCGTCGCTCTGGAGGCGATCGCGCTGCCGGCGATCCTGCGGACCGAAGGCCGTTCGGCGGCGCTGCTTGGCATGTTCCTCGCCGCGGCCTCGGTCGGCGCCATCGTCGCCAATCTGACGCTCGCTTTTGCCGAACGGGCGCCGTCGCTGCGCGGTGTCTTCACCGCCGCTTTCGCCGGGCTCGCCATTGGCGTCGCCTTGCTCTTGTTGGGCCGGTCGGTGCCGATCCTTGTCGCTTCGGGTGCCATGCTGGGTGTCGCCGCCGGTCCGCTGTCGCCGGTTTTCGCTACCCTGCTTCAATCGAGCGTGCCGAAGGAATTGCGCGCCAATGTCATCGGCATTTCAATGAGCCTGATCCTGATCGGCGCGCCGGTGGCGGCTCTTGGCGCCGGCGCCGCGCTCGACGCCTTCGGTGCGACGGTCGTTCTGGCCACCTGTTCGGCGCTGCTGTTCGCCTGCGCCCTCGCCGCTTTCCTCATGCCCGGCTTGCGCGGGGTTACGGCCAAACTGTCAGGCGAGAAGGAGTGACGATTGTGAGAATCGGCCTAGACGTCTCGGGTCACGACCTGGGAGTGTTGAAGGCGCCGCACCGATTGAGGTCGGTGAAGCGCATCACCGCGTCGTCGAGCTTGCCGATCGACTGCATTCTGACGGGGCGCTCGGACTTTACGAAGGGGCCTGTCCGTAGTTTCGCCAATGAGGTCTCGAGCGCGCCGAGAGCGGATTGGCTGGTCTTCCTGACCGGCAGATAGCGATAGGCGGGCTTGCCGAGCCTTGCCCGCCCCAAGGCATGTTTGAGGACGTTCGCCAGGCGCACATCGCCATCGAAGGCGATGTTGGTCGATATGTCGACCGGTCGGTAGTCTGTGCCGATCGTAGCCGTGAAATCGCGCCACTTCTTCTCCAGCACCTTGCTGGAGAAGATCACCGGCACCCACGGAACGTCGTAGGACTCGGCCACCACCGCGCCATGCAGGGCTTCGGTGATCAGGCACGACGCGCCGGCGATGCGGGACAGCGTCGCCTCGGCGTCGCTCAGCGGTGAAATGTAGGTGATCCCCAACGCACCGCAGAGCCCGGCCAGGATTTCACCCGCCGTGGTGTGCGAGTGATGATGCGGCATGAAGGCCGGCCCGCCGGCCCTCGAATGCGTGAAATGGCGCGATGCCAGAATGGCGGGATCGATGCCGGCATGGGACCGGTCGATGCCGAGGAGCTTGCAGGTCAGCGGCCCGCGCACGCAGAACACCGTCCTGTTTTCCGTGTCGTATCGACCGCGCTTGTAGCCGGCGCCCGCGCCGATGATGATCTCGTGGGCGTCCTGTGGCGCGGAACGCCCGATCACGGTGCCGATGAACAAAACGCGGCTGGAGCGATCGTCGTCGAAAATGTCGCCGAACACGCATCGCGCCAGAAGCGGACTTAGGACGTCCCCGAAATTTGGAAGGTCGCGATAGTAGCCGAGCTGCATTCTTCTCTGCCTGGGCCGAATGCTCGGCCGGGGTATCTGTGCGGTGCCCGTGACGCGAACAACGGGTTGGCGAAATCTGCGGGAGCGGCGCGGATTGCGCCACGGAACCCGTCAGGGGAGGCTTGATCTTCTAGGATGTCAGGGCGGCTGGGGGTGATAGACCACTGTGGCTTTGACTTATTGGATCGCATCGGATGTACGGGGCTTTATAAGCCCCGTCGCGACGCGTCCGTGATCAAAGCGGTGTCACTGTTTTGTGAAGGCGCTATCGGGCTAGAACAGCGGCTACTGGGCACCCTCACAGGTAGGGAAGGATTCGGTTCGGACGTAAACGCGCTCTTATCGTTGCCAGAAGGGCAGCTTGGCGATCTCTTCCTCGGCCTGCCGCCTCGTCAGGCCGATATCGTCGATCAAATGCGGATTGTCCTTCGCCATTTGCTTGAGGTCCCAGCGAAAGCGTATCTGCTCACGCCAGGTCGCGATCCTACGGCGCAGGCTCGCCACGCTGTAGCGCCGCGACATATCCGCCGGCGCAGCGAGCGTTCCCGACTGCGTTGCCCGATGCCGGGCCGGCGCAAGAATATCGTTCATGGCAACCTCCATATCGGTCGAGGGCCTGGAGCCCTCGACCTGAAAGAGGTTGAATTCTGCGGGATGCGGACGGCGGCGTAATTAAGCCGCCCCAAATAGTTCTCAAAACTTCCAAAACCGCCGATCAGGATTGACGGAGGCTGTGCCCCTTTTCGGCGAGCCAGGAATCGTGGAGCCATTTTTCCGTGCCGCGACGGCCGGGGAAACTGATCCAGTGAATGTCGCGCTCGAACACCATGACCTTGCTGTCCGCGCCGACGATGACCCACATCCAGAGGCCATCGGCAGTGTTGCGCATTTTGACCTTCATGCCGGTGAGGGTCAGGTCTTCCATGCGTCCGTTGTGGGTCACCCGCAGCGGCTCGTCATGCGGCTCGATCCAGCTGATATCGAGAACCGGCAAAAGATCGGGTGCCGCATCGCGCAGGAAATCCATGGCGATCGCCTGCGTCTCCTGCCGTGTCGGCAGTCGGCCGCCGACCAGATCGAGATCCATCCGGACGAAACCCTTGAGGCGACCATCGGCGGCGATGATCATACTGAAATGCTCGCCGCCCAGTGCGGCGTTGCGGCCGTCTGTTCGCTCGTGGCGGACAAGTTCAGCGGCTTCGCCGTCCACGGCAACGGTGCGGCGGGCCACCTCTCGGTAGCCGGCCGGCATGAACGTCTTGATGGTGGTGGCCACCGGTTCGCCGGCAAGCGTTGGGGAGGTCATGGTCTTTCCTTTCTGCGTGGAGGCGAAGGCAAGGCTGGCTGTGGTGGCCCCGACGACAAGGCCGAGAACGACGATGAGGGGGCGTATGCGAGGCATGTCGAAAACTCCTTCAGTTCGGTCGGGATTGCAGGTTGATGTGTAACTTGACGTCAAGTGTAGATTTAGAATGCACCTGTCCGTCGCTCCAGTCGCGCCTATTTCCGCTTCGCTTCCGCGATCAGGGCATGCATGCGGGCGATGTTGTTTTCCAGATCCTGTTTGAACGCGGTCAGTTCATGCAGTTGGGCATTCGCCCTCTTCAGCTGCGTTTGCAGGATTTCCAGCACCTTTTCCTTGCCCTTGATGCCGCTGGCATCCTCGAAATAGAGGTCGATGACGGCGGCGATCTCGTCGAGGCTGAGACCGAGGCGCTTCAGTGCCGCGATCTTTTCCAGCCGCTTGACGGCGATCTCGTCATAGTAGCGATAGCCCGCACCCTCGCGCTCGGTCGGCTTCACCAGCCCGAGCCGTTCGTAATAGTGGATCGTGCGGTGGCTGACGCCGGCACGTTCCGACAATTCTCCAATCTGCATGAGCGACGACAAACGACACCTATCTAAACCTGACGTTGGGTGTAGATCTAGGATCGAAGTGCATGTTCGTCAACCGCTGCGATGTTGCGCGCGGTTCCAATGTCCGGAAGCTGAAGCCCAGGGGCGGGCACCCGGTTCCATGCAAGCCTGAAAGGCTCTAAGGATGCGTCCTATGCAGGGATCGCGCTTTGCCTTTGGTTCGTTCGTGCTTGATCCGGATGCGGGAACGCTGCTTCGTGACGACGTTCCCGTTGCCGTGGGCTATCGCGCCCTGAAGCTGCTTGCGGCACTCGCCGGACAGCCCGGTGAAATCCTGGGCAAGGCCGAGTTGATGGACGCGGCCTGGCCGGGCATGGCTGTCGAGGAAGGCAACCTCACCGTCCAGATCGCGCAGCTCAGGAAATTGCTTGGTCCGGCTGACGACGGCGGCGGCGAGTGGATCGCCACGGTTCCGCGTGTCGGCTACCGTTTCACGGGCGCCGTCGAACGGCTCGGCGGCGCCAAGCGAAAACCCTTGCCGCTGCCCGACAAGCCATCGATCGCCGTGCTGCCCTTCGACAACATGAGCAACGATGCCGAACAGGGTGCCTTCGCCGATGGCCTGACCGAAGACCTGATCACCGACCTTTCCAGAAACGCCGACCTGTTCGTCATCGCGCGGAGCTCCGCCTTTGCCTACAAGGGAAAGGCACTGGCCGTGCGCGAGATCGCCGAGGACCTCGGTGTGCGCTACCTGCTCACGGGCAGCGCGAGGCGCGCAGCGGGCCGCGTGCGCATCAACGCACAACTGGTCGATACGGAGAGCGGCAACCAGCTGTGGGCGGAGCGCTTCGATCGCGGGCTGGAGGACATCTTCGCCGTTCAGGACGAGGTGACGGCCAGGATCGTCGAGGCGCTGCTCGGCCGGCTGCGCGCGCAATCGCCACGCAAACGACCCGGGAATCTCGAAGCTTATGATCTTTGCGTGCGGGCGCGCAGGCTGATGGATGATCAGCCGCAGTCGGCGCGGGAAGCGCATCTGATGCTGACGCGCGCGGTTTCTCTCGATCCGGGATATGCCGAAGCCTATCGTTGGCTTGCCATGAACCACTGGATGGGCCGGGTGCATTCGGGTGGACCGACGGAACCCGAGCGTGCCGTCGCCCTCGAACTGGCCCGCAAGGCCGTGGCGCTCGATCCCGACGATGCCGGCTGTCGCTGGGTCCTGGCTTACCTGCTTACGTTCAACGGCGACTTCGCCGAGGCGGACGCGGAATTCGAGCAGGCGATTGCGCTCGACCCGAACGAGGCTGACGCCTGGGCGGCCCTCTCCGACATCACGGTTCTGGCCGGTCGGATCGAGGAAGGCCTCGAGCAGAGCCGCAAGGCATTCCGGCTGAACCCCTACCCGCCGAGTTGGTATTATCTGACGCTCGGTCAGGCATTGTATGCGGCCCGCCAATACGAAGCCGTCATCGAGACCCTGCGCCGGGACGAAACTTACCGCACAACCTCACGCCGCTTCCTGGCGGCGAGCCTTGCCCAACTTGGCCGGCTGGACGAGGCGCGTGCGGAAACCGAACTGTTCCTCGTCGGCAGCCCGCATTTCACGATCAGCCACTGGCGCGCGCAGGAGCCGTTCCGCGACACCGCCACGCTCGCACATTTCGTCGACGGTTTCCGCAAGGCCGGCCTGCCGGAGTGACGAGCCGGCCGGTTTCCACCACCTAGTCCTCGAAGCGGCCGTCGGTCTCTCGATCGCGTTCGTAGCGTTTCGCAAATGGAAACGGCGGCAGCCAGGATTCGCGACGGACGGTCCAGAGTTCGTAGGTCGGCTTGAATTGGTCAGTCGCGTCCAGTGATCCGAGATTGACCTCGATCTCGTCCCCACTACGCCCGAAAACCGGCGAGCCGCAGCGGGGACAAAAGAAACGCCCGGCATAGTCGCGCGTTTCGCCTTCGATCGTCACCGCATCCTGAGGGAAGATCGCCGACGCGTGAAAAAGCGCGCCATGATGCTTGCGGCAGTCGAGGCAGTGACAGATGCCGACCCGGTAAGGTCGTCCCGACGCCACAAGGCGGACGTTCCCGCACGAACAGCCCCCGGTGTACCGTTCCATGTCGTGCCTCCTCCAAAACCGATTGACTGGGATGGCTATAGTGAACCCGGCCGTGATACCCGGAAAAGGTATGTCTGCCTTTTCGGCCGCTCACCTGCGCTGAACAAGAGATGAGCAACATCCCTGAACATGGCAAGTTCAGGATTTCTGCGTCAGAATTCGATGAAATCAAAGGCTGATTGGTTGAGTGGTGCCCAGGGGCGGAATCGAACCACCGACACTGCGATTTTCAGTCGCATGCTCTACCAACTGAGCTACCTGGGCATCTCGGTTCGGCCCATGGTCGGGGCCAACCTGCTTCGCCGGAACGCTGGGCGTCCCCCGGAAGCGCGTGGGTTATAGCACGAGATTTCCGCCTGTCCAGCACCGCGGCGGCGATTTCGCCGGGAAAACAATTGGTGTGCCAAAATGCCGGCAACGCGCCTTGTTGCCAGGGGCGCGGACGATCAATCCCGCGGCGGTTCCGGGGCCTTTTCTTCCGTGTCGGCGTCGTTATCGACGCCCGGAAGCACGTAGACGCCCTTCAGCCAGCGATTGAGGTCGAGTTCCTTGCAGCGGGTCGAGCAGAACGGATAGGTCTCGCGTGCGGAAGGGCGGCCGCATTCCGGACAGGGCCGCTTTGGCCGCAGCGGCGTGACGGTGGCGTCATTGGTGCTCATTGTCAGGTCTTCCCACGCCGGGCTTGGCTGTCGTCAAGACAGCGCGCGTGCCGGCCAGTTGCGGTGGGTGTCGAAGCCTTCGCCGTCCAAAAGCGCCGCTGTCTCGAAAAGCGGCAAGCCGACGATGTTGGAATAGGAACCGGTCATCTTGACGACAAACGCACCGGCCAGTCCCTGCACGCCATAACCGCCGGCCTTGCCGCGCCATTCGCCCGAAGCGACATAGCGGTCGATTTCGATGCGCGGCAGGCGCTTGAAGCGCACGCGCGTCTCCACCAGCCGCTGGCGCTGCTTTCCGGAGGGCGTGATCAGGCAGACGCCGGTGTAGACCCGGTGCGAGCGACCCGACAGCAATTGCAGGCAGAACGCGGCGTCTTCGCTGGTTTCCGCCTTGGGCAGGATACGGCGGCCGACCGCCACTACTGTGTCGGCGGCCAGCACATAGCCGCGCTCGAGCTCGGCTTCGTCCTGCAGCAGGGTGAAAGCCTTTTCCGCCTTTTCCTTCGACAGCCGCTTGGCCAGCGAGCGCGGGTGTTCGGCACGCTGCGGCGTTTCGTCGATATCGGCCGGCAGGATGCGGTCGGGCTCGATGCCGGCCTGTTGCAGGAGCTCGATCCGCCGAGGCGATCCCGAGGCCAGCACGAGCTTGTGCGAACTGCTCATCGCGTATCCAGCCGGAGGCCTGTTACTTGAAGCGATAGGTGATGCGGCCCTTGGTCAGGTCGTATGGCGTCATTTCGACCAGGACCTTGTCGCCCGTCAGAACGCGGATGCGGTTCTTGCGCATGCGGCCGGCGGTGTGGGCAATGATTTCGTGTTCGTTTTCGAGCTTCACGCGGAACATCGCATTGGGCAACAATTCTGTCACCACACCCGGAAACTCGAGGACTTCTTCCTTCGGCATTCGATACCTTTGGTTTGGATGGATTCCCGGCTGCCGGGCCGGAATTGGCGCGGAACCTATATGATTATCGCCCCTTTGTGAACACGCTTAATCGGCTTGCCGCCCGTGAGGCGTAGCAGGCCTATCCGCTTCGTTTCGCAAACGGCAGGGGGCTTGCAAGCTCAAGATGTCCGGTACTCGAAAAGCCGGGCCATTGGCTTGTCGTGGCCCGTGGCTACCGCTCGTCAGCCACGCCAGTGCAACACGCAAACCAGCGTGAACAACCGCCTAGCCGTGTCGAAATCGATCTCGATCTTGCCGGTCAGCCGGTCCATCAGCGTTTGCGAACCCTCATTGTGCAGGCCGCGCCTGCCCATGTCGATCGCCTCGATATGGCTCGGCGTCGAGGAGCGGATGGCGTCGTAGTAGCTTTCGCAGATCAGGTAGTAGTCCTTGACGATGCGCCGGAACGGCGTCAGCGACAGGATATGGGCGACGACATCCGAACCGTCCTGGCGGCTGATGGCGAAGATCAGCCGCGATTCGGCAAGCGACAGCTTGAGCTTGTACGGGCCGCCGCCATCGTCGTTGACCGGGCGGAAACTGTTTTCTTCGATCAGGTCGAAGATCGCCACGGCGCGTTCATGTTCGACGTCGGGGGTCGAGCGGCCGATCGTTTCGTCGAGTTCGACGTCGATCAGCCTCGCATTGGTTGCCTCGGCTCCCGACATGCTCGCCTACATGTTCAACCGGATGGAAACGGAGCGGCCATGCGCGTCGAGCCCTTCCGCCTTGGCCAGCGTAATGGCTGCCGGCGCCAGTTGCCGCAACTGTTCGGGGCCGAGCTTCAGCACCGAGGTGCGCTTGACGAAATCAAGCACCGACAGGCCGGATGAGAAGCGTGCCGAGCGCGCGGTGGGCAGAACATGGTTGGAGCCGCCGACATAGTCGCCGATGACTTCCGGCGTATGGCGGCCGAGGAATACGGCGCCCGCGTTGCGGATCTTTTTGAGGAATGCTTCGGGATCGGCGACCGCCAGTTCGACATGTTCCGCCGCGATGCGGTCGACAAGCGCCGGCGCCTCGTCGAGCGAGCCCACGATGATGACGGCGCCGAAGTCGCGCCAGCTCTCGGCGGCGTTCTGCGGCCTGGGCAAGGTCTTGAGCTGCGCCGCGACCGCCTGCTCCACATCGGCGGCAAGCCCCTCGTCGTCGGTGATCAGGATCGACTGTGCGCCCATGCCGTGTTCGGCCTGGGCCAGCAGGTCCGCGGCCAGCCATTGCGGATCGTTGTCGCGGTCGGCCACCACCAGCACTTCGGAAGGACCGGCGATCGAATCGATGCCGACCTTGCCGAACACCTGTCGCTTGGCAACGGCGACAAAGGCGTTGCCCGGCCCGACGATCTTGACGACGGGGCTGATCGTGTCCGTTCCATAGGCCAGTGCGCCAACGGCCTGCGCGCCGCCGACCCGGTAGATTTCGGTCACGCCGGCAATGTCGGCCGCCACCAGCACCAGCGGGTTGATCTCGCCGCCGGTTGGCGGCACCACCATGACGATGCGCCCGACGCCGGCAACCTTCGCCGGCACGGCATTCATCAGCACCGAGCTCGGATAGCTGGCAAGGCCGCCGGGAACATAGAGCCCGACCGATTCCACCGCGGTCCAGCGCGAGCCGAGCTCGACGCCGATCGCGTCGGTATAGCGGTCATCCTTCGGCATCTGCCGCTGGTGGTGCGAAAAGATGCGGTCGCGCGCCAGCTTCAGCGCATCGATGGTCTCGGGGTCGGCCTGCCGGTAGGCGGCGGCGATATCGTCCGGACCGACGGCGATGCCGATGCGATTGAGATCGGCCCGGTCGAACTTCAGCGTCAGCTCTTTCAGCGCGGCATCGCCGCGTGCCCGCACGTCGGCGATGATCTGGCGAACGACCAGGTCGACCTCGGGCGAATCCTCGCGCTTGGTGGAGAGGAAGGCGGCGAAGCGCTGTTCGAAATCGGCGGCGGAAGAACGCAGGGTCACGGCCATCGGTCAGCCCCTGTGCGCCGGGCGCGAAGAGGCTTGCCAGGCACCGCCGAGGTCGGCCAGCCGGGCCTCGACGCATTCGACTTCCAGCATGATGGTGCCACCACCGGAGAAGATCAGTTCGACGATGCCGGCCGGTGCCGTAATCGGCACGAAGCTGATGGCGAGCAGCGACAGCACTTCCTGCGGCTTGTCGCGCGCGATGCCGCTGGTCTTGGCCGCCAGCACCCGGTCGAAATGCAGCACGCTTTGCCGGCGTTCGTTGTGCTTGCGGAACAGCCCCTTTTTCACCTCCCAGGCGAAACGGTTCATCGGCAGCACGAAACGCTTGGCGGCCGGCAGATATTCGAGGTCGGCGACCTTCATCACGGCGTCCTGTGTATGGGCCGAGATGATGTTGAGGTCTTCGTCGTCGAGCGCGACCAGTTTCAGAGCGTTCATGCGGATTCCGCACCTGCGAAGGTTTTGTCGTTCAACCTTCTGTTAGGCGGTCTTTCCGGCGCGCGCAACCGGGGAGGCAGTCGGCAATCGGCAGTAGGCAGTCGGGATTAAAAGATCGGGGATTTGTCGGTGGCGATAAACAGCAAGTCCCATCGCCACCGTCGGCGGTATAACCGGCTAGACAGCCGATCAGCGTTTGCGACGCAGCTTCGACTGCCGACTGCCGACTGCCGACTGCCGACTGCCGACTGCCGACTGCCGATTCGCTTAGCCGCTGATCCGCTCGATCACCGCGCCGCAGCCGGAGAGCTTGTCTTCAAGCCGCTCGAAGCCGCGGTCGAGATGGTAGATGCGGTTGACCGTCGTTTCGCCTTCGGCGGCGAGCCCCGCGATGACCAGCGACACCGAAGCGCGCAGGTCGGTCGCCATCACCGGCGCGCCCTTGAGCTTGGAAACGCCTTCGACGATCGCCGTCTGGCCGGAGAGGTGGATACGCGCGCCGAGACGGGCCAGCTCCTGCACATGCATGAAGCGGTTCTCGAAGATGGTCTCGGTGATATGCGATTTGCCCTTGGCCTTAGTCATCAGGCCCATGAACTGCGCCTGCAGGTCGGTCGGGAAGCCGGGGAAGGGTTCCGTGGTCACGTCGACCGGCGAGATGCCGGCGCCGTTGCGCTTGACGCGGATGCCTTCGTTGGTCGGCGTGATTTCGGCACCGGTCTGGCTGATCACGTCGAGCGCGGTCTGCAACAGGTCCGGCTGCGCGCCCTGCAGCAGCACGTCGCCGCCGGTCATCGCCACCGCCATCGCATAGGTGCCGGTCTCGATGCGGTCGGGAATGACGCGGATGCTGGCGCCCGAAAGCTGGTCGACGCCATCGATGGTGATCGTGGGCGTGCCGGCACCGTGGATTTTCGCGCCCATGGCGTTCAGGCATTCGGCGAGATTGACCACTTCCGGCTCGCAGGCGGCGTTTTCCAGCACCGTTTCGCCGCGCGCGAGCGAGGCCGCCATCATCAGCACATGGGTGGCGCCCACTGAAACCTTCGGGAAGACGTAGCGGTTGCCTTTCAGCCGGTTGTGGGCCTTGGCCACGACATAGCCGTTGTCGACATCGATATCGGCGCCCAGCGCCTGCAGGCCATCGATGAACAGGTCGACAGGCCTGGTGCCGATGGCGCAGCCGCCGGGCAGCGAGACGCGGGCCACGCCCATGCGCGCCAAAAGCGGGCCGATCACCCAGAACGAGGCGCGCATCTTGGACACCAGCTCATAGGGGGCAACCGTGTCGACGATGTCGCGGGCGGTGAAGTTGATGGTGCGCGAATAGCCGCCGCCATTGCCGTTCTGATGGTCGCGCTTGCCGTTGACCGAATAGTCGACGCCGTGGTTGCCGAGGATGCGGGTCAGCTGCTCGACGTCGGCCAGATGCGGCACGTTCTCGAGCGTCAGCGTTTCGCTGGTCATCAGCGAGGCGATCATCAAGGGCAGCGCGGCGTTCTTGGCGCCCGAGATGGGGATGGTACCGGCGAGCTCGCGGCCGCCGACGATCCTGATGCGATCCATGAAAGAGTGTCCCTCGGCCGATTTGTCGGCTTTTCATCGGTTGCGTGTTGGGCGCCGTCTAAACCATTGGTCGACCCGGTTCAAGAAATAGGATTTCGCTGCAAGCCGGCGCAAGAGCGGCCCGCTCCCCCCGCTTGCCTACTCCCGGTCCTTCTGCGTCTTCGACGCGGACAAGCCCTCCGGCCGCGCATCGGCCTCGCCGGTGCGGCGTGAGCGTGTCTGTGCCTTGCGCTTCTGCAAATTTGCGCGCAATGCATCCGCCAGCCTGGTCTTGCGGTCGCTCGGCTGCTGCTTTGGCTTGGTCGTGTCCGTCATCGTCTCCAGTCCCCGGAATGGATAACCGACATTGTGGCGCGGCCATGTCGGAGCGTCTCTTGGAAATAGCTGTCATACACAACTTGCGCTTGGCGATTCATTGTGGCAGAAGGCGCCGCATTCAAGGCGCTGCCGTAGCTCAGTGGTAGAGCACTCCCTTGGTAAGGGAGAGGTCGAGAGTTCAATCCTCTCTGGCAGCACCATTCCATCTCCTTGATAGACAACAGCTATCTGACTTTCTTGGTCTTTTGCCGCCCTTCCGGTGCACGGGGTGGTACAGCTGAGCTTGAGAATGCCCGGACCTTGGTTGCTCTCGACGACGGGCGCCCATGCAGATTTGGTTGCGTTGGTGCGTATCTCCGACAACGAGTTTCCACAGATCTGAAAGGCGAAGCTCTGCCCGAACGGAGGCTGATACCCGTGAATCGCCCCTCAAGTCTGTGACAGTGAACGAGTTCGTCAAGGTCAGTTTGGAAACGAGGGTCCCCAACGAGACTAAGAGGCGGTTCCGTGAGGCCGATAATCTCACGCCAGACACCCGCAATTCAATCAAAGGGATGATCGTCGAAAATTGAGTGCCCAATCGTGTAGCCGCCGCACCGCATGGTTTTTTCGAATGTCCGGCCAAATTGGGGTGACCGCCCTGCTATTTCAGGGGCGTTGCGAATTGATCGAGAGCCGTGTCACCGATACAGGGCGACGACAGCAAAGACCGCCCCCAGCGGCAGTAGCTGCATCAGCAATTCAATCATCGTCACAAATCCTCGTACCTCATAGGGCGGCAACCTGGCGATCGCGCCCGCGCACCGGTCGAGCATTGAAAAGGCCTCTATGCGAGGAATCGATAGAGAGCCACCAGAACAACCAAAGCGACAATCGGAGCGACAAGGCTCATTTGCGAACCGTCAGTGAACGGTGTCAGCCAGGTCGTCATTGAGTTCTGGAATGCCGGGCAGCGGGCGTGCCTTCTCGAATGCAAGGCGTTTCGACCACGGATCGAACCACTCCACGTTGTTGACTTCAACGTCGCGGCTCTCTTCATCCTCGTCCTTCTTTATTTCTTCCATTGCTTGCATGCCCCTCTGCGCAAAGTCGTCCACATACAAACGCACAAGCCGCAAGTCATCCCCCGTTTGGGGGATCGTCCTGCTTGGGCCGCCGCTACGAAATGGAAGATGCTCTGGTCGAGAGGGTAATGTTTTTAGAACGGAAGCGCACGCGCAACATCTTGTTTCTGCCGCGTAAATTTCCATTCGTATCTCGCCAGTGCCGTCGGTTCGCCGTGCCGTTTGCAAATTTGCGATGCGCCCAGTCCAGCCGGGATATATATTCGAGATCGCGGGAGTTGGGGGCAAGGCATATGCAGTCTGGCAATCTTGATGCGTCGGATCATGAACTGATCGGACGGATTTACGAGGCGGCCGCGATACCGAGCCTTTGGGGTGGCAAAGGTGTCCTGGACCTTCTCGCCCAGGCAGGCGAGTGCACCGATGCCGCGCTGTTTGCGGTAGACAGCAAGGGGCTCAATGGTTGGTCTTCCAATGAGCGCTGTGTCGAAAAGATGCAGATCTACATCCGCGACAATTGGGTGGCGCGCAATCCATATATCGAGTCGGCGGAACGTCGCGCTCGCTTCGATGAGCCTCGTTTCGTGCTGGATACCGAGGTGATGCCGGCTGAAGAAATGGCGCGGCACCCCTATTATCTGAATTTCATGAAACCACACGGCGTCTACTGGCACACCGGCACCAATATCATTTCGCCGACCGGGGATACTCTCAAGATTTCGGTGCACCGGAGCTTCGATTCCGGTCCGCTAAGAAAGGAAGTGGCGATGCGCTTGACTGCGCTTCGCCCGCACATAGCGCGTGCTGCGCTTCTTACGGCTCGTCTCCGTTTTGAGCAGGTCCGCGCCGCCGTCGAGGCCTTTGATGTCATAGGGTTGCCGACCGCGGCTGTCCGTCGCGGCAGGTTGGCAATGGCAAACAGAGGCTTCGAGAAATTATTGCCGCGGGTGGTGCAAGACCGCCATTCCAGGCTGACCTTCTCGCAAGTGGCGGCGGATGCCTGTTGGCGCAAAATCCTGGAGGGACCGAGTGACCGGGGTGGCACCTTCCCGATTGCGGCCATCGACGAACATCCAACGATGGTGGTGCATGTGCTTCCGATTGTCGGAGCCAGTCGAGATATCTTCAATGTGGCTGACATGCTGCTGGTCATAACGTCGGCTGCCGAGGACGTTGGTGTCGACCCCAGGATCATGGAGGGCCTGTTCGATCTGACGGCAGCAGAGGCCGCAATCGCGCGCGATTTAACCCTTGGCAAGACGATCAATGAAATCGCGGACCTACGGGGGGTCGCAAATGGCACCGTGCGTTCGCAGGTCCGTTCGATCTTCGAGAAGACGGGTACGCATCGGCAGGTGGATTTGGTGAGGCTTCTGACCGGTGTGAGGACGGTTCTCGCCTTGAAAGCCGGTCTTGATCACATGTCCGGCCTCAATGATGAGCCCGGTTCGAGAAAAGAAAAGAAGTAAGCACAGAACCTCCAGCAAGCAGCAATTGCAAGCTGAAGGCTGATTGGATTGCGTTTCGCTTATTGCGGTTCGAAAGGCCGCACACGCCGCGCTCAGATCGTTCACGTGCTGTCTCAGGCACTTTCCGGCCTTGGCCTGGGTTGTGCCGGTGAACACAGTCCGTCCTGATCATTGTGGCATGGTGCCCGCGCGGAGCCGCAACGGGTTTCATTGGTGGCTGAAGAGGCCCCCCAACGCGCGCCGAAATCCCACCAGATTCGCGTCGATATCGCCGACGATCGAGCCCCATCACCCGACGAGTGCTCCCATGCTTGGGACGTTGATTACGGATTATGTCACCCGAACGGAGGATGCCAAATGGGTTCATTTAAGGGATAGCTCGAAAGTCATCGTCGCTCGCGGGCACGGCCAGCTGGCGAGAATCTCTTTTGTCGTTGGCTGGAGACGGCTAGGATACAGCAGGCAAGTCGATGTTGAGGGGCTTCGGTTTCAGCCTTCAAAAGTTGGATCGGCACCTGGAGGTTGAGCGACCCGAACGCTGGAAGCGCTGAAAGCCGCGATCAATAGCCTCGTCTCGCCTGGATCGCGGCGCGCTCTAGTCCACCGTGAACGAATACGTCGCGCCGATGCCGAAGGTGAACTGGTTGCGCGAGCCTAGGTCTTTCACGATCGGGCTGTTGGCGGCATCGCCGACCAGATAGTCGAACCGTTCGTAGAGCGTCGTCGTCCATTCCTTCGACCAGACATAGCTCTGCGCCACCGACAGGCCGACGCTGGCGATGCCGCCCTTCGGGTCATAGGCCGCAACCGTGCCGTTGCGGATGGCCGCCTCCGGCGAGACGCCGTATTTGATACCCATCACCTTGTCGTCGGCCAGCACCAGCCGCGGGCCGCCGGAGAGCGTCAGCGCACCGTAGTTTTGCACATAGTCGGCCATCAGGTCGGCGCTGAAGCCGTCATTGTTGCGCAGCCCGTGGCGCAGTTCGCCGCGCAGGCGCAACTGGTCCTCGACCGGCCAGAATTCGGCGAAGGCGCCGACTTCCACGGTCCAGGGATAGGTGTCGAGCCCGTTCAACCGGCCGCCCTCGCTCGAACGGCCGGAACGCAGGCTGGCGACGGGACCAATTGCAAAACGTTTGCCGGTGAAGAAGGTGATGTCGAAATTGTCGTCCGGCGCCGAGAAGCTCTCGCGCTCGGAAGCGCGGCGGAACGAGATCGACGGCATGCCGCCCAGCCCGTAGCGCGAGGAGCCGTCCCATCTCGGGCTGACCGTCGCCATGCCGCCGATGCTGATGATCCAAGGATCGTTGGAAGCGAGCGGTTTTTCGGCCACGCTGTCGGCCGCGCGGGCTGGAAGCGCCAGTACGACAAGCGAGACGGCAACGCCGCCTGCCAGCAAATCAAGGGCAAGCGGACCACGCCCCTTGCGGTCTCGTCGGGAAAAGCAACGCAAAACGAACCTCACTTCGCAGTCTTGGCGATCTTGATACCAAGTTTTTTGATCCGATGCCAAAGGCTCCGTTCGGCGATGCCCAACCTTTCCGCTGCCTTCACTTGGATGCCGTCGGTTTCCTGCAGCGCGGCCAGGATGAAGTCGCGCTCGATGCGTTCCAGTTCGCCGTCGAGATCGGCGGGCAGCGCGGCGCTGGCGGCCGGCTGGCGCCTGGTGCGCGTCACATAGCCCGGCAGGTCTTGCGGGCCAACGACGTTGCGGGCGGCCACGATCGTTGCTCGTTCCACCGCGTTCTGCAGTTCCCTGATGTTGCCGGGCCATTGGTAGGTGGCAAGCGCGGCCTCTGCCTCCGGCGCGAAGCCGGTGATCTTCTTGTTCATCTCGGCGGAGAAATGCGCCAGGAAATGCGTCGCGATCGGCAGGATGTCGCCGGCGCGCTCGCGCAGCGACGGCACGCGGATGGGATAGACCGCCAGCCGGTAATAGAGATCCTCGCGGAAATCGTTGGCCTGCATGGCAGCTTCCAGGTCGCGGTGGGTGGCGGTGATGATGCGCACGTCGACCTTGACGCTGCGGTCGGAACCGACCGGCTCGAACACCTGGTCCTGCAGCACCCTCAAAAGCTTGGGTTGCAGCGAAAGTGGCAGGTCGCCGATTTCGTCCAGGAACAGCGTGCCGCCATTGGCGGTGACGAAGCGACCGTCGCGGGCGGCCACCGCACCGGTGAAGGCGCCCTTGGCATGCCCGAACAGTTCGCTCTCGAGCAGGTTTTCAGGGATGGCCGAGCAGTTCATGGCAATGAACGGGCCGTCGCTGCGCGGGCTGTTGAAATGGATGGCGCGGGCGACCAGTTCCTTGCCGGTGCCGCTTTCGCCCTGGATGAGCACTGTGGCGCGGCTGGCGCACACTTCGGTGATCTGCCGCAGCACCTCGCCGAAGGCCGGGCTGGAGCCGATCAGGTTGCCGAAGGAGTATTTCTCTTCCAGTTCGGCGCGCAGGCGCCGGTTCTCGTTGACGATCTGGGTGAGTTGCAGCGCGCGCCTGGCGGTGGCGATGACGTCGTCGATCTCGAACGGTTTGGAAATATAGTCGAAGGCGCCTTCCTTGACCAAGGCGACGGCATCGCGCAGCGAGGCATAGGCCGTCATCACCACCACCGGCATGTCGGGGCGCCTGCGCCGCAATTCCTGCAACAGGTCGCGGCCGCCGCGACCCGGCATTCTGAGGTCGGTAATGACGAGGCCGAATTCGCCCTGTTCCAGTCGCTGCAGCGCGCTGGTGGCATCGGTCACGAAATCGCTGGAAAGGCCGCCGCCTTCGAGCGCCAGCGCCAGTGTTTCCGCCAGGCGGGGCTCATCGTCAACGACCAGTATCGAGCTCGGCATAGGCGATCTTCTTCTGCTTCAGCGGCAAGCGTATCACGATGCTGGTGCCGTTCTCCAATGCACTGGTGCAGGTGATGGCGCCACCGTGATGTTCGATCACGGAGAGCACCTTGGCGAGGCCGAGGCCCGTGCCTTTCGTCTTGGTGGTGAAGAACGGATCGAACATGCGATGCACCACATCCGGTTCCATGCCGATACCGGTGTCGGCAACGGTCAGCACGGCTTCGGTCGTTTCCTGGTCAGCCTCGACCTTGACGGTCAGCGCGCCGCCCTCGGGCATGGCCTCCATGGCGTTGAGGACCAGGTTGATGATCACTTGGTGGATCTGGTCGGCATCGGCATCCACCGCAATGTGGTCGGCGAGTTCGACATTGGCGGTGATGTTGCGCTTTTCCAGTTCCGGCATCATGAAATCGATCGCCTTGCGCACGATCCCGTCCAGGAGCGCAAGCCGCATGGTCGGGCGGTTCGGCCGCACATAGTCGAGCACTTCGGTGACGAGGCGATCGATACGGCCGACCTCGTCGAGCACGAAGCCGAGCAGCCGCTCGTCCGGCGGAGCCAGATAGGTGCGCTGGGCCACCAGCTGGCTCGACGTCTTGATGATGCCGAGCGGGTTCCTGATTTCATGGGCGATCACCGCGGCCGCTTCACCGAGCGCCGCCAGCTGCTCGCGCCGCCGCATCTCGCCTTCCATCTGCCGCAGCCGCTCCAACTGGCGCGTCATGACGTTGAAGCCGCTCGTCACTTCCTCGATTTCCGGACCGCCGTTTTCCGGCAGCTGCAGGCGATAATTGCCCGAAGCGACCTCGCGCAGGCCGCGCTTCAGCGTCTGCAGCGGGATCGTAAGCCGGCGTGCAAGCACAACGCCGACGGTAATCGACAGGCTGGACGCGATCAACGCCAGGATGGTGAACAGCCGCCAGTCGATCAGCTGTTCGAAGACCGGTCGTTTGGCGGTGAGGCCGAAGGTGACCAGGCCGACCAGCCGGCCGCCATCGTCCCGGATCGGCCCGTAGCCGGTCGCCAGCCCGCCGCCGGTCGTATCCGGCACCACGGTGTAGTTGTCGCCCCGGTTCAGTGGCGCCAGCACTTCGTCCGACACCGTCAGCGGCTGGCCGAGCCCCTGGCGGACCAGCGGCAGCATGGAGTTCCCCTGCAGCCGGTAGGCATGGATGACGATTGCCGTCTTGGCGCGCGGCACAGAGAAGAAGGAGTCGTCGAGCAGATTGGCGACCAGAACATGCAGCACCTGCCCGTCGCGCTCGAGCATGCGCGCGGCACCGACCAGCAGGGCCGGGCGCCCTTCCTTTTGTGCTGTGAAGATCGAGCGCACCGAGGTGCGCGGCAGCGCAATGTCGAGCATCGCGGTGCCGAAGCGATAGAGCGTGTTGCCCTTGTCGTCATAGATCAGCACGAGATCGTAGCCGACCGAGGAGAGCAGGTCGGAATAGATGCGCAGCGGCGTGGAGTTCTCGTTCACCTCGCCGGCGAGCGCGCTGCCATGGGCGGGCAGCGATGCGGCGATGATGGCGGCGGCGCGGTCCGCCTCGTCTTCGCTCGACATCGTTTCGCTGACCAGGAAGTCTGCGGCGCGGCCAAGCAGGCGCTCGACATTGTGCTTGAACGTGGCCGAGATCAGCGCGGCGGCGACATAGGACGCGATCAGCACCGGCGGCACCGACACCGCCAGGAAGGCGACCACAAGGCGCCAGCGCAGGGTGAGCTTGCTCAGCACTGTGCGCTTCTCCGTGGTCGCGGCATCGTCGTCATGGCTGCTGGGCCTTGGTCACGGTGTCGCAACGCTGGTCGGCGGGTAGCTGATGCCGCCGCCATGTGAACTGCTGGCCGAGCGCCTTGACGCCGAGATAGCCGGTAACGATGAGCTTGTCCGGCCCTGTCAGCGAAAGCGCGACATCGTAGGCGCTGCCTTCCTTGGGATCATAGATTTGCCCGTCATCCCAGCCGCCGGAGCCGTCCTGCGCCAGGCCGGTTATCACGCTGAGCCCGCAGATCGGCCGCTGGCGCAGTTTCGGATTGGGATTGTTGCGGTCGGTCAAAGGCGCGCCGTTGTCGTCGATCGGCGTCTTCAGCCACACGATATGACCGCACAATCTGTTGCCGCAGGGTGCGAATTCCACGACACCCTGGCCGTCATGGGTAAGCCATGTGGTGGCGATGGCATCGGCCGGCGCGGCATCGGCGCTTGTCGCCAGAAGGAACAGCCCGGCCGCCCAGCCAAGGGCCTGGAGAGCCGACGCGCGGCGATACGAGAGCTTGCGATCTGGTGCCGTCACGACGGTTTTCCTCTGCCAATCAGCACGACCCCGGAAATGATCAGCGCAATGCCTGCCGCCTGCGGCCAGGAGAGATGCTCGCCAAACAGGAGCATGCCCGCCGCCGGAACGGTGACATAGGTCAAAGCCGAAAGCGGAAACGCGCGCCCGAGATCCATACGCGCCAATATCAGCATCCAGAACACGAAAGTAAGGCCATAGAAGAAGACGGCCAGCCAGAGCGCCGGCGTCTCCAGCGCCGAAACGACCCAGGCTATGTCGAGCGTGCCGGCACCGATGCGCTCGCTCGCCCATTTGAAGGCGATTTGCGTCGCGGTGTCGACGACAATGAAGGCGGCGATGATGCCGCGCAGACTGGATTGGTTGGCCGTCGTCACGCTCATTGTCCGTCTTCCTTGGCCGGCCCCTTGGCGCGGTCGCGCGCTTTCGCATTTGCCTCGCGCAGGTCCGGGTCCCAGCGGTCGAAGGCGAGCCAGGGGGCGATTGCGGCAAGGCCGCGATTGAGCAGGCCGTTGGTGTGCTTCACATAGATCGCCGATGGTTCCAGCCGGCTGCCCATCCTGATCTTGGAGGCATAGGCGGTCTGGCCGGTCTGCAGCAGTGGTCGCCCGATCTCGCGGCAGAAGCTGAGGTTCTCCATCCAGCTCACGACATAAAGATTGTGATCGCGCGCCAGCGGATAGGCCATGCCCAGGAACTTGTCGACGACCCGGTCGACACCGACGAGAAGCAGGTTGAAGGCGGCGAGCCTGTCGCCGATCCAATAGAGCTGGAAAACGGCGTCCTTGCCCAGGCGGCGCGACACCTCCTCGAAATAGCGGCTAGGCAATTCCTCGAAATCGCCATAGCGCAGCTGGCTGTTTTCCTGGGTGGAACGGTAGAGGGCCGCGATTTCGCTTTCCAGGCCGGTAATGTCCGTGCGCCGCTCAACGCGCACCGCATCGCGCGTCTTCAGTTTGCGCTTCACGTCCTTGCGGGTCGCTGCGGAAAGCCGCGCCAGATAGGCGTCTTCGTTCTCACACACCTCGGCAACCGCGACGGGCAGGCTGGTCAGCCGCGCGAAACCCTTGCCGGCAAGCAGGCCGCCGATCAGCGCTTCTTCAGGCGGCGCGACGTCCTTGAAGGCGATCAGCGCAGCCTTGCGCTTGCGCGCCTCTGCCTCCACCGTCTCGATCAGTGTGGCGAGGGCTTCGACGCGCTTGTCCGCCGACAGCCTGTCGGCCAGCAGGAGATGGCAATGGTCGACCATCGGCGAGCCGACACCGAGCAGGCCAAGCGCGAAGATGCCGGGGAACTGGTCGGCCAGCCGTCCGGCCCAGGCGCCGAGCTTGCCCTGGAACGGCGTGTCGAGGCGATAGGACAGCGAAAACAGCGGCGCAGCGGCAAGCAGTTCGCGGTCGTCGCGCTCCACGACGACGGCCTGCGGGGCCGTGCCGTCGACCGCCGCGGCGGTCTCGAATGCCGCGTGATAGTGGACGCCTTCGGCATTGGCGCGGCTGAGCTCGGGCCAAGAGGCCGGATCGAGCGAAGACAGGCCCGCCCGGATCGTGCCGCTCGCCGCGCCAGCGTCAGGCGACGACCTGAAGGCGCTCATGTTCATGCGATCCAGACCGTTGATGCAGTTGCGCCACGCTGTCGACGAAGGCGGCTGCCTTGGCGATGACCAACCGCCTTTGGCGGTCGAGCGTGACCAGGTGGTAGCTGTCGTCGAGTACGAGCGATTCGACCGTGCCGCCGAGATGGCGCTGGAAATACTCCATGTTCGACAGGCTGGCTATGTCGTCCTCGCGGGCATGCACCACGAAGGTCGGCTGGCGCAGGTCCGGCAGTTCCGGCTTCAACGCGTCGACCAGTCGCCACAGTTCGCGCAGCGCCAGCGCCGGCGTCGCCGCCAGGCCCGCCGAAGTCGAGTCGCCGGAGAACATCGACTGCGCCAGCACCATGCGCAGCCGCTCGTCCTTCAGGCCGTAGGGCTCCTGTTCGACGAAACGATATTTGCGGCCGCTCGGCGTGTTGATGAACAGTTTGAGCAAGAAGCGATACCAGGGGATCGACCAGCCATCGTACCAGAGTGTCGGTGCGAACATCACCAGCCCCTGCACGCGCTGCGGCTGGCGCGCGGCGAGCATGGCGGCCAGCACGGCGCCCATCGACAGGCCACCCACCAGCACGACACGGCAGCGCTGCTCCAGGGTCGTGAGTGCGTCCTCGGCGCTGGCATACCAATCCTTCCAGCTCGTCGCGGTCAGGTCCGCCTCCGTGCCGCAATGGCCGGCAAGGGTCGGGCACAGCACCGTCGAGCCGCGCTCGGCGAAGTTGCGCGCCACATTGTTCATTTCTATTGGCGTGCCGCCCAGCCCGTGCAGCAGAAGCACGCCGACGTCCCCGCGCGGCAGGAAGATGCTGCGGTCCTTGGTTCTCAGTTTTGTGGTGGTTTCAACCATCAGATCGTACCTGCGACTAGAATGACGCCTGCCGTGATGAGCAGCGCGCCGAACCATTGAGAGGGACCGGTCTCTTCACCCAGCCACAGCCGCCCGGCGAGCGTGATGGCGAGGATGTTGAGACTGGCGAGGGGAAAGGCGATGCCGAGCGGCGCGAGCGCGAGGATGCGCACCCAGATGATGAACTCGGCGACATAGATGATGAGCCCGAGGCCGACCCAGCGGTCGCTGAACAGCGCGCGGGCAAAGGGCCGCCAGCTCTGGGCGGAGAATTCGGGCAGGGTGTCGGCGCCGAACTTGAAGGCGATCTGGCCCGCCACGTCGCAGACGATCGACAGCACGAAGAGGACGATCAGCTCGGTGCTCAGCATGCCAGCACCTGTTCAAGGCTGTTCACGATGCGCGCGTTGGCGGCATCGTTGACGGCGGCCATCGCCGCGTCGAATTTCGGCTGGCGCGGATGGTCGAGCTTGGCCAGCGTATAACGGAACGGGTCGCGGAAGAGCGGCGGCGAATAATCGCCGCAGACATCGACGCCGAGAACGCGCCGCTTTTCGGCCAGGCGCTCGATCGCGTAGAGGACCTGATCGAGCCGCATCGCGCCCTGGTCCCAATTGGTCACGGCTTCGTCGGTGGCCAGCACGTCCTTGTCGAAGGTGATCCAGATCGCCTCGGGTCCGAGCCGGGCGATCAGGTCTTCGACGAAGGCTTCCCAGTCCTCGTCGGCCAGATTGCGCCAGACAAGCTGCTTGGCGAAGCCGTCGCCGCTAGTGGTGGAGCCGGGGGAATCGACCGCCGCGCCCAGAAGCCTGGTCGACGGCACCCGCCAGGCATACATTTCCAGCCGGCCGTCGCGGATCGCATCGAGATTGGCGGACTTCATCTGCGGCAGCACGAGGTCGGTGCTGGTCGGTCCGATGGTGATGACACGGCGAACATTGCGGCGCTCCAGCGCCCGGTTGACCCAGCCGCCGCAGTTGGAGGTCGCCGGAAAGGTCACCCAGTCGGGATGGTTGTCGAACTGGATCACCGTGACCGGCTTCTCGACGCGAGCGAGAAACAGGTCGGCGACATGATGGAAGTCGCCCGACCCGTAGAAGATCAGTTCCGGCTCGTCGGCCGGGCGCGGGCCGATCCGGTTGCCGAGCTCGCGCAACGCGTCCCTGGCCGCAACGATGCGCAGCCGGGGCGCGAGGTCCCCGGCTGGCACGATGTCGGCTGGTTCCGATCGGGAGGGGGCTCGATGGAAACCCTGGTCCGTCACGGCGCCGTCGAGATCGACGATGCGCACACGCACTCAATCACCCCTTGGTTACGCGGGTGAACAGCTGGTCGAGCAGCGCCAGCGCCAGATCGATTTCGGCGTGGCTGATGGTCAGCGACGGCGCCAGCGTGATGACGTTCTTGTAGTAGCCGCCAATGTCGAGCACGAGGCCATAGCGCTGGCCGTCATGCGTCAGGTCACCCTTCAGCGCCTCGTCCACCATGCGGTCGACCAGCGCCTTCGACGGCGTGTAGCTGTCATGCGGCTCGCAGATTTCGATGCGCAGCGCCAGCCCAAGGCCATCCACTTCGCCGACGATCTTGTGGCGACGCTTCAGCTCCTCCAGACCGCGCAGGAAATAGGCGCCCTTTTCCGGCACCGTCGTCTCGTAGTCGTCCTCGGCCATCATCTTCATGGCTTCCAGCGCGACAGCGGTGCCGAGCGGGTTGGCGTTGAAGGTCGAGTGGGTCGAGCCCGGCGGGAAGGCGGTCGGGTTGATCAGCTCTTCGCGCGCCCAGACGCCCGACAGGGGGTTGAGGCCGTTGGTCAGCGCCTTGCCGAAGACGACGACGTCCGGATTGACGCCGAAATGCTCGATCGACCACAGCTTGCCGGTACGGTAGAAACCCATCTGGATTTCGTCGACGACCATCAGGATGTTGTGGCGGTCGAGCACCTTCTTCAGTTCGATGAAGAAGTTCTGCGGCGGAACGATGTAGCCGCCGGTGCCCTGCAGCGGCTCGATATAGAAGGCCGCATACTCGGCCTCGCCGGCCTTCGGGTCCCAGACGCCCTGATATTCGCTTTCGAACAGCCGCTCGAACTGGCGCACGCAATGCAGGCCGTATTCTTCCTTGTTCATGCCCTTCGGCGCGCGGAAGTGGTAGGGGAACGGCACGAACTGCGCGCGTTCGCCGAAATGGCCGTAGCGGCGGCGATAACGATAGGACGAGGTGATGGCCGAAGCGCCCAGCGTGCGGCCATGGTAGCCGCCCTCGAAGGCGAACATCAGGCTCTTGCCGTGCGAGGCATTGCGCACCAGCTTCAGCGAATCCTCGATCGCCTGCGCGCCGCCGACATTGAAGTGGACGCGGCCCTTGAGGCCGAATTTCTGTTCGGCATCGCGCGCGATCAGCGCGGCCAGCTCGATTTTCTCGCGGTGCAGATATTGGCTGGCCACCTGTGGCAGCCGGTCGATCTGGCGCTTCAGCGCATTGTTGAGGCGCTGGTTGGCGTAGCCGAAATTGACAGCCGAATACCACATCTGCAGATCGAGAAACGGCGTGCCGGCCGCATCGAACATGTAGGAGCCTTCGCAGCGGTCGAAGATCTTCGGAGCGTCGGTGTAGTGCACGGTGTCGCCATGCGAGCAATAGATGGCCTCGAGGGCCAACAGCTCGGCCTCGTCGAGGGCAGGTTCGGAATCGTTCCCGGCAGCGAGCCGGAATGCGGCATTGGTAGGCATGAACAGATCCTTGTCAGGTCACAGAAGTTGGGCCGACTGGACGGTCTGGACGTTGGCCAGCCAGTCGGAGAAGAGCATCGGCAGGTCGGCGAACGTGCCGAATGCGCGATGGGTGATACCGTTGGCACGGCAATGGTCGGCAAGCTTGCCTTTCGCGAACACCATGTCGGAGATGGAAGCGGCGCAGAAATCGGAACGGCCGTCGCCGATCAGCACGCGCAAGGCGCTGTCGGGCGCCCGGTCGAAGGTGGCGCATTTGCAATGCGCGGAGTTGGCGCGGCAATTGTCGGAGGCGTGCAGGCAGTCCAGCCGCCAGCGGTCGCCGCCGGTGGCGGCAAGGCCGTTGGCGAGAACCGGCAGCTCAAGCCCGTAGCCCTTCAAGGCGTGGGCAATGACGCGGTCGAGCCCGTCGGAAACGATGGTGACCTTGATGCCGCTTTCCTGCAGCGCTTCCACGAACGGCACGAAGTCGGGGTCGATCTGGAGGCAGTTGGCGAACAGGTCGAGCATCACCGGCTCGACGCGCAGGAGATCGACCTGCCTGGACATGCATTCGCGCGAGCCGATGGTACCGCGCTCCCAGGCGGCCTCGACCGTGCGCCACGCCGGTTCGGCGAATTGCGCAAGCAGAAGGTCTGTTGTGTCTTCCAGCGAGATGGTGCCGTCGAAATCGATGAAGCACTCAATGCCGGGGAGGGGAAGAAGATCGATACTGGCCATGCTGCGCTGCAGCAAGCAAGGTGCGTGCCAATCTCAAAAACGCTAATGGAATCAGCGGATGTGCCCGCGTGAAGGTCGGGAATTTCCTCCAAAAATTGGAGGAGCCCTTGGCGAAAGAGGATGGCAGGCCTTGTCGGGCGGCATTTCCACAGGGTATTTGCGCGGGGTATTATGCGGATCGCCCCTAAGGGCGTTTCGCGGAAACCGATAGGGTCTCGGGCCGCGCCGTCATATTCGAAACGAACCGTGGGCAGGCGGTTCGTTCGAAAGCGTGCTCGAACAATTGTATGTTTGGTGAGCGATTGCGCATTTTCGAAAAGCCTGCGACACTGGCGCCGATACATTTGAAATGAAGTGCCAGCCATGAGCGCCCGCTCGGAAACCAGCAATCCCAGGCTTGACGACGCCGCGCGCGCCGGTTGGCTGTATTATGTCGCCGGCAACACGCAGGACCAGATCGCGACCAAGCTCGGCATTTCGCGCCAGACGGCGCAGCGGCTGGTGTCGCTGGCGATGTCGGAGGGGCTGATCAAGGTCAGGGTGGATCATCCCATCGCCAACTGCCTCGATCTCGCCGCCAGGCTGCAGCAGCGTTTCGCGCTGGATCTGGTCGAGGTCACACCGAGCGATCCCGATTCCACCTCCTCGACCATTGGGGTCGCCCAGGCCGCGGCGGTGGAAATCGAAAAATGGCTGCGCAAGCCGGAGCCGGTCATCATGGCGATTGGCACCGGCCGCACGCTGAAGGCGGCGATCGAGCAACTGCCGCCGATGGAGTGCCCGCAACACAAGGTGGTCTCTTTGACCGGCAACATCTCGCCGGACGGTTCGGCCGCCTTCTACAACGTCATCTTCACCATGGCAGACACCATCAAGGCGCGCTCCTTCCCGATGCCGCTGCCGGCCATCGCCTCGTCACCGGACGAGCGGAAAATGTTGCACAGTCAACCGCTTATCCAGCCGACGCTGGCGCTTGCGGCGCAGGCCGACGTCACCTTCGTCGGCGTTGGCGACCTCGGGCCAAAGGCGCCGCTGCTGGAAGACGGGTTCATCACCGAGACCGAACTCAAGGCACTGCAGCGGGCAGGCGCCGTCGGCGAGATCGTCGGCTGGGCCTTCGACCGCGATGGCCGGCTGATCGATGGCATCACCAATGACCGCGTCGCTTCCGCCCCGCTGCCGTCGCGCGAGCGGTCGCTGGTGGTGGCGCTGGCCATGGGCGAGCGCAAGCTGCCCGGCATCCTGGCCGCCGTGACGCGACGGCTGGTCAACGGCCTGATCACCGACGAACGCACGGCGGAAGGCCTGCTGACCGCCGGCGGCTAGCGCCGGCGCAGGAACGTCGATGGGCGGACATTGCGCCCGTGCCGGACCGCCCAAAGTGGCCCAAAGTGGAGAGAGGCGGCGTGCCGCGCTCCCGGGCAAATAATTTCAGACAAGAATAACAATGGCTTGGCGCCCGAACACCGCCAAGCCGGCTCGGAATTTGTTCACGCCGGGTCGTTTGGCGTCAAAATGACCCGGTTTCGTTCATTCGACAGCGATTTTCGCGTCTGTTCCGCCAATTCCCTCTAGTCGCCCTCTCGATGTGTCGGGTGTCGCACTGACTTGCCGCATGCGCTGGAGCGGCTGCAGCCCGGCGTCCGCATTCGCGCTTGACATAAATCCCGGAAGATGAATAATTGCCCATAGCTAAAGCAAATGCTCACTTTGGCCTTGGGAGGAAACCAATGAAACTGCGCACCCTCATCGTGGGGCTGTGTTCGGCGAGCGCGTTTGCGTTCGCCGCGCATGCCGAAACCATCACCATTGCGACCGTCAACAATGGCGACATGATCCGCATGCAGAAGCTGACGGACGACTTCACCGCCAAGAATCCGGACATCAAGCTGAACTGGGTGACCCTGGAGGAGAACGTGCTGCGCGAGCGCGTCACCACCGACATCGCCACCAAGGGCGGCCAGTATGACGTGATGACGATCGGCACCTATGAAGTGCCGATCTGGGCGAAGCAGAACTGGCTTCTGCCGCTCGACAAGCTCGGCGCCGACTACGACCAGAAGGACATCATCCCGGCGATCGCCGGCGGTCTCTCCGTCGACGGCAAGCTTTTTGCGGCTCCCTTCTACGGGGAGAGCTCCTTCGTCATGTACCGCAAGGACCTGATGGAGAAGGCGGGCTTGAAGATGCCCGACGCGCCGACCTGGAAATTCATCCGGGAAGCTGCTGACAAGATGACCGACAAGGCGACCGGCGTGAACGGCGTGTGCCTGCGCGGCAAGGCCGGCTGGGGCGAGAACATGGCATTCCTGACTGCCATGTCCAACTCCTTCGGCGCGCGCTGGTTCGACGAGAAGTGGAACCCGCAATTCGACCAGCCCGAATGGAAGCAGACGCTGCAGTTCTATGTCGACCTGATGAAGGCCGACGGGCCGGACGGCGCCTCGTCCAACGGCTTCAACGAGAACCTGGCGCTGTTCCAGCAGGGCAAGTGCGGCATGTGGATCGACGCCACGGTGGCGGCTTCCTTCGTGTCGGACCCCAAGAACTCGAAGGTCGCCGACAAGGTCGGTTATGCGCTGGCTCCCGATAACGGGCTCGGCAAGCGCGGCAACTGGCTGTGGGCGTGGTCGCTGGGCATTCCGGCCGGCACGCAGAAGGCGGCCGCGGCCGAGAAGTTCGTCGCCTGGGCGACCGGCAAGGGTTATCTCGACCTCGTCGCCAAGAAGGAAGGCTGGGCCAACGTGCCTCCCGGCACACGCAGCTCGCTCTACGCCAATGCCGAATATGAGAAGGCCGCGCCCTTCGCCAAGATGACGCTGGACTCGATCAATTCCGCCGATCCGACCAAGCCCACGGTCAAGCCGGTGCCTTATGTCGGCGTGCAGTTCGTGGCGATCCCCGAATTCCAGGGGCTCGGCACCACTGTCGGCCAGCTCTTCTCGGCGGCACTTGCCGGCCAGATGTCCGTGGACGATGCCTTGAAGCAGGCGCAAGATGCCGCCAAGGCGGCGATGACCGAAGGCGGCTACATCCAGTAAGGGCATCCTTCAGGTGCCCCGGGGCATCCTCCCGATGCCTTGGCCGTCCGGGTCTTCCCGGTCCGGACGGCCGCTTACAGGGCTCACCCTCTTGCGTGAGGGTAGGGCCAAAACGGAATCGAGCGGCAGCGAGGGTTTCCGCTGCGGGCTGGGACGACGTGGGGGCACGTCGGGATATCTCTCATCGCCTCGCTGCGCTCGACACTTCTCTCCGCGAAGAAGGGATCGACATCACGCCGCCCCTTCCCGTCGCGGGGAAAAGCGATCGCGCGGCGGCTGGTGATGCGGTGTCGAAAAGGCTGCTTGCCGCCGCAACGATGATCGATCGCGGCTTTTGGGAACCGGTTGGAGGAGGCCATGGCAACCAAACAGACCCGTACGCTTGCACGCTTCATGGCCGCGCCCTCGGTGCTGCTGTTGCTGATCTGGATGGCTGTACCGCTGGCGATCACGCTGTGGTTTTCCTTCCAGCAGTACAATCCGCTGAACCCTATCCGTGACGGCTTCATCGGGCTGTCGAATTACGCGTTGTTCTTCAACAACCCGGCCTTCTTCACCGCGATCCTCAACACGCTGATCCTCGTGATCGCCGTGCTTGCCATCACCATCATCGGCGGCATCCTGCTTGCGCTGCTGCTCGACCAGCCGATGTGGGGCCAGGGTTTTGTCCGCATCCTGGTGATCTCGCCGTTCTTCGTCATGCCGCCGGTGGCAGCACTGGTGTGGAAGAACATGATCATGCATCCGGGCTATGGCGTGTTCGCCGACATCGCCCGCTTCTTCGGCGCGCAGCCGATCGACTGGTTCGCGCAATACCCGCTGTTCTCGATCATCCTGATTGTCGCCTGGCAGTGGCTGCCTTTCGCCACGCTGATCCTGCTCACCTCGCTGCAGTCGCTGGACGGCGAGCAGAAGGAGGCGGCCGAAATGGACGGCGCCGGAGTTCTCTCTCGGTTCTGGTATCTGACGCTGCCGCATCTTTCGCGCGCCATGACGGTGGTGGTGCTGATCCAGACCATCTTCCTGCTCTCGGTCTATGCCGAGATCCTCGTCACAACCAATGGCGGGCCGGGCTATGCGTCGACCAATCTGCCCTTCCTCGTCTACCAGAAGGCCCTGCTCGAATACAAAATCGGCCAGGCGTCCGCCGGCGGCATCATCGCCGTCATCCTTGCCAACATCGTTGCCTTCTTCGCCATGCGCGCCGTCGGCAAGAACCTGGACAAGTGAAATGTTCGGTTTCGTTTCGCGGCTCGACTGCCCCTCACCCTTACCCTCTCCCCGTGAAAAACGGGGAGAGGGGGTCGCCAGCGTTGCGGCAAATCTCTCTTCTCCCCGTCCCTTACGGGGAGAAGAAGCCGGCAGGCAGATGAGGGGCAGCGCAATCGTTTCAGGATTGGAGATCTGACATGGCACGTGCCGTCACCAACCGGCAGAAGACCATCGCGACCATAGTTGCATGGGCCGTCGCGCTCGTGATCTTCTTCCCGATCCTCTACACCATCATCACCTCCTTCAAGTCGGAACAGGAGGCGATCCAGGGCTTCAGCCTGATCCCGTCGGGCACGCTGGAGAGCTATTCGGAAGTCCAGTCGCAGTACAACTACTTCAAGCCGTTCATGAATTCGGTGATCCTGTCGCTGGGCTCCACCGTGCTGGCGCTGCTGGTCGCCATTCCGGCCGCCTGGTCGATGGCCTTTTCGCCGACCAAGCGCACCAAGGACGTCTTGATGTGGATGCTGTCCACCAAGATGATGCCGGCGGTGGCGGTGCTGTTCCCGATCTACCTCATCTTCCGCAATCTCGGCCTGCTCGACTCGCGCATCGGCCTCACCGTCATGCTGATGCTGATCAACCTGCCGATCGTCATCTGGATGCTCTACACTTATTTTCGCGAAATTCCGGGCGAGATCCTGGAAGCCGCCCGCATGGACGGCGCCACGCTGTGGGGCGAGATCCTCTATGTGCTGACCCCGATGGCGGTGCCGGGCATCGCCTCCACCATGCTCTTGAACATCATCCTGGCGTGGAACGAGGCGTTCTGGACCATCCGGCTCACCACCACCAACGCCGCCCCGCTCACCGCCTTCATCTCGTCCTTCTCCAGCCCGCAAGGCCTGTTCTGGGCAAAACTGTCGGCGGCCTCGACGCTGGCGATCGCGCCGATCCTGATCATGGGCTGGTTCAGCCAGAAACAGCTGGTGCGCGGCCTGACCTTCGGCGCGGTGAAATGATGACGGCCACATATCGCACGGTCGGGCAGCCCGGCACGAAAGAGCATAAGGGAGGACAAAATGGGTAAGATCGCTCTCAGAAACGTCTCCAAGTCCTTCGGGGCGACGACGATCATTCCCAATATCGACCTGGACATCGAGGACGGCGAGTTCGTCGTTTTCGTCGGACCGTCCGGCTGCGGCAAGTCCACGCTGCTTCGGCTGATCGCCGGGCTGGAAGACACCAGCGGCGGCACCATCTCGATCGACGGCCGCGACGTCACCGACGAGGCGCCGGGCAAGCGCAAGCTGGCCATGGTGTTCCAGTCCTATGCGCTTTACCCGCACATGACGGTGGGAAAGAACATCGCCTTTCCGCTCAAGATGGCGGGCGAGGACAAGGCGACGATCGACAAGAAGGTGGCGGACGCCGCCCGCGTGCTCAACCTCACCAACTATCTCGAACGTCGCCCCGGCCAGCTCTCCGGCGGCCAGCGCCAGCGCGTCGCCATCGGCCGCGCCATCGTGCGCCAGCCTTCGGCGTTCCTGTTCGACGAGCCGCTGTCCAACCTCGATGCAGCACTTCGCGGCACCATGCGGCTGGAGATTTCCGAGCTGCATAACCAGCTGAAGACGACGATGATCTACGTCACCCACGACCAGGTGGAGGCCATGACCATGGCCGACAAGATCGTGGTGCTGAACGCCGGCAACATCGAACAGGTCGGTTCGCCGCTGGACCTTTACCGCAGCCCGAAGAACCTGTTCGTGGCCGGCTTCATCGGTTCGCCCAAGATGAACCTCATCGACGGGCCGTCCGCCGCCAGGCATGGCGCCGCCACCATCGGCATCCGGCCTGAACATCTCAAGATCGCCTCGAGTGCCGGCGAATGGAAGGGCAAGGTCGGTGTCGCCGAACATCTCGGCGCCGACACCTTCCTGCATGTGCACACCGACGAGGTCGGCACCATCAATGTGCGGGCCGACGGCGAGATCGGCGTGCGCCACGGCGACATCGTCTACCTGACGCCGGACCAGGCCAAGCTGCATCGTTTCGACGCCGCCGGGACGGCGATGTGACCATGCGGCTTCAAGGCAAATCGGCACTGATCACCGGTTCGGCGCGCGGCATCGGCCGTGCCTTCGCCGAGGCCTATGTCGGCGAAGGCGCGATTGTGGCGATCGCCGACATCAACCTCCAAGCCGCCGAGAAGACGGCAGCCGAAATCGGACCGGCCGCCTATGCGGTGCGGCTCGACGTCACCGATCAGGCCTCGATCGATGCGGCGATTGCCGCGGTCGAGAAGAAGGCGGGCGGGCTCGACATCCTGATCAACAACGCCGCTTTGTTCGACATGGGGCCGATCGTCGAGATCAGCCGCGCCAGCTACGACAGGCTGTTCGCGGTCAATGTCGCCGGCACGCTGTTCATGCTGCAGGCGGCCGCCCGCTCGATGATCGCGCGGGGCAAGGGCGGCAGGATCATCAACATGGCGAGCCAGGCGGGAAGGCGTGGCGAGGCGCTGGTCGCGGTCTACTGTGCCACCAAGGCGGCGGTCATTTCGCTCACCCAGTCGGCCGGGCTCGACCTGATCAGGCACGGCATCAACGTCAATGCGATCGCGCCCGGCGTCGTCGATGGCGAGCACTGGGATCATGTCGATTCGCTGTTCGCCCGATACGAGAACCGGCCGAAGGGCGAGAAGAAGAAGCTGGTCGGCGAGAGTGTTCCTTTCGGCCGCATGGGCCGCGCCGAGGACCTCACCGGCATGGCGGTGTTCCTGGCCAGTGCCGAGGCCGAATACATCGTCGCCCAGACCTACAATGTCGATGGCGGCCAGTGGATGAGTTGAGGATAGCGCTCCTCTCCCCGTTCACGGGAAGAGGATGCCGGCAGGCAGGTGAGGGGCAGCACCGTCCCGGCAAAAGCTGGCGCCGCCCCTCATCCGACCCTTCGGGCCACCTTCTCCCCGTGAACGGGAGAAGGAAACGGCCTCTACGAAAGGCGTTTTGACATGACGACAAAACTCTCGCTCGCCAATCTCAGCAAGCTGCCGAAGGGCGTTGCGGTGCCAGCCTACGGTCGCGCGGCGCTGAAGGCCGGCATCGTGCATTTCGGCGTCGGCAATTTCCACCGCGCGCATCAGGCCGTCTATCTCGACGATCTGTTCAATGCCGGCGAGGGTCGCGACTGGGCGCTGGTCGGTGCAGGGGTGTTCGAGGGCGAGAAGGCCGGCCGCGCCAGGCTCGCCGAACAGGACTGGCTGACCACCGTGGTCGAGCAGGACGAGGGCCATATGGCGGCCCGCGTCACCGGCGCGATGATCGACTATCTGGTGCCTGGCGATACGGCGGCGATCATCGACAGGCTGGCCGATCCGGCGATCCGCATCGTCTCCTTGACCATCACCGAAGGCGGCTATTTCATCGACCCGGCCTCGGGCTATTTCAATCCCGAGCATCCCGACATCGTCGCCGACGCCAACGATCCGGAGCATCCAAAAACCGTGTTCGGCCTCATCCTGGCCGGACTGGCGCGCCGGCGCGGGGCGCGCGTGGCGCCCTTCACGGTGATGTCCTGCGACAACATCCCCCACAACGGCCGCGTCACCTCCGACGGCGTCATCGGCCTTGCCCGGCTGTTCGACCGCGATCTCGCGATCTGGGTAGCCGGCAATGTCGCCTTCCCGAACGGCATGGTCGACCGCATCACGCCCGCCACCGGCGACCGCGAACGCGGCATCCTGGCCAAGGACTTCGGCGTGGAAGACGCTTGGCCGGTGTTCTGCGAACCGTTCCGGCAATGGGTGCTGGAGGACAAGTTCCCGACCGGTCGCCCGGCGCTGGAAAAGGTCGGCGTGCAGTTCGTGCCCGACGTCTCGCCCTATGAGCTGATGAAGATCCGCATCCTCAATGGCGGCCATGCCACCATCGCTTATCCGGCCGGGCTGATGGACATCCATTTCGTGCATGAGGCGATGCAGGAACCGCTGGTGCGCGGCTTCCTGGCCAAGCTTGAGCACGAGGAGATCATCCCGACCGTGCCGCCGGTGCCGAACACCGATCTTGAGGATTATTACCGGCTGATCGAGCGCCGTTTCTCCAACCCCAAGATCGGCGACACGGTGCGCCGGCTCTGCCTTGACGGCTCGAACCGGCAGCCGAAATTCATCATCCCGACCATCGCCGACCGGCTGAAGGCAGGCGCCGGTGTGACCGGTCTGGCGCTCGAATCCGCGTTCTGGTGCCGCTACTGTTTCGGCACCACGGACAGCGGCGCGGTGATCGAAGCCAACGACCCGAACTGGGACCGCATGCAGGCCACGGCCCGGGCCGCGAAAACCGACCCGCTGGCCTGGCTCGCCATGGAGGATATCTATGGCGACGTCGGCAAGGCGCCGGCCTTCGCCGGCGCCTTCTCCCATGCGCTGAACACGGTCTGGGGCGTGGGCGCCCGCGAAACGCTGACATGGTACCTGGCCGGCTCGCTCTGAGCCGGCGGCCCGCATAACGCGGACGGTAGCGCGGGGCAAAACGCGCATATAGAGTGCGCCCATGCTCCATGCCGCTGCTCCTTCCTTGCCCCTCTTGCCACAGCCGGAACGGGCCTGGGGAGCGGGAGCTATCCGTCTCGATGCCTCGCCCCTGACAGCCAGTCGGACGCAGCCCCGCTGATGCCGGCCTGTCTCGCAGCCATCGATGTCGGCACCGGCAGCGCCCGCGCCGGTATTTTCGATCGTCATGGCACGCTGCTCGGCCGCGCCGAGCGGCCGATCGCCATGAACCAGGCGACCGCCGGCCATTACGAGCAGGATTCGGAAAACATCTGGGCAGCCGCCTGCGAGGCCATGCGCGCCGCGCGCTCGCTCGCCAATGTGGCGGCAGAAGATGTCGTCGGCATCTCCTTCGACGCCACCTGTTCCACCGTGTTCCGTGGCCGCAACGGCGAACAGGTCGGCGTCTCGCTCAAGGGCGAAGACCAGGTTGGCGCTGCGCCCAAAGGCGAAGACCAGGTTGGCGCCGCGCCCAAAGGCGGCGACCGCTGGGACACGATCGTGTGGATGGACCACCGCGCGCTGGCCGAGGCCGACGAATGCACGGCTACGCGCCATCGGGTGCTCGACCATGTCGGCGGCGTGATGTCGCCCGAGATGACGACGCCGAAGCTGATGTGGGTGAAACGGCATCTGCCGGCGGCGTGGGCCCGCATCGGCCAGATCTTCGACCTCGCCGATTTCCTGACCCACCGGGCCTGCGGCTCGCTCGCCCGCTCGCAATGCACGCTCACCGCGAAATGGACCTATCTGGCGCATGAGCCGTCCGGCTGGCGCCCGGATTTCTTCGAGGCCGTCGGGCTGGGCGATATTTTCGAACACGGCGCGCTGCCGGAGCGGGCGAGCCCGGTCGGCGCCGATCTCGGCCCGCTGACGCCTCAGGCGGCTGAAGCGCTCGGCCTTTCCACAAGCTGCCGCGTCGGCGCCGGGCTGATCGACGCCTTCGCCGGCACGCTCGGCGTCATCGGCGGCCTGTCCGATCTCGACCGGCATCTGGCGCTGGTCGCCGGCACGTCGAGCTGCGTCATGGCGATGTCGGCCGAGCCGCGCGGTTTCGCCGGCGTCTGGGGCCCGTATCTCGCCGTCGCGCTCCCCGCGCTCTGGCTGAGCGAGGGCGGACAATCCGCCACTGGTGCGCTGCTCGACCATCTGATCCGCTGGCGCGGCGGCGAGCCGGACGCGGCAACGCACCGGCGCATCGTCGAGCGGGTGATGGAGCTGAGAGCCGAACACGGCCTCGATCTGGCCGGCCGGCTGCACGTTCTGCCGGATTTCCACGGCAATCGTTCACCATTGGCCGACCCGCATGCGCTGGGTGTCATCAGCGGGCTGACGCTGGACACCTCCTTCGACAGCCTGTGCCAGCTTTATTGGCGGAGTTCCGTCGCCATCGCGCTCGGCATCCGCCATGTGCTGGAGACGCTGAATGCCAATGGCTATGTCATCGACACGCTGCATGTCACCGGCGGCCACACCCGCAACCCGCTCCTGATGGAGCTTTATGCCGACGCCATCGGCTGCGCGGTGGTCGAGCCGCCGGCGGGCGACCCGACGCTGCTCGGCACCGCGATGGTCGCGGCCGCGGCGGCCGGACTGCACCCGACGCTGACCGAGGCCTGCGCCGCCATGCATCAGCCCGGCCGGCAGCGACTGCCGAACCCGGCAGCCCGCGACCGCTTCGACCGCGACTATCGCGTCTTCCTGGAAATGCACCGCCAGCGTCGGGCGCTGGATGCGCTGATCTAGCGCCCGACGCCGGGCTCCGACCCTAGCGGCGGGCGGCAAGGCTCCGGGGCTGCGGCTGGTCGAAATCGAACGGGAACAGCCCGGTGATCGCCTCCTCGATGGCGGCTTCCGTTTCCGGCAGGGCCGGCGTCAGCGGCAGCCGCACCTCGGGGCTCAGGCCCAGCAGGCGGTGCATGGCGTATTTCACCGGAACCGGGTTGGTCTCGCACTCCAGCGCTGCGACCAGCGGTTCCAGCCGGCGCTGGATCGTGCGCGCCGAAAGCTGGTCGCCCTGGCGGCAGGCGCGATGCATGTCGGCGCACAGCCGTGGCGCCATATTGGCCACGACCGAGATCGTGCCCACGCCGCCCGCGCTGTTGAAGGCGAGCGCCGTGGCGTCATGCCCCGAAAACTGCAGGAAATCCTGGCCGGCCAGCTTCGTCGTGCGTTCGACGCGGCTAAGGTCGCCGGTGGCGTCCTTGATGCCGATGATGGCCGGGAAGGCGGCAAGCCTGCGCACTGTGTCGGGCAACAGGTCGACACCGGTGCGGCATGGCACATTGTAGAGAATGATCGGGATGGTCGTCGCCTGCGCGATGGTGGCGAAGTGGCGGTAGAGACCCTCCTGGCTCGGTCTGTTGTAATAGGGCGTGACGATGAGCGCCGCATCCGCGCCGCATTCGGCGGCGGCGAGCGTCGACAGGATCGTTTCCAGCGTGCTGTTCGAGCCGGTACCGGCGATGACCGGTACTTTGCCGGCAACAATTTCCACCGCGCGGCGCGTCACCGCGAGGTGCTCGTCCGGCGTCAGCGTCGGCGCCTCGCCGGTGGTGCCGCAGACCGCGATGCCGTCTATGCCCTGGTCGAGCTGCCAGCGAATGAGGAAATCGAGACCGGCCATGTCGACCGCTCCCTTGCGGAACGGTGTCGGCAGGGCCGAGATGGCGCCCTTGAAGCGCGTTCTGTCGATATCGGCAACCATGGTGGTGAACCTCTTTTCTCAAAGCCCGTTCCGGACTTCGCCGGCGGGTGCCCGCGGGGCACTTGCGCGGCCGGCGGGATGCGTCCGGGAACGTGGCGGCATGTGAACGATGCCGGCCGGCGCGGAGGCCGACCGGTTTTCAGGGTCAGTTGAAAAGCGAAAGCCGCGCATCGTCGGGCGCCAGGCTGACGCAGCCGGCCCTGTGGTCGCTTTCCGTCTCCGCGAAATGGATGGCCGAAGCCTTGTCGGCGAAAACACCGCCGGTGGAGCCGCGTTCGTCGCGGGCGATCCAGCGTCCTTCATGGTCGCGGCCCACCAGGAAACGGTGGCTCGTAGAAGGAGGCTCCGAAATCAGGGAATTGCGCATGGGTGTCTTCCTTGCCGCTAACGATCAGGCGACGAGATGCTGGAAAGTGGTGATGGCGGCGAAGAAGATGCCGACCACCAGGAAAAGCCGGGCAAACATCAGCGGCTCGGTGACTTCGCCTGCGCGCCGGTTGTCGTTCAGCGCGCGCGCCGTGCGGGCCAGCGCCTGCGGATGGTGGCTGCCTCTATAGGTGTGGAACCTGTGCATGTCTTTTTCCTTTCGTGCATCGCCGCAGGCCTGAGCCGGGCGGTTGCAGCCGGAAAATAGGAGCCCCGACATAAGGGTTCGAGTGAGAAGGCCGCGTCAAAAAATAAGGAATTCATAAGGATAGGGCCGGGCGGCGAGCGTCCAATGCCAATCAATTAATTGAGCGCTCGCGCGCAAAATACGGCATTTGCCGTATTTACCGCGGCCGCCACATCGTGAAGTTCGCTGGAATTTGGTGGACGTATCGCGGGGCTTCGATGGGGTGGCGGGGAAACGATCGCGCGCGCGGCGCTATGCCCGCCGGGCTGGCAATCGTGTTCGGCACGGCGCTGTTCGTCCTCGCGGCGCTTGTGTCGTCCACGACGGCCCAGGCCGGAACGCCCACGACAACCACGTTCTTAGTGTCGCCCAATCCAGCCGCGGAGGGAGGTACTGTTAATTTTAGTGTTGCCGTCAGAAACGCGGGTCTTGGTCCAACGCCGACTGGACTGGTGAACGTGAAAGTAAATGGGGGGTCGGCCATCACCGTCGTCCTGGCTTCCGACGGAACGAGTTCGTGGAGTTCGGGCTCAATGGCTGCGGGCGCTTATCTGATCGATGCCCAATATCCCGGCGATGCGAACAACGATCCAAGCACATCGGCTTCGATTACACTGGTCGTCAAGACGCCCATCACCATCAACCCCGCCACCTTGCCGGTCCCCGCCGTCGGCGTGGCCTACAGCACGACATTCACCGCTTCCGGGGGGACAGGATCTTCTACGTTTTCCACAACCGGCGCTATTCCGGCGGGCATGTCCCTTAGCGCCAACGGCGTATTATCCGGCACGCCGACGCAGGCCGGACCCAACAATTTTACCATCAAGGCGACAGACGCCAGCGGTTGGTCTGGCGAACAGGGCTATACGCTGGTCGTGAACTCGACGCTCACGATCACGACTGCCAGCTTGCCGCAAGCCAGGGTAGCGGATACCTACACACAGTCCCTGTCCGCGTCGGGCGGAATCGCGCCCTACAGCTACACGATAACGTCAGGTTCCCTGCCTGCCGGTTTGGGATTGGCTGCGGACGGCACGATTTCCGGCACGCCTACGCAGGCCGGTGCTTTCAACGTCAACGTTATGGTGACGGATTCAGTCGGACAACAGGCATCGGCTTCAGCTCAACTCTCCTTGGCCGTGCAGGCGCCATCCCTTGCCATCACGCCTCCCACCCTGCCAGCCCCCGTCCTCGGATCGGCTTACAGCCAGACCGTGGTCGCATCGGGCGGCACAGCGCCATACTCCTATGCGATAACGTCAGGCGCTTTCCCCGCCGGTTTGAGTCTCAATCCAACGACGGGCGAGATCTCCGGCACGGCGATAGAAGCGGGCGGCTTCAGTTTCACGGTCGCCGCGAGGGACAGTTCCACGGGCGTCGGTGCTCCGTTTATGGCCAGCCAAGGCTACACCTTCACAATTACTGCCCCAACAATCTCGCTCACCCCGAACCGCCTTCTCGATCCGGCAGTGGGGGTGCCTTATGCCCAGAAAGTGACCGCCTCGGGAGGCTCGGGGTCCTATACCTATTCGGTCTTCGGTGCCTGGCCTGGCGGGTTGACGCTTTCGCCCGACGGCAACATCACCGGCACGCCAACGCAAGCGGGCATGTTCCGTTTCACGATCACCGCGACCGATCGCAGCGGCGGTTTCTCCGGCGGCCAGATGTATGAAATCACAATTGGCTCGCCAACGATCACCGTTGCCGGAAATCCATCCGACGCCACCGGCGGGGTGCCTTACACCGGCAAAGTGACCGCTTCCGGAGGGACCGGGCCGTACAGGTTTGAAATCTTGACCGGCGCCCTGCCGTCCGGGCTGACACTGGACCCCGGCGGCACGATCTCAGGTACACCGAGTGTCTCCGGCAGCTTCGACTTCACCGTCAAGGCCACCGACGATTCGACGGGAACGGGCGCCCCCTTCTTCGGCACCAAACAGATGACGCTGAAGGTGGCAGCCCCGGGAATCGCGATCGGGCCAAGCAGCCTGCCGAACGCGACCGGCGGCGTCGTCTACAGCCAGGCGTTGGACGCGTCTGGCGGCGTCGGCCCCTACAGCTTCTCCGTCTTGTCGGGCGCCATGCCCGCCGGCATCAACCTGAGCACCAAAGGTGTGGTTTCCGGTACGCCGACGGTGTCGGGATCGTTCGATCTCACCGTCCGGGCGGCCGACAAGTTCGGCTTCACGGGCGATCAAAAATACACGCTGGTTGTCGCCGCGCCGGAAATCAGGCTCACGCCGGCTTCGCTCCCCGCCGGGGTGGGGGGCGATGCCTATGCGCAGGTGCTGAACGCCACGGGCGGCACCGGCCCCTACAGCTTCGCCGTCAGCGACGGCGCGCTGCCCTCGGGCTTGACGTTGAATACCGACGGCACGCTGTCGGGCACGCCGGCGCAAGCCGGCAGTTTCGCCGTCACGGTGACCGCCACCGACGCGCATGGCTTCGCGGGAACGCAGGCCTATGCACTCGCCATCTCCGCCCCGCTTCCTGTGGCGAAGAATATCAGCGTGGATGTCCTGGCCGGAACCTCGGCGAGGATAAACCTGACGGCCGGCGCGACAGGCGGACCGTTCACGACGGCATCGGTCGTCAGCCCACCTGCCGCTGAGCACGGCAGGGCGTCGATCGAGGGCAATGGCGGCAACTACGAACTGGTCTTCGCTTCCGCCGCCACCGCGTCCGGCAAGGTGGCGATTTCCTACACGGTGTCGAACAAATGGGGCGCTTCGGCGCCCGCGACCATCACCTTCAACGTCGCTGCCCGGCCCGACCCGGCGCGGGACCCGGAAGTGACCGGCCTTATCGCAGCGCAGATAGAATCGGCGAACCGCTTTGCCGCGGCGCAAATCCGCAATTTCAACGGGCGGCTGGAGCAGCTGCACAGCGAAAGCGAGCGGCAGGCCGGTTCGGTCAATATCCAGCTGGGTCTCAGCGAGAAGACCAATGCGCGCAAGCCGCTCTCCTATGCCGAGGACGAGCGCGGCACGGCGCGGTCCGGCACCACGCTCGGCTTTCCGATGGACAGGCTTTCGGGCGAGCCGGCCGCGAACGCTGCGCCGAAGGCCATGGCGTTCTGGGCCGGCGGCTTCGTCAATTTCGGCCAGCGCGACAATGGCGGCATCGACATCAAGAACACGCTGGCTGGCGTCAGCGGCGGCGTCGATTATCGCTTCTCGCCGCGCTTTGTCGGTGGCATCGGTTTCGGTTATGGCCGCGACATCGCCGACATTGGCGAAAACGGCACGAGAAGCCAGGCGCAGGCGATCAGCATCGCCGCCTATGGCAGCTACAATCCCGTCGCCAATGTCTTCGTCGACGGCCTGCTCGGCTACAGCCGGCTCGATTTCGACAGCCGCCGCTTCGTGACGAACGGAGGTGGTTTCGCTGAAGGCGGCCGCGACGGCCAGCAGCTGTTCGGCTCGCTCACCACGGCCTACGAACACCGCCAGGATGGCCGGTTGCTGTCGCCCTATGGCAGGCTCGAAGCGTCATGGTCGCGGTTGGATGCCTACACCGAGACAGGCGCCGGTCCCTACAATCTGACCTATGGCGCGCAATCGCTGTCGACGGTGGCCGGCGTGCTGGGCCTGCGGGCCGAATATGCGATGCCGATGGCCTGGGGCGTGTTCACGCCAAAGGCGCGGCTTGAATACACGCATGATTTCAGCGGCTCCAGCCGCGCCTCGATGGGTTATGCCGACCTCGGCAACGGCTTGCCTTATGGCTTCGACGTCAAGGCCGAAAGCCGCGACTATCTCGGGCTGGGACTGGGCTTCGAGGCCAGTATCGCCAATGGCTGGCTGTTCGGCTTCGACTACAGCACCGCGCGCGGCACCGGCGGCAATGCGCAGGACCACACCATGGCGGTGAAAATCGGCGCGCGGTGGTGAGCCACAGCCGTGGTGGGGTCACGCGCTATGCCGACGCAACGATTGCGGCGAGATTGTCGTTGAGTTTCCTGGCCGCGGCGCGGAAATCGGCCAGCCGGGAGGCCATGGCTTCATCCAAGGTTGCGGCGGCGGATGCGCCCATCGCCCGTTCGAGGCTTTCCTTGTATTCGGGGATCGCCGCCCAGTCGGCCACCGTCGTGTCCATCACCTCGAGATGATACTGGAAACCATAGGCGTGGCGGCCCCAGCGGATGGCCTGCGTGGCGCAGGCGGCGTTGGCGCCGAGGATTTCCGCGCCCTGCGGCGGCTTCGAGATCTCGGCGCCATGCCATTGCAGGCATTCGACGGTCGGTCCCAATCCGGCAAAGATCGGATCGGCCCGCCCGGCATCGGTGAGCCCGACCGTCGTCAGTCCGACTTCCGGCGTCTTCATCGGCCCGACGGTGCCGCCGAGCGCGGCGCCCAGCAATTGGTGGCCGAGGCAGATGCCGAGATAAGGACGCTTGAGCTCCATCACCCAGCGGCGGATCGCGGCCTTCTCCGCCACCAGCCATGGATGGGTCGCTTCCTGCCACACGTCCATCGGCCCGCCGAACACGGCGAGAAGGTCGAACCCGTCGAAGGAGGGGATCGCCTCGCCGGCATCCAGCTCCACCGGCACCCATTCATGCCCCTGTTCCGCCCAGAATTCGCGAAAAATACCGGGATGCTCGACATCGACATGCTGGAAGACGAGAATGCGCATGATCGTTTCCCTATGGCCTGGAGGCCTGTTGAAAAGAAGCCGGGTCGACGGAGCCAATAAACATGGAGGCGCCGGGTTCCCAATGATCCAGATCGGATGTTTTGGCGTAACAACCGCAAGGTGCACCGCGCGGCGCGGCGGCGGTTTTGTTGACAAGCTCCGGCCGTTTCCGGCAAGAGCCGGCAAATCAGCCACTGGACTTCGTTCATGACCAATGTCGCCCTGACCGGACTTGCCCGCGATCTCGCCCGGCGCGCCGCCGACAACAAGCCGGTCCGCATCGGCGTCATCGGCTCCGGCGAAATGGGCACGGATCTGGTCACCCAGGGCATGCTGATGCCGGGCATCGAGATTTGCGCCATCTCGACGCGGCGCCCGCACACCGCGCGCGACGCCATCCGCATCGCTTATGGCGACGAGGCGATGGCGTGCGAGGCTGACACCCAGTCGAAGGTGACCGCCGCCATCGAGGCCGGCAAGATCGCCATCACCTCCAATGAGATGCTGGTCACCAACCCGCTGGTCGACGTGGTGATCGACGCCACCGGCAAGCCCGGCGTCGCCGCAGATTTCTGCTTGTCGGCGATGGAGCACGGCAAGCACCTGGTGATGATGAATGTCGAGGCCGACGTCACCATCGGCTGCCTCTTGAAGCGGGAGGCCGACCGGCTGGGCGTCGTCTATTCGCTGGGCGCCGGCGACGAGCCATCCTCCTGCATGGAACTGATCGAATTCGTCTCGGCGCTCGGCTGCACGGTGGTGGCGGCCGGCAAGGGCAAGAACAATCCACTCAACCACGACGCCGTGCCCGACGACTATCGCGCCGAAGCCGAACGCCGCAACATGAACCCGCGCATGCTGGTCGAGTTCGTCGACGGTTCCAAGACCATGGTCGAGATGTGCGCCATCGCCAATGCCACCGGCCTGGTGCCGGACCGACCCGGCATGCATGGCCCGGCCGCGCATCGCGACGAACTGGCGAAGGTGCTGATCCCGCGCGCCGACGGCGGCGTGCTGTCGAAGAAGGGCGTGGTCGACTACACGATCGGCAAGGGCGTGGCGCCCGGCGTCTTCGTCATCGTTGAGGCGACGCATCCGCGCATCATCGAGCGGCTGGACGATCTGCATGTCGGCAAGGGGCCGTATTACGGACTGTTCAGGCCCTATCACCTGACCTCGCTGGAGGTGCCGCTGACGGCGGCGCGCATCATGCTTTACGGCAAGCCCGACATGGTGCCGCTGCCGAGACCTGTGGCCGAAGTCTGCGCGGTTGCCAAGCGCGACCTCGCCGCCGGCGAGACCTTCGATGCGATCGGCGAAACCTGCTACCGCTCCTGGACGATGACGGTGGAGGACGCCCGGGCGCAGCGCGCGCTTCCCGTCGGGCTGCTTGAGGGCGGCAAGGTGCTGAAGGCCGTGAAGAAGGGCGAATTGATCACCGCCGGCAACGCCGCGCCGGACACCTCGACGCGGCTCTACGCGCTGCGCCAGCGGCAGGACGAGATGCTCTACGGGGCGGGCTAGTTTTTCTACTTGCCGAGTTCGACCGACCTCGCCCGCGCCGCTTCCACGGCCTCGGTGACAAGCGTCTTCAGCCGGTCGCCACCCATCAAAACGCCAAGTGCCGCCGCCGTGGTGCCGTTCGGGCTGGTCACCTGCTGGCGCAAAAGGCCGGGGTCTTCCTTGCTTTCGGCCGCCAGCGAGGCGGCGCCATAGACGGTCTGCATGGCGAGCAGCCGGGCCGTTTCCGCCGGCAGGCCGGCCTGTTCGGCGGCCGCCGTCAGGCACTCGATGAAGTGGAAGATATAGGCCGGGCCGGAACCCGAAACCGCGGTCACCGCATCCATCAGCCCCTCGTCGTCGATGGTGGCGACGGCGCCGCTGGCCGAGAGCAGATCGGCCACAGTGGTGCGTGTCGCTTCGGAAACCAGGCTGTTGGAAAACACCACCATCATGCCCTTGCCGATGGCGGCGGGCGTGTTGGGCATGCAGCGCACGATCGGCGTGCGTTCGCCGAGAATGCCGGCGAAGGTGGCGACCGGCGTGCCGGCAGCAACGCTGACGAAGGTGGTCGCGCCATTGCCCAGCCGCTTGTAGGCTTCCGTCACCTCGCGGATCACTTGCGGTTTCACGGCAAGGACAACAAAGGCGGGGGTGGAAGCGGACGGAATGTCGCCGGCATCGGCGGCCACGGCACAGCCCAGCGCTGCCGCGCGGGCCCGCAAGGCCTCGTTCGGTTCGACCACGAACACATCGGCCGGTTTCAGCTTGGCCGATTTCAGCCAGCCGACCAGCATGGCGTAACCCATATTGCCGCAACCGGCCAGAACGAGCTTGATGGTCATGAAAAGCTTCCCGGAAAGCCTTTCCATAGACGCTCGCGCGGCGCGGGGAAAGACCGGACGCCAGGGCGCAATTTTCCGAAATGTGTGTGCCAGCCGCAGGGCCCGATGGCCGGGTTCGGCCAAAACCCGCGCGTATGGGCGCTGTGAAGGGGCATCGGCACCGGCGGCGATTCTTAATTATCGCTTCACCGTCCCTTGTTAATGCTGGGTCCAGGAAAGTAGTGATGCGGCCCTGTTTGTGTCATCGTCCGGCTCTGGCGGTGCCCATGCCGAAGGCAGGGGCCTAGGATGCCTGCGCGAACCATTGCGAAGGCGGGGGTATAGAGTGTCTGCGCGAACCATGGCGAAGGCCTCGATAAAGGGGACGGCAGCGGAGATGCCGGCCGGCGGGAATAGCGGCGTGGGTGAAACAAAATCGATCTTGGGCATTCCGGTCGCGAGTCTCGGTTGGGAAGAGGCGCTGTCGCTTCTGACCGGGCTGGTGCGCGAGAAGCGTTTCACCAAGATCACCTTCCTCAACGCCCACAATGCCAACACCGCCTGCGTCGATCCGGTCTTCGCCCATGCGCTGGACGATTTCATGATCCTTCCGGACGGCGTCGGCGTCGATATCGCTTCCAAGCTGCTTTATGGCGCGCCGTTTCCGGCCAATCTCAACGGCACCGACCTGGTGCCCGGACTTTTGCGGGCAATCGACGAACCGCTGACCGTCGGCTTGCTGGGCGCCACGCGCGAGAATGCCGAAGGCGCCTGCGAGCGGCTGCAGGAGATGGCGCCGCAACACCGCATCGTCGTCGTGCAGGACGGGTTTTTCTCGCCGGCGCAGGAGCCGGAAATCGTCCGCCACCTTGCCGAATTGCGCCCGGACATCCTGCTTGTCGCCATGGGCGTGCCGCGCCAGGAATTGTGGATTTCCCGCAATCTCGACGGGCGCCATTGCACCCTGCCATTCGCCGTCGGCGCGTTGCTCGATTTCATGAGCGGCTCGATGCCGCGCGCGCCGCTATGGGTGCGTCGGGCGCGGCTCGAATGGGTCTACCGGTTGATGCTCGAACCGGGCCGGCTCTGGCGCCGCTACGTCGTCGGCAATCCGCTGTTCCTGTGGCGTGTCATGCGCCAGAAGCTGACCGGCAAGGAAATGCTGGCCAGGCGGCAGCGGCTAGCCGACTGACGGCCGCGGTAACCAATCGACGCGGCCGTCGACGCCGAAGCTTATGGAAAATGAGCGGCGCGTGTCGCCCTCGCAACCGTCGTCGCGCGGCGCGATGGTTGCTCGCCTGTCCGGCGCCGGCATGGGACAGGATTGCGACATCGGTTTCGAGTTTACGGCATTTGACGGCGCTGGCACGGGATTGCGCCAACGATTTTTCGTGAAAATTCCCCTCCGCATACTTTAGCATGGCGAGTGATTTGGATTTCAGGGTGGCTTCATGGCTGACGTGATCGACGGGAAGAAGGTTGCCGAGGAAGTGGTCGGCAAGGTCAAGACTTTGAGCGGCGCGCTGCATGCCAAGGGGGCGAGCAGGCCCGGCCTTGCCGTGGTCATCGTCGGCGAGGATCCGGCCAGCCAGGTCTATGTCTCCTCGAAGTCGCGCACGGCCAAGGAATGCGGATTTCATTCGGTGCAGCACACGCTGCCCGCCGACACCACCGAGGACGAACTGCTCGGCCTGATCCACGACATGAACGCCGATCACGCCATCCACGGCATCCTGGTGCAGCTGCCGCTGCCCAGCCATATCGATGCCGGCAAGGTCATCCAGGCCATCGCGCCGGACAAGGATGTCGACGGTTTCCATTTCGTCAATGTCGGCAAGCTGGGCGCCGGCGAGATGGAAACCGCCTTCGTGCCCTGCACGCCGGCCGGCTCCATGCTCCTGATCGAGCGCGTGCGCGGCAAGGACCTGTCCGGTCTCAACGCCGTGGTCGTCGGCCGCTCCAACATCGTCGGCAAGCCGATGGCCAATCTGCTGCTCGCCGCCAATTGCACGGTCACCGTCGCGCACAGCCGCACCAAGGACCTGCCGGCGCTGGCGCGCACCGCCGACATTCTGGTCGCCGCCGTCGGTCGGCCGGAAATGGTCAAGGGCGATTGGGTCAAGCCGGGCGCCACCGTCATCGATGTCGGCATCAACCGCATCCCCGCGCCCGACAAGGGGCCGGGCAAGTCGCGGCTGGTCGGCGATGTCGCCTATGAGGGTGCGGCCCAGGTCGCCGGTGCCATCACCCCGGTTCCCGGCGGCGTCGGGCCGATGACCATTGCGATGCTGATGGCCAACACGGTCACTTCAGCCTATCTTGCCGCCGGCCTCGACCGGCCATCCTTCTGACCGCCCGCATCGAAAGAGCTCAGCTTTGCCGACGCCTTCAGTTCCTGTAGAACGGCCCATCATGGCGGACGCCGTTCAAGGCGGCAGGCGGTTTGCCTTCCTGCTGGTCGACAAATTTCCAATGTTTTCCGTGGCGGCGGCGATCGATGTCGTCCGCTCGGCCAACCGTCTGGTTGGCCGCGATTTCTATTCCTGGACCACCGTTTCGCCGGACGGCGATGCCGTCACCGCCTCCAACGACCTGCCGCTGAAGGTCGACTATTCGGTTGCCGACATTCCGGCGGTCGACATTCTGTTCGTCTGCGTGGCACTCAATCTCGAATTCCCCGGCAAGTCGAAGGTGCTCGGCGCCCTGCGCGCCTGGGGCCGGCGCGGCGGCGCGCTCGGCGCGCTGTCGGTGGGCTCCTTCGTGCTGGCCGAGGCCGGCCAGCTGGAAGGCCACCGCTGCACCATCCATTGGGAAAATCGCGCCGGTTTCATGGAGCGTTTCCCTGACATCGAATGCACCGGCAACGTCTTCGAGATCGACCGCAAGCGCTATACGTCGGCCGGCGGCACGACCTCGATCGACCTGATGCTGGAGATCGTGCGCGGCGATTTCGGCACCAACATCGCCAATGCGGTCGCCAACCAGTTCCAGCACGAGCGCATCCGCTCTGCCGGCGACCGCCAGCGTGTCGGCCCCGAACGCGATCTCACCGGCAAGTCGGAGAAGCTGCGCAAGATCGTCGAACTGATGGCCGATCATCTCGACGAACCCCTGTCGGCGGTCCAGCTCGCCAAGTCGGCCGGGCTCTCGGTCAGGCAGGTGGAGCGGCTGTTCCTGCGGCATCTCACCATGACGCCGGGGCGCTATTACATGCGGCTGAGACTCGAGCGGGCGCGCGAATTGCTGCGCCAGACCAACATGCCGATCCTCGACGTGGCGATCGCCACCGGCTTCACCTCGCATTCCTATTTCGCCCAGAGCTACCGGCTGCAGTTCGGCCGCCCGCCGAGCGAGGAACGCCGCACCGCCTATTGAAGCCAGTCCGTCGCTTGCCACGATGGCGCGGGTCACATAGCTTCCGCGCATCCATGCCTGTCGATTGGTCCCGAATCTTCCTGGAGTTTGCCTGATGCCTGTTCTTGCGCGGGTCGCCGTCGCGGCGATCGTGCTTTCATGGTCGACGGCAATCGCCGCCGCCGCCGATCGCACCATCGTCATCCTTGACGCGTCGGGTTCGATGTGGGGGCAGATCGACGGCAAGCCCAAGCAGGAGATCGCCCGCCAGTCGCTGCGCGGCGTCCTGCAATCCTTGCCCGCCGACAAGGAAATCGGCTTCATGGCCTATGGCCACCGCGACAAGGCGAGCTGCAAGGACATCGAGCTGATCGTACCGCCGGCGGCGGGCACGGCGAACGCCATCCTGAGCGCGGCCGATAATCTGAAATTCCTCGGCAAGACGCCGCTCGCCGCCGCCGTCAAGCAGGCGGCCGAGGCGTTGCGCTACACCGAAGGCACGTCCAAGGTGGTGGTCATCACCGACGGGCTGGAGAGCTGCGGCGGCGATCCCTGCGCGCTCGGCAAGGAGTTGAAGGCGGCCGGCACCGGTTTCGTCGCTGATGTCGTCGGTTTCGGCCTCAATGCCAATGAGGGCCGGGAGGTCGCCTGTCTGGCCGAGGCCACCGGCGGCAAATACATCCAGGCTTCCGACGAGAAGGGATTGCGCGAGGCGCTGACGGCAACGGTCGCGGCACCCGCTCCCGCTCCGGCGTCGACCTCTGCCCCAGCCCCGGCCGTTGCCGAGACGACACCCGCGACCACGCCGGCACCTCAGGCGCCGGCGGAGACACAGAAACCCGGGGTCAACTTCCAGCCGACGGTGACGCTCACCCAGGGCGGCGCGCCGGTGAAGGGCAGCAATATCTGGGAGATCTACAAGGCCGGCGCCGACGGCAGCCGCGGCTCCTATCTCGATACGCAATATGGCGACTATGCCGGCACGCTGGCGCCCGGCGCCTATGTCGTCGTGGCGCGGCTTGGCGAAGCGCGGGCCGAGCAGAAGCTGACGGTCGTTGCCGGCGAGACCTACAAACCGGCCTTCGTGCTTAATGCCGGCACGTTGCGCGTCCATCCGCGCCCGAGCGCCGGCGCCGAGGTCGATCCCGTCGCCCATATCGAGGTGAGCTATCCCGGCGATCGCGCCACCACCTATGGCGACGCGACCTTGGTGCTGCCGGCTGGCGAGCAGACGGTGACCGTCTCGATCGGCAGCGGCAAGAAGACGGAGACCGTGCAGCTCGCCGCCGGCCAGACGCTCGACAAGGACATCATCGTCGGCGTCGGCAGGGCGACGCTCAATGCCTATTACGCCGAGGGTGGCGACAAGGTGGACGGCAACGCCGTCTCGTTCCGGATCGTCAAGGCCGAGAAGAAGGCCGACGGTTCGCGCGAGGACATCGAGCGCGCCTATGGCGCCGGCGCGAAATTCGACCTGCCGCCCGCCGACTATGTCGCCATCGCCAACGCCGACCTCGCCAGCGCCGAGCAGCCTTTCACCGTCAAGGTGGGCGAGGCCAACAATATCAAGATCAATCTCAATGCCGGCGTTCTTATCATCAGCGCGCCGGGTGCCGACACGACGGAACTGTTCGCCAGGGATGCGCAGGGCAACCGCAAGTCGTTGGGGCTGGATTACGGCGACAAGCGCCAGGAGGCGGTGCCGGCCGGCGATTACATCGTCGTGCGCAACCTGCCCGACGACGGCGGTTCGAAGGAGATGCCGGTGACGGTGAAGCCCGGCGGCCGCACCGAGATCACTGTGCAGTAGGGACGGGCTTGGCCTCTATCTCCCCGCAAGGGGAGAAAGAGGCGCCGCCTAACTCACCCAAATGCACTGGCGCCATGGTCGGCGCGGGTGGCCATCTGGCGGAAGCCGGCAAACAATTCGCGGCCGAGGCCGAACTCGTGCTCCGACAGGTCGGCTGAAGCGGCCGGCCGCACCGCGAATTCACCGGCCTCCACCAGCACTTCCAGCGTGCCGGCATCGGCGTCGAGACGGACGATGTCGCCATCGTGCACGCGCGCGATCGGACCGTCTTCCAGCGCTTCCGGCGTCACATGGATCGCCGCCGGCACCTTGCCGGAGGCACCCGACATGCGCCCGTCGGTCACCAGCGCCACGCGCTGGCCGCGATCCTGCAGGATGCCCAGCACCGTCGTCAGCTTGTGCAGTTCCGGCATGCCATTGGCCTTCGGCCCCTGGAAGCGGATGACGGCGATGAAATCGCCGGTCAGTTCGCCGGCCTTGAAGGCATCGCTCAGCCCCTGCTGGCTGTGGAACACTTTCGCCGGCGCCTCGATGACGCGCCGCTCCGGCTTCACCGCCGAGGTCTTGATGATGGCGTGGCCGAGATTGCCGCTCAGCACCTTGAGGCCGCCGGTCGGCTGGAAAGCCTGCTTCACCGGCGCAAGCACCTTTGCGTCGCCGCTTGTTGCGGGCGCCGCCTCGCGCACCACCTGGCCGTCGGCGCCAAGCTTGGCCTCGACCGCATAGGGACGCAGGCCCTCGCCCCACACCGTCTGCACGTCCTCGTGCAGCAGGCCGGCGTCGAGCAACTCGCGGATCATGAAGCCAAGACCGCCAGCGGCGTGGAAATGGTTCACGTCGGAGAGCCCGTTCGGATAGACGCGCGCCAAAAGCGGCACGGCTTCCGAGAGATCGGAAATATCCTGCCAGGTCAGCTTGATGCCGGCCGCCGCCGCCATCGCGATCAGATGGATGGTGTGGTTGGTCGAGCCGCCGGTGGCGTGCAGGCCGACGACGCCGTTGACGAAGGAGCGCTCGTCGATCATGCGCCCGACCGGCGTATAGGCATTGCCCATGGCGGTGAGGCTGAGCGCGCGCTTGGCGGCTTCGCGGGTCAGCGCGTCGCGCAGCGGCGTGCCGGGATTGACGAAGGAAGCGCCCGGCGTGTGCAGGCCCATGATCTCCATCAGCATCTGGTTGGAGTTGGCGGTGCCGTAGAAGGTGCAGGTGCCGGGGCCGTGATAGGATTTGGATTCGGCTTCGAGCAGTTCGGCGCGGCCGCATTTGCCCTCGGCGTAGAGCTGGCGCACGCGCGCCTTCTCGTCATTGGGAATGCCGGAGGTCATCGGCCCGGCGGGAATGAACACCGCCGGCAGATGGCCGAAGGTGAGTGCCGCGATCACCAGCCCCGGCACGATCTTGTCGCAGACGCCGAGATAGACGGCGGCGTCGAACATGTTGTGCGAAAGCCCGATGGCCGCCGCCATGGCGATGACGTCGCGCGAGAACAGCGACAGTTCCATGCCGGGCTGGCCCTGGGTGACGCCGTCGCACATCGCCGGCACGCCACCCGCCACCTGCGCGATGCCGCCGGCTTCCGCCGCCGCCTGCTTGATCAGCTGCGGGAAGGTCTCGAACGGCTGATGCGCCGACAGCATGTCGTTGTAGGAGGTGATGATGCCGAGGTTCGGCACGCGGTCGGCGCCGAGCGCCACCTTTTCCGAAGGGCTGCAGACGGCAAAGCCGTGGGCAAGGTTGCCGCAGGACAGCACGGCCCGGTTGGCGGCGCGGCCGGAGGCTTCGCCGATGCGGCTAAGATAGATGTCGCGGCTGGCGCGCGAGCGCTCGCGAATCCGCTGGGTGATGGCTTCGATGTCTTTCCTGGCGGTCATGGCGTTCAATCCTGTTCGAACGAGGTCCCGGAGCGCGGCCTCCCTCCGGCCGGGACCGACGGCTTGGCTGCTTACGGCGCCCAGTAGATCTCCGCGGGCACGGGGGCGGCGTCGAGCACCGCGCGGATCGGCTTTTTCGGGCCGGGTCCCATCGCCTCGTCGAAGGCAGCGCGCTTTTCGGCGCCCTCGATGTGCACGGCGACGAAATCCGCTTCCAGGATGCGCGCCGCCGAAAGCGTCAGCCTCGGCTCGCCGGCGCTCACCGCATGCACCGGCAGCACGATGCGCGGCGAGGCGGGATCGAGCAGCGTCGGCAGCGTGTCGGCGTCGGGGAAGAAGGATGCGGTATGGCCATCGCCGCCCATGCCGAGAATGGCGACGTCGAGCGGCCAGGGCAGCGCCTTCAGCTCCTCATTGTCGGCACGCGCGGCATCCTCGATGCTGGCCGCCTCATGATAGAGCGGCACGAAACGCGCGGCGGCTGCCGCGTTCTGCAAGAGGTTCGCCGCCACCAGCCCGGCATTCGAGCGCGGCGAGGAGGCCGGCACGAAGCGTTCGTCGATCAGCGTCACGATGACCTTGTTCCAGGCGATCTGTTCCCGCGACAGTGCGGCGAAGAACTTCGCCGGCGTCGTGCCGCCGGAAACGGCCAGCAAGGCGGTGCCACGCCGTTCGACCGACCGGGCGAGCAGGGCGGCAACCTTGCCGGAAAGCGCGAAAGCCAGGGCCGCGCGGTCGTCGAATTCGTTCCAATGGTAAGCCATGGCTATCAGTTGCTCTCGTGCCAGGTGCGGCCGTCGCGCTCGATCAGCGCGATCGAGGCCGACGGTCCCCAGGTGCCGGCGGTATAACCCTGGGCGTCCTGCTTGGCGTTTTCCCAGGCGTTCTGGATCGGGTCGATCCACTTCCATGCCGCCTCGACCTCGTCGCGGCGCATGAACAGCGTCTGGTTGCCGCGGATCACGTCCATGATCAGGCGCTCATAGGCGTCCGGCGCGCGGCTTTGGAACTGCTGCGCGAAGCTCATGTCGAGCGAAATCTGGCGCAGCCGCATGCCGCCCGGGCCCGGGTCCTTGATCATGATGTATTGTTTGACGCCTTCGTCCGGCTGCAGGCGGATGACCAGCTGGTTGGCGAAGATCGGCCCGGCGCTGTCGCCGTTGAAGATCGAGTGCGGGATCGGCTTGAACTCGATGACGATCTCGGAAACGCGCGCCGCCAGCCGTTTGCCGGTGCGCAGGTAGAAAGGCACGCCGGCCCAGCGCCAGTTGGCGATCTCGGCCTTGATGGCGACGAAGGTTTCGGTGTTGCTCTCCGAGCCGAGTTCCTCGACGTAACCCTTGACCGGCCCGCCGGCGGAAGCGCCCGCGCGATACTGGCCGCGCACCGTGTGTTTCGGCGCCTCGGTGCCATTGATGCGCTTCAATGCACGCAGCACCTTGAGTTTCTCGTCGCGCACGGCATCCGCATCCATCGACGACGGCGCTTCCATGGCGACGAGGCACAGCAGCTGCAGCATGTGGTTCTGCACCATGTCGCGCAGGGCGCCGGCCTTGTCGTAATAGGTGACGCGGTCTTCCAGGCCGACGGTTTCGGCGACCGTGATCTGCACATGGTCGATATGCGCCGAATTCCACAACGGCTCGTAGAGCGCGTTGGCAAAGCGCAGCGCCATCAGGTTCTGCACCGTCTCCTTGCCGAGATAATGGTCGATGCGGAAGATCTGGCTTTCGTGGAAATCGTCGCCGACCAGATCGTTCAGCGCCTGCGCCGAAGCGAGGTCGCGGCCGATCGGCTTTTCCACAACGATGCGGGAAGCCGGCGTGATCAACTCATGTTTCTTGAGCTGGTCGGAAATGGAACCGAACAGCGACGGCGACACGGCCATGTAGAAGGCGCGGATCGCCGTGGAGGCGCCGATCGCCTTCTTCAGCGCGTCGAAACCGGTGCCGGTGGTGGCGTCGGCCGGCACATAGGAAAGCCGTGCCAGGAACTTCTCCAGCTCCTTCTCGTCGACATCGGCGGCGGCGACATGGCTGGCGATGGCCTTGCGGGCGAAGGTGCGGAATTCCTCGTCGCTCATCTTGGTGCGCGAGGTGCCGATGATGCGGGTCGGCTCGGAAAACTGATGGTCGCGCTGGCGATAATAGAGCGCCGGCAACAGCTTGCGCTCGGAAAGGTCGCCCGTGCCGCCGAAAATGATGAAGTCGAACGGGTCGACGGGGATGATCTGCCTTGTCATGCTCTATCCGATCTCGCGCGCTGCTTTCGCCATTCAACGGGTGCGTCACCATGCGCTAACAACACTGCCGCAATGCGACGAAAGCCGATATAATCTAATCGATTTAATTTTACCAGTGTAATGGTGACACAGCATCGCCCTTGACACTGGTCCAGCACGGACGATGTTCCTTGCGCGATAGTGTCGCCACGCTTGCGTCCGGCAGAGAATAGGGCGCCTTAGCCAAAAGGCCACAGGAGAAGCCAGGTATGGACGGACATCTTTCGAGCACGGTGGCGGAAGGCCGCAGCTTCCGCCAGATCATCGGCGGCAAGCAGGTGGACGCCGTTTCCGGCCTGCGCATCGATGTCGCCTGCCCCTCGGACGGCCAGGTTTTCGCCTCCATCCCCGCCTCCGGCCAGGCCGATGTCGATCTGGCCGTCGCCAGTGCCCGCCATGCCTTCGAGCACGGCCCTTGGGCGAAAATGCCGGCGGTGGAACGCGGCCGCTGCCTGACCAGGCTGTGCCATCTGGTCGAGAAGCACAGCGCCGAACTCGCCGCGCTGGAATCGCGCGACACCGGCAAGCCGGCGCGGCAGGGCAAGGCCGACGTCGCCGCCACCATGCGTTATTACGAATTCTACGGCGGCGCCGCCGACAAGATCCATGGCGACACCATTCCTTTCCTCGATGGTTACACCGCGCTTACATTGCGCGAGCCGCATGGCGTCGTCGCCGGCATCATCCCCTGGAACTACCCGCTGCAGATCCTGGCGCGGGTGGCCGGCGCAGCGCTCGCCATGGGCAATACGCTGGTGGTGAAACCGGCCGAGGATGCCTCGCTCACCACCATCCGCATGGCGGAACTGGCGCTGGAAGCCGGCATCCCGGCGGGCGTCTTCAACGTCATCACCGGTTATGGCCGCGAGGCCGGCGCGCTGTTGTCGGGCCATCGCGACGTCGACTACGTCACCTTCACCGGCTCGCCGGCCACAGGCACGTCGATCCAGCAGGCGGCGGCCATCAACAATCGCGGCGTCACCATGGAACTCGGCGGCAAGTCGCCGCAGATGGTGTTCGCCGACGCCGATCTGGAAAAGGCGGTGCCGGTGCTGGTCAACGCCATCATCCAGAATGGCGGTCAGACCTGCTCGGCCGGCAGCCGCGTTCTGGTCGAATGGCCCGTCTACGACGAGGTCGCCAAGGCATTGGCCGAGCGTTTCGCCAAACTGGTCGCCGGTCCGCACGATGCCGATCTCGACCTTGGCGCGCTGATCAATCCACGCCAGCAGGCGCGGGTCGCCGGCATGGTGGCCGACGCCGAGAAGGCAGGCATAACCGTTCTGGCGCGCGGTTCGGTGCACAAGGATGCCCCGGCCAGCGGCTATTATTTCGCCCCGGCGCTGTTTGGATCGGTCGACCCCGCTGCAGCAATCGCGCAGGAAGAGGTGTTTGGCCCGGTGCTGACGCTGTTTGCCTTCGACGGCGAGGACGAGGCGGTCAAGCTCGCCAACGGCACCGAATTCGGCCTCGTCGCCGGCATCTGGACAAAGGATGGCGCCCGCCAGCACCGGTTGGCCAAGCGCGTGCGTTCCGGCCAAGTGTTCGTCAACGGTTACGGAGCCGGTGGCGGCATCGAACTGCCCTTCGGCGGCTTCAAGCGTTCCGGCCACGGCCGCGAGAAGGGTTTCGAGGCGCTCTACGACATGTCGGCGACAAAGACGGTCGTCTTCAATCATGGCTGAGCAGCCGACACCCGGCTGGTCTTGGCAGTGCTGCTTACCCTTTCCCCAAGGGAGGGTAATCTGCGCGGGGCTCTCGGCCGAAGTAAACTTCTCACAAGGATGAAAAATGCGCTTGAAGGATAAGGTCGCGATTGTCACGGGCGCCGCGTCGGGGTTCGGCGAGGGCATGGCCAAACGCTTCGCGGAGGAGGGGGCCAGGGTGGTGGTGGCGGACCTCAATGCCAAGGGTGCGGAGCGCGTCGCCGACGAGATCGGTCCGTCGGCGATTGCCGTGGCCAGCGACGTTTCAAGCCGCTCGGAAGTCGAAGAGATGGTCTATGCGGCCAAGAACACTTTCGGCCGCGTCGACATCATGATCAACAATGCCGGCTACACCCATCGCAATGGCGACATGCTGGCGGTGGACGAGGCGACCTTCGACCTGATCACCGCCGTCAACATGAAGGCGATCTATCATTCCGCGCTGGCGGTGGTGCCGATCATGGAGCGGCAGGGCGGCGGCGTCATCTTGAACACCGCCTCGACCGCCGGCCTGCGCCCGCGCCCGGGGTTGACCTGGTACAACGCCTCGAAGGGCTGGGCGATCACCGCCACCAAATCGATGGCGGTGGAACTCGCGCCAAAGAACATCCGCGTCAATTGCCTCTGCCCCGTCGCCGGCGAAACCGGAATGCTTGCCCAGTTCATGGGCGAGGACACGCCCGAGCTGCGCGCGAAATTCCGCGCCTCCATCCCGCTCGGTCGCCTGTCGACCCCGCTCGACATCGCCAATGCGGCGCTGTGGCTGGCCTCCGACGAAGCCGCCTTCATCACCGGCGTGGCGCTGGAGGTGGATGGAGGGCGGTGTATTTGAGGCCGCGCATCCTTCTCCCCTTGTGGGAGAAGGTGGCTCGGCGCGCAGCGCCGAGACGGATGAGGGGTGTTGGACGGAGCGCTGCCTGGGAGATGTGAGGTGATATTGGAGTGAGGCGCTGATCCTGAAACGTCTCGTTTCTTCCATCACCCCTCATCCGCCTTCGCTTCGCTCAGGCACCTTCTCCCACGAGGGGAGAAGGGAAGGGCGCCAAACCCACCGCTTCGCACGACACGAGATGTCCCTAGTCAGAAAACCAAGCACTTGGCTTTTCGTCCGCGACACGGACAGCTTCTCACCCGCGGTTGAGGAAGCCCTGGTAAACCCAGCCGCGCTTGTTCTGGTAGACGATCTCGCACCATTTGGCCTTGGTGCAGGAAATCACCTCGACGGCTGCCTTGCCGGGCACGGTCGCGATGGCGTCGGCGCCCTTTTTCGGGCCCGAACGCATGGTGACGGCGCGCAAGGTGGTGCCGTTGCCGGTTGCCTTGGCTTGCTTGGCATCGGCGGGTGCCGCCTCTTGCGTATCCTGCGTTTCATCCGCTGGCGGAATGCCTGCGGTCAGCGCCTTGTCGGGCTTGGCGTGTGGCACTGGCGGCTTGGCGATGACGGCTTCCGTGGGCGACGGGGCCTTGTTCGTCTCCGCATAGGCGCTCTGCGTCGTGTCGTCCGTAGCTGCCTCGTCGTCCGCGCTGGCATCGTCGGGATTGGCATCGCCCGGCTTGGCGACGACTACCGCCTTGGCGGCTTCCTGGATCGCGGCGGCCGACTGCGGGGCCGACGTGCCGTTGGAATTCACAGCGCTCGGCTCGGTGGAGGCAGGCTGGTTGACCGCGACAAGCGTCTGGGCGGGTTGCGGCTTTGCATCGGCCACGGCAGGCGTGGCGGCGGGCGTCTGTCCGGCGACCTGCACCGTCTTGGCCTGCGGCGCCGGCGCTTCGGTGGCCGGCGGATGCTTGGCTTCGGCGAAAGCCTGGCGCTCGCCGGTCGGCAGCGCCAGCCACAAGGCGATGCCGGCGACGCCGAGCAACGCGGCGGTACCGACCGCGGCGATCACCAGATGCGAATTCGTCTGTAGCTGCTGCCAGAAAGACGGCTTGGTGTTGTAGCCGAACTGCATCGAAATGCGATGCTGCTTGGGCCCGCCGAAACCGAGCGGCCCTTTCAAAACGGCCTCCAGCGGCCGCAACGACCGTTGGCCGGCAAGCCTGGGGCGGCCACCGCTCGGGTTTTGTTGTCCTGGCTGACGGTCCTGCCGTCCACGAAACAGAACTGGACCAATTTTGGCATCTGAGGTTCTGGTTACCCCCGAACACGGCCGACGTTCTTGCGATCGCGGTTGACAACACCTGGATCAGCGTCGGTCCCGAAATCCTGGCTGGCAACGCAAGGTTCGAGGTCTTCCGTTTCCAGCTTGTGGATCATCTTGCAGACGATTGTGGCATCTATGCGCCTTTGGCACCTCAACGGCAACGGGTGTCCACATATTCTGTGCATTTTTTGACTGTCGCGGGCGGGAAAACCTCGTTGTTTCCGCAACGTAAGGTACAGCTTGCCATTGTCGTCTGGCGCCGCCGAATCAGTCTCCGGTGTCGAAGCGGCACCCGTTTCGATTGGAAACCGGCCTTCCGCGGGGCCTGGAGCGGTCCGTGGGATATGCTGAAAGATGGGCTCGGGGATCTGCCCGGAAATGTGCAATGTCCCTGCAATCTTGCCGCGATAGCTGCCGGGTCAGGGACGAAAACCGGATCAGATCATGTCTTTCATCACCTTTCGCGCTGCCTGCGGCGCTGTTGCCGTGGCCTCGGTCGCGCTGCTTGCCGGCTGCGCATCCGACATCATGAAGAATTACATCGGCCAGCCGGTGGAAACGGTCATTCTCGACTACGGTCCGCCCTCTACCATCCTGGACATCGGTCGTGGCGAACGCGCCTATCAATGGCGCAAGGTTTCGACCAATGTTGTGCCCGGCTCGACCAGCGGCGAGATCAAGGACACCAGGCGCGGCACCCGCTATGAGGAAACCGTCAGGCCGGGTTATGTCGAGGAGCAGGAATGTTTCTACACATTCTATGCGCGCTGGTCCGCGGGGCGCTGGTATGTCACCAATTTCCGCAAGCCGAAGCTGGAATGCGAATGAAACGCCGGAAAAGCGCCGCGATGCGTCATTAGAGCGCTGCGCGTCCGTTCGGACGTGCAAAGGACGCTCTAACACTTTGAAGCGCCGGCATCGCCCGGTGTCGCGGGTGAAGGAAAGAAGAAAACCATGCGTATCCTGCTGCTCGAGGACGAGCCGGAGATGGCCTCGGTGCTGAAGACCGCGCTGGAGCGCCGTCACGTCATTGTCGATCACGTTTCGACCATCGCCGATGCCGAGGCGGCGGCCGCTTTCGGCCCCTATGATGCGCTGGTGCTCGACCGCCGTTTGCCTGACGGCGAGGGGCTCGACCTCATTCCGAAGCTACGCGCCAGCCGCATCGAGGCGCCGGTGCTGATGCTGACGGCACTGGGCGGCGTCGACGACCGCGTCGCCGGCCTCGACTCTGGCGCCGACGACTATCTGGCCAAGCCCTTCTCGGTGGAAGAGTTGATGGCGCGCCTGCGTGCCTTGCAACGGCGGCCGGCGGCGCTGCGCTCCGACCTCACGGTGGTCGGCCGGCTCACCTATGATTTCCGCCATCGCGAAGCGCTTGTCGGCGATAAGCCGCTTGACCTTCTGCGCCGCGAGCAACTGGCGCTGGAGGCGCTGATCCGCCGGCCGGGCCGCGCCGTGCTGCGCTCCACGCTGGAGGAATCGGTCTACGCCATGGATGACGAGATCGGCTCCAACGCGTTGGATTCGCACCTGTCCAGGCTGCGGCGCAAGCTCGACGAGGTCGATGCCGGCGTCGAGATCCGGGCGATCCGCAACCTCGGTTATCTGCTGCGCGCCGTCGCATGAGAAAGCCGCGTCCACGTTCGCTGCAATGGGTGCTGGTGCGCCGCCTGATCATACTGCAGGCGGTCATGCTGGTTGTCTTCCTCGGCTTGATCACGCTGGTGTTCTTCGTCGCGCAGCCGCGCCTGGTGGTCGATAATGAGGCAGCCGCCCTTGTCGTGGGAGAAGCGCTGGGCCGCGACGCGGCCGGCCAGCTCGTTCTGCGCGACACGGAAGAACTCACCAATTTCCGCAAGAGCTTTCCGAACATGTGGTTCGTTGCACGCGACGAAAAAGGCGGAGTGCTGAAACAGGGCAATGTGCCTGCCGTCTATGCCAGCGGCGGCGACGGCCTGCTCAAAAGTGTCGACCGTGCGGCCTTGACCTTCGCGCAGCTGGATTTGCGGCCTGCCGCTTCCTACGCCAATCTGGAAACGTCGGCCGGCCGTGTCGGCGTACTCGCCTCCACCATGTCGTCGCGCGAGGAAAACACCGGCGTCGAAGCCAATATCGATCTGCAGATCGATCTCGCCCGCAATCCGGACGGCACCACCAATTGGGTGCGGGTCGGCCCGATCCTGGTCATCCTCACCATCATCATGCTTTTGCCGATCATCATCGTGATGGGCGTCACCACGCTGGTAACGACACCGGCCGTGGTGCGCCGCTCGCTGGCCGGCCTCGTCGCCACCGCCAGGGAAGCCGGCAACATCGACATCGACAACCGCGCCGTGCAATTGCCGACCGAGCGCGTGCCACAGGAGGTGGCGCCGCTGGTGCAGGCCTTCAATCGCGCGCTGGCTCGTCTCGGCGAAGGTTACGATAAGCGTAACCGTTTCCTTACGGATGCCGCGCATGAACTGCGCACGCCGATCGCCATCCTGCGCACGCGTGCCGAATTGCTGCGCGAGGATCCCGAGAGCCGGCGCCTGCAGAAGGACATCGAGCGCCTGTCGCATCTGGCGCAGCAATTGCTCGACCGCCAGGTGCTCGACCACGCCGCCGGTCCGCGCGAGGTGGTCGATCTGGTGGAACTGGCCAGAACGCTGGCCGCCGATTTCGCGCCGCTGGCGCTGGAGGCCGGCTATGACCTCTCTTTCGAGCCGGCCGGGCGCCCGGTGCTGGTCGATATCCGCTCGCAGCAAGTCGAGCGGGCCGTCGCCAATCTGCTGCGCAACGCCATCGAGCATGGCGGCGGCTCGGGCACCATCACCGTGTTGGTCGACGGCGAGGGCGGCCTGGAAATCCACGACGAGGGCCCGGGGATCCCGCTGGAGGAACGCGAGCGCGTGTTCGAGCCGTTCTACCGGCTGCGTCCGCGCTCCAGCGGCGCCGGGCTCGGCCTCAATCTCGCCCGCGAGATCGCACGCCTGCATGGCGGCCGTATCGATATCTTGAACGGACGCTGGAACGGCACGCATATCCGCCTGCAACTGCCGCTGGCGGAGACCCCGGCCAAAAAAATCAGATCCGGTCCCGCAGCGCGAACCAGTTGAGCGCCAGGAACAGCATCGGCGCGCGGAAGCGGCGACCGCCGGGGAAGGGCGGTATCTTCAGCTCCTCGATCAGCTTCAGCCGGTCGCGGTTGCCCGACACCGTCTCGGCGTAAAGCTTGCCGAAGAAGTTGGACAACATCACGCCGTGACCGGAATAGCCGCCGACGGAGATGACATTCGGCATCACCTCGCGCACGAACGGCTTTCGCGGCACGGTGATGCCGACATAACCGCCCCAGCCATGGGTGATCTCGACATCCTTCAGCTGCGGATAGATTTCGCTGATCTGCTTGCGGATATGGATGTGGATGTCCTTGGGGTCGTTGACCGCGTAGATTTCGCGGCCGCCGAACAACAGCCGGCCATCCCTGGATTTGCGGAAATAGCGCACCACGAAGCGGGAATCGTCGACGGATTCGCCGCCGGGCAACACTTTCGACGCATCGCCGAGCGGCACGGTGGCGCCGATGAAGGAGCCGATCGGCATGATATGCGCCGCACTCATCGGTTCCAGCGTGCCGCCATAGGCATTGGTGGCGATCAGGCACTTGTCGGCGGTGATCGTGCCGCGTTGCGTCGTCACCTTGACCTTGCCGCCTTGCGTGGTGAGGCCGGTCGCCGGCGTCTTCTCGAAGATATGCGCGCCCGCCGCGGCCGCCACGCGCGCCGTGCCGATCACCAGCTTCAGCGGATGGATATGGCCGGTGCCGGTGTCGCGGGCGCCGCCGTAATAATGCGTCGAGCCCAGCCGCTCCGCCGTTTCGCGCGCATCCATGAAGGTGATGTGCGGATAGTTGAAGCGCGTCGCCATGATGTCGGCATGCGCCTTGTAGTCGTCGACATAGCGCTGTTTGTGCGCCACCGAGATCTGGCCGGGCATGTAGTCGATGTCGATGCCATTGGCGGCCGAGAAGTCGTGAAGATGTGTTTTCGCCTCCTCGGCCAGGTCGAACAGTGCCTTGGCGCGGGTGAGGCCGTAATCATCCTCGAGTTCCTCGGCCCAGGCGCGCTGGCCGGTGCCCATCTGGCCGCCATTGCGGCCCGAAGCACCGTCGCCAAAACGATGGCTTTCGATCAGGACGACATTGGTGCCGGCCTTGGCCAGGTGCACCGCCGCCGACAGCCCGGTGAAGCCGCCGCCGACGATGACGACATCGGCCTGCCGGTCGCCGTCGAGCGAGGGATATTCTGGCCGCGCGCCGACGGTGTCTTCATACCAGGAACGGCCGGGGGAGATGGGGGATTGGTAGGGCATGGTGGCTTTCGGGTGGTGAGGCAGTCGGGAGTGGGCAGTCGGCAGTCGGGTTTGGCTTCAGCGAATTACAGATCGGAGCACAGTTCGCGGAGTTCCCCGCCTGCTTTCCCGACTGCCGATTGCCTACTCCCGACTGCCTGTTGCTTCAAACATTCAGCAACAAATACTCCCGCTCCCACGGGCTGATCACTTCCATGAAGGTCTCGAACTCCGCCCGCTTGATCGCCGCATAGGTGGAGGTGAAGGCGCGGCCGAGCATGCCCGCCAGCTCCTCGTCGCCCTCGAACAGGTCGACGGCTTCGAGCAGGCCGCGCGGCAGGTCGATCTCGTCCTCGTTGGCCGTCGTCAACACCGGCGGTTCGGCCTGCAACTTGTTGTTGATGCCGATCAGGCCGCAGGCGAGCGAGGCGGCGAGTGCCAGATAAGGGTTGGCATCGGAAGACGGGATGCGGTTTTCGACGCGCCGGGCGTTGGGGTCCGAGCGCGGCACGCGGAAGGCGGTGGTGCGGTTGTCGTAACCCCATTTGTTGTTGACGGGGGCGGACGCCGCCTGGGTCAGGCGCCGGTAGGAGTTCACGTAAGGCGCGAACATCACCAGCGCGTTAGGCACGTGTTTCTGCATGCCGCCGATGAAGTTGAAGAAGGCTTCGGTCTCCGAACCGTCCTCGGCCGAGAAGATGTTGCGGCCGGTCTTCTTGTCGACGATCGACTGGTGGATATGCATGGCTGAGCCTGGCTGGCCCTGGATGGGCTTGGCCATGAAGGTGGCGTAGACGTCGTGCTTCAACGCCGCTTCGCGCAAGGTGCGCTTGAACAGGAAGACCTGGTCGGCCAGTTCGACAGGGTCGCCATGACGCAGGTTGATTTCGAGCTGGCCAGCGCCTTCCTCGTGGATCAGCGTGTCGATCTCGAGGCCCTGGCTTTCCGAGAAATGGTAGATGTCGTCGATCAATTCGTCATATTCGTTGACGCCGGCGATCGAGTAACCCGAGCCGCCGGCAATCGGCCGGCCGGAACGGCCGACCGGCGGGGTCAGCGGATAGTCGGGGTCGGGGTTCTTGCGAACCAGGTAGAATTCGATCTCGGGCGCGACGACGGGTTTCAGCCCGTGCCGGTCATAGGCGGCGACCACGCGCTTCAGCACGTTGCGCGGCGTGAATTCCACGGCGCGACCGTCCTGATGGACGAGGTCGCAGATGACGGCGGCTGTCGGGTCTTCTTCCCACGGCACCGCGGTCAGCGTCGAAAGATCAGGCACGAGCTTCAGGTCGCCATCGTCTTCCGGATATTCAAAACCGTTGCCGTTTTCCGGATACTGGCCGGAAATCGTCATCATGAACGGTGCGGAAGGCAGCGCCAGCGAGGTGTTGGAGGTGAATTTGGAAGACGGCATCATCTTGCCGCGGGCAACGCCGGCCTGGTCGGGGGTGATGCATTCGATGTCTTCGATACCGCGCGATTCCAGCCAGGCGCTCGCCTCCTTCCAGCTCTTCACTCCCCTGAGGTTTTTCAGAAAGGCAGGCGCACGGGTTCGCGTCCCCCGAGTTGACGGACGGACTTCCTTTTTTGCAGGCGGCATCAATCACCAGATATGGTTGCGGATTGCCGAGTATAGCCGTGGCCCCTTGCGGAAGAAAAGGGGGGCTCGCTCTCGTTTTCGTGGGCGCAAGCATCCAAAGTGCTGGTTTTTGGCCGTTTTTCGCCCTAGATGGGCATCATGTCCACGTCTTCCAACAGCTTGACCACCATCGGTTTCGACGCCGACGACACGCTCTGGCAGAACGAGCAGTTCTTCCGTTTGACCGAGGCGCATTTCGTCGAACTGCTCGCCGGCCATGGTGAAAAGGACAGCTTGCTGGCGCGCCTGCTGGAAGCCGAAAAGCGCAATCTCGGCGCCTATGGCTTCGGCATCAAGGGTTTTACGCTTTCGATGATCGAGACGGCGATCGACGTCACCGACGGCAAGGTGCCTGGCGAGGTCATCGGCAAGATCCTGGCCGCTGGCCGCGAAATGCTGAGCCATCCTGTCGAGACGTTGCCGCATGTCCATGACACGCTGGAGGCGTTGGCCAGCCGCTATCGGCTGGTGCTGATCACCAAGGGCGACCTGTTCGACCAGGAGCGCAAGCTAGCGCAGTCGGGCCTCGGCGATTTCTTCAACGCGGTGGAGATCGTCTCCGACAAGTCACGCCCGACCTATGAGCGCATCTTCGCGCGCCATGGCGACGGCCCCGAGCGCGCCATGATGGTCGGCAATTCGCTGAAATCCGACGTGGTGCCGGCGATCGAAGCCGGCAGCTGGGGCATCTTCGTGCCGCATGATCTGACCTGGGTGGTGGAGCATGTCGAGCCGCCCGCCACCGCGCCGCGCTTCCGCGAAATCGCCCATCTCGGTGAATTGCCGGGCCTCGTGCTGGGCATCGACAACGACTGACGGCGCCGTCGCCTGCATTGTTCCTGGCGTTATTTCGCCGGCTCAACAGGCGCGGGCCTTGCCTCGTTCCCCGGCCTTCCCTGGCTCACCGAGCAGGGCGAGCCTCAGCCTGCTTCCGGGGCGGGTATGCTGCGCGAACTGTGCTTCAGGCGTTCGATGATCTGCTGCAGGCGCTCGGGCGTGATCGGCTTGGCCACGACGTAATCCACGGTGCGCGGCAGGCCGAGGCTTTCCTGCGTGCCGGTGCGGTTCGACAGGAAGATGACGGTGGGCGAAGCCTTGCCGGCAACGCCGCGGATCGAAGCGACCCCCGCCAGCACTGCGTCGCAATCGCTGTTTTCCGGTCCGCCGTCCAGCACGACCGTTCCCGGAACCAGCGTGGTCAGCGCTGCCGGGGCCGTTTCTGGCGATTCAGCCACCGGCTTCAACCCGCCCTGCTCGATGATCCTCGACACGACGATGCGATTGATCTGCGATCGGCTGACCACGAGCACTTTCGAAAAATCCAGCAAAGCCCCTCCACGTCCCAGGCCGGTCGCGCCACCGGTCGGCCTGCCGTTGTCGCCACTCAGCGGCGGTTGTCTGTTTCCACCGCGAGTCTTCATTTCAATGCTAGGTTGAAACCATTCGACAATCGGTTGAGACCGCCGTCATGTCAAGCGCATGTAGGCGACTGGCGTTATATTCCAGCATTACAATAAAATCAGTAGCGGTCATGCAACAAAAATTGTAGCCACGGCCGCTTCAAAACAGGATCGAAAACAAAAAACCCGCCGCGTGGCGATGCACGCGGCGGGTTTGTTTGGCTTTGGTAAGTCTTGACTTTCGTCAGCCGTGGCTTTGCTGGGTGACGATGACCGGGATCAGAAGATCGCCCCAGTTGCCGTCGCCGCCATGATGGCGGGCCGAACGGACCAGTTCGACCGAGACGCCGGCCTCGACCGCCTTCATGACCGACTGGTTGAGACGGTGCAAATCGTTAGCGACGATGCGGATGACCGCCTGCTGGTCGGCGCTCATGGTGGTGGCCTGTTCTTCTGCCCTTTCCTTGACACGGGTACGCGGTGCCATTGTCGTTCTCCTCGAATGTTCCTTCGCCTTTCGGGCGGTTCCTCTGTTTTGGACCCCGGCGCGGCCCGCGCCGGGGGAAGCTGTGCGGGCCGGCCTATTCGGCGGCCGGGCGGAACTGTTCGTGTTCGGTCGATTCCTTCATGGCGGTGGTCGACGACTTGCCACCGGAGATCGCCATCGACACGGCATCGAAATAGCCGGTGCCCACTTCGCGCTGGTGCTTGGTCGCGGTGTAGCCGTTCACCTCGGCCGCGAATTCGGCCTCCTGCAGTTCCGAATAGGCCGCCATCTGGCGATCCTTGTAGCCGCGGGCCAGTTCGAACATGCCGAAGTTCAACTGGTGGAAGCCGGCCAGCGTGATGAACTGGAACTTGTAGCCCATGGCGCCGAGTTCGCGCTGGAACTTGGCGATGGTGGCGTCGTCGAGGTTCTTTTTCCAGTTGAACGACGGCGAGCAGTTATAGGCGAGCTTCTTGCCCGGATGCGCCTTCTGCACCGCCTCGGCGAACTTCTTCGCCTGGGCAAGATCCGGCTTGCCGGTCTCCATCCAGATCAGGTCGCAATAGGGCGCGTAGGCGATGGCACGCGCGATGCAAGGCTCGATGCCATTCTTCACCTGGTAGAAGCCTTCCACCGTGCGTCCGGCATCCTTGTCGACGAAGGGCTGGTCGCGCTCGTCGATGTCGGAGGTGAGCAGCTTGGCGGCTTCCGCATCGGTGCGGGCGACGATCAGCGTCGGCACGCCCATGACGTCGGCGGCGAGCCGAGCGGCGGTGAGGTTGCGGATATGGGCCGCGGTCGGGATCAGCACCTTGCCGCCGAGATGGCCGCACTTCTTTTCCGACGCCAACTGGTCCTCGAAATGGACGCCCGCGGCGCCGGCTTCGATGAAGGCCTTCATGATCTCGAAGGCGTTCAACGGTCCGCCGAAGCCGGCTTCCGCGTCGGCGACGATCGGCGCGAACCAGGTGTCGACCGACAGGCCCTTGCCTTCCGACGTCTCGATCTGGTCGGCGCGCTGCAGCGTGCGGTTGATGCGCTTGGCAAGCTCGGGCGCCGCATTGGCCGGGTAGAGCGATTGGTCGGGATACATGGCGGACGCCGTGTTGGCATCGGCCGCCACCTGCCAGCCGGACAGGTAGATCGCCTTCAGGCCGGCGCGCACCATCTGCATGGCCTGGTTGCCGGAGAGCGCGCCGAGCGCGTTGACGAAATCTTCCTCGTGGATGAGCTTCCACAGCCGGTTGGCGCCCATTTCGGCCAGGCTGTGCTTGATCTGCACGGAGCCGCGCAGCCGCTTCACATCCTCCGGCGAATAGGGCCGCTCGATGCCGTCGAAACGGCCTTCGGCGGCCGAGGGGACGAGGTTGTAAAAATCAGTCATGGTCTGCTCCGCTTACTGAAAGACGTTTGTCGAAAACCGCCATTCGTCGTGAATTCGCGGCGGCTTTCCTGTGACTTGATTTACATTGCGGTGCGAAATCGGCCGAATGAATTCGAGGCTTAGGCGATAAAATAAGGGAAAACCTGTGTTGCGTTTGACAGGGAGACGCTGTAAATTTGTAAAAGATGTAAAATGCGACGAGCGGCCAAAATGGCGATTGAGCCTGTCAAGGTTTGTAAAATCCGGCCGGCCTTTCCTTCTCCCCTTGCGGGAGAAGGTGGCCGAGCCCGGCGGCGCGGCTGCCATAGGCGAGGTCGGATGAGGGGTGCTGCGAGGAACGCGACAGAACCAAGGTCGGGGCTCTTCAAGCCCTTCGCCGCCGCCTCGTTTCTTCCAACACCCCTCATCCGCCGCCTATGGCGACACCTTCTCCCACACGGGGAGAAGGGAGAAGCGCATGGCTGAGCAGAAAATCTTCGCCGGACCGCGCATTCGCCGCATCCGCAACCAGAAGGGCCTGACCCAGACGGCGATGGCCGAGGGGCTGGGCATCTCGCCCTCCTATCTCAACCTGATCGAGCGCAATCAGCGTCCGCTGACCGTGCAGCTCATCCTGAAGCTCGCTTCCGTCTACAAGGTCGAGCCCGAAGAACTGCAGGGCGAGGCGCGCGGCTCGATCGCGGCACTGCGCGAGGTCTTCGCCGACCCGCTATTGTCCGGCGAACTGCCGGGCGACCAGGAACTGGTCGAGATCGCCGAGGCCGCGCCCAATGCGGCGGCCGCGGTGATCAAACTGTTCCGCGCCTATCGCGAGCAGGCCGAGCGCCTGTCGGACCTGACCGAGCTGCTCGCCCGCGAGGGGCGCACCACGGCGCTGTCCGGCGCGCGCCTGCCGATCGACGAGGTGCATGAGGTGTTCGAGCGGCGGCCGAACCATTTTGCCGCTCTGGAGGAGGAGGCCGAGGCGTTCACGACGCTGCTCGAGCCCGGCGACGACCTGTTCGGCGCCTTGAAGGCGTGGCTGAAGCGCGAGCACGGCATCGTCGTGAAAGTTCTGCCGGTCGCCACCATGCCCAATTGGCGGCGTCGCTACGACCGCCATTCGCAGCGCCTGTTCCTGTCCGAGCGGCTGTCGCCGTTCGACCAGCTGCGCGAAGTGGCGATGGAGGCAAGCCTCATCCGCATGCAGGTGGCGGTGGCGGCCGAGATCCAGGCATTGAAACTGTCGTCCGACGAGGCCAAGCGGCTGGCCCGGTTCGAGCTCGGCCGTTATGCCGCGCATGCGCTGACGATGCCCTATCAGGCCTTCCATTCCGCCGCCCAGCGCGCCCGCTACGACATCGATGTCCTGCGTTCGCGCTTCGGCGTTTCCTTCGAACAAGCGGCGAACCGGCTGACCATGCTGCAGCGTTCCGGCGCCTCCGGCGTGCCGTTTTTCATGCTGGAGGTCGACAATGCCGGCAACCGCTTCCGCCGCGCCGGCGCCCAGGGCTTTCCGCACAGCCGCTTCGGCGGCGGCTGTCCGAAACTCGCGGTACATGCCGCCTTCACCCAGCCCGGCCAGATCTTCGTCGAAGCGGTGGAAATGCCGGACGGCGCCGAATTCCTCACCGTCGCCCGCACGCTGGAAGGCCCGCAAGGCGCCTTTTCGGAGCGCCCGCGCCGCACCGCCATCCTGATCGGCTGCGATATCGGTTTTCGCGACGAGATCGTCTATGGCGCGGCCCTTCCGGCACTTGGCGTTGGCGCAAAACCCGGCGCGGTGGCGGCAACGCCGGTCGGGCCGGCCTGCCGGCTGTGCGAGCGCTCCGGCTGCCTGTCGCGCGCCGAGCCGCCGGTCACGCGTCCGCTAGGGCTGGACGAGATGGTGACGGGCCTGTCCGCCTTCGACTTCCAGTAAAGCGTGGGTCTTTTACCCCGGCGTCGATGTCTATAGATATATGATCATATTCTAATAGATTCTCCGACATCGAGGCATTCATGGCTGGTTCCGTTCGTCCCGCCCGGCGCTGGCTGAAGCGTATCGCGATTGCCCTGGTCGCGGTTCTGCTCCTCGTCGTGGCACCCGCCGCCTTCATTTTGTATCCGGCGCTGAAATCTTATCCGGCTATGGATTTTCCGCTGGCCGCATCGCCAGCCGAGAAGAATCTGCGGGATCTGGCCTATCTTCGGCTGTTGCCGCAGGTCGAGCGAAGCTTCACCGATCAAACCCGCGCCGCCTTTGAAGCCGCGCTCGACAAACTGGTGGCGCGTGCGCCGGAACTCGATCGCGCCGGCCTGGCGATGGGCGCGGCGCGTGCCGTGGCATTGGCCGACAATGGCCATACCAACATATTGGGCCTGGTCGGCGGAAACGGTTTCAACGCCGTGCCCGTTCGCCTGGGCTGGTTCGCCGACGACCTGTTTGTGGTGAGTGCAGCCGCGGATCAGCGCGATCTGCTCGGCGCGCAGGTGCTGGCGCTGAATGGCCATTCGCCCGAGCAACTGGTCGAGGCGTTACGCCCCTACACCGGTGGTCCGGCCAATCTGGCGCGCGAATTCGTGCCGAATTTCCTCATCTCGCCGGAACTGCTTCACGCGGCGGGTCTCGCCGAAAATGCGGATGCCGCCGAATTCCGCGTCCGGCAGCGCGATGGGGTCGAAGTCGTGCGCCGGCTTGCCGCGGTCGCCGGGACGCCGGAGCCGCTAGCCAGAAGTTCCTGGCCGAAGCGGGATTTGAGCCCGGTCCGGAGGAAGGACAGCGAAGCTTCCTGGGTTCATGTCCTGGATGGTGCAGCACCCCCGTCCTATCTCTCGCGGCCGGACGACAATTTCTGGCACAGCTATCTCGAAAACGACGGCATCCTCTACGTCCAGCTGAACCGTATCGGCGATCAGGAAAAGGCTTCCATCGAGGACTATCTCTCGGGCCTGCTGGCGGAAGTGGCCAAGCGGAAGGTGAAGCATGCGGTGGTCGATCTGCGCTTCAACCCGGGCGGCAACTACCTGCTCGCTGCCGATTTCACGCGGCGGCTGCCGGAGCTCTTGCCGCCGGACGGCAAGGTGTTCATCCTGACCAGCGGCAACACCTTTTCCGCCGGCATCAGCACCGCGGCGCGGCTGAAATATTTTGCCGGCTCGCGCGCCGTCCTGATCGGGGAAGCGATGGGCGACAGGCCGCAATCCTGGGGTGAGGGCGGCACGGCCCGGATGCCGAATTCCAAACTGGCGATCCGCTACACGACCGGCTATCACGATTGGCAAAACGGCTGCGGCTTGGCTCAGATCCGGACATGCTTCGTCCTCAATTATTTCTACGGCACGCCGTCCGGTTCATTGACACCGACGGTGCCGGTTGCGCCGACCTTCGCCAGCTACGCCGCCGGCGACGATGCCGTGCTCGCCGAGGCCTTGAAACTGGCGAAATAGGCGTCGCCACCGGTTTGCGGCGGGCTGACATAGCCGATGCATGTGGCTGGACCATCTCCAGGGCCCGCCTTCGCGCTACGCCAGAAGGCATGGATTTGCCGCGTCTGCGATATCGCGCGGGTGGCAAAACGACGATGATGAGCCGAACCATCAGACAGTAGCGCCATGGCCGACGCCGCTTCCCCATCGCCTGCAACCGCACAGGCCCAGCCGGTGTCGCGGCGCGAGGAGCGCGTGGGTTATCTGCTCGTCTTCCTGTCCGCACTGATGTGGAGCCTCGGCGGTACCATCGCCCGCTTCATCGAGGCCGATGGAAGCTGGACCGTGGTGTTCTGGCGCTCGGTATGGGCGGCCGCCTTCCTGCTCGGCTTCATGGCCTGGCGCGACGGCCTGCGCGGCACCGTGAAACTGTTCCGCGACATGGGCTTGCCCGGGCTGGCGGTGGCCATCTGCTTCGCCACCGCCTCCACCTGTTTCGTCGTCGCGCTGTCCTACACCAAGGTCGCCAACATCTTGCTCATGCAGGCCGGCGTGCCGCTGCTCGCGGCGCTGCTGTCGTGGCTGTTGTTCCGCGAAAAGGTCTCGGCCGCCACCTGGGCGGCGATCGCCGGCGTCATCGCGGGTGTCGCCATCATGGTCTCGGAATCGCTGGGCGGCACCGTCTCGCCGGTCGGCGACGGGCTGGCGCTGTTGATCGCCTTCATGTTTTCGGTTGCCACCGTCATCACGCGCCGCTTCGCAACCGTGCGCATGACGCCGGCCACTTGCCTCGGCACGATCTTCGCCGCCATCTTCGCGGCATCGCAGGTCACGCAATTCGCCGTTTCGCCGCGCGATATGGGTTTTTTGTTCGCTTTTGGTGTCATCAATCTCGGCGTCGGCCTCGCTTTCTTCGCCACCGGCGCGCGCCTCATCCCGGCGGCGGTCGCGGCTCTTCTCGGCACGTTCGAGCCGATCCTGGGGCCGATCTGGGTGTGGCTGGTACATGGCGAAGTGCCGTCGGCGCGCACCATCATCGGCGGTGCGATCGTCTTCGCCGCACTGTTCATCCACATCGGCATGGAAATGTGGCGCCAGTCCAAGCCGCAGCGTCCGGGCGCGGTCGGCATCCCGTCGCCGAACTGATCGCGAAAGCAAAACAGAATGGTTTTGCCCATTGACAAGCAACTAGCCCGGCGGGCAGGCTGTGGGCACGGCAACAACAAAACAGGCGTATCTTGCCACGTGCAACAGCCGGCCAAACCAGGACCGAGCCTTCCAGCCCGCACGAGCCCCCGCAACCTCGCAGGGCGCTCTTTCGTTTAGGCAGCAGCGCTAACTGCTCCCTTTCTTCCAGGCTTGAATACGCCCCGACGGACCGCAACGCGCCGGTTCTCGCAAAAAATCTGCCTTACCAAACCATGCCACGCCGGCTGCAAAAACGATCCGGCGGGCGGGGAACACTCGTCATGACAATAGGAGCAAACCGAAATGACCCGCAAAGCGATCTGGCTGGCGGCAACGGCCGTATTCCTGGCCCTGCCGATAACGAGCGCTCAGACACAGGAACGTGTCGTCAACGTCTACAACTGGTCTGACTATATCGATCAGTCGATCATCCAGGACTTCACCAAGGAAACCGGCATCAAGGTCGTCTACGACGTCTACGATTCCAACGAGATCCTCGAGACCAAGCTGCTCGCCGGCGGCTCGGGCTACGACGTCGTGGTGCCCACCGCCAGCCCGTTCCTGGTGCGCCAGATCGCGGCCGGCGTCTACCAGAAGCTCGACAAGTCGAAGCTGCCCAACCTGAAGAACATGTGGGACGTCGTCGAGCAGCGTGTCGCCGCCTTCGACCCCGGCAACGAACATTCGGTCAACTACATGTGGGGCACCGTCGGCATCGGCTACAACCCCGACAAGGTGAAGGCCGCGATCGGCACCGACAAGATCGAGAGTTGGGATACGCTGTTCAAGCCCGAGAACATCGCCAAGCTGAAGGATTGCGGTGTCTATGTGCTGGATTCGCCGACCGATATCGTCCCGACCGTGCTGAAATATCTCGGTCTCGATCCGACCGACAAGTCGCCGGAAAGCCTGCAGAAGGCCGAAGATCTCTTGATGTCGATCCGGCCGTCGATCCGCAAATTCCATTCGTCCGAATACATCAACGCGCTCGCCAACGGCGACATCTGCGTGGCCATCGGCTGGTCGGGCGACGTCTTCCAGGCACGCAACCGCGCCAAGGATGCCAAGGCCGGCGTCAACGTCGCCTACACCATCCCGAAGGAAGGCGCCGAGATGTGGTTCGACCAGATGGCGATCCCGGCCGATGCCAAGCATGTGCCGGAAGCCCTGGAATTCATCAACTACATGATGAAGCCCGAAGTCATCGCCAAGTCGTCGGACTATGTCTACTACGCCAACGGCAACAAGGCGTCGCAGCAGTTCATCAACAAGGACATCACCAGCGATCCGACCATCTATCCCGACGAGCCGATGCTGAAGAAGCTGTTCACCGTCGCCCCGTACGACCCCAAGACCCAGCGCACCATCACGCGCCTCTGGACCAAGGTCGTCACCGGCCAATAAGCGTCGACAGACGTGAACCCCGGCGGCTGGGTCGCCGGGGTTTTTCCCGGGAAAAGGACGGAGAGGGACATGAAATCGCTGGGCAGCATCCGCAGGGACTTTGCGCCGTGGAACGACCCGAAGGCAAAGCCATACATCCAATTCGAGAATGTCACCAAGCGGTTCGGCGACTTCACCGCCGTCGACAATCTGTCGCTGACCATCTACGAGCGTGAGTTCTTCGCGCTGTTGGGCGCGTCGGGTTGCGGCAAGTCCACGCTTTTGCGCATGCTGGCCGGCTTCGAGCAGCCGACCTCCGGCCGCATCCTTCTGGACGGCGAGAACCTCGCCGGCATCCCGCCCTACAAGCGCCCCGTCAACATGATGTTCCAGTCCTATGCGCTGTTCCCGCATATGACGGTGGAAAAGAACATCGCCTTCGGCCTGAAGCAGGAAGGCATGCCCAGGGCGGACGTTGAAAGGCGCGTCGCTGAGATGCTGAAGCTGGTGAAGCTGGAGAAATTCGCCAAGCGCAAACCGCACCAGCTCTCCGGCGGCCAGCGCCAGCGCGTGGCGCTCGCCCGTTCCGTCGCCAAGCGGCCAAAGGTGCTCTTGCTAGACGAGCCGCTGGGCGCGCTGGACAAGAAGCTGCGCGAGGAGACCCAGTTCGAACTGATGGATCTGCAGCAGGAACTCGGCCTCACCTTCGTCGTCGTCACCCACGACCAGGAAGAGGCCATGACCATGGCTGACCGTATCGCCATCATGGACAAGGGCGAGGTCATGCAGGTGGCAACGCCGGCCGAGGTCTATGAGGCACCGGCTTCGCGTTTCGTCGCCAACTTCGTCGGCAATGTGAACATGTTCGAGGGCAAGGTCGCCGAACGCACGGAAAAGACCGCCAGGATCACCGGCGCCACCGGCGCGCAGATACTGGTCGAGAATGCCGGCGAGGCCCGTGCCGGTGCCGACGTCGCCTTCGCCATCCGCCCCGAAAAGATCCGCATCTCCTCGGCCAAGCCGGACAACAACGTCAACGCGCTGGAAGGCGAGGTCTACGACATCGCCTATCTCGGCGACATGACCGTCTATCACGTCAGGCTGACCGACGGGCAGGTGGTGCGCGCCCAGAGCATGAACGCCGCCCGCATCTCGGACGATCCCCTGACCTGGAACGATCGAGCCTGGGTTTCCTTCCGGCCGGACGCCGGCGTCGTGTTGACGCGGTAGGGGGCGATCATGGCGGGTGCTACACTTTCCGCGACCGGCACGGCGAATGGAGCCGTGTCGGCCCAGCCGGCCACGCAGCTTGCCAGCGGCTTCGTCAGCAAGCTGGTCATCATCGTTCCTTATGTCTTCCTGCTGATCTTCTTCCTCGTTCCCTTCTTCATCGTCTTCAAGATATCGCTGTCGCAGGTGGCGATCGCGATGCCGCCCTATACGCCGGCGCTCGATTTCGGCGGCGGCATCTCCGGCATCCTCGGTCAGCTGAAGAGCCTGAATTTCGACAATTACGTCTTCCTCACCCAGGACCCGCTCTACTTCAACGCCTATGTCACCAGCGTCATCGTCGCCGGTATCTCGACGTTCCTGACGCTTTTGATCGGCTATCCGATCGCCTACGGCATGGCGCGGGCACCGGCGACGCTGCGGCCAACGCTGCTCATGCTGGTCATCCTGCCGTTCTGGACCTCGTTCCTGATCCGCGTCTATGCCTGGATCGGCATCCTCAAGCCGGAAGGCCTGCTCAACCAGCTCCTGTTGTCCACGGGCGTCATCAACGAGCCCTTGATCATCCTCAACACCTATTGGGCGATCTTCATCGGCATCGTCTATTCCTACCTGCCCTTCATGGTGCTGCCGCTCTATTCGGCCCTGGAAAAGATGGATTATTCGCTGGTCGAGGCGGCCGAGGATCTCGGCTGCCCGCCGATCACCGCCTTCTGGAAGATCACCTTCCCGCTGTCGCTGCCAGGCGTTCTGGCCGGCAGCCTTCTGGTGTTCATCCCGGCCGTCGGCGAGTTCGTCATCCCCGACCTGCTCGGCGGTTCGCAGACGCTGATGATCGGCCGCACGCTGTGGACCGAATTCAACGCCAACCGCGACTGGCCGGTATCTTCCGCCGTGGCGGTCATCCTGCTTCTGGTGCTCATCATTCCCATCGTCATCTTCCAGCACGCACAGGCGCGCGCTCAGGAACAGGGGCGCTGACATGAACACGACCTGGAGCCGCTTCAACATCACCTCGATCACGCTAGGCTTTGCGTTCCTCTATCTGCCCATCGTTCTCCTGGTGGTCTTCTCCTTCAACGAATCCAAACTGGTCACCGTCTGGGGCGGGTTCTCGACCAAATGGTATGTGTCGCTGTTCCAAAATCAGGGCCTGATGGACGCCGCCTGGGTGACCATCCGCGTCGGCCTGATCTCGGCGACGGTGGCGACCGTGCTCGGCACGCTGGCGGCGCTGGCGCTCACCCGCTACACGCGCTTCCGTGGCCGCATGCTGTTTTCCGGCATGGTGTTCGCGCCGCTGGTCATGCCCGAGGTCATCACCGGCCTGTCGCTGCTGCTTTTGTTCGTCGCCATCGGCTTCGACCGCGGTTTCTTCACGCTGACGCTGGCGCATATCTCCTTCACCATGTGCTTCGTTGCCGTGGTGGTGCAGTCGCGCCTCGTCTCCTTCGACCGCTCGCTGGAGGAGGCGGCGATGGACCTCGGCGCGTCGCCGGTCGCCACCTTCTTCCAGGTGACGCTGCCGGTCATCCTTCCGGCGATCGTTTCGGGCTGGATGCTGGCCTTCACGCTGTCGCTGGACGATCTGGTGACGTCGTCCTTCACCTCGGGCCCCGGCGCCACCACGCTGCCGATGAAGATCTACAGCCAGGTGCGCCTCGGCGTGACGCCGGAGATCAACGCCGCCTGTACCATTCTGATCGGCATCGTCTCCATCGGTGTCATCACCGCCTCCATCGTCAACAAGCGCCGTGAGGTGCAACGCCAGCGCGACGAGCAGGCGGCGCAGCGCGGCGGTTAGCAAGCTGCGTCTCCGTTGGGGACGCGGGACGGACGCTCCAACGTTTTGAACACACGCACAGGCCCGGAAATCGAGATCGATTTCCGGGCCTGTGCGTTGGTGTTTCCTGATATCCGAGTTGCCCGGCGCGGGCCTTGATAGCCGCTTTATTCGCCGGCGTTGCGGCGGATGATCGGCGACACGAACGGCGTCGTCCAGGTGCCGCCGACAAAGAACGTCGCCTGGTTGCCGTTATTGACGGGCGGGGTTGGCGCCGGCGGCGGCGGGGTAGCCGATGTCGTCGTCTGGCCTGCTGGCGTGGGTGTTACGGAAACCGGTTGACCGTTCTGAGTAGGAGCAGGCTGCGCGCCCGGTATCGGCTGTGTGCCGGTCGCCGGTTGCGCGGGCGCCGGCTGCGGCGCCGGGGTGGCTGCCGGCTTGGGTTGGTTGACGCCGCCGGACAGCGCCAGGCCACGCCCGGCATAAGGCACGATGCCGGACAGCCAGATCTTGGTCTGCGCCGATTTCGCCTCGGCGCGGTCGATGCGCGCCACGCCTTTGGAAATGGTGGCCTTGAGCTCGGCGCCGTCGATCGGCAGGGTGCCGTTGGAGACGTCGTCCAGCGCGAAGAAGCCGCCTTCTTCGTTGCGCTTCAGGAAGGCCGGCAGGTTCAGCCCGGTCAGATTGCCCGGTCCGAAGGTCGCCGATACCGAGCCGTCGGCATTCTGCAGGATCGAGTTCCAGGATTTGCCCGGACCTTTCAGGATCAGCGATACCGTTCCGGTGCCGGTTGGCGTCAGCCGCGTCATGCCGGCGGCGGCGGTGAAATCGGCGCCGTTCACATCGGAGGCGAGAAGTTTCATCTCGACTTGCGTGCCTTCCGGGCGGCGGTCGATGCGCAGGCTGGTCTGTATATTGCCGCCGAAAGCGGTGGCGTCGGAAATGTCGAAGACGGCGAGCCCGTTCTTCACCTGCGCGGTGGCGGCGACATCCGCCAGTTGGATCCGCCCGGCCGTGGCATGCGCGGCCGACAGCCTGAGGTCGAGGTTGAAGCGGTCGGCGAACGACATGTCGATAACGTCGAGATCGGTGCCGGAGGAAGCCGTCGGCGAGGTGAAGGCCGACAGGAAGGCGGCAAGGTCGACCGTGTCGAAGGCCAGCGTGCCGGAAATCATCGGCATCGGGTCGACGAAGGAGAGGTCGAGCGCGCCCATGCCGGGGGTCTTGTCGAGATCGATCTCGGTCTTGTCGAACTTGATGCGGCCGGTGTCGCCGCTGACCTTGCTGGTGATGGAGACGGGACCGCGTGCCGCGCCCGGCGCGATGCCGGCCTCCAGCCATTGCAAGGCCCGGCGCAGCGAAGGGGCGGTGAACTTGGCCTGGCCGTCGAAGAAGGATTGCCCGGAAAGATTGCCGGTGCCGTCGAAGGAGAAATTGGCCGGCGCGGCTTTCAGCGACAGTGTCACCGGTGCCGCCGCACCCGCAAACAGAAGCATTGGCCCCGGCGAGGCCGCCTCGACCGCGACGGTCTCGCCGCGCCACACGCCGCTGGCCGTCAGCGAGCCGGCGGCGTTGAGCGCCGACCAGTCGAGCTGGCCGGACAGATTGGTCAGCATGTCGGTATCGGTGCCGTCGATGGCGGCGATCACCTTGCCGTCCTGGAACTCGACAGTGCCGAAGCCCTCGGAGGCCAGCTTGCCGGTGTCGGGCTTGTCGGGCTTGGCCTTGACCAGTTCGCGCGCCGCGTCGATGGCGCGGGCGACGCGGCCGCCCGAAGGCATCGGCGGCAGGAACAGCCCATGCGCGGCCGGCTCGACCCGGAACACCGGCTTGACCAGCCGCACGCCGGAAAACACCACGTCGCCGCGCAGCGCCGACATCGCCGAAAGGTCGATCTCGACACGGTCGGCCTGCATCACCGGCGGCGCCTTGTCGTCGCTCCAGTTCGACAGGGTGACGCCGGTCAATATGGCGCGGAACTGCGGCCAGATCTCGATTTCCGGCGTGCCGTCGATGGTGACGCGAAAACCGCTCCAGGCGCTCATCTCCCAGGCGATGCGGTCGCGCACGATGCGGTTCGAGGCGAAATAGGGCACTGCCACGAACGCCAGAACGGCGACAATGACGGCAATCGCTACCGCCCATATGGCTCGCCAGATCAGGGGTGAAGGCATCAGATCCCTAGGGGTTCGTGGTGGTTCGTTTTCGATCGCCAGACGGGTGTAAACCCTGGCGGATGCTTTTCAAGCCCTTGTGGCCGGGTGATGGCGATTGCGCACACGCTGTCGCAATTGCATGAGCCTTGCCTTGCTGCAACGCGATATGCTTAACCGGTGTCGCTTCGGGAGGAACATTCATGGCCGCAGACATGCCCCTTTGGACCCCGTCGGAGGCGCAGATCGCCTCGGCGCCGCTGACCGCCTTCACGCGTGCGGCGGAGGAACGGAGCGGCCGCAGCTTTGGCGATTATCCTGCGCTGCATGCCTGGTCGGTGACCGAACGCGAGGCTTTCTGGGACCTGGCCTGGGATTTCTGCGCTGTGGTCGGCGAAAAGGGCGAGCGCGTCCTTGCCGATGGCGATCGCATGCCGGGCGCGCAGTTCTTCCCCGACGCACGGCTGAATTTCGCGGAAAACCTCCTGAAGAAGACCGGTTCCTCCGACGCGCTGGTGTTTCGCGGCGAGGACAAGGTGGAGCGGCGCCTGTCCTGGGATCGCCTGCGCGCCGAGGTCTCGCGCCTGCAGCAACTGTTCGTGAAGCTCGGTGTTACCAGGGGCGATCGCATCGCCGCCATGATGCCCAATATGCCGGAGACCGTCGCCGCCATGCTTGCCGCCGCCTCGATCGGCGCGGTGTGGTCGTCCTGTTCGCCCGACTTCGGCGAGCAGGGCGTGCTCGACCGTTTCGGCCAGATCGAGCCGGTCGTCTTCATCGTTCCGGACGGCTACTGGTATGCCGGCAAGGCCATCGAGGTCGCCGACAAGGTGGCGGCGGTGGCAGGCAAGCTGAAGAGCCTGCGCAAGGTGCTGGTGGTGGACTATCTCGGCACCGCCGAGGATGTCGCCGCCGCCATCGACGGCGCCGAGGCCATGGAAACGGCCCTGCAGCCCTTCGCGGCCAGGGTGGTGACGTTCGAGCGGCTGCCTTTCGCGCACCCGCTCTATATTCTCTTTTCTTCCGGCACCACCGGCATCCCCAAATGCATCGTGCATTCGGCCGGCGGCACGCTGATCCAGCACGTCAAGGAACAGCGCCTGCACGCCGGCCTGCTCGACGGCGACCGCTTCTTTTATTTCACCACCTGCGGCTGGATGATGTGGAACTGGCTGGTCTCCGGCCTCGCTTCCGGCGCCACGCTGCTGCTCTATGACGGCTCCCCGTTCCATCCCTCGGGCAATGTGCTGTTCGATTTCGCCGACGCCGAGAAGATGACCTATTTCGGCACTTCGGCGAAATTCATCGATTCCGTGCGCAAGGCCGAGCTGAAGCCGATCGCCACGCATGATCTGTCCACTGTCAGGACCGTGTCCTCCACCGGCTCGCCATTGTCGCCGGAGGGTTTTCGCTTCGTCTATGAAGGCATCAAGAAGGACATCCACCTGGCCTCGATCTCCGGCGGCACCGACATTGTCTCGTGTTTCGTGCTTGGCGTGCCGACCGCGCCGGTGTGGGAAGGCGAGATCCAGGGGCCGGGGCTGGGACTGGCCGTCGATGTGTGGAACGACAACGGCCAGCCGGTCCGCCAGGAAAAGGGCGAGCTGGTCTGCACCAAGGCGTTTCCGGCCATGCCGATCGGCTTCTGGAACGACGCCGACGGCAGGAAATACCACGGCGCCTATTTCGAACGTTTCGACAATATCTGGTGTCATGGCGACTTCGCCGAATGGACCCGGCATGGCGGCATGATCATCCACGGCCGCTCGGACGCCACGCTGAACCCCGGCGGCGTGCGCATTGGCACGGCCGAGATCTACAATCAGGTCGAGCAGATGCCGGAAATCCTCGAGGCGATCTGCATCGGCCAGGATTTCGACAATGATGTGCGCGTCGTGATGTTCGTGCGGCTGGCTGCCGGTGTCGCGTTGGACGAGGCGCTCGAAAAGCGCATCAAGACAAAAATCCGCACCGGCGCCAGCCCGCGCCATGTGCCGGCCAGGATCGTTGCCGTCACCGACATTCCACGCACCAAATCGGGCAAGATCACCGAGCTGGCGGTGCGCGATGTCGTCCATGGCCGGGCGGTCAAGAACAAGGAGGCGCTGGCGAACCCCGAGGCGCTGGACCAATTCAAGGACAGGGCGGAACTCGCGAATTGAGGCGGCGCCGGACCGGAGGTTTTTCGGGCAACCGCCGAAACAACGCCGCCGGCAGGGTAAACAAAACGTAAAGCTCGAATTTACCTCGTTTTCACGAATGGTACACAATCGTAAACTTTTACCCATCCAGGTAAGGATTTGTTTACGAGACCGCCGCGATAGTCGCGGGTAACTTGAGGGAGAAATCCCAATCCCGCTAGGCGGGACCAGTATCGCTCAAGCCCGTTGTGACAATTCTCAATTCAGGCGCCCTCGGGGCGCCTTTTTTCTTGAGGGCGCCTGCCGTGGCCTCAATCGGCCAGCACGCGGGTCGACGGGAAGGCGACTTCCACCAGCGTGCCTTCGCCGGGCGTCGAATTGATGGTGAATTTGGCGCGGTTCGCCTCCACCATCGCCTTGGTCAGAGGCAGGCCAAGGCCGGTGCCGTCGCCGCGTCCGCGTTTCAGCGCGTTGACCTGCTTGAACGGCTTCAGCGCGTGCTCGATCTCGGCCTGCGTCATGCCGACGCCGGTGTCGCGCACCCGCATCACCACGTCGCCGGATGTCTCATAGGCGGTGGAAACGATGACCTGGCCGCCGGCCTGCGTGTAGCGCACGGCATTGGACAGGATGTTGAGCGCGATCTGGCGGATCGAGCGCAAATCGGCCACCACTTCCGGCAGGCGCGAGGCGAAGGACGAGCGGATGATGACACGCTCGCGGTTGGCCTGCGGCTGCATCATGGCGACGGCCTCTGCCAGTGCGTCGTTGAGCGACACCGCCTCGTAGTCCATCTCCTGCTGGCCGGCTTCGATCTTCGAAATATCGAGCAGGTCGTTGACGAGGTCGAGCACGTGGTTGCCGGAGCGGTTGATGTCGCGCAGATAGTCGCGGTAGCGCTCATTGGCGATCGGCCCGAACTTCTCGTCCACCATCAATTCGGAGAAGCCGATGATGGCATTGAGCGGCGTGCGGATTTCGTGGCTGATGCGGGCAAGGAAATCGGTCTTCTGCGACGACGCCCGCTCGGCCACGGCGCGCGCCTGGGTGAGGTCTTCCTCGGCCCGCTTCCACTGGGTGATGTCGCGCACCACCGCGCAATAGCCGCTGTCGCCGGGCAGGCGGCCGATGGTCATGAACAGCGGAATGAAGCGCCCCTGCGCCTCGCGGCCGATCACCTCGCGTCCGTCATTGAGCACGCTGGCGACACCATGGTCGGAAAGCCCGGCCAGATAGTCGCGCGCCGCGCGCTGGCTCTCGATGGCGAACAACGAAGCGAAGGGTTTGCCGGCAACCTCGTCGCTGTCGACGCCGAACAGCGCCTCGGCCGGCCGGCTGATCGAGCGGATGGCGCCATCGCGGCCGATCAGCACGACGCCGTCGGTGGCGGTGTCGATGATGGTGCGCATTTCGGCGACGCGCGCCTTGAGCTCGGCCGTATCGGGCTGCGCCGCCTCGCCGAGCGTCGCAGCTGTAATCGGCTGGCCGGTCTCGCCGGACCCGTTCAGCACCAGCATCAGCGCCTTGCCTTCGCCCCACGGCACCGAGCGCAGCACGACGTCGACCGGCGTCTCCTCGCCATTGGCCTTCCTCAGCCGCAGCTTGTGGTCGGCATGGTCGGCCGTGCTGTCGCTTGCATAGGGGTCGGCGAACAATGCATCCAGCCCGCCGGCAGCGCCGAGCGCGGCGAGATTTTCATAGCCGGTCAGCGCCAGGAATTCGCCATTGGCATAATGCAGCACGTCGCCCGAATGGATCAGCAACGGCACCGGCAGCCGCGACAGCAGCGAAGTGTCCGGCTCCTTTTCGCCGGTCGCGAAGGCGGCGGGCACGAAGCCGCCCGCCTGCAGCGGTGGCACCAGGCGCGGCGTGGGCAGCGGTGGCGCCGGTTGGGGGGCCACGGCTTCCTCCGCGTCATCGCGCGGATGCGTCAGGTCGCCGTCGTCCTCCAGCCGGGCAAGGTCTTCTTCTTCATCGTCCTTGCTCGCTTCGTCGCGCCGCGCGGCGTGGCGCTGTCCGGCAACCTTCGCGGCGGCGGCCTTGATGTCGCCGATGTCGTTCAGCGCTTGTGTCTGTCCGTTGTCCTCGGCCACCGGATCGCTGTCCTGCGGCGCGAAGGCCAGCAGCGAACGCGGCGCGGCAGGTTCTGCCACCGGTTCCGCGGCCGCCCCGCCCTCGTCCGCCCCGGCGCCGTCGAGCCGGGTTAGATCGGCGATGTCCTCGGCCTCCTGCGCCTCGGTCAGCGCGGCGCTGTCGTCATCCTCGTCGGCGGTTGTCGCTTCGTCTGGCCGGGCAATCGCCTCGGCAACGACAGCGGTCGTTTCTGCCTCGGAAGAGGTGTGTTTGCTTTCAGTTGGCGCGACGGTGATGGCCGCCTCGGCCGTCACCGCAGCCTCCGCCGCTTGTTCGGCCTTGACGGTGTCCACGGCCGTCGCGGGTTCCGCCGTGTTGATGGCTCCTGCGGCCTCGACGATATCCGCCGCGACAGGTCGTGCGCGCTCGACCGGCTTTATGACCTCGCCTTGGCCGGCGGGCGCATCGGCGCCGTCCGCCTGCCGCATGGCGATCGCATTGTCCGCCTGCGCGGTTGCGGGGGCAGGCGGGTCTTTCGCCGGAGCGGCTTCGCCTCGGCCGGCCTCGGAACCCAGCACGCCGTCCTTCTTCAGCCGTTCGCCGATCTCGCGGAAGGCGCTGCGCTCCAGTGTCGAAAGGCCCTTGTCGTTGGCCGCCGGCCGGTGTTCGGCCAGCCGGATCACCTTGTCGCTGAAGCGGCGCTCTGGGGTCGGCGTGATGGTCAGCGCCGGCGCCTCGCCATGGAACGGGTTCTGTCCGCCGGTGGTCATCGGCGCGGCGTGCGGGGGCTCCTGCGGCCTGGCCGTCGCTTCGTGTGTGGTTTTGGCGGGCGCTGGCGGGGTTTCGGATGCCACCCAGCCGGGTGTCAGCGCCAGACCGACCTTCTCGTGATCCTCGGTGGCGTCCGCCGGCCTTGCGACGCCGAAGCCGCGAAAACCTTCGAACGTGCGGTTGCGGTCGTAGACGGGTAGGGCGGCGAGATCCACCGGCACCTTCAGGCTGCTGCCGGCGATCGGCCAGGCGACCGAGCGGCCCGACCATGTGTCGCGTCGTTCCAGCAGGCCGGCGATCTCGCCGGACGGGTCGAAGCCGAATGTGGTGGCGACATCCTTGAAGCGCCGGCCGATGACATCGGCGGCGGCCTCGCCAACGACGGCGGCGAATTCCGGCGAGATGGCGCTGAAGTGGCCGGCGGCGTCGGTGCGCCACACAAAGCGTACCGGTGTGGTGTTGCGTTCGACCGGTTGCGACGCCGGAACTGTCTCATTCTGCACCGGGGCAACCGGCGTCGTACCATCGCCCTGGGCGGCTTCGGCGGCCTTGTTGGCGTCGCTGAAATACCAGCGGTCGTGCTGGTGTTCGCCGGCCGTCGTCGAAACGCTGTCGTCGGCCGCCCGCCAGCCTTCGGCGGTCGTGGCCCTTGGCCGATCGCCCTCGGATGCGGTCTGGCTTGCCGGCGCCGGCTGGGTTGCGCCAGCCTCGGTGCCTTCGTCGATCACCACCAGAAGGTGGCGCGCCGGTTCGTCGGTCAACCGGGCGATGCCGGCCGGATAGGAGCTTTTTGCAGCCGGCACTAGCCGCTTCAGCACGCGATCCTGCTCGCGCGCGACATCGGCGACGAGCGCGCTGAGCGTCTGCTCGGTAATGCCAAGCGCCGAAAATCCTTGCGAGGCGGCCTCGACGCCGCCCTTGCCGTCGATGAAGGCGAGGAACTGGCCGTCCGCCTTGAAACCGCTGATTGCACGCGTGGCGATCTCGGCGGCGTTATGGGAGGCGCCTTGCGTGGCCGGCAGGGCAAGCATGATCGCCGCTTCGCCGTCGGGCATGGTGAGCGCGCTGGCCAGAAAGCCGACCGCATTGCTGGTCATGCCTGCCGCCAGCCGCACCAGCAGCGCGCGGTCGCTGCCGATGGCCGGGAAGCCGGCGGTTGCCATGATCTGGCGTCGCGCCACCGGCGGCAGCCCGGCCGGCGCGCCGATGGCGGCCTCGACATCGGCATGGCCGAACAGGGCGGCTCCGGGCCCGTTTGCCCACAGCACCTGCTCGAGGTCGGCCGACAGGACGACGATCGCGTCGCCGCTGGCAAAACGCGATCGCACGTCATCAAGGACGGCAACATCGAGGAACGAATAGTTCTCGGACGGCATGCGCTCTGGCTATCCTCCAAGGAGATGGCCGCGGTTAATGCTTCGTTAATAAATGGGAGCCGCCGCAACGTCCACAAGCGTAAGGCGAGCCCACTTGAATAATAGGGCTCGTGGTTAACGGCATCCCTATGTTTCGCTTCGATAATGTTGCATTGCAGCAGAAATGTTGCGTTGCACAACAAAATGCGCTATACCCATCTCACACATGAACGAGACGGCACGTCGAATGTGTCCGTCCACCCTATGAGGATGGAAAATGTCCAAGACCAAGACCACCGAGACCGTTGAATTCCCGACCTTCGACGCTTCGCAGGCCACCGACCAGATCCGCGCCTTCGCCGAGAAGGGCGTCGAGCAGTCGAAAGAGACCTTCGCCAAGCTGAAGACCGGCGCCGAAGAAGCCAAGAAGGCCTTCGAGACCAGCTACGAAACCGCCAAGACCGCTTCGAACGACCTGTCGCTGAAGGCGATCGCCACGCTGCGCACCAACGCCGAAGCCAATTTCTCGCATCTCGAGGCCCTCGTCGGCGCCAAGTCGCTGTCGGAAGTCGTCGAGCTGCAGACCTCCTTCCTCCGTTCGCGCGTCGAGACCGCCGTCGAGCAGGCCAAGGATTTCCAGGCCGCCGCCTCGAAGGTCGCCGAAGAAGTCGCCAAGCCGTACAAGACCGCCTTCGAGAAGGCCATCAAGGACGTCAAGGCGGCCTGATTGCCGGAAGATGCGGCGAGGGCTTGCAACGCTGTCGCCGGCTTCCTAGCTGAACAGGACAAGAGTTTCTCCGGGGCGGATCCTCCTCCCTTCTTCCCCGGAGAGCAGCCGGCACCTCCTCCCGCCGGCTCAAATTGGGAAAAAGGCCGGCACCTCCTCCCGCCGGCCTTTTTCTTGACCGTTTGCCGGGGAGGAACATGGGTGCGGATGAGCGTCGTTTTGCTTTTGCAAAAGCCTTGAATTACGATCCGATTGCCCGTATGCACGCTTCGCCGAACGATGGAGCACGGCTGACAGAAGTGGGTCACTCGTTTCGATCGTTGACGGGCACGCGTGCCGTTGTAGCTCAGATGGTTAGAGCGCCGGATTGTGGATCCGGAGGTCGCTGGTTCGATCCCAGCCAACGGTACCATTCCTCTCGCCGGGTGGATGCCCCGCACGACAATCGCACAGTTCAGAACTTGTTCTTTGGTACCGGCCCGGTTGCCGCAAGCGCGCGACTCGGCTTCAATTGGATAGGGAATACCGACTGCCTGGCTGCGGCCACGGCGTGATCGGCACAGACCGAAACGGGTAATTCAGAATGAGCGTACACGCCATCGAGTTTCTGCAGGATTGGATCGGCAAGGAATGCTGCGCCCCATCCGAAGCGGTCAAGCTCGACAAGCATGCCGAGACGCTGGCCAAGCGCTGCGCCGCCAAGGCCGCCGAAGCCGGCATTCCGCTGGAAGACCTCCAGGAAGAAGTCGGCGACATCCAGGACCTGATCGCCTCGCGCCTCGAAGAGGCCGTCGAAGCGGAAACGGCCGCCGACAAGGCGGCGTGAGCCTGCCTCCTTCTCCCGTGGGCGGGGAAGGGCACCACCGTTATCGGGGTTAACGATGCCACTCGGCCGGGTCGTCATCTACGCCAGGGATGTCGAGGAAACCGCCCGCTTCTACGAACGGCATTTTGGCTTCACGGCAACCCGATTGCCCGGAGACAGGATTGTCGAGCTTGTCGCCAGCGATGGCGGCGCCAACATCCTGCTTCATCAGGCCGCAAAAGGTCAGCGCAGCGGTCAGTCGATCGTCAAGCTGGTCTTTGATGTCGAAGACGTCGAACTGTTCTGCAGGCAACGCGCCGCAGACGGCCTCGATTTCGGCACGATCCATAAGGCCGACGGCTATCTGTTCGTGAACGCGAAAGACCCTTGCCAGAACTCCATCTCGGTTTCGAGCCGGGCCTTCCGAAAAGATAGCTGAGAAGTCTGCCTGCCCCGCAGGCTTAAAACAACGATCCCTGGCCGCCAGCGCCCTTGTCCTTGGGCGAGGCTTTGGCCGGCCTGGGCGTTGCAGGGCCGGGTGTCGGACCGGCGCCATCGGCCGTTGCATGCGCCGAACCGTCGGCGAAGCGCAGTTCCAGCGCAATGCCGGGCGTCACCTCCGCAGCGCGCTTGACCAGCGCACCGGCGCTGTCGAGCACCAGCGCATAGCCGCGCTCCAGGATCGCCTGTTCCGACAGTTTCAGCGTCGAAAGCAGCCGGTCGGCCTGGGTGAGGCGGGCGCGCAGCCGGTCCAGCCGCACCGTCATCGCCTGCTCCTGCCGCCGCGCCAGCGCGGTCAGCGTATCGCCCTGCAGCTTCTGCCGCCGCGCGATCGGCGCCGGCGACAGCCGTGCCATCGTCCGCGCGAACCGCGCGCGGCGCTCGCGCACGATGCCAAGGAAGGCGGCCTGCGCCCTGGCGAGGTCGCGCGAAGCCAGCCGCCGTGCCTCGGCCATGCGCCGCGACAGCGTCGCCGGCGTCAGCCGGATCGCGACGAGGCGACCGCGCTTGCGCTCGATCGACACCGCCAGCGCGCGGGCCAGCCGGTTTTCCGCCTCGTCGAAACGGCGTCTCGGCAAGGCCAGCAACTGGTCGGGCGAGGGCAGCGCGCGGGCCGCCGCCCGCGCCGCCTGGCGCCGGCGGTCGATGCCGCGGACCAGCGCCGCCGCAAGCCGTGCCGACAGGCTTGCCAGCGTCGCCTCCAGTTCCGCTCTCACCGGCACGGCGATTTCGGCCGCGCCCGTCGGCGTCGGCGCGCGCACGTCTGCGGCAAGGTCGATCAGTGTCCAGTCGGTCTCATGGCCGACCGCCGAGATGACCGGGATGTCGGAAGCGGCAACCGCCCGCGCCAATCCTTCGTCGTTAAAACCCCAGAGGTCTTCCAGGCTGCCGCCGCCGCGCGCCACGATGATCAGGTCCGGCCGCGGGATCGGCCCGCCCGGCTCCAGCGCGTTGAAGCCGTTGACGGCGGCCGTCGCCTCGGCGCCGGCGGTCTCGCCCTGCACGCGCACCGGCCACACCACGACGGTGAGCGGGAAACGGTCGCGGATGCGGTGCAGGATATCGCGGATCACCGCACCGGTCGGCGAGGTGATCACGCCGATGACCGAGGGCATGTAGGGCAGGAGCTGCTTGCGGGCGGGATCGAACAGGCCTTCGGCGGCGAGGCGGCGCTTGCGCTCCTCCAGCATCGCCATCAGCGCGCCGGCGCCGGCGGGTTCCAGATTGTCGATGACGATCTGGTATTTCGACGAGCCGGGATAGGTGGTGAGCTTGCCCGACGCGATCACCTCCATGCCCTCCTCGGGGCGGAAGCGCAGCTTGTTCATCGTGCCCTTCCACACCACGGCTTCCAGCCGGGAGCGGTCGTCCTTCAGCGCGAAATAGGCATGGCCCGACGAATGCGGGCCGCGATAGCCGGAAATCTCGCCGCGCACCCGCACATTGCCGAACGTATCTTCCACCGTGCGCTTCAGCGCGCCGGAAATCTCGCTCACCGTATATTCGGTGGCGTTGGTGGGTCTCGAATCGTCGTCGAAGAATTCGCTCATGCGCCGATTGGCGCGCTGGATGGGGAGTGGGTCAAGCCCTTACCCGCGTTGGCTGCACGGGTGAGACTGGACCACACGATTGCCATGGACGCCCCAAGGCTCCAAGTCTACCCATGCGTGCCAAGGAGCACACCCCATGAACATCCAGCAATCCAGGCCGGCGGCGGCCGCGCCTGTCGCATCGGGCCGGCCCAGCGAACGGCCCTTCGAGGCGCTCGACTACGGCCTCTATGCGGTGACGGTGGTCGCCTGGAGCCTGTCGTGGTTTGCCATCGAATTCCAGGTCGGCCGCGTCGCCAACGAAGTCACCATCGTCTGGCGCTTCGCCATCGCCACTGTCCTGATGTTCGGCTGGGTGGCGCTGAAGCGGGGCCAATTGCGCTTCGCGCCGGCCGAGCATCTGCGGTTCGCGGCACTTGGCGTGCTGATGTTTTCGTCCAATTTCCTGCTGTTCTATTACGGCGCCAGCTATCTGGTCAGCGGGCTGCTTTCGGTGGTGTTCTCGCTGGCCTCGGTCGTCAACATGCTGTTGGGCGCCGTGGTGATGCGCGAGCGGCCGTCGCCGCGCATCCTGGCCGGCGGGCTCATCGGCTTCGCCGGCATCGCGCTGATGTTTTTGCCGGAGGTCGCCGCCCACGGTCTTTCCGGCGGAACGCTTATAGGCCTCGGTCTTTGCGTGGCCGGCACGCTCTCCTTCTGCGTCGGCAATTTGATTTCGGCGGGAGGCATGCGCAACGGGCTACCGCTGATCTCGATGAATGCCTGGGGCATGCTCTACGGCACGCTGTGGTCGGCCCTTCTGGCGTTCCTGTTCGGCCGCACCTTCACCATAGACCCGAGCGTTACCTATCTCGGCTCGGTGCTGTTCTCGGCGGTGGTGTCCACTGTTCTGGCCTTTGCCGCCTATCTGACGCTGCTCGGCCGCATAGGTGCTGCCCGCGCCGGCTACGCCACGGTGATGTTCCCGATCTTCGCGCTGCTCATCTCCACCACGCTCGAAGGCTATCGCTGGACCGCCTTCGCCATCGCCGGCCTTGTCCTGGTCGCCATCGGCAACGTGCTGGTGGTGCGCGGCGGCAGGCGTTAGCTCGGCCTACCAGCCCGGCATCACCTGGCTCGGCTTGGTGCGCTTCATCTTGGTGAAGGCCAGCGAGGCGAAGTCGAAGCTGCCGGTCTCCTCGGTTATCGGCACGGTGATGTTGTCCAGGCTTTCGGCGATGTGGCGGGCCAGCGCCTCGACGATCTCGGGCCGGCTGGTCTGGCCGCGCATCAGGCCAATGCGGCAGTCGGGCAACTGGCCGAAGCCGTCGGCCTCGCCAAGCACCCGCATGCCGGGCCTGAGCGCGCATTCCGGCAGCACCGAAATCGCCAGCCCCGACAGCACGGCGGCGGCGATGACGGTGGCTGAGAAGGAGGAGAACAGGATGCGATAATCGCGCCCCATCTCGTCCAGCACGTCGCAGGCGGCGCGCCGCCAGATGCAGTTCGGGCGGCCGAAGGCCATCGGCAGGACATCCTGCTCATGCGTGGCGTGATTGGTCGAGGTGACCCACAACAGCGGCTCGCGCCGCACCACTTCCGACTGGCCGCGCGCGTCGTTGTGGGTGACCAGCGCCAGATCGAGATTGCCGCGCTTGATGTGCTCGGCAAGGCTGGGCGTCGGCTCGCAGGTGACAGTCAGTTCGACGCGCGGATTGGAACGGGCGAAACGCGCCATGATCTCGGGCAGGAAGCGGTCGGCATAATCGTCCGGCGTGCCGATACGGATGGTGCCTTCCAGCCGGTTGTCGTCGAAGGCGGCCAACGTCTCGCGGTTCAGGTAGAGCATCCGGCGGGCATAGGACAAAAGCCGGTCGCCTTCCTCGGTCAGCTTGTTGGAGCGCCCGTCCTTCTCGAACAGCGGTTTGCCGATCCGCTCCTCCAGCCGCCGCATCTGCATCGACACCGCCGACTGCGTGCGGTGCACCTCCTCGGCGGCGCGGGTGAAGGAGCCGGTGTCGGCGATCGAGATGAAGGTCTGCAACTGGTCGAGGTCGAGCGGCGCTTTCATCGCTTCCATCCATCATCAGAGTTGATGATAGAGATTAAAAACATTCGTTGGATTAATCAATCGCCGCGTGCGATTCAGTAATCGTCCACATGAAGGCATGTGAATCGGGTCCGTCCCGCCGCGCTCCCGGCGGCGGTGCGACGGTCCGCGCCGTCAAGATTGAGGAGAATGACCATGACCGCATACGACATCGCCCCTGAGAGCGCGCGCATCACCGCGACCCCGGCTGCCGCGACGCGTGTGTACAATCGTGCCGTCGGCTATTACCGCGCCTGGAAAAATCGCCGCGCCTTCTATCGCCTCGGCGAAATGTCGGACGCGGAACTGGCCGATATCGGCCTGACCCGCGCCGATCTCTTCGTCGCCGTCGACCTGCCGTTCGGCAGCGACCCGACGGTGAAGCTGCGCTCCATCGCCGGCCTGCGCGCCGCCTCCGTCGAGGAACTGGCGCGCAAGGTGGCCTGATATCCCGCACGCCCGGGCCTCCAGCCGGGCGATGCAGAGTTGCTGCAGGCTTCCCACACTCCCTGCCGGCACGACCCCGCCGGCCGCCTGCGCATTGCCCGGTCCTCCCACGGACCGGGCTTTTTCTTTTTGGGCCGCACCGTTCCTTCTCCCCTTGTGGGAGAAGGTGGCCGAGCCGGAGGCGAGGTCGGATGAGGGGGTGAGAACCCGGTTCGCCATAGGCGAATTGAAAGGTCCGGTGGACCTTTCAAAGGGTTCGAACGCCCGAGGCTATGCCGAGGGCTGGGACAAAGCTGTGATCCTGCCCCTCGCTGGCTCGGGGGCGTTCGAAACTCGAAAAGCCAAGCAATTGGCTTTTCGTCCGCTACGCGGACCGTTTCTCACCCCCTCATCCGTCTCGGCGCTTTGCGCCGAGCCACCTTCTCCCGCAAGGGGAGAAGGGGAGTTTCGCATCTGGAGTTTCACACCACCGGCGGGTTGAGCCGGGCGAAACCTTCCTGGCGGTGGTAGGGGAAATGCGGGTAGGGCGCCGTCACCGTGCTGGCCGCATCGAGCGTCGCCACCTGTTCGGGCGTCAGCGACCAGCCGACGGCGCCGAGGTTCTGGCGCAGTTGCTCCTCGTTGCGCGCCCCGATGATGACGGACGAAACCGTCGGCCGCTGCAGCAGCCAGTTGATGGCGATCTGCGGCACGCTTTTGCCGGTTTCCCCGGCGACCGCTTCGAGGGCGTCGACGACGCGGTAGAGATGCTCGTCCTCCACCGGCGGCCCGAACTCCGCGGTCTGGTGCAGGCGGCTGCCTGCCGGAATGGGATTGCCGCGGCCGATCTTGCCGGTCAGCCGGCCCCAGCCCAGCGGGCTCCACACCAGCGCGCCGAGGCCCTGGTCCTCGCCCAACGGCATCAGGTCCCATTCATAGTCGCGGCCGAGCAGCGAATAATAGACCTGGTTGGCGACATAACGTGGCCAGCCATGGCGCTCGGCGACAGCCAGCGATTTCATGATCTGCCAGCCGGAGAAGTTGGAGACGCCGACATAACGCAGCTTGCCGGCGCGAACCAAGCCGTCCAGCGTGGCAAGCACCTCCTCGACCGGGGTATGCGCGTCGAAGGCATGCAGCTGGAAGATGTCGATATGGTCGGTGCCCAGCCGGCCAAGGGCCTGGTCCACCGCTTCGATCAGCCGGGAACGCGACGAACCCCATTGATTGGGGCCGTCGCCCAGAGGCAGGCTGGCCTTGGTCGAGATCAGCACCTCGTTGCGCCGTCCCTTGATCGCCTCGCCAAGCACCGTTTCGGAGGCGCCGTCGGAATAGACGTCGGCGGTGTCGAACAGATTGACGCCGGCCTCCAGGCAGATGTCGACCAGCCGGCGGGCTTCCTCGACGCCGGTGTTGCCCCAGGCGCTGAACAGCGGGCCGGCGCCGGCGAAAGTGCCGGCTCCAAAACTCAGGACGGGAACCCTGAGGCCGGATTTGCCGAGATTGCGGTATTCCATGAAATGTCTCTCCATCTGTCGATGATGGCTAGATAGAGGCCCGTCATTTCATGAACCAGCGTGGCGAAAGGCACAGGATTTGTGAGGTGAGTTCACAACACTCTATCTCCCCCCTTGCGGGGGAGAATGGATTTTCACGATCTTAGCCGGAGCAGGCCAAAGGCCGTCGCGAGGCTAAGTCGTAGAAAATCCAAGAGAGGGGATTTTCAGCTGAGGGGCCACTTGCTCCCTCGAATGGCGAAGTCGAAATTCAGCTCGGCGAGGATTGGGCTGAAAATCCCCTCTCTTGCGATTTCTAGCACTTAGCTGCGCCGCCCTGCGGGCGTGCTCGCTAAGATGCTGAAATCGCTTTCTCCCCCACAAGGGGGGAGATAAGGGCGCCGCGCCGCTCGCCTACCGCCGGTTCATCCCTTTCAGGAACTGGTCGAAGATCGTTTCCACGCCCTGCTGGTAGTCGTCGCGTTGCTGGCGGCCGGTGTCGAACATCTTGCCGAAGATGTCGTCATAGGGATTGCGCGGCCGCCCGCTCGGGTTCGGCTCGGGTTCCGGCGCGCGTTGCGGGGCTGGATCGGGGGTCCCAATCGGCTGCCCGCCACCCAGCATGTCCTGCAGGATCTTGCCCCAGGGATTGTTGTCGCCAAACGGGTTCTGCGGTTGCGGCTGCTGCGGCGCCTGCTGCGGCGCGCCGCCGCCGAACATGTCCTGCAGCACCTTGCCGAGCGGATTGTCGCCCAGCGGATTGTTGCCGAACGGATTTTGACTCTGCGGCGCCTGCCGCTGCTGCGGCTGGCCACCCATCATGCCGCCGCCCATTCCGCCACCTTGCCGCATCATCTCCTCGATGATCTGGCCGAGCGGGTTGCCGCTGATGCCGCCACCACCGCTGAAGCCGCCGGCCTGCATCTGGTTGGTGGTCTGCTTGAACAGCCCGCCCATCACCATCGACGCCAGCACGGGAAGCATCTGCTGCAGCACCTGCTGGCCGACGCCGCTGGCCTGCGCCGCCTGCGCCGCCACCGCGCGCGACAGGTCCTTGGAGCCGAACAACTGCCCCAGCACATCGTTGCCTTGCTGCACGCCCTGCGGCGAGAAGGCCTGCGCGGCATTGTCGAAATACTGGCCATATTGGCCGGTGGCCATGGCGCTCATGAAATTGCCGACCCCATACGGGTCCGCCGTGTTGCGCTTCAGCCCCTGGCTGAAAGCCGGCAACAGCGCCTCCACCGCCGCCTGTGTCTGCTGCTGGCTCAGATTGAACTGGCGCGCCAGCGCCTCCATGCCGTTGCCGTTCTGCGACTGGTTGAGCATGTCGAACAGATTGAGCATGGGGTCCTCCGCGGCGGCCATTCGCCGTTGCGGAGCGTAGTTCGTTTTAACCGCCGGTTGAAGTGGACTTTTGCCGCCGCACCGTTATCTCCCCCCTTGCGGGGGAGAAAGCGATTTCAGCATCTTAGCGAGCACGCCCGCAGGGCGGCGCAGTCTAAGTGCTAGAAATCGCAAGAGAGGGGATTTCCACCCCAATCCTCGCCGAACTGGATTTCGGCTTCCCCCATTCGAGAGAGCAAGTGGCCTCTCGGCTGAAAATCCCCTCTCTTGGATTTTCTACGACTTAGCCTCGCGACGGCCTTCGGCCTGCTCCGGCTAAGATCGTGAAAATCCATTCTCCCCCGCAAGGGGGAGATAAGGGCGCCTTGCTTCAGTACGCATACTCCAGGAAAGCCGGCTCGATCGAGCCGCCCCAGCGCGTGTGGTAGGCCGAAAGCATCTCTTCGGCGCTGGTGGTGCCGCGCGCCACCACTTCGTCCAGCGTCGACAGGAACGAGGTTTCGTCGAAGCCGTCGCGATTCAACTTGTTGCGGTTCTTCAGGCCCTGCCGGGAGATCGCCAGCACCTCTCGCGCCACCTCTCGCAGCGTCGTAGAGCGGAACGGCGCGCCGATGCCTTGCTCGGGCACGGCGTCGCGCATCGCCTTGACTTCCGCATAGCTCCAGTCGCGCGTCAGCGCCTCGGCGGCGTCGAGCGCGGCGCCGTCATAGAGCAGGCCGACCCAGAAGGCCGGCAGCGCGCAGATGCGCCGCCATGGCCCACCATCGGCGCCGCGCATTTCCAGGAACCGCTTCAGGCGCACATCCGGGAACAGGGTCGACAGGTGGTTCGCCCAGTCGCCCATGGTCGGCATGCCGTCCGGCACTTCCTTGCGCGCCGCCCCCGCCATGAACTGGCGGAAGGTGATGTGCGTCATGTCGTGGTAGCGGCCGTCGCGGATGACGAAATACATTGGCACGTCGAGCGCCCATTCGACATAGTCGGCAAAGCCGAATTCGGGCGAGAAGCAGAATTCGAGCAGGCCCGAGCGCTGGTTGTCGGTGTCGCGCCAGATGTCGCCGCGCCAGCTCTGCAGCCCGTTCGGCCGTCCTTCGGTGAAGGGCGAATTGGCGAACAGCGCCGTCGACAGCGGCTGCAGCTTCAGCGACACCTGCATCTTGCGGCGCATGTCCGCCTCGCTCTCGAAGTCGAGATTCACCTGGATCGTGCAGGTGCGGTACATCATGTCCAGGCCCTTGGTGCCGACCTTGGGCATGTAGCGGGTCATGATGTCATAGCGCGATTTCGGCATTTTCGGCGTTTCGGCCAGCGTCCATTTCGGACTGCCGCCAAGGCCGAGGAAACGGATGCCCATCGGCTCGGCGATCTCGCGCACTTGCGCCAGATGCGCGTTGCCCTCGCGACAAGTCTGGTGGATCGTCTCCAGCGGCGCGCCGGAAAGCTCGAACTGGCCGCCCGGCTCCAGGCTGATGGCGCCCTGTCCGGTCGGCTCGACCAGGCCGATGATGCGGCCCTCGTCCAGGATCGGATCCCAGCCGAGCTTGGTCTGCATGCCTTCCAGGATGGCGCGGATGCCGCGCTCGCCGCCATAAGGCACAGGCGCGTGGCCATCGACATAGAAGGGGAACTTTTCGTGCTCGGTGCCGATGCGCCAGTCGGCGCGCGGCTTGTTGCCCTTGGCAAGGTAGGCGGCGAGTTCGCCAAGACCCTCGATGGGCTGTGAATCGGTGGTGTCGCGTGCCATGTCGCCCTTTCTGGCTTTGATCGCAGGATCGCCGCGCGGCTTGAATGAACGAAATGTCAGTAGGGGAGCAAGCAAAAAATCCTGAGCCAATCGTCAACAGGATTTGATCGGCCGCGATTCATGGCCCGGCAGGCGCCAGGACCGGCCCTTGCGCAGCCCGCACCAGCGAGGCGGCGGCCATGCCGGCGGTCTCCATATAGGAGGGGTCGCGGTTCAAAAGCACGGTGGCGAAGGAACCGTCGAGTAGCAGCAGCACCTGCCGCGCCGTCTGTTCCGCGGCTTCGATGCCCTCGGCCTCGAAAACCGTCTTCAGCCAGGCTTCGAAGTTCTTCTTGTGGGCAATGCCGATGCGGATCGCCGGGTGGCCCGGCATGTCGGCGAGTTCGGCGGCGGTGCGCAGGAAGCCGCAGCCCTTCCAGGCCGGGCGCCGCGCCGCCGCCGCCAGATGCTGGAAGATCGCGGCGACCTTGTCGGCGAGTTGGCCCTCGCTCTCGGTGAACCAGTGCCTGAACAGCCCGAGATTGGGCTGGTCGCGCCGCTCCAGATAGGCGGCGATGAGGTCGTCCTTGCTGGCGAAATGGTAATAGAGCGTGCGCTTGGTCAGTCCGGCCTTCTCGGCCACGGCATCGACCGAGACGGCGCGAATGCCCTGGCCGTAGAACAGTTTGGATGCGGCGGCGACGATGCGCTCGCGGGTGGTGTTGGCGGTCGGTTTCATGGTCGATGTATACCGACTAGTGAGTGTAACAACAAGCCGCTCCGGTCTATGCAGGATCCACGTATTTCGCGTCCCGAAAGGATCGGCAATGTCCATCATCGCGCCCGTCCAGGAAGCCCGGCCGCTGGAGATCGCCTGCGCCGACGGCGTCGTTCTAGGCGGTCATTTTTGGCAAAGGGTGCGCGGGGCGCCGGCCGGCACCGTCATTGTCAATCCGGCCACCGGCGTGCTCGCCCGTTACTATCATCATTACGCCCGCTTTCTCGCCGCCCACGGCTTCGATGTCGTCACCTACGATTATCGCGGCATCGGCGCCTCGCGTCCGGCGAGCCTCGGCGGCTGTGCCTATCGCTGGCGCGATTGGGGTGAGAAGGATTTCGAGGCGGCGCTGGCCTGGGTGCGGGCGCGGGACGCCTCGGCACCCGTCTTCGTTGTCGGCCACAGCGTCGGCGGCGCCTTGCCGGGGCTGGCGCGCGGCGCCTCGAATATTCGTCGCCTGCTCTCGGTCGGCGGCCAGTTCGGTTGCTGGCGTCACTACGCGCCGGCGCACCGCACGCGACTTTTCCTGAAATGGCATGTCGCCATGCCGGCGCTCACCGTACTGTGCGGCTATTTCCCCGGCCGTCGGCTCGGCTGGCTGGAGGATCTGCCGGCCGGCGTCGCCTATGAATGGAGTTTCCGCCGGTCGCGCCTCGAAGACAATTATCCGGAAGCGGAGCGTGAAATGATCCTCAGGCGCTTCGATGCGGTGACGGCGCCGATCCTTGCGGTCACCCTGTCCGACGACGCGATCGCCACCGTGCCGGCGATCCGCGCCGTGCTCGAGCGTTATCGCGGCGCGCAGCGCACACAGGTGCTGCTTGACCCGGCCGATCTCGGCCAGGATGCGGTCGGCCATTTCAGCCTGTTCCACAGCCGCCACGCCAATGGCTTCTGGCTGGATACGCTGTTGTGGCTGCGCGACGGCATCAATCCCTGGCCGGACAAGGAGGTCGTCGGAGATTGAGGCCTGTTTGCCGCTGCCCTGCACCGTTGCGGGCGAAAAAGAACGGAGTGTCTTCGATGCCTGTTTTCCTGAAGGCCGCGGCAGGATAGATTGCGTTTCGTGGGCACCGTCCTGCTGATCCAGACAACGAAGCGCGCTGCATCGACCGGCACCGTCCGGAGTGTGGAAGCGGCTTCGCAAGCAGAGGTTCCACGATGAACGATATCGCCGATCACGGCGTCCGCTTCGGACGCATTGCTCCCATGGTGCCCGTAAAGGACATCGGCAGGGCGCTCGATTTTTACACCAGGGTCCTCGGGTTCACGAAGACCTTCGAGAACGGCAATCCCGTCGGTTTCATAATCCTGGAGCGCGATCAGGGGGAACTGCATCTGACCCTGCAGCCAACCCACAAGGCTGCTGTTTTCAATGTCGCCCATCTGCTGGTCGACGACGTTGACGCTCTCCACGCCGTTTGCAAGCAGCACGGGGTGAGGATCATCAAGAGCCTGCAGGACAAGGACTACGGCTTGCGGGCTTTCGTGTTCGAGGACCCGGACGGAAACCGCATCGATGTCGGCCAGGTGATCTGAGGCGGGTCGCGCGGGCGATCGGCTCTTTCGGCCTCTCATGGGGCCGTCAACGACTTCGCTTCAGTCGAGGCCGGAAGCCTGAGGCCCCCTTTTCCCTTCTCCCCTTGTGGGAGAAGGTGGATCGGCGCTCTAGCGCCGAGACGGATGAGGGGTGTTGCAAGAAATGAGGCTGAGCAAACGGCTTCCGTGACACCATTCCCGAATGTGGAGCGGCGCACTCCGTCCAGCACCCCTCATCCGACCTCGCCTTCGGCTCGGCCACCTTCTCCCGCAAGGGGAGAAGGAGAAGCTACCAATCCCCTATCGCCGCCTGCATCACCGCAAGGGCCGCAACGGCGGCCGTGTCGGCGCGCAGGATGCGGGGTCCGAGCGGAATGGCGGTGACGAAGGGCAGCGCGCGCAGCAACCGGCGCTCGTCGTCGGAGAAGCCGCCCTCGGGGCCGACCAGCAGCGCCAGCTTTTTTTCCGAAATTTTCTGAAGTGCGGGCAGGGGATTGTTGGTCGAGGCGTCCTCGTCGCAGAACACCAGCCGCCGTTCCTTGTCCCAGTCGCCAAGCAGCCGCTCCAGCTTCTGCGCCTCGCGCACCTCAGGCACCGCCAGGATGCCGCATTGCTCGGCCGCCTCGACGGCATTGGCCTGCATGCGCTCGGCCGTGATCTTGCCTTGCGTGTGCTGGGTCATCACCGGCTGCAGGATGCCGGCGCCCATTTCGACCGCCTTCTGCACCAGATAGTCGAGCCGGCCGACCTTCAGCGGCGCGAAGCAGTAGACGAGGTCCGGCAGTGGCGGTTGCGGCCGCTGCAGTTCCCTGCCGGTCAGCCGCACCGCCTTCTTCGACTTCGCCGTGAGCGCCGCCGTCCATTCGCCGTCGCGACCGTTGAAGACCAGGATTTCCGCGCCTTCGGAAAGCCTCAGCACATGCATGAGATAATGGCTCTGCTGTGGGGTGGGCTCGAATTCGGCACCGGCGGAAAGGTCGTCGGGCACGAACAGCCGTTGCATTTTGTAGTTGGCGCGCATGGCCGAGCAATGCGGCAGCCGGCCCCCAAGGTCAAGCCACCGCCAGCGACGCCGCGACGTCGCTTTCGCCGCTGCCCGGCGGGCGCGGCGGCCATAGTCTCGGACGCTCGAGCACTTTGAATTTGCGCATCGTGCTTGCCGAAAACCGATTCCGGTTTTCGGGCCGATGCACAAGCGGAGGAGAGACGAGCATGACCGGCATATTGCGCGGCGGCTGCCTGTGCGGCGGCACCGCCTACGAATTGCGCGGCGAGCGGCGTCCGGTCGTAGCCTGTCATTGCGTGCAATGCCGCAAGACCTCCGGCCACTATGTGGCGGCAACCCAGGTCGCCGCCGACGAAGCCGTCATCACCGGCGACACACTGACCTGGTTCCGCTCGTCGGACATCGCCGAGCGCGGCTTCTGTTCGGTCTGCGGTTCCAACCTGTTCTGGCGCAAATTCGGCAGCGACCGGCTGTCGGTGTGGGCGGGCACCATCGACGGACCGACCGGCCTCAGGATGGAAAGCCAGCTCTATCCCGAATCCGCCGGCGATTATTACGATCTGCCGGACGTGCCCTCGATCGAGCAGGCGACGTTGAAATAGCGCTCAGTCGCTGATGCGCGTTGCCGGCCCTGGTTCGAACCAGTGGTGCTTGCGGCGGGCGCGGAACAAGGTCGCCGGTGGCGCGAAATCCGGTTCGGCAAAGCAGCCGACCGAAACCGAGACCGCGCCCGGCAGGCCCTCGCCGGTCATGAACACCAGCGCCCCGCAGGTCGGGCAGAAGGTCTGTTCCACCCAGCGCCCCGGACCGCCCGTTCGCCGCCAGCTGCGCCGCTCCCCTTCAATTTGCACCACCGCTTCGTCGACGAACACGGCCCGGTAGGAAAAGGCGGTGCCGGTTGCGCGCTGGCATTCCAGGCAGGCACAGGCGTAGACGCTGCGCGGCTCCCCGGAAACGGTGATGCCGAGCCCGCCGCAGCCGCATTGCGCGGTCCTGGTTTTGGTCTTTGCCGATTGTTCCGCTGGTTTCACACTGTCCATTCCTGCCGCCATCCCGTCAGGAGGTTTCGGGCCGGTCGCTTTCTGCGCCTTGCCGCAACGGGCCTGTGCCCGTACCTCTCGTTGAAGCTGATCGTGGTGATAGGTCGACCCCGGACCGAGGGTAAATTACGCACTTTGAAGTAAGTGCCGCCCCGGCTCGGAAGCGGAGGGAAACATGAAACGTCTCGATACCGACGAATGCGGTTTCGCTACCGCGCTGAATGCCATCGGCGGCAAATGGAAGCTGGAGATCCTGTGGGAGGTCACGCTTGCGCCGCGCCGGTTCGGCGCTTTGCGGCGGCTGTTGCCAGGCGTCAGCGAAAAGGTTCTGGCCCAGCAGCTTCGCGAGATGGAAGCCGATGGCCTGGTCTGGCGCCAGGTGTTTCCCGGTGCGGTGCAGAAGGTCGAATATTCGGTGACGGATGTCGGCCGCACCCTCAACGAGGCGGTCGGCGTGATGTCGGCCTGGGGCAAGGCGCAGGAGCGCCGCATGGTTCTGCACCCGGTCGTCGTCGCGGAAAAACCGCGTCCGCTGATCCGCCTGCGCGCATGAATGGCAGCCGCTTACCGCAAGGTAGGCGCTTACATTCCAGTCAGCGCTAACATCATTGTCAGTAATTGCATGTCGGCGCGGCATGCATAATTTCCGCCCCTCGACGCGATCGGCCAGTCGGCCGCGCACCATTCGAGGAGACAGTCATGTCCGACCAACAGCATCCCGCCGCCGGGCGGCCGGCCACCGCGCCCGACCCGAGGCGCTGGCAAGCGCTGGCGCTGCTCTGCGCAACCTATTTCATGGTCTGCCTGGACGGGCAGATCGTCATTCTGGCGCTGCCGTCGATCGAACGGCAACTGGGCTTCACCGTTGCCGGCGTTCAATGGGTGATGAGCGCCTATATGCTGACGCTGGGTGGCCTGCTTCTGCTCGGTGGCCGCATGGCGGACCTGCTCGGCCGGCGGCGCATGTTCATCGCCGGCACAGCCCTGTTCCTCGCCGCCTCGCTGCTTTGCGGCCTTGCCCGCGCGCCCGAGTTCCTGGTTGCGATGCGCATTCTCCAGGGCATCGCCGCGGCGATCATGACGCCGACTGCGCTGTCGATCCTGATGACCACGTTCGAGGAAGGGCATGAGCGCAACAAGGCGCTCGGCTTCTGGTCGGCAATGGGCGCGAGCGGCGCCACGGCGGCACTTGTCGTCGGCGGTCCGCTCAACGACTGGCTGGGCTGGCAGTGGGTTTTCTTCATCAATGTTCCCGTCTGCCTCGCCCTGCTGGCGTTCAGCCCGTTTCTGCTCAAGGAGAGCCGCGACACCTCGCATGGCCGCGGCTTCGACGTCGCGGGTGCGGTCACCGTCACGGCCGGGCTGATGGCGTTTGTCTATGCCATCGTCGAGGTGCCGCAACTGGGTTGGACCCATGTTAACACCCTTGCCGCCTTCGGCGCTTCGGCCTTGCTGCTTCTGCTGTTTGTGGTCATCGAGGCACGTTCAGCCTCGCCTTTGGTGCCGTTGCGCATCTTCCGTTCGGTGCGCCTGGTCGGCGGCAATCTGGTCGTGCTGCTCGCCGGCATGATCGTCTTCGGCATGATCCTGGTGCTGTCGCTCTATCTGCAGAAAGTGCTGGGTTATTCGGCGTTGCAAGTCGGCGTCAGCACGATGATCTATTCCGCTATCGCGATCGTCATGTCCTACTCTTCGGGACCGATCGCGAGCCGCATCGGCGCCCGCCCGCTCGCCGTCATCGCCATGGCATTGATGGCAGCGGGCTGCCTGTTGCTTGCCAGGGCAGGCGGCAACTACTGGATCGACATATTGCCCGGGCTCGTCATCTTCGGCCCCGGCATCGGCGCGGCGGTCGTGTCGGGTTCCATTGCCGCCCTGTCGGATGTCGCCGAGGGCGATTCCGGCCTGGCATCGGGCATCAACAGCGCGGCCTTCCAGCTCGGCGGTGCATTGGGCGTCGCGGTCGTGGCGACCGTCGCTGTGTCCTGGAGTGGCGGATCGGATACGGTCGCCGCCCTGACCACGGGCTACCAGGCCGGTTTCCTGGCCTGTGCCGTCCTGGCGGGGATCGGCGTGCTCGTTGCGCTGTTCCTGCCTGGCAAGGCACCGGCTGGCGCCGCGACCTCGGTCGTCCACCTGGGTTGAACAATCCCGGAAAAAGGTGAGCGGCCGATTTCCGTCTGGAATTGCGCCGAACAAGCAGAGCGGGTCGTCGTCTCGGCGAGGCGCTGATCCACTCTAAGCCGGCCCCGCGCTCGCGTGCCAGACGGGCGCGAAGCCGGCTTTCAGCACCGCGATCGTCGTTGGCGGCGTGATCAGCGCGAGCGACGTTCCGCCTCTTGTTGCCGTCTCGACGCCGACCGGCTTTTCGTACCCGGCAAAGCTCCAGCGTAGCAATTCGCCGCTGCGTACGGCAAAAGGCACGCCGCCGATGGCGACCATCGCGCCATCGGGCAGCTGTGCGGTTTCTTCGGCCCGGATCGACGGCAGCGGCTTGCGCGACGAGGCGAAACGCTCGTTATGCAGGCGCGCATCCACCTGCGGCGCGCGCGGCTCGGCGATGCCGAACGCCTGGCCGAACCGGCCGAGGAACTCGCTGGCCCGCGCCCGCTGGCAGAAGAAGCAGGGCCGGTGCCCGGCGGCGAGCGCGGTCGGCTCGTCGAGGAAGAACAGCTCGGTCCAGCCCGGTTTGCCACCCGGTCGGTTGCGCCCCATCGGCTCGCGCTTGCGGCCCTGATAGTCGCAGAGGCAAATGATCCAGGCCGGCAGCGCCCAGCGCTTGTTCAAGAGCGTCTTCGTCGCCGGATCGTGGATGATGCCGCGGTTGCCGGTGAACAGTCCGCGCTCGGCCACGGCATGGATGGCGCCGAAGGGATCGACCCGGTTCTGCAGTGGCATAGGCTTTTTCCCTCGCTGTCAGCCGCCGGCGCTTGGCCGGCACGATGCCGCCATGTTACCCCGTCGCGGGGTTCATTCCTGTCAGGATGGTCATGCGGGTCCTTGTCGTCGAGAATTATCAGAACACCGGCCTCGGCAATGTCGGCGCCGCCCTTGCCGAAGCCAAGGCCGAACTCGATGTCCGCCGGCCCTATCTTGGCGAGGAATTGCCCAGCGATGCCAGCCAGCACGACGCGCTGGTCATGTTCGGCGGCGGCCAGAATGCGCTGGCCGACGACACCCATCCCTATTTCCCGGCGTTGCTCGACCTGATCCGCGATTTCGAAGCCAGGGATCGTTCCGTGCTCGGCATCTGCCTCGGCAGCCAGCTTCTGGCGCGCGCCTTCGGCGGCACCAACCAGGTTGGCGGCGCCACCGAATTCGGCTGGTGCGGTGTCACCCTCACCGAAGCGGCGAAATCGGATGCGGTGCTCGGCGCCATGCCGGTGGCTTTCCCGATCTTCCAGTGGCACGACGACACGTTCTCGCTGCCGCCGGGCGCCGTGCGCCTGGCCGGCAGCATGGTTGCCGAAAACCAGGCCTTCCGCCTCGGCCGCGCCGTCTACGCCTTCCAGTTCCATTTCGAGGCGGATCGCGCCGTGGTCAACCACTGGTCGACCGCCTTCGCCGAAACGGTTGCGGCGCGCTGGCCCGACTGGCCGCAACGGTTGGAGGCCGAGACCGCGCGCAACGGCGCGCTGGCCGACCAGTCGGGTCTTGCCATCGCACGCGCCTGGGTCGCCACGATCTAGCTCCAGTCCCGCCCGTCGAAGCGACCTTCCGTTGCGTTCGCGTGGCAAATTTGGCACGCCGGCTGAAAACCGCTGTGGACGGCGCTTTTCGTGCTTGGTCTGTGTCCGGCTCATTTCCTAGAAGGCGGCAGCTGGCTTGCCGGCGCGCTGTGCCACTGTGGCACAAGCGTCACACGGCCCGCAAAGAAGACGCGCAAGGCGTCCGAATTCGACGAGAATTTGAGACGAACTGTGAGTTTCAACACATTCGTAACCAGTCGGTCGCAGGACAATACAGAAGGCTCAACCAGAGATGACGTCCGTGAAAGCAGCGCTTCTGTCCTTTGTAATGCTGTCCGCCATTGTCGTATGCGGCCTGGGCATCTACGCGGCCGACGCCGCCAACAACCACATCGCCGTTGACGGCTATGGCGTGGTCTCCGCCTCGCACTGATCTTTTTGACAGCTGCCGTTCGCACCGGTTTCCAATGGCGCGAAACCGCCGGCATCTGCCGACGAGCGACCTTGTGGCGCTCGCGGATCGATCCGTCCCACCCTCGAAACTCGACGCCGCGCCTGTTCTGGCGCTAGGATGAGCCTGTCATCAGGGCTCGCGGCGACGCTTGCGTCGCCCGGCATGCGTCGACCGACCGGGGGAAAAGGTTGAACGCCGCGCATCTTTTGCAGTTCTCGTCCGAACGGCTGCCCGGACAAAAGCGCCTCGACGCCTGGCGTGAGGTGTTCAGCCGCGCCGTGCTGAAAAGCGACGTCACCCCCGTCAACCAGGACGAGCCATTCCACGCGCGGATGGCGTTGCAGCACTTGCCGGGCCTGTCGATCACCTGGGGCAGCAGCTCCAGCCTGCGCATAGAGCGCCCGCCCGGCCTCGTCGCCGATGGCGACGACGATCTTATCCTGATCCTGTCCCTGGCCGGGCAAGCGACGGGCCAACAATGCGGCAGGGAGTTGCAGCTTGAACCGGGCGGCGCGGTGCTTTGGGCGAACGGTGTCCCCGGCCGTTTCCGCTGCAGCCAGAACTATTCGCTCACCCAGTTGAAGCTGCCGGCGCGGGGGCTGCAGACTATGGTCCGCGATGTCGAGGGCGCCGTCATGCGCCCGTTGGATCGGCGCGGCAAGGCGCTGGCCGTGCTTGCCGGCTATGTCGCCGCCTTGCGCCTCACGCTGGACCGCACGGCGCCCGAGGCGCGGCTCATGTTCGCCACCCATATTCGTGACCTGGTGGCGCTGACCCTGGGCGCCGATGCCGATACCGCCGACCTGGCGCGCCGTCGCGGCCTGCGCGCCGCCCGGCTGGCTGCGGTCCGCGCCTATATCGCCGAAAACCTCACGCGTCCCGATCTCGGCGTGCGCCAGGTCGCGGCCAGGCAATCCATCAGCCCGCGCTACCTGCAGATGCTGTTCGATGCGGAAGGAACCACTTTTTCGGAATTCGTGCTCGAGCAACGCCTGGCGCGTATCCATCGCCTGTTGACCGACCCGCGCCTGGACAAGCTGCCCATCGGCGTCATCGCCCTCGATGCGGGCTTCGGCGATCTTTCCTATTTCAATCGTGTCTTTCGCCGCCGCTACGGCGCCACGCCGTCCGAGATCCGCGCCGCCGCCGCGCGGGAAAATAACGACGGCTAGTAGCACTTCGCCCCAGGCCGGATTTCGCTTCGCGCCAGCCCAAGCGCGCAGTCGGTGCTGCGATTATCGTCCGTCATCGATCGCGATTCAGCGGAGAGACGACTGCCGATGGGGGGATTTGACGCGCGATGGCCGCTGGGCCGGCTGGGCTTTGCCACCTGTGTCCTGTTGGCGGCCTGGCTCGGCCAGGCCGTGGCGCAAGCGGTCTGGAATGGAAGCACGTCCGCGAATTGGTTCGATGGGGCCAATTGGAATGGCGGCGCCGCACCCACCGCTCTCGACCCGGTGACCATCGATGTCGTGGCGCCCAACGGCACCGTCTTCAACGCACCGGGTTCTTCCATCGATATTCAGAGTTTGCTTGTCGGCCGATTGGCACAAGGTTCTCTGGAGATATCGGAGGGCGAACTTAAAGTCGCCGACTATGGGGCGATCGGCAGCCTGCCGGGGGCGAACGGGTCGGTGCGCGTCCGCGGCGCGAATTCGACCTTTGATGTCAACAACGGCCTTTACGTGGGCGAACTGGGTGTCGGCACGCTCACCGTCGAAGGTGGTGCCCGATTGCAAAATGAAGCAGCCGTGCTGGGCTACTTCGCCGGCGGGGTTGGTTTTGCAACGGTCAGCGGCGCCGGATCGATGTGGTTCAACGAAGACAATCTCACGATTGGTCAAAACGGCGAAGGACACCTTACCGTCGCCGATTCCGGTCAAGTCTTGACCAACAACAGTTCGACTATTGGTCGGCAGCTGGGTTCTCTGGGGCAGGTGACTGTGACCGGCGCAGGCTCATCTTGGCTCACAGACAACGAACTGCTCGTCGGTTCGCAAGGAACCGGGCGGCTATCTTTGGAAAATGGTGGCGTTGCTGTCAGTCTGACGGCTGTCGTTGGCGCGCAATCGACGTCGACCGGCTTCGTCAGGGTCGACGGCAGCGGCTCGGCATGGGCGGTCACCGAGGGCATTGGTCTCGGCTTCGCCGGCGCCGGGGAATTGGAGATAACCAATGGCGGCAAGGTCACGGCGGATTACCTTTTTTCGGGGTCGGAGAATGGGGCAAGCGGCCGGATCTTTGTCTCCGGTGCCGGATCGCTGCTGGAAACGGCTCATGGAATTGGCCTCGGTTATGGGGGGGCCGGGAGCCTGACCGTCGCGGACGGCGCCGTCGTCCGCTCAACCGGAGAGGAAACGATCATCGGCGTTGCGGTGGGCAGTGGTGGCGCCGCGATCGTCACGGGAGCCGGCTCGCTTTGGCAAAACAGTGCGTTGCTCGTCGGCAACTTCGGCAATGGTACGGTGACCGTCACCGACGGGGGGCGGATTGCCCTGGCTTCCGTCCTCGACATCGCCGTTAAGCCCGGTTCGAGCGGAGTTCTCAACATCGGTGCGGATAAAGGCGAGACGGCGATGGCACCGGGGTTTGTCGACGCTGCCCTCGGCATCGAGTTCGGCGACGGAACGGGCGAAATCAATTTCAACCACACCGCCTCGAACTATCTGTTTTCCCAATCGATCGTCGGCAATGGCTTGATCAACGTACTCGCCGGGCGAACGGTGCTCACCTCCGACGCAAGCCTTTTCACCGGTGAGACTGTGGTTCTGGGCGGCGCGCTTTCCGTTGACAGCAAGCTTGGCGGCACTCTCCTGGTCGGCACTGCCGGCCGGCTGGAAGGAGGAGGACAGGTCGGCTCCGTCACTGTTGCCGGCACCGTCGCGCCTGGCAATTCGATCGGGACGTTGAACGTGGCGGGCAACATCGCCTTCGATCCGGGCTCGACCTACGCGGTCGAAACCAATGCGGCCGGTCAGTCCGATCGCATCGCGGTGACCG